>Ga0075418_10009245_pt1 | contig 11051 bp, 6 predicted proteins | sample SoiMetdeltSBSDD2_FD_81776 | JGI IMG/M metagenome (GOLD analysis project Ga0075418, IMG submission 81776) | Bulk soil microbial communities from a Populus tree surrounding site in Tennessee, USA - Soil MetaG P. deltoides SBSDD2 | ecosystem: Environmental > Terrestrial > Soil > Tree plantation...
ATCGCGGTGATCGACGAGGGTCCCGTGCAGCGTGCGCTGACCGCGACCGTGACGGGATTCCTGACCGACGGCCGTCCGAGCGTGCACCCGTCGGCCGCGCTCGCGGCGTGCAGCAGCGCCGACGACGCCGTGCGCACCGCGGCGCGCGCGGCGGTGGCCGCCGCGAAGACTCCCACCGAGCTCGCGAGTGCGCTGTCGCTGCTCGGCCTCCACCCGGATGCCGACGACATCGCGAAGCTGACGAAGCTCGCGAACGACCGCGCCGTGGACGTGCGCCGTTCGGCGGCGCTCGCGCTCGGTCGCAGCAAGCACCTGCTCGCGCTGCCCGCGCTGCAGACCGCGTTCGAGCTCGAGCACGAGATCATCACGCGTGGTCTGCAGCTGCTTGCGATCGGCGACCACGCCGGCGACGGCGCGCGCGCGTTCCTGCTCGGGCAGCTGACGCGAGGCAACAAGCAGCTGCGCGGCCATGCGGCGCTCGCACTCGGCCTGTGGGGCCGCGGTCGAGCCGGCGCCGACGTCGCCGACCCCATCGCGGAAGCGTTCGCGAGCGAGCGCAACAGCGACCAGAAGGGCGCCTACCTGCTGGCGCTCGGGCTGCTGCGCCACGCACCGTCCCGCGCCCTGCTCGCCGGCGCGCTGCACGACGGCTCGTCGTCACCGATCCGCGGTGCCGCCGCCGCGGCACTCGGTCTGCTCGGCGATCGCGCGGCCCTGCCCGCCCTGCAGCAGGCCGCCGTCGACGACAGCTGCCCGTGGGCGCGGCAACAGGCCGTGCGCGCGATGGCGTGCGTCGGCAACGACGCGATCGACGCGCTGATCGCGGCGATGAAGAGCGACAAGGACGCCACCGTGCAGCGCGCCGCCGCGTTCGCGCTCGGTGGTCTCGTCGATCCTCGCGTCCCGGCGGCGCTGCTCGCGTTCGCGGGCGACGAGTCGCTGCCCGCCACGGCCCGCATGGGCGCAGCACTCGGCCTCGGCCGCCACTTCCGCCGGCACGAACCGCGGCTTCCGGCCCTCCGATTCCAGCACAACTACCTGCTGATGCCGTCCGTCGCCGCCTGGGCGTTCGGGCAGGAGCTGTGAGAGTTCCTCGAGGCTGAGGCTCTCTTCGCAAGGCGCTGGCCAAAGAGGCATGGTGCGCCGCGCTTGCAGCACCGGCGGTCTGGCCTGAGCCTCGGCCCCCGTTGCCGGGGGGGGATAGAGGTGCCGCCGCCGCGGATTTCCCGTGCGGCATTCCGGTGGCGGCGACGCTACACTTCTCCGCCTTTTCTCCGACCAACCGACCCAGATCATGCAAATCCTGACCCTTTGTGCCTGCCTGCTCGGCGCCGTCGTTTCCACAGAAGCGGCGGCGACGTCGTCTCCCGCTGCGCAGGACCCCGACAAGCCCGCCGGAATCCCGGAGTGCAAAGAGATGCAGAAGACCGCGTCCGGCCTCGAGTGGGGTTTCCTCAAGAAGGGGCGCGAGGAAGCCGGCCCTGCCGCCGACGACGTCGTCGAGGTGCACTACACGGGCTGGCTCACGGACGGCACCAAGTTCGACAGCTCGCGCGACCGCGGTCAGCCCGCTTCGTTCCCCGTGAACGGGGTCATCAAGGGTTGGACCGAAGGCCTCCAGCTCATGACGCCGGGCGCGCGCTGCAAGCTCGTGATCCCTGGCGAGCTTGCCTACGGCGCCGAGGGACGCCCGCCGAAGATCCCCGCGAACGCCACGCTCGTCTTCGACGTGGAGCTGCTCAAGGTCACGCGGATGCCGAAGTTCCGCCCCGCCACGTCGAGCGCGCAGAAGACGCTCGCGAGTGGAGTCAAATACGAGGTCGTGAAGGCCGGCAGCGGCGACCAGTGCACCGAGAAGAATGGTGTCGCTGTCCGCTTCGCGATCTGGAACCCAGAGGGCCAGCTGCTCGACTGCTCGGAGAGAAACGACAACTTCCGCATCAGCGGCCTGGCCACGAAGCTCGACTTCGCGTTCCTCAACGAGCTCATCGTCGCGTGCAAGGTCGGCGACGTCCTGCGCGTCGAAGTGCCGCAGAAGGAGTTCCCGAACGCGCAGAAGGACACCGTGTGGGAGCTCGAGCTGACGGCCATCTCGAACGTGCCCGCGTTCCGCGTGTTGGACGCCGCGAAGACGGTGATCACGCAGAGCGGCCTCCAGTACGAGGTGATCGAGCAGGGCGAGGGCAACTCGCCGAAGGCGACCGACACGGTCAAAGTCAACTACACGGGGTGGCTCACGGACGGCACGATGTTCGACAGCTCGCACGCGCGCGGCCAACCGTTGGAGTTTGCTCTGAACCGCGTCATCAAGGGATGGACCGAGGGCGTGCAGCTGATGAAGAAGGGCGGCAAGTTCATCTTCACGATCCCGGGAAGCCTCGCCTACGGCGCGGCTGGCTCACCTCCGAAGATCGGGCCCAATGCCACGCTCGTGTTCCTCGTCGAGCTCGTGGATTTCAAGGAGAGTGGGCCAGGGAGAACGGGCGGCTGATGACGAGACGCCGCAGACGGCGTCTCGATCTGCGTTCCTGAGGGTCTGCTGCGCTCAGTCCGCGGCAAACACGGCGGCGAGTGGGGCGATTGGTTGCACTCGGGCCGGAGATACTCGGCACAGCACCGCCAGCGGGCGGGCTCGTGGCGGTGCGCCGGTCGAGGCTTGACGCCATTCACTTGGCAAGGCAAAGTAGAAGGCCACCCGGTGCCCGGCTGTCGCGAGCACCAACTCCGCAGCCCCGCAGCTCATGACCCAGGCTCCGCCCGCGACGACTGCCGCGCCTCCTGCCACCGTGCTCGAAGCACGCTCGCTGTTCCGCTTCCGGAGCGTCGACGGCCAGGAGGTGCCGATCGTGCGCGACGTGACCTTCTCGCTGCAGAAGGGCGAGTTCGCGACGATCATGGGCCCCTCGGGCTCGGGCAAGTCGACACTGCTGCACCTGCTCGCGGGCCTCGATCGGCCGTCGGCGGGGGAGATACTCGTGGCCGGGCAGGACCTCGGCAGGGGCGACGAAGAACATCGCGCGGCGATCCGGCGCAGGGCGATCGGCTTCATCTTCCAGTTCTTCCACCTGCTTCCCGACCTCACGGTCGAAGAGAACGTCACGCTGCCGCTGCGCATCGCGGGGCAGAGCCCGCGCCGGCACGCCGGCCGGATCCACAACCTGCTCGAGCTGCTCGGCGTCGACAAGCTCAAGAAGCGCCTGCCGTCCGCGTTGTCGGGTGGCGAGATGCAGCGCGTGTCGATCGCGCGCGCGCTCGCGACGCAACCGCCGCTGGTCCTGGCCGACGAACCGACGGGCAACCTGTCGAGCAAGGCCGGCGAGGAAGTGATCGCGCTGCTGCGTTCGGCGCGCGAGCAATTGGGCACGTCGATCCTGCTCGTCACGCACAACCCGCGCGATGCGGCGGCGGGGGATCGTGTACTGTTCCTGCACGACGGTGCGTTGCGTCCATCGGCCGAACTCAGAGGGGGCCCCTTCGGTGTCTCTGACGTCTTTCATCGTCTCCAGGAACTGGGCATCTAGCACCCTGCGGCTGCTCTTGACGCTCACCGGCATCGCGCTCGGCGTCGCGATCGTCGTGGCCATCTACGTGATGGATCACAACACGATCCAGAGCCGATTGCTGCTGCAGGATCCGCAGCGCGGCCGCGTCGATCTCGAGGTGCAGGCCGTCGACAAGACCGCGACGACGGCACAGGTGCTGGCCGATCTGCGCGGCCGGCCCGGCGTGCAGGACGTCGCGAGCTGGCGCGAGGCGCGCGCGCGTGTCGACCACGCCGGCCAAGAACTCGACCTCGCCGTGTTCGGCCTCGGCCCGTTGCCTGCGGGGCCGCTCACGCACTACAGCATCCACCGCGGCCGCGATCTGGGCCCCGGTGACGACGGGTTGGCGTCGCCAGGCATTCTGCTGGGTGGCGAAGCCGCGCGTCTGCTCGGCGTCGACGTGGGCGCGCGCCTGCGTCTCGTCGAACCGGCGGTTCGGCGCGTCGAGTGTCGCGACGGCAAGCTCGTGCCGCTGCCGGTGCCCGAGACCGAGACTCGCTTCTCGGTCGAGGTGTTGGTCGCGGGCGTGCTCGAACCCGATCGCCTCGGCAAACGCAACTTCGGCCAGATGGCCGTCTGCGGCCTCGAAGTCGCGCAGAAGCTGCAGACGCGCGGCGACAACCTCTACCACCTGCTGCGGCAGGAAGGCGCCGATCTCGATCGGCTGCGGGCCGAGCTCGGTGCGAAATACACGGTCGTCGACATGCGCGGCGCGCTGATCGGCGAGGGCGCGGACGAACGCGCGTTCCGCAACGGACTCAAGGTGCTCGGTGGGCTCGGGCTGCTGCTCGGCATGTTCGTCGTGTTCCAGACGCTGTCGCACTCGCTCGTGGCCCGCGTGCGCCAGCTCGGCCTTTTGCGCTGTCTCGGCGCGGGGTCGGGCGCGATCACGCGCATCTTCTTGTTCGATGCGATCCTGCTCGGCGTCCTCGGCTCGGGGCTCGGCGTCGGCCTCGGTCTGCTGCTCGCGAGGTTGCTGCAGCACTACCGCGTGAGCTCGCTGGGGTCCGACAAGCCGTGGACCACGTTCGAGATCCCGCTGTTCCCGGTCGTGTGGACCGCGGTGTTGGGTGTGTTGTTCACGCTCGCGGGTGCCGTGTTCCCGCTCGTGAGGGCGCGCCAGGTTCCGGCGATCGAGATCCTGCAGGCGCGTGGTCTCGCGCCCGGCAAGGGGGATCGTGTCGACCTGCTGCGCTCGATCAACCTGTGGATGTTCGGCCTGCTCGTGCTGGCGCTGCCGCTCGCGTATCTCGCGATGACGCCGCTCGTCGTCGAAGAGGCGGCCGAGACGCGCATCGTGCTGCTCGAGCTGGCCGGCATGCTCGGCCTGTTCGGCAGCGTGCTGCTGCTCGCGCCGGGCCTCACGGCGATCCTGGGCCGGGTGATCCTGCTGCCGTTCCGGCTGGTGATGCCGATGTCGGGCTGGCTCGTCGGCAAGGTCATCGCGCGTTCCGCGGGCCGCGTCGCGGCGGCCGTGTGTGGTCTCTCGGCCGTGCTGCTCGCGCTGCTGGGGCTCAAGAGCGTCACCGCGTCGCTGCACGCCGAAGCGATGGCGTTCGCCGACGTCGCGCTGTCGCAGCGGCTGTTCCTGCGCTCGACGCCGGTGCTGCCCGAGCTCGCGCGCCAGCTCGCGGCCGTGCCGGGCGTGCAGCAGGTCGAGGCACTCGAAGGCGAAGAACGCGGCGGCGGCTTCCTGCTGCGGGGGCTCGACGTGCAGAGCGCTGGGGGCCGCGACGGACCGCTCGAAGGCGACCAGACGCTCGTGCAGCGCTACGTGGATCCGCGCGTGCGCACGCTCGTCGCGAGCCATCGTCTCGCGAAGGCGAGATCGTGGGCGCCTGGCGACCTCGTGTCGCTGCGCGACCGCAACGGCGTGCCGGTCGCCTACGAGGTGCTGCTGATCAGCGACCGCGCGGGCTTCGATGCGGACGAACGCGCGTTCGCGATCACGTCGCCGCACTGGATGCGGCGCGATTTCTGCATTCCCGACGCGTGTGTCGAGCACATCACGTTGCGGCTCTCGCCTGGAGCAGACGCGAGTGCGATCGGCGCGGCGGCGCGCCACATCCTGCCGAGCCTGCCGATGTACAAGACCGGCCAGTGGATCGCCGATTACATGCAGCGCGACGTCGGCCGCGACTTCGGGCTGTTCGACCTGCTGCTGCTGCTGATGCTCGTGCTCGCGGGCGTCGGTCTCCTGAACGGCATGACGATCGCCGCGCTGAGCCGTATGCGCGAGCCCGGCGTGTTGCGCGCGCTCGGCCTCGATCGCAATGCACTGCGTGGCAGCTTCCTGCTCGAGGGCGCGGTCACCGCGTTGCTCGCGAGCCTCTTGTCGCTGGGCCTCGCGGCGCCGATGGCGCTCGTGCTCGTGCGCGGCATGAACCACGTGGCGCGACTCGATGCGCCCGTGACGTTGCCCTGGGACTGGTTCGCCGCCGTGCCGTTCGCGGCGCTGGCCACGGCGTTGCTCGCATCACTCGTGCCGGCGCTCAGGACGCTGCGGCAGAGTCCGAGCGAGTCCGTCCGCTACGAATAGCGCTCGCTTCGCTGCTGGAATGCCCGGTCCGTGCCGGGTACGACGGACCCAAATGAAGCAGCGTTCTCCCTGGCAGCGCACCCATACCTGCGGCGAACTGACGGTCCGCCACGTCGAACAGGACGTCGTCCTGAACGGCTGGATCGAGAACCACCGCCACCACGGCCAGCTCGTCTTTCTCGACCTGCGCGACCGCTACGGCGTGACGCAGATCGTCGTCGACCAGGAAGTCAAGGGCACCGCCGCGGGCACGTTCGACACCGTGCGGCGTCTCGGCGCCGAAGACGTGATCTCCGTGCGCGGGCGCGTGCGCGCGCGCGACGCCGACAAGGTCAACAAGAACCGCGAGACCGGCGAGATCGAGCTCATAGCGCTCTCGGTCACGGTGCTCAGCGAGGCCGAGACGCCGCCGTTCGAGGTGCTCGACAAGGCCGAGGCCAACGAGGAGCTGCGCATGCAGTATCGCTACCTCGATCTGCGCCGGCGTCCGCTGCAGGAGTGCCTGATCAAGCGCGCGCGCTTCGTGACCGCGGTCCGCAACTACATGCAGCAGAACCGCTTCGTCGACATCGAGACGCCGATCCTCACGAAGAGCACGCCCGAAGGCGCGCGCGACTACCTCGTGCCGAGCCGCGTGCATCCGGGCAAGTTCTTCGCGTTGCCGCAGAGCCCGCAGATCTTCAAGCAGCTCTGCATGGTCGCCGGCCTCGACCGCTACTACCAGATCGCGCGCTGCTTCCGCGACGAGGATCTGCGCGCCGACCGGCAGCCCGAGTTCACGCAGATCGACCTCGAGATGTCGTTCGTCGAAGAGCACGACGTGCTCGACATGGTCGAAGGCATGGTCGTGCAGTGCATGCGCGAGGGCTTCGACATCGAGCTGCCGCAGCCGTTCCCGCGCTTCGACTACTTCGAGGCGATGGAGAAGTATGGCTGCGACAAACCCGACCTGCGTTTTGGCATGACGCTGATCGACTGCTCCGAGCTCGCGCGGCGCAGCAGCTTCAAGGTCTTCCAGGGCGCCGTCGAGGTGGGCGGCATCGTGAAGGGACTCTGCGTCTCCGCTGCGGCCGAGAAGTTCTCGCGCAAGGGCATCGACGAGCTCACGGCGTTCGTGAACGGACTCGGCGCCAAGGGTCTGGCCTGGGCCAAGGTCACGGCGGCTGGCGTCGAGGGCTCGATCGCGAAGTTCTACGAAGGCGACAAGGGCAAGGAGCTCACAGCACACATGGGTGCCAAGCCCGGCGACCTGCTGCTGTTCGTGGCCGACCAGAAGAAGGTCGTGCACAAAGCACTCGGCGACCTGCGGCTCAAGCTCGGCACCACGCTGGGTCTGCGCGACCCGAAGGTGTTCCGCTGCTGCTGGGTGCTCAACTTCCCGATGTTCGAGTGGAACGACGAGAAGGGTCGCTGGCAGTTCGCGCACAATCCGTTCAGCGCGCCCGTGAACTGGGACATCCAGGACTTCTCGGTCGACACCGAGCAGATCCGCAGCCGCGCCTACGACTTCGTCATGAACGGCTGGGAGCTCGGCTCGGGCAGCATCCGCATCCACCGCCGCGAGCTGCAGGCCAAGGTGTTCGAGTTCCTCGGCATCAGCAAGGAACAGCAGCGCGCGAACTTCGGCTTCCTGCTCGATGCCTACAAGTATGGCGGTCCGCCGCACGGCGGCATCGCGCTCGGCGTCGACCGCATGGTCGCGCTCGCACTCGGTCGCGAGGGCATCCGCGACGTGATCGCGTTCCCGAAGACCTCGATGGCGTTCGATCTCATGGCCGAGGCGCCCGGCGGAGTGTCGCCCGAGCAGATGGCCGAGCTCCAGATCGCGAGCACCGCGAAGAAGCAGGGCTGAGCTTCACGCTCATCGCCGTTGAGCCGCGCTCGCGTTGCGCGAGCGTCGGCTCCAACGTGGCGGCCGGCAGGCGCCAGTTCGCCGGCGCTCAGAAGAACCTGGTGACCAGACCGTAGCTCGTGTTGCGGCTGCCCGTCGGCCCGAGGCCGCTCAGGAAGACGCGGCTGACCGGAATCGGCGCAGTGTACGGGGCGACGATGTGGTGCATCGCAGCGTTCGACATCGTGAGGCCGAAGGGATTCGCGCCCGGATCGAGCCCCCAGATCTGCGTGTAGAAGGTCAGGCCGTTGTAGGTCGGCTGCGGTACGAACTGGATCATGTTCGACCCGGCGCCGCTCGCGTCCGCGATGACGATCGCTGACACGATCACGTCGTTGTAGACCGTGCACGACGTCCCCGGCAGCGTGTACGGCAACGGGACGCCGAGATACGTCGTCTTGTCCGCACCCGTGGCGAACACCGTGATGCCGTTCGGCAGCAGGTCGGTGCCGCTCGTCGTCATCCTCCCCACCCCCTGGCTCCAGCTCATCGTCTGCGTGGCCGTGGCGGTCACCGGGCTCTGCGCGCCGCTCGACACGCAACCGACGCCAAAGGCACCGATCGCCATCGCCGGGTTGGCGCCCGACGTCAAACTCGAGGCCTGCACCGCGTCGTAGGCGATGCTGGTCGTGGCGGTGTTGGCCGTGATCTGCACTTCCCAGCACAGCGACGCAGGGCTGCCCTGAAAGGTGAAAGGCACGTCGAACGGATAGTCGAGCACGAACTGGCCCGGCAGGTTGCTCGGGTCGGACGGCGGCAGCGTGTAGGTGCGGTTCGTGACGACCTGGATCTTGTCGAGGCCGTGGTTGAGATCGAACGTCGTGTTGATCCCCGACGACCCCGTCACCGCGGTCGACATCCAGGCGTTCATCGTCAACGAGTAGCCGGGGTAGGTGAGCGTGGTGAACTGGTAGTAGTCGTGGCGGAACGACATTCCGGTGATCACCATGGCCGGCACGTCGTCGTGGATCTGGCTGTAGCGGAACGGGACCGACGAGCCGAACGGGGCGACGTTGTTGAGCGGGCCCTCGGCGTTGGCGAAGTGCGCGGGGCTGTAGCTCTGGGCGAGCAGGACGGTCGACGTCAACACGATGCAGGAGGAGCGGAGCATGGTGATCTCCGGGGCAAGGCCCGCGACTGCGGGCGGGAACGGGGACGTGGGGGAACGCCGCAGTCTAAACGGCATCGTACCCCAGGTACCATCGGGTAGATGCTGTAGTCGCCCAGTCCTGCGAGCGACGAGCGCGTCAGTGGTTCGAGCTGCGTTCTCGGATCACCGAGTCAAGGCCTCGACCTGATCAAGCGCCGAACTGCCGCAGATGGTGGTCGAGGTGCTTCCACTGCAGCGTGTCCCACTCGGTGGCCAGCAGCGGACCGAAGAACGGGTGTGGCTTCTGCGTGAGTCCGGCTGGTCCACCTTGGCCGAAGCGGCGCACGAGGTCTTGCAGCGCGGACTTCTCGGTGGCGATGTCGCGCGTCTTCTCGATCTTGAACTCGGGCGCGGTCGGCAGGTTCTTCTTCATGCGGCCCGGCGCCAGCATCTTCCACTTGGCGATGCGCCCGAACAGGATGCCGAACAGGCTGCGCTTCAGCTGCAGTTCACCCGCCGCGACGCGCAACGGCTGCTGGCAGTGCGCGAGCATCTGCGGCAGCGACATCTTGCCCCATTGGGGCTTCGCGTCATGGCGCAGGCGATCGATGCGGGCGAGCATGGCGGCCAGGCCTTCGCGCTGGAACAGCGAAGCTGGCGCATCTGACGTATCGAGCATGAAGTCAGTGTGGTGAGCTGCCTCTAGCGTTGCAAGCGCTTCGCCGTGCGGATCAGGGACAGAGGACGCCGCTACGGCAATTCCTGATTATCTTGCGACGCGACGTGTCGCTCGGGCATAGCAGAATGGTCATGTTCCGCCGCGCCGACCGGTTGTTCCACCGCTACCAGGAGACGCGCGAACCGAGCCTGCTCGGTGCGGTGTTCGACCGCACCGCAGCCGAGCTGCTGCGCGTGGCGCTGCACCTCACGCGGAATCGGCACCGTGCCGAAGACGTGCTGCAGAGCACGTTCCTGACCGCGATCGAGAAGACGGCCCAGTACGACCCGTCGCGGCCGCTGTTGCCATGGCTGCTCGAGATCCTCGCGAATCACGCGCGCCAGGTGCACCGCCGCGAGCGGCGTGTGTTGCCGGCGCTTTCGCAGACGCACGAAGGTGGCGACGTCGGCGACACGGCGGCCGCGAACGAGCTCGCGGCGACCTGCGACCGCGCCATCGCTGCGCTGCCGGAGCCATATCGCCAGGTGTTGATCCTGCACCTTCGCCACGGGTTGTCGGGCCAGGAGATCGCTGCGGTGTTGACGCGGCCCGACAGCACGGTGCGCAACCAGATCGCGCGCGGTCTCGACCTGCTGCGGCGCAAGTTGCCGGCGAGTCTCACTGCTGCCGTCGCGATCGGCGCGGCCGGCGGCCGCGGGCTAGCGGCCGTGCGAACCGAGGTGTTGGCCAGGGTTCCTGCTCCGGCCGGTGGCGCCGCTGCGCTCGCGGCCGCCGCTTCCGCGTCGTTGTTCGGAGTGATGATCATGGGCAACAAGGTCGCCGTGTCGTTGGTCCTGCTCGCGCTCGTCGCTGCCGGCAGCTGGTACTCGCGTGGGTTCGCCGATCCGGCCGCGGCGCTGCCTCCCAGGCAACCCGAGGTCGCATCGACGGCAACGCCCACCACGGACACTACTCTGCCGACTCCGCTGCCCGTGCAGCGCGAGGCGGCGACTCCGTCGACGAGCGAAGCTTCCACGGGGTCGCTGCACGCCACGATCGTCGTCGAACGAGACGGCACACCGGTTGCGGACGCCGCGTGCTCGGTGTGGACGAGAACGCAGAACGGACCGCAACGCCTGGTGACGCAGGCGGTCACTCGAGTGGACGGCACCGTCGCGTTCACCCTCGCTCCGGGCGTGTTCCTGTTTGAGCTCGACGTCTGTGGCCAGCAGGAGGGCTTCACGATCGCGGCGGGGGTCGAAACGCGCCTGCGCTGCGAAGTCCGCTCCCACTGCCGCCTCGAAGGCACGGTCGTCGACCCCGACGGACGG
>Ga0075418_10009246_pt1 | contig 11050 bp, 9 predicted proteins | sample SoiMetdeltSBSDD2_FD_81776 | JGI IMG/M metagenome (GOLD analysis project Ga0075418, IMG submission 81776) | Bulk soil microbial communities from a Populus tree surrounding site in Tennessee, USA - Soil MetaG P. deltoides SBSDD2 | ecosystem: Environmental > Terrestrial > Soil > Tree plantation...
AAGGCGTTCTGATACACGTCGATCACCGGCGTGCCGGACTCGAAGTGGATCGACACGACGTCGAACCGGCAGGAGCACTCCGTGAGGCGATGCCGCATCAGGTAATCGAGCGCCAGCCTCGTGATCGTGCGCCGCTTGTTTGCGGTGACCGCTTCGCACGCCTCTCCAAACGCACGTCCTTCCCTCGTCTTCACTTCCACGAACACCATCGTCTGGCCGTCACGAGCGATGACGTCCAATTCTCCACCGCGGCGGCGGTAACGCCTGGCAATAATTGCGTACCCGCGCCGCTCGAGTTCTTCACAAGCTAGATCTTCGCCGGTTCTTCCGAGTGCGATGCGTGCCTGTGTCATGAGGTGCACGCACGTGCAAGAGCTTTACCAGTCGACTCTCTGTAGCGTTCTTGACAGCTAGCCCCTAGCCCCGAGCCCCGGCATCGACGCCGCGCTCGACCTCTGTCAGCGCCTCCCCGAAGATCTTCACCGCGGTATCGGCCTGTGCTTTCGTCAGCACCAGCGGCGGCGAGAAGCGAATCGCGTTCTTGCCTGCGCCGAGCAGCAGCAGTCCCCGTCGGAACGCGGCGTTGACCACGGCGTCGCGCTCGGTCGTTGCCCGCTCCTTGGTCTGTCGATCGCGCACGAGCTCGACGCCGATCATCAACCCGCGGCCACGCACGTCACCGATGAGCGGGTGCGCGTCCGACAGCGCTTTGAGTCCAGTCATCAGGTGCGCGCCCACGTCCGCCGTGTTCGCCACCAGCGTCTCTTTCAAGAGTTTGAGGGTCGCCAGCGCGGCGGCGCACGACACCGGATTCCCACCGAACGTGCTGGCATGGGCGCCCGGCGGCCACGCCATCAGCCCGGCGCGCGCCACGGCGACGCCGAGCGGCAATCCCGATGCAATCCCCTTGGCAATCGCCATCATGTCCGGCTCGACGCCGGAGAACTCGATAGCGAACATCTTTCCAGAGCGCCCCATGCCGGACTGCACCTCGTCGGCGACGAACAAGATGCCGTGCGATTTCGTGAGCGCGCGCAGCCGCTGCAGGAACTGATCCGGCGCGACGACGTAGCCGCCCTCGCCCTGAATCGGCTCGACGACAATCGCCGCGACTTCGTCAGGCGACACCAGGTGCGCGAAGATCTGGTGGTCGATGAAGTCCAGGCACTCCGCGGCGCAGTCCTTCGTCGTGAGGCCGAGCGGACAGCGATAGCAATCCGGAAACGGCGCGTGATACACGCCGGGCAGCAACGGTCCGAATCCGCGGCGCTGAATCGCCTTGCTCGCCGTCAGAGACAGCGATCCCATGCTGCGGCCGTGAAAGCCGCCGAGAAACGCGATGATGTTCTGACGCCCGGACGCATAGCGCGACAGCTTGAGGCAGGCCTCAACCGCCTCGGTGCCAGAGTTGCCGAAGAACGATCGCACGCCGCCGGCGATCGGCGTCACCGCCGCCAGCTCCTCGGCCAAGCGCACCTGCGGCTCGTAGTAGAAGTCCGTGCCCGACATGTGGAGGAACCTGGCCGACTGCTCGACGATCGCCTTGACCACCTCCGGATGAGAATGCCCGGTGGAGTTGACGGCGATGCCGGCCGCGCAATCCAGGAAGACGTTACCGTCCACATCCTCGACCATGCATCCCGAGCCGCGTTCGATGACCAGCGGATAGCCGCGCGTATATGACGGCGACACCACGGTCGAGTCGCGGTCGATGAGGGCTTTGGCTTTCGGGCCTGGCAGCGGTGTTCGAATGACAGGAAACGACATGAGAAAGTTAAAAGTTAAAAGTTAAAAGTCAAAAGTTAAAAGTTAAAAGGCAAAAGTTAAGACCAGAATACCTGGGCAGATGATTGGGTTCGGTTCGTGATTTCCTGGTTTTGCCTTCTATCTTTTCAACTTTGAACTTTGAACTTTAACTTTTAACTTTTAACTTCTGCCTTTTAACTTTATTTGCGTTTCCAGCGCGTGGTTCCGGCCGTGTCCTCGAGAAGCACGCCGCGTGCCGCGAGGTCGTCGCGAATCCGATCGGCGGCGGCAAACTCGCGTCGCCGCCGCGCGGCGTGACGCTCCTCGATGAGCCGCTCGATCTCGTCGACTGGCACCGGCGGCCGTTCGTCTTCCGCCCGCCTCAAACTCAACACTCCCAGCACCCGATCGAACTCGTCGAAGGCAGCGCGGATGCCGGGGACGTCGCCCTTCCCCAGCTCTCCCGCGTCGAGCGCCGAGTTGAGCGCACGCACCAGCTCGAACATCGCGCCGAGGGCGGCCGCGGTGTTGAGGTCGTCTTTCATCGCCGCCGCGAACGCCTGTCGCGCCTCGTCCACGCGGGCGGCCGTGGCCGGATGCGCGCCCTCGGCCGAGACGGTGTCGAGGCGCGTGAGGAAGTCGGACAGGCGGCGCAGCGCCTCTTCGGCCTGTCCCAGGCTGGCCCACGTGAAGTTGAGCTGCTTCCGGTAGTGGGCCGACAACAGCAGGTACCGCACCGCCGACGACCGGTAGCCGCGCGCGACGACATCCGGAATCGTGTAGGTGTTGCCGAGCGATTTCGACATCTTCTGCTCGTCCACGATCAGGTATTCGACGTGGACCCAGAAGCGCGAGAACGGCTTGCCGGTCGCACCCTCGCTCTGCGCGATCTCGTTTTCGTGATGCGGAAAAATGAGATCGATGCCGCCGGCGTGAATATCGATCGGCGGTTCGCCCAGCAGGCGCAGCGCCATCGCCGAACACTCGATGTGCCAGCCGGGACGGCCGGCGGTCACGCCGGTGTCGGGAAACTCCCACGCCGGCTCGCCGTCGCGGTGCCCCTTCCACAGGACGAAGTCGCGGGCATCTTCCTTCGCGTAGCTGTCGGAATCGACGCGCGCGCCCGGCTTCATGCCCTCGGCGTCGAGCCGCGCCAACTTGCCGTAACCGGGGAGCGTCGAGATTTTGAAGTAGATCGACCCGTCGCTGCGGTAGGTGTGTCCGTGAGCGTCGAGGGCCGCGATCATCTCGGCCATGGCGCGCAGGTTCGGCTCGTCGGTCGCCCGCGGATTCTCTTCTACCGGCTCGAGGCCGAGCGCCTGCGCGTCCTCGCGAAACGCCGTGATGTACTGGTCCGTGTAGGCGCGCAGGTCCATGCCGGCCTTCTGAGCGCCGGCAATCGTTCGATCGTCGACATCGGTGAAGTTGATCACCTGCTGGACGCGGTAGCCGAGGAGGTACTTCAGCGTTCGGCGCAGGACGTCCACACAGACGAAGGTGCGGAAATTGCCGATGTGGCCGCGTGCGTAGGTGGTCAGCCCGCAGGTGTACATGCGGACCGTCTGGTCGGAGGCGGGTTCGAAATCCTGCTCACTGCGCGTGAGCGTGTTATACAGCCGCATCGCGGTCATGGCAGAGGACGCGAGGCGCGCCACTCGCCGCCGCCATCGCACGACACGATCATCCGGAGCTCACCGGCTCTGGCTTCGAATCGGACCACGCACGGTCGATCGGCCATTGTCGTCTCGATCACGGCGCTCCGCAACGCGGCGGTCAGCTCGCCGGTGGCCTCCGCGGAATAGCCGACATGGACGAATACCACGCGCGCAACGTCGACCAGCATGGAGTCGAGCTGCGCCGGGTCGGACAGATCGAGGGCGAAGACGAAGTGGTGATCGGACACGCTGTGGGATTCTATAGTGAAAGCCGATTGAAGAGCACGCGCGCCCGCTGGCAGTCGGCATCGATCTGTGCACGCAGGAGGTCCAGCGACTCGAACGCCCGCTCGTCGCGCAAGCGCTGGACGAACCCCAGGCGAATGGACGCGCCGTACAGATCGCGATCGAGGTTGAAGACGTGCGTCTCGATCGTCGCGCGCCCCGACTGGTCCACGGTGGGCCGTGTCCCGATGTTCGTCACCGACGGATGCACAATCTCTCCAATTCTCGTGGTCGTCGCATAGACGCCGTGCGGCGGCAGCAGCTCGTTGGCGGTGCAGAGGTTCGCCGTGGGAAAGCCGATAGTCCGGCCGCGCTGATCGCCCAGGACCACGGTGCCGTCCAGGAAGTACTGGTGGCCCAGCAGCGCGCCCGCTTCGTCCAGCCGTCCCTCGCTGACCAGCCGCCGAATCCTGGTGCTGCTGACGACGAAGTCCTTGTAGCGCACCGGATCGATCTTCTCGGCCTTGAAACCGTAACGGCCGCCGAGGGTGCGCAGCAGCGAGAAATTGCCCGCGCGGTCGTGGCCGAAGAGGAAATTGGCGCCGACCCAGACCTCGGCGACGTGGAGCCAGTCGACGAGGACGGTGCGGACGAAGGTTTCCGGATCCCACCGCGAGAGCTCCGGCGTGAAGCGGACAATCGCCGCGCCAGAGACGCCGGCGCCGGCAATCGCTTCCAGCTTCTGCTCTTTGGTCATGAGCAGCGCGGGGGCCTTGTCGGGCCGCACGACGCGTGGCGGGTGTGGATCGAACGTCATCACCACGGACGTGGCGCCCCGCTCCGTGGCGACACGCTGTACGCGCTCGAGAATCTTGCGATGTCCCCGATGCACCCCGTCGAAATTCCCCAGGGCCAGCACGGGATGCGACCACCGGGCGGGCCGCATGTCTTCAGGAAAGTGGATGACGTCCATGAGCAGGCCTAACCGCGGAGCACGCCGAGCGCGCAGCAATCGATTTTTTCTCTGCGATCGTTGCGACCTCCGCGGTTAATCGTTGACCTCGAGCACGAGCCCATCATAAGCCAACTCCACGCCGTGTGGCAGTTGCGCGCACGTCTCGGCGTGTGGCAGGTCGTGACAGATGTGCGTCAGGTACGCGCGTTCCGCTCCCATCCGGCGAACGGCCTCGATCGCTTCAGAGACGCTGAAGTGCGTCGGGTGCGGACGCTGGCGCAACGCGTCGATGATCACCGTGTGAACGCCGCCATCCGCATTGAGCAGCGGCCACGACCCCTCGGGAATCTGATTGCAGTCGGTCAGGTACGCAAAGGCGCCAATCCGGAATCCCAGGATCGGCAAGCGGCCGTGCATCAGCGGCACGGGGACGATCTCCACACCGGCGAGGCAGAAGGATCCGGCGAGGGTGAACAGCGTCAGCTGCGGTAGTCCGCCGCCCGGCTGCACCGTCGGGTCGAACGCGTACGAAAACATGCGGCGGAGGCTCGACACAGTGGACGCGTCCGCGTAACAGCTGATCGACGCCCGCTGCATGTGGTTGAACCGCCGGACGTCGTCCAGACCGAACACGTGATCCGCGTGGGTGTGCGTGAACAGGATCGCATCGACGCGGCGGATGTTGCGGTCCAGCGCCTGCATGCGCAGATCGGTCGACGTGTCGATCAGGATCGACATGCCGTTCACCTGGATCAGGATCGATGGCCGGGTGCGCCGGTCGCGCGGATCGGATGAATGGCAGACGGCGCAGTCGCAGCCGATGGCGGGAACGCCGACCGAAGTGCCGCTGCCGAGAACCGTGACACGGAGCGGAGCCGTGAGGGTCGAAGACAAGGCGCGCTAGGGCTCGATGATGCGTTTGCCGCCGCTCGAGGCGTCGACGAAGCGGAGGCGCAGCTCGTACAGCACCTGCTCGAGCACCTGCCGCTCCTCGGCCGTCAGGTTGCCGCGTGTCTTCTGATCAAGCAACGCCAGAATCTCGATCATCTGGGCGGCGCCTTCGAGGTTCTTCTCGCCGGGCTTGCCGGACACCGGGTCCGGAAGGTCGCCGAAGTGGATGGCGGCCGTGCTCGCCAGCGACAGCACGAAGGCCGTAAACGACAGAGCCGGCTGGGACATTGACTAAGATTATCAAATGTCCGAATCGAACCGCGCCGCGGAAGAATTCTCGCGGCTCGTCAGCATCATGGCGACGCTTCGCGGACCCGATGGCTGTCCGTGGGATCGCGAGCAGACAATCGATACGATGCAGCCGTTCGTCCTCGAGGAAACCTACGAGGTCGTGGACGCGATCGACCGCCACGATCACGCCGCGCTCTGCGAGGAGCTTGGCGACTTCGTCTTCGAGGCGGTCTTCCTCGCGCAGCTGGAGTCCGAAGCGGGACACTTCGCCATCGCCGATTCTTTGAAGAGCGTCGCCGACAAGCTGGTGCGGCGCCACCCGCACGTGTTCGCGCGCGGCGCCGAGGACGCAGCGGTCGATTCGGCGGACCGCGTCCGAACCCGGTGGGAGGAGATCAAAGCACAGGAGCGTTCGGCCAGCACGGCCGAGAAGCCGAAGACCCTGCTGAGCGGCATCGCGCCGGCGTTGCCGGCCCTCCTGCGCGCGTTCCATATCGGCACGCGGGCCGCGTCGGTCGGATTCGACTGGGCGGGCGCGGGTGACGTGGTCGAGAAGATCCAGGAGGAAGTGAACGAGCTGCGCGAGGTGGTGGACGTCGGCGCCAGCCGCCCGACCGATCACGATCGCGCGGAGGAAGAGATGGGAGACCTCCTCTTCGCGATTGCCAACCTCGCCAGAAAGCTGAACATCGAGCCCGAGACGGCGCTGCGGAAGGCGAACGACAAGTTCACACGGCGATTCACGGCGATGGAATCCACGATCGCATCGTCCGGGCGCGCGATGAAAGAGATGACGCTCTCAGAACTCGAACGGGAGTGGCAACAACACAAACATCAGGCTGGCCACGAAGACACGAAGGCACGAAATTCGTCATAACACGACGCGTCGGATTCCCTGCTCCAGCAGGGCGACGTTGAAGTTGACCAACAACCCCAGTCTTAGCCCCGATACCTTGAGACAGCTCCGCATCTGTGCCAGGTGGACTGGATGCAGGCAATCAACACACTTCAACTCCACCACAAGCCGCTGGTCGATGACTAAGTCGAGGCGGTGCATATACACCGGTTTGCCACGATAGACGATCGGATACTTCTTCTCTGATTCGAACGAGATGTTCGAGGCGGTGAGCTCGACACGAACAGCGCGCGCATAGGCAGCCTCAACAAAACCGGCTCCCAGTTCCCGATGAACGGCGAGACAGCAGCCGATGACTCGATGGGCCAGATCCTCAAGATCGGCGTCGAAGTCCGTGTGTTTGCGAAGCATTGTGGTACTCCTACTTCGTGTCTTCGTGTCTTCGTGGCAAGCCCCACGACCGGCCGTTGAACGAGCGCACCTGTACCGTCGTACCGTCCGTGTCGACTGTGACGGCGCCATCTCGATCGGTCCGCAACACCTCGGCTCCGAGAGCTTCGTAGCGCTCGAGCACCTCCGGCACCGGGTGCCCGAAATGGTTGCTGCGGCCCGCGCTGGCTACTGCGATTTGTGGGTGGGCAGCTTTCAGGAACTCCCAGCTGCTGGAGGTGAGGCTACCGTGGTGCGGCACTTTGAGGATCCGGATCCTGGACGATCGGAGCGCAGGACCAACTGACAGCTCAGGAACCCTTCCGATGTCGCCAGTCAGGAGTAGCGACACGTCGCGCCACCGCAGCTCCAGCACCAGCGAATCGTCATTCCGGACCTTCTGCCGCTCCCAGTCGGCGGGCGGCGGGTGGTGCGCGATCACGCGAACGCCATCGATCTCCGCCGCATCACCGGCGTAGACGTTCGACCACCGCGCGCCGTCGACCTGCACCGCCACCCGCAGCAGCGTGAGCGGCTCGAATCGCGGGACCGGAATCCCCTCCCAGACCTCGCGCGGCCGGAACTCGCGCACAATCGACGGCGCGCCACCGATGTGATCGGGATCGCCATGCGTCAGAGCAAGATAGTCGAGCCGGCGGATACCGGCATTCCTGAGCACGGGCGCGACGACACGATCGCCGATGTCGAAGGACGAGGAGGACGGCAGGCCTCCCGCATCGACGAGCAGCGAACGACCTCGCGGAAAAACGACGAAGGTCGAGTCGCCCTGTCCGACGTCTAAAAAGGTAATGTGCAGCCGGCCGTCGCCGCGCGCGGCGGCCAGCGATGCGGGGTTGATCAGCACCCAGAGCGCCGCGCACACAGCCGCGGCGGTCGCACCGAGCCGAACCGCGCGAATCTTTCTCGCTTCGGCGCTGCCGCTGACGGCCACCCGGCGCGTCCAGAGCGCCCACCCGAGCGCTGCCGCGACGTAGTAGACGGCGACCGCCGCCCACGATGGCGGCGCCAGCCGATACGTGAGAACCGGCGCGTACTCGACCAGGCCAGCCGACTTCACGAGCGCTGAAGCGCCGAGGTGCGCAATCCAACCCGCGGCGAGGCCGCATCGACTCGAGAGCGCGCTGAGAGGCACCACCGCCATCCCCGCGATCTGCGTCACGCCCATCATCGGGATCGCGAGCAGGTTCAGCACCAGACCGGCGAAGGTGACACGTGAGAAGATCGCGGCGCTGACCGGAAACAGCAGGGCCTCGGCCGCCACCGAAGCCGCCAGCATCGTGATCAGGAATTGCACGCTCAGCTGTACGAACGACCTTTCGCGAAGGCACGCTGGCATGCGAAGGAACAGCTTCGAGTGTTCGTGATCCGTCGCAACAGCCGGTGCGGCGATCAGGATCCCGAGGGTGGCGCCGAACGTCAGGATGAATCCCGGGTCCGCCACCGACAACGGATCGGCCGCGATCAGCACCGCCGCCACGACCGCAAGCGCATTGAGCGGCCGGCTGCGCTGATCGGCGGCCCGCGCGCCAAAATACACAACGGCCATCAGCGTGGCGCGGTCGACCGACGCGCTGTCGCCGACCAGACGCGCGTACGCCAGGAGCGCCGCGATCGCCGCGACCATCGCGCCGCGGCCGAGCCATCCGGCGACCCTGAACATCGCGAGGAGCAGGCCGGCCAGGATGGCGATGTTGCCGCCCGAGATCGCGATCACGTGATACGTGCCCGCCTCCTGAAGCCGGCGCTGGACGTGCTCGGTCAGACCGGCGCGGTCGCCGATCGCGATGGCGGCAACGATGGCGGCAGACCGTGAGTCCCAGGGGGCGACAGACTGCGCGATGGCGCGTCGCGCAAAGGCGCGGGCGGCGCTCATGACCTCGTCGAGCACGCTGCCGCGGTCGAGGAGGTCGACGAGCGCGCCGCTCTTCACCGTTCCGACCAGACGCGTCCCCCGCCGCGCGAGAGCGCGCTCCTGGTCGGGAACGCCAGGATTCAGGTATCGCGACGGTCGTCGCAGTTGCACCGGCATTCGGACAAGGCGGCCGGCGCGCCAATCGCCGATGCGCTCGGAGGCCAGCAATCCAGCGACAGTGACCAGAATGCCGCCCGTCACTCGCGGCCCATCCCGCCCATCCAGGCCCTCGACGTCCACACTGAGCGAGACACCACTGGGCGTCAGCGCTGCATCCGCGCGGAGCCTTCCGCGCACCACGGCAAACGCCTCGTCATCGAGCGGAAGCCGCCGGCCCGTCGCTTCAGCCTCCTGCCGCTGTTCGCGCGCGAGCGCCTCGAACATCGTCCACAAGGGCGGGCGCCACGCGCGCTGCCATCCATCGGCGGAGAGGAGCGCGGCCCCCGCGAAGAACGACGACACGACGGCGATCGTCAGGAGGCGTGCGTCGGCGACAAGCCACGCGCGCCACGCGAGCGCGCCGCCGCCGATCAGGAAAGCGTAGAGGGGAACACGAGGAACTTCAGGGACGAACAGGCCAGCGGCGGCTCCCGCGAGAAGCCCGCCGGCGGGAATTGCAGCAACAACACGCACGCCGCGCCGCGTTGCAAGTCAGGGACCTGCACGCGGCGCACAGAGGACACAAAGGAGAACAGAGGACACAAAGCACAGAGGCGTAGCAGGTTCCCCAGAGGCGTAGCAGGTTCCGACCTCTGTGTCCTTTGTTCCCTTTGTGTCCTTTGTGCCGCGCGGAGCGGAGGTGTCGCAGTTTTTTGTCGCTGACTAAACGCTCCGCGCGGCAGTTTCTGCGTAGTAGTCCTGCAGCGCCCGCACGCCGAGCCCCTGCTGGCGGAGGCCGCGAATCGCGCTCACCGCGGCGGCTGCGCCGGTCAGCGTGGTGATGCACGGCACTTCGTGCATCATCGCGGCGCGGCGGACGGTGCGATCGTCGAAGAACGACTCGCGGCCGAGCGGCGTGTTGATCACGAGATCGACCTTGCGGTTGACGATCTCGTCCGCGATGTTCGGCCGCCCCTCGTTCACCTTGTAGACGACGTCGACGTCGAGACCGTACGCGCGCAGATAGGCGGCCGTGCCGCGGGTCGCGGTCAGCCGGAAGCCGAGCTCGGCCAGGTCGCGCGCGATCGGCAACAGGTTCGCCTTGTCGTCGTTGTTCACGCTCACGAACGCTGTGCCTTGCTGCGGCAGCCGCTGCCCCACCGACAATTGGGCCTTGGCGAACGCTACGCCGAAGTTGGTCGAACCGCCCATCACCTCGCCGGTGGACTTCATCTCAGGCCCGAGAATGGTGTCGACCCCCGGGAAGCGCACGAATGGGAACACGGGGCTCTTCACGAACACGCCCGCGACCTGGATGTCCTCGGTCAACCCCAGATCGCGCAGCGTGCGCCCGGCCATGATCTTCGCGGCGACCTTCGCCAGCGAGAGGCCGGCGGCCTTCGACAGATACGGCACCGTCCGCGACGCGCGCGGATTCACTTCGAGCACGTACACGACGTCGTCCTTGGTCGCGTACTGCACGTTCATCAGACCGACCACTTTCAGCGCCCGCGCGATCCGGCGGGTGTAATCGCGAATGGTCGCGAGGTGACGCTCGGGGCAGATGAACGGCGGGACGACGCAGGAGCTGTCGCCGGAATGGATGCCGGCTTCCTCGATATGCTCCATGATGCCGCCGATGACGACGTCTCCGGTGGCGTCGGCGATCGCGTCGACGTCGAACTCGAACGCATCTTCGAGGAACTTGTCGACCAGCACCGGATGTTCGGGCGACACGTCGACCGCCTGCGTCATGTAGCGATCGAGCGTGCCCACGTCGTACACGATCGCCATCCCGCGTCCGCCGAGCACATACGACGGCCGGACGACGACCGGAAACCCGATCGCGGCTGCGGCATCGCGCGCCTCCTGCCGCGACGTGGCGGTGCCGCTGGCCGGCTGCGTGATGTCCAGGCTTGACAACAGCGCCGCGAACCGCTTCCGATCCTCGGCGAGGTCGATCGAATCGG
>Ga0075418_10009250_pt1 | contig 11048 bp, 5 predicted proteins | sample SoiMetdeltSBSDD2_FD_81776 | JGI IMG/M metagenome (GOLD analysis project Ga0075418, IMG submission 81776) | Bulk soil microbial communities from a Populus tree surrounding site in Tennessee, USA - Soil MetaG P. deltoides SBSDD2 | ecosystem: Environmental > Terrestrial > Soil > Tree plantation...
GAAATCGCGCGGCGGCATGACGCTAGGCACAGCCTACGGCGCAGTATTGAAGACCTACGATAACTTTGCCGTGACCTCATCAAAGACTGAATTCAATACGACATCTTTCACCTTCAGCGCGCCGCTCGCCAAAGGTGAGTATGATGATTTGGTGAATGTGACTCCGGCTGTGGATAATCTTCAGGCGGATGTTACAGAAGACGGTCTGAGCCTGACCTTGTACGGAAACTTCTTACCGGATACGAATTATCTTGTTGAGTTATCTGGGAATATCCGGGACGCCTGGGGGCAATCCTTAGGTGATACATTCCAACTGGACATGCGAACGCCTCCCCTGCCCGCCGCGATTACACCCAGGGTGTTTACATCCAATGTAATTTTGGTGCGGCCCGATGAGCCCGTGCTCTATGCCAACGTTGTGAACATTCAAGAAGCAAATATAACCGTGGCTCCGTTGTCGTTGACAGATTTTTTCTCCCTTCAAAATTCCTACGAGAATCAACAGGCGTATGCGCCTGCGGAGGCCATTACGATTTCAGAATCTTTTGAGTCGACCTCCGGTCAGCCACAGGAAGCACAACTCAGCCTCACAGCAGAGGACGGGCAATTGCCCACCGGCTTGTATTACGTGCTCCCTGCTTCACCACAAATACAAGAGCAAGCGAAAACCGTGTATTTCGCTGCCTCGAGCCAGGTGAATCTCACGTTCAAACTCGGCGCCACCGAAGCCTTCGTATGGGCCATGGATTTACCTTCTCAAACACCCGTCGCCAATGCACCGATTGTGATTTATGACAATCTGGGCCTTCCGCTTGCCTCTGGTGTTACCGATTCCGATGGAATCTGGCAGGGCGCAATTGGTGAACGCGAACCATACACTCAGGTCTACGCAGTCCTTGGCGCACCGGGAGATGAAAACTTCGGGTTGGCCATCAACAATTGGAGCCTGGGCATCAGCGCGTATGATTTTGGATATGGGCAGGATGTGCAAAGACCACATACCCAAATCTATATGTACACTGACCGGCCCATCTATCGCCCCGGGCAGACAGTTTATTTCCGCGGTGTGGCGCGTGAGGCATTCAATGGCCGTTACGAATTACCAACGGTGAATGCGATTCCCATGACGCTCATGGATGCGAATGGCATAAAGCTTTCAGATCTCAATTTGCAGCTATCCCCGTTTGGCACCTTCAATGGTCAGTTTGAAATCCCGGCGGAGGCCGTACCGGGATATTACACATTTCAGAATCAGGTTTTCAACTTCTACTTCTCTTTTCAAGTGGCAGAGTATCGCAAACCCGAAATTGACTTGAGCGTGGACTTCGCGAAAGACGACCTCAAATTGGGCGAAACCACGACGGCCAATGTCAACGCCCGTTATTTCTTCGATGCACCGGCTGGCAACGTGAACGTCACGTGGACCCTTTCCACCCGTCCCGATTATTTCGATCTGCCAAATTTCCAAACTGGTCTCTTGGACGACTCATGGCTGGACGTGTTCCGCCGTTCCAATGCATTTCCCGCCGGACTTTTCGGACTGCAAATCGCCGAAGGGACGGGGCACACTTCCCCGAACGGGACTCTGTCCATTGAGCTGCCAGCCATCCCTGAGGCTCCTTCGATGCAAATCGTCACGCTGGAGGTGACCGCGCAGGACGAATCGGGTCTGCCGGTCAGCGCCCGCGCGGACCTGCGCGTCCACCCCGCGGACTTTCATATTGGCCTGCGTCCAGATCAATGGTTTGGCACGGCCAAGTCAGCGCTCGGGTTTGACGTGTACACTGTGGATTGGGCCGGAAATAGCTCAGGCGAGAAAACGTTGGTGGCCGAATTCAAACAAGTGCGCTGGGAAAAGGAAACCGATGCAAATGGTTTCCCGATCTATACTCCCATTTACACACAGGTGAGCAGCAGCAATCTCGCCACAGGACCGGATGGCAAAGCGCGGCTTTCGTTTGTGCCTCCCACGGCGGGGACGTTCCTGCTCGACGTATCCGGCGATGGGGCTCGTACACAAACTCTCATCTGGGTTGGTGGTGCCGAAAGCGCGGCCTGGCCCGATCTGCCAAACCAAAGGCTTGAGCTCAAAGCAGATAAAGATTCGTACAAAGCCGGCGAGACCGCCCGAATCTTTATTCCAAATCCGTTTGCGACCAACGCACGCGCACTGGTTACCGTGGAACGTGGCATCGTATCCAAAGCGGACGTGATTACGTTGAGCGGAAGTGGCATAGAGTATGAATTGCCGCTTACAGCCGATGACGCTCCAAATGTATATGTGAGTGTCACGGCGCTTGGCCAGGGTAATGACTTCAGAAGCGGACTGGTGAATATTCCGGTCGCGCCGGATGCCCAGCAATTGAATGTGCAAATTGCGTCGAATCCACCGGAGGCTGGGCCGCGCGATTCGGTCATGTTCGATGTGACTGTGACGGATAATCAAGGTCAGCCTGTGGAAGGCGAATTTTCATTTGCGGTTGTCGATAAGGCCGCGCTGGCCCTGGCGGACCCGAACGCAGAGGATATCCTGCCTGCCTTCTATAAAATCCAGCCGCTCGGTATCGAGACTGGCGTTTCGCTGGTCGTTTATGGTGGGCGCGATGTGGCTCCGCCCGGCGGGATGGGTGGCGGAGGCGGTGGAGATATATTCATCCTGCGTGAAGACTTCCCGGATACCGCCTATTGGAATCCATCGCTCATCACCAACTCGGAAGGGCGCGGTCAAGTGATCATGACTCTGCCCGACTCATTGACCACCTGGAATATCGACGTGCGTGGCCTTACGATGGATACCAGAGTCGGTCAGGCCAAAACTGAGCTGGTCTCCACCAAACCCTTGTTGATTCGGCCGGTGACGCCCAGGTTTTTAGTCAGCGGCGATCACGTGTTGATGGCGGCCATCGTCAATAACAACACGCCGAATTCCGTCCAAGTGGCCGTCAATTTGCAGAGCGATGGTTTTGTGCTCGATGAACCGGGCAAAGCAACGCTCAATTTGGAAATCCCGCCGAATGAACGTCATCGCGTGGAATGGTGGGGCACAGCCAGCTCGGCAGAGTCCGCAGATTTGGTTTTCTCCGTCACCACCAGTGGGACGCCATCGTTGCAAGATTCGGCGCGTCCGGTGTGGGGCAAGCTTCCGATCTTACATTACACTTCTCCACAGGCGTTTGTCACGGGTGGTGTGTTGCGCGGCGCCGTTTCACAACAGGAAGTCATCTCGCTGCCGCGCACGTTCGTTCCAACCAGCGGCGGCCTGGATGTAGAGTTAAGCCCCTCGCTGGCTGGTAATTTGTTATCGGCGCTGGAGGCGATGCGCGCGCCGGAAGGCTCACAAAGTGCGGAAGAACTGGTCTCCTATCTTCTGCCAAACATCGAAGTCTATCGCGCGCTGAACAGCGCGGGGTTAAGTGATGAAGCATTGTCTGAGCGCGTCACATCCAATCTCAATGCCAGCGCGAGCCGGCTGGCGAGTCTTCAAAATGAGGACGGTGGCTGGGGCTGGTGGAAGGTCTCCCCGTTTCTAGGGGGTACCGATCCAACAGCGGGGTCTGACCCCTATATTTCAGCCTATGTGTTTTTTGGTTTGCAGCGCGCCCGTCTGATTGGTGGAACGGTCAACGACGATATGTTGAATCGGGCGGCGGCATATTTACAGCAATCGCAACCCGCGGTGGATGCAAACACGGCTGGCGAAACGCTCGATACCATCGCCTTCATCCAATTCACGTTGAGTCAGGCCGGGCTGGCAGACGAGATCATCGCGGGCAGGTTGTTCGATGAGCGCGATCGCTTGAGCCCGGCGGGCAGGGCGTGGCTGGCGCTCATCTTCAACAAGCTCAACCCTGCGGATACGCGCGTGCGCGATTTGATTTCGAACCTTCAATCCTCCGCCATTCAAACTTCCGCGAGCGCGCATTGGGAAACGCCCCGTGAAAACATCTTCACGCGCGGCTCCACCATTTACACCACGTCAGTCGTTGTGTATGCACTCTCGCTGCTCGACCCGACCAATCAGGTATTAGCGAACGCTGTCCGCTACCTGGCGGCTCATCGCGATGCCAGTGGTCTATGGCATCGCGGCCACGATAATGCCTGGGCAATTCTCGCACTCAACGAAGCGATGGTAGGCATCGGTGATATGCGCGCCGATTTCTCGTTCAATGCCGCGCTGAACGGCAACCCACTGACCAGTGGTGACATCGCAGGGATTCAGATCGAGCCGGTGACCGCCACCGTGCCGCTTCAATTCCTTTCGGTCAATACGCCCAACCTGCTCACGATCCAGCGCGAAGACGGGCTGGGCCGCCTGTACTACAACGCGGTGCTCAACGTCAACCGCCCCGTGCAGGATGTGAAACCGTTGGATAACGGGATGCGCATCGACCGCGTCTTTTGTAGTACCTCTTCACGCATAAGAGGCTGTTCGCCTCTTTCTTCGCTGCAGCTTGGCTCCAATCAACCGATCACTGCCCAGTTGACGCTGGTCCTCCCCCACGACTCCTACTACGTGATGGTCGAAGACTTCATCCCCGCCGGCATGGAGATTCTGAACCGCAATCTCAAAACGAGCCAATTGGGAGTAGATGAAACAGGAGTGGAAGTCCAATTCGACGAAAAGGATCCCTTCGCCGAAGGTTGGGGCTGGTGGCTGTTCAACGAACCACAAATCCGCGATGACAGCCTCCTCTACTCCGCAGACTTCCTCCCCGCTGGAACCTACGTGCTGACATATACGCTCATCCCCTTACAGGCGGGAGAATATCGGGTGTTACCTGCTCACGCATGGGAGTCCTTCTTCCCCGAAGTGCAAGGCACAAGCGCCGGGGCAGTATTTGAGATCAAGCCGTAGACACAGATTCAAGCGAATGACAGACAAGCTCAAAATTCAGCCCAAAGCAGGCAGAATCATCTTATTTATTCTGGCTTCCAGTTTGTTGTTCCTTGGATTTTATCGAAATCAATGGCAAATGGCACGCCCGAAAAAATTCAGTTCATTTCAAAAGGATGTAGAAAGTTATGTCATTGCCCGAATGGTGCTAACCCGTCAAAGCGGAATATTCTCGCAGGGCGGTTTGCCTGGCTGGGGAGACGTCGATCCGGAGAATATAAACGAGTCAGATCATGAACATCAATATGATGCTTATTTTGAAGGGCTCGCATTTGGATCCTATTGGGTCAAAAAGTCGCACCCGGGATTTCAGGGCATTTTTTTCAGCCTACTGGATCGCAGTAGCCCGTTTGCTCCACGCATGAACCTGAGGCTGTTTCGCATGTTCGCAGCGGGTAGTTTCGCGGCCACACTGGCAGGCCTGGTCCTTTGGTTCTATACGGAGTTTGGCAAGCTATCCGCTTTGCTTGTTTTTGTTTCCATGCTCCTATCCCAATGGATGACCTTGTTTGGTCGAAACCTGTTTTTTGTCTCTGCCTTTTTTTATCTCCCCATGCTGGTTTTATTATTCCGATTGCAAAAGGAAAAGCATGGACATCCGCTCTCTGATAAACAACTCTTTTGGATGGTATTTGCCCTGATCCTGTTGAAATGCCTGCTCAACGGTTACGATTTTATCCTGCCGACGCTGGGAATGGCTGCGAGTCCGATTGTATTCTATGGCCTGTCGGAGGGCTGGGATCGTACGTTGCTCGTGAAGCGATTTCTAATAGTTGCTATGACAGCCTTGTTGGCAATTCTTGTGAGTCTTATGATCTTGTCTGTCCAGGTCATGTATGCTTCTGGCAATCTCAACGATGGACTAAATTCCATCCTCACAACGATCAACCGAAGAGTTTTTAGCCAGGATCCTGACCAAATGGCCATCTATGAGGAGTCTAGTCGAGCGAGTTATTGGTCGATATTAAAAATTTATCTGTCAGAATCTTATCTCGATCGATGGCCCGTGCCATATTTCATCATTATCATTGGTTTTGCGGTTTGTTCAGTAATGGCTATATACTCCATCAAAAACCGCCGCTTTCCCAATCCGACTCTGGCAGTCGCATCGATTGCAACGACCTGGTTCGCTTTGCTTTCCCCGCTGAGTTGGTTTATCATTTTTAAATCTCTTGCCTATTTCCACACCCACATGAATTATCTTCCCTGGCACATGCCCTTTACCTTGTTTGGTTTTGGAATGTGTGGGTATTTACTCGAATCAACACTGACCCAAATAAATAAGTCGACTCCCGTGAGACCCATCTCACCGGCTCAGTAGTAGTTTACTCATGGATTTTGTCAGGCCGTCCTGCCGGATTGCGGCTTAAATTTAGAAGAACAGGCGACATTGGATCGCCTGTTCTTTTTGAATCTCTTCTATTACATCTATAACTAATCGTCGGCGGCTGCCATTGACTTGCTGACAACTTCACTCTCAGATCCCGCTGGCTTGAAGATCAGGAAGATCGCATTGAGCAAAATACCAAATACCGCTGCGGTCGCGATGGCAGGTAGACCGCTGGGGAAGATACCCGGAACGGTGATGGGAAGCAGGCCGTTCGGATAGGCGATGTTACCGCCAATGCCCACAACCATGATCACCGCACCGATTGCCAAATTGGCCGGGTTGAACATGCTGACCTGGTGTTCCTGCATGAGCGCGATACCCTGCATTCCGATCACGCCGAATAGATAGACTGCCAGGCCACCGCTAACGGCCAGTGGTACAGACTGTACGAGTGCCGCAAGATTTCCATTGAACCCAAGCAGAATGGAGATCACTCCTGCGGCAATTAAGGCAGGACCCGAATAGTTGCGCGTGATGGCCATGAGCGAGTTGTTCTCACCATAATTGGTTCCCGCGGTTGCGCCGAAGAGACCGTTGAGGAAGTCGCCGATGCCATCCAGCACCAGGTTGAAGCCGATGTTTTTATCGAGGTGGACTTTCTCACGGCCTGTTTCTTCTGCGAAGCGATCAATGTATAAGCTCATCTGATACAAATGCGCCGTGGACTCAGGGATGGTGGCAATCGCCATGATCGAGATACTGACAATGGCGGTGACGAGCAGTTCTCCACTGAAGGATGGCAGGGTAAAGACTGGCATCTGGAAGAATTTGGCTTCCAGGACAGGCTGAAAATTCACGGAGCCGGGAGCAATCAAGGCTGAGACAATATAGCCGCCGATACCACCTAACAGCACAGGCAACATGCCGATAAAGCCTTTGTTCTGCAAATACACCGAGAACAGGATCGTCAGCATGAGCGTAATGAACGCGACCAGGAAGTTGTTGCTCGAGAGATCCGTCACAGCCGCTTTTGCCAGACCGAAACCGATTATCGCTGCCACCGAACCGGTCACCACCGGCGGGAGCACCTTATCCACGCTCTCCTTACCAATAGAGCGGATGATGAAACCGACTGCGATATTGATCAGGCCGGTTACAACGATGCCGGCTTGCATAAGACTGATGACTTCCGGTGGAAGCGGTCCACTAAAAGGGGTATATGTAATGCCGGAAGCCGCTGTAATCCCTTGATAGGCCGCGATATAGCTGAAACTTGAGCCGTAGAACAATGGGATGAACGTTCCAATGCCGCGACGGGAAAGGATCAGCGCGACAATCGTTGAAACGCCAGAAGCGACCAGCACCGTACCAACATGAAAACCGCAGAACGCGGCGACAAAAGCCGTTGCGGGGAACATCGTCAGTACATGTTGGAAACCCAGCAGAATCGTTTGTACGGGTGGGGGGGTATCGTTGGGCATATAGCCCATCACAGATGTGTTTTTAGCCATTGCGTTCTCTCCTCTTTTTGATATGGGTGCTTTTGGATTCGATTTCTTGGACTTCGTTTTCTTGCTTTTGGGCATTTAGTTCATCCTCCTGATATGGGATCTTCAAAGCGAATTTGAAAGCTCAGAATACTTTTCCGATTTCTTCCATATTCACCTCCACATGGCTCTCCCGTTTTTAGCCGGAAAGTTCTGTTGGCAATCGCGCTGCCATCCCATCGGATTCTGCTGCACAAAAAATCCAGGAGAGCCAAAAAATCGCCATACAATGCTTTGCATGGCGAAAAGAATAAATATCCCTTGATCGGTTCACGGCTCCAGAGCCGGGCGAAAGTACAGGGATGCAGACGGAGTCCAGCATACTGTAAGAAATAACCCTCCGATGGCACAAAGGAGGCGGGACGGTTTTGGGGTTAAGGTACGTTGTTCTACGCTAAAGCAATTTCGTCAGTATCGATACGCTCTCACCAGAGAGGCGGTTGAAGCGCTCGACTAAGTCCCATCCACACTTCTGATAAAAGTCGACGGCTCGACCGCCGGTGGCCACCCAGACTTGTGAATATCCGCGCTGACGAGCCCACGCTTCGAGCGCCTCCATGAGCTTGCTCCCGATTCCCAGGCCTCTACTTTTAACCACAACGATCATCCCCAACACCCAGGGCGAGCGGTCGCGGCGTTCTTCGATGTCGAATTCTCCCAATCCAACGGCACCCACGGCTTGACCAGACTCATCCATGGCCACCCAGGTGACCGACAAATTCGCGTGGCCTGCCTCGCGTCCAGTAACATCCACCCACCAATCGAGACTCTCCGGCTCCGGTGCATGACCCCACTCCCTCCACCGGATTTGACCAACTGCTGGGATCAGGTGCGGGTGATCAGCCAGCAGTTCAACAGACACGGCGAAGCGATTGGACATCTCATCCTGATTATCGCTCACTCTTCTTCTTTCCCTTTGCGGCTGCCCGTTCCAAAGTTTCCTTTACTCGAAACTTGACAATCTTGCGGATCAATCCGAAAGGCATCCGTTTGTCCAATGGAAATTGGACCGAGCCCTTTGCCCCTTCATAAACCGACAGCTCTTCTTTGAATTTCTCGATTCCAGAGGGCGTGGGATAAAACCCGATGTGGCCCTTGAACCCCGCAAAGTGGACCAGATTGCCGTTCAGCGTGAAGGTGGGTATCCCATAATTAATGGTTTCTTTTGCGTCGGGCGCCGCCTTGCGAATCGTCGACCGTATCTTCTCCAGGATCTCCTGCACTTCCGCGGGGAAGCCTGCAATATAGTCGTCGATATTTTTGGGTAGGGTTTGTTTCGTTCTCATGCTGTTTCCTTAGAAAGTGTTTCATTCGCGTCTGCGGCAATTAAACACAATATTGGTAATCGTAAACGTCATATGCGCTACGATTCGATTGGCGGCACGTTTGGGTTTCGTCGAAGGAAATTATCCGGATCATATTTTGTCTTGATCGTTCTCAGGCGTGCATAGTTGGAACCATACACAGCTTTGACCGCTGGTTCGCCTTCGACGCTCATGTAATTTGCAAAGATACGGCCACCGGAATAAGGCTGGAGCAACTGCCAGGTATTCTCTGCCCAGGCCATCGATGTCCTTGCAGCTTCCGGGTCATCCCACGTCGACATGATCCACATATGTAAACCACCCGACTCGCGCAGCTCAAAGGCAGTTGAATCCAGTGACACGCGGCAAACCTCACCGTGCACGTAGTGATCAAATCCGATGGCGCAGCCTGAGGGAGCCTGTGTGAAACATTCGATTGCAAGATCGATCGCCTCATCCGATAGCTGTTCCAGGTAGGAGCCCTTAATGGCGCTAAATGCCGGTGGCACGAATCCTGCGGGGGTTGGAAACATTTCTGTGTAAGGTCTGCTCTGCACGGTGTCGCGGGCAGGAGTCAGAAATGCGCGGAAACGGTTGACCAGCTCATTGCCAGCATTCAAATCACCCGGGTAGACAAAGACCACGTTCACAATTCCATTTTCTCTGGGAGAGAGCGAGGCAACTGCTTGGAGCTCATCAGGTGCGGCCGACATAAATTCCCGGTAAAAGCGGAGCACGTGACGGGCCTCCTGCACAGGATAGGTGAACACGCCTGCAAGCACCTCGCTGAGGGGATAGAGCCGATATTCGAATGACGTCGCAATTCCAAAGTTCCCGCCTCCGCCGCGAACAGCCCAGAACAAGTCAGCATTTGCTTCTGCGCTTGCGATGACGGAGCGGGAGTCAACGGTGATCAAACTCGCGGAGAGAAGGTTGTCACAAATAGCGCCGTGCTTGCCCGAAAGCCAGCCGAGTCCACCACCTAACGTAAGGCCGGCTATACCAACCGTCGGACATTCTCCTAAAACGGGAGCCAGACCGTATGTCCCCGCGGCGGCTTCCAGTTCCTGTGCGACCACGCCAGCACCAGCCCGGGCAGTACGCTTGTTTGGGTCAATCGCGATATTCTTCATCCGTGACATGTCAATGATCAAGCCATCCTCGCAGGTCCCCCACCCAAGAAAGCTGTGACCCCCCGACCGCACGGCGACCGTAAGGTTATGTTGACGTGCGAAATCAATGCAGCGCGCGACGTCGTCTACCTGTGCGCAGCGTGCGATCATCGCCGGATGCTTATCAGTCGATGGGTTCCAAAATTCCACTCGACGCGCCCGCTCGTATTCTTCATCGGCAGGCAAGGTGAGCTGTCCCAACAGGCCCGCGCGAAATTTGTGGACCGCGTCGGGATCGACCTCATTCCGCAAGGTCGGTTTGCGCAGCTCGCCAGATTTTCTCATCACTTCTCCTTCAAAGAACTGATATTACCAGACATCGCCGACCCGTCTTGACAATTTATCTCTTGCCGCTCTGAGTCTGCCGAATGGACTGCCGCGCCGCGGAACTGTGTTGAGCTGCCTCGTACACGTTTCTCAGCAATTCTGCTCGTACGCCTTTTGCAGCCAATCGAGCACCTCAGCATCGACATCCTCGGGTGTCGTCAGGCTGATCTGGATGGGCGTACTCGCATGAATTCGCGACGGCTGCAAACGTCCCCCGGGCTTCTTCCCTTCCAATCGCAGAGCCAGATCAACACGCTGCTTCGTCGTCGGTTGCACCCGCGCGAAGGTCCGGCGCGCTGTCATGAGCGAGACATACGTTTTACGTGCCTGAATCGTGATATCCCCTAACCCTGCCGCAGCGCCAAGAACGGCTTCGAAGATCGGTCGGAGTTGTGGCCGGTCCGCATACTGCCCCCGGATCAGCTTCTTGGCAGACGCCTGCATGAAATCGGGATAGCCGAAACGCTCCATCAC
>Ga0075418_10009251_pt1 | contig 11048 bp, 8 predicted proteins | sample SoiMetdeltSBSDD2_FD_81776 | JGI IMG/M metagenome (GOLD analysis project Ga0075418, IMG submission 81776) | Bulk soil microbial communities from a Populus tree surrounding site in Tennessee, USA - Soil MetaG P. deltoides SBSDD2 | ecosystem: Environmental > Terrestrial > Soil > Tree plantation...
GAGTTCTGAATACCTAACAACAATATTTCGGCGCGGCAGACCCCGTCAATCCACACTCGTTGACTCAAATCTCAAAAACCCAGAAGATACCGATGTGATCGCATTCGAACGTGCTACCGAACGGCCCGACAACAAAAAGGCAATTCGACTGTGCAAAAGAAATACCTTCGCTTGGACCGGAGCGGAAAGGTATGTGTGGAAGCCGCACGTGTCTGGAATGTCTCCCGGTGTTATCGCGGTAATCCGTCGCCGCAGAGTGGGCGTCGTCGACATTCGCGTTCTGTCAGGCCGAGTTCGGTTTGTCGGCCGCACAGCGCAACACATGTTCACCGGCTTAGCTTCTGCGCGACACCGACCCCGAACCGAGCCACGGTCGGGGCTTGCCCTCGCAAACGGCAGGTCCGAGCCGGAAGTGCTGGGCCTCTTCCAGCGTTTCGATGACCGGAAGGTCGACCGAGTAGAACCGGTCGCCAGTGGTAGGCATCGGGCCGGCCAATGAGACCTTGCTCTCGAGCCTGCGCCCGACCATTTCGCTCAGTAGTGCCGATGCTTCCGCGAGCCGGTACAGGTCAACCCCGGTGTCGACGCCCATGGACTCCAGCATCTGGACCATGTCCTCGGTCGGGATCATCCCGGCGGCTTGCCCGTTTCCGCAGTTCGGGCATCCGCCGATTGCCCCGACAGCGGTGTCGATCAGCAGGCGGTGCTCTTCACCTAGCGAGCTAATCGCGGCATACGCCGAGGTCAGTGCCAATCCCCGGGTGTTGTGCAGGTGCAGGTTGAACTCGCGAATCGTCGGGAACCGCGCGGCGAACAAGGTCAGATCCTCTGCGAGCACTGACGGCGCCGTCCAGCCCATCGGATCAGCCAACGTCATCGAGACGACCGTCTTCCCCGCCTCCGACCAGGCATCGAACTGCCGCTCCAACGCCGCAACGCGTGCATCTCGCGACGTCGGCCCGGTGAAATTCGAGCCCCACGCGGCACTCAAGCCGATGGCGGCCTCTTTCGCAGTGGCCTCCTGAATCGGTGTGTACCACGTATCGTCTTGCTGCTCCATGGTTCGGTTGGTGTTGCGCTTGATGAATATCGGGTCCAGATGCAGGTGCGTGCGCGGCGTCTCGTCGATCGTCAGAAGCGGCTGCCAGGCCCGCATCCGCTCGAAGCCTTTTCTGTTCAGCGCGAGGGCGAGGTACGTCACGCCAGGCTGTGGGGTCAGTCGAGCGAGTAGCTCATCCGTGTCAGCCATCTGCGGAGTCCACTTCGGGCTGACGAACGAGCCAACGACAATCCGCTTCAATCCGGCGGCGACCAGCGACTCGAGCAACTCGAGCTTCTGCTCAACGGAAACGATCCGCTCGATTTGCAACCCGTCCCGCATGCATTCCTCGGTCAGGACGATCTCAGGCAAGGAGCTCATGATCTACACCTCCGGCTAATCAACGGTTGCGCCACACGGGCTTGCGGCCTTCGAGCCGCGCCGTGACGCCCTCGATGCGGTCTTCACTCGAATAGGGGTCCGGGCCCACCTCCAACTTGAGTGCAGCCGGCAGCGGCAGGGACAGACCCTTAAGTGCCCTCTCCTTCATCGCCCGGACCGAGATCGGCGAGTTGCCGCAGATCCGCTCCCCCAGTGCGACCGCTCGATCCACCAATTCCGGCAGCGGCACGATGTGGTTTACCAGACCCCAGCGTGCTGCCTCCTCGCTTGAGATGAACTCGCCGGTGAAGAGCATTTCCAGCGCCAGTCCGACCGGCAGCAGTCGCGGCAGGACGACGGAGGCGAAGTTGGCTCCCATACCGATCTTTGCTTCGGGCACGCCCAGCGACACCCCTGGAGCGGCCAGCCGGATGTCACAGGCCAGGGCAAGTTCGAACCCTCCGGCCACGGCACTGCCGTTGATGGCCGCAATCGTCGGCTTGGTGCATTCTCCGATGACATCGAAGATGTTGCGGAACAAGGTCCGATTCGGCGACCGGTACTTCTCCCCTGCCTTGTCCAGAGTGTTCATTTCTTTGAGGTCGGCGCCGGCACAGAACGCCTTGTCACCTGCTCCAGTGATGACGATGGCGCGCACTGACGGGTCATCGGTGGCAGCGAGGATCTCGTCGGCCAAGTTCATGCGCAATGACAAGTTGAGCGCATTACGCGATGCTGGGCGGTTTATCGTGAGAACCCTGACCTCGCCGAAGTCGGCCGAAAAGTACTCGTTTTGGTTCTCGCCGATCTGTGGCGGCTGTGTCTGGGTCACGTCAGTACGACCTCGGCAGGCCGAGTGTGTGCTCGGCGATGTTGGCAAGAACGAGGTTGTTGGAGACCGGACCGATCAGGGCCAGCCGCACCTCGCGAAACACCCGTTCGATGCCGTATTCGCTGGCGAATCCGTATCCACCGTGCGTATTCATCGCGACGTTCGCAGCTTGCCAGGCCGCCTCCGAGGCCAGGTACTTGGCCATGTTGGCTTCAGCACCCTTGGTGGCGCCTTGGTCGTAGTCGATGGCCGCCTTGTCACGCATCAAGCGCGCGGCCTCTAGGTCCACGTGGGCCTTGGCGATCGGGAACTGCACTCCCTGGTTCTGCCCGATCTGCCGTCCGAACACGATCCGCTCGTTTGCGTAGGCCACGGCCCGGTCAATGCAGAAGAAACCGGACCCGATCAGTTCGGACGCGACCAGAACCCGCTCGGCGTTCATACCGCTCAAGATGTAGCGGAATCCGGACCCCTCCTCGCCGATCCGATTCGCGGCGGGTACGACCAGATCGTCGAATGCCACCTCGTTGGTCACCTGGTTGACCATCGTTTTGATCCGGTTCAGCTTGATGTGCTCGCCGGCCTCGCGCAGGTCGACGAGGAACACGCTGAGCCCATCGGTCTTTCGGGTCACCTCCGCACGTGGGGTCGTTCGTGCGAGCAGCAGCATGAAGTCGGAATGCTGAACGCGAGAGATGAAGATTTTGCGCCCGCGCACGATGTAGTTGTCCCCGTCGCGCTCGGCGAACGTGGAGATGTTCGTCGTGTCGGATCCGGCGTCCGGCTCGGTCACTCCGAAGGCTTGCAGACGAAGACAGCCGGCGGCGATCTCAGGCAGGAACCGTTGCTTCTGCTCGTCGCTGCCGTGGCGCAGAACGGTGCCCATCGTGTACATCTGCGCATGGCAGGTCGCGGCGGCACCACCACTTCGACCTATTTCCTCCAGAATGACGCCGGCATCCCAGACACCAAGCCCACCTCCGCCGTATTCCTCGGGGATCAGCACGGACAGCCAGCCGTTCTCGGTCAGTGCCGCCACGAACTCTTCTGGGTACTCGTGCTTTTCGTCGAGTTCAGTCCAGTAGCTGGTCGGGAACTTTGCGCACAGGTCACGCACGCCCTCGCGGATTAGCTGGTGGTTTTCTTGGCGCTCAGCCACTGTCGTCATTGTTGACTCCATTCAGTCGGTGATTTCAGTCCGCGCGAGCGGAGGTTTTCGCGTACGACCTCGGCCGTGTGTTCGCCAAGGCTCGGAGGGCGCAGCCGGATCGGAAGGCGTCGTCCGTCGAATGACATCGGCAGCGACACCAGCCGCGGTGGCACTTCGTACCCGTCCAGGTCGGTGAACAGCTCAAGCGCCGCTGCTTGCGGATCCGAGTGCAGATCGGCAACCTCCCGCAACTCGCTGCAGGGGACACCGACCGCGCGCAGTAGTCCCATGAGTTCCTGCCGGGTGTACTTCTGTGTTTCTTCTTCGATCAGTTCGGCCAAGGCCTTGCGTGCCTCGACGCGGTGCCCGTTGGAGGCGAAGCGGGGATCGGTCACCCACTGCTTCTGCATGAGGACACCTGCCAGTTTCGCGAAGAGTTGGTTGTTTCCCGCCGCGATCACCAGATAGCCGTCACGCGTCATGAATGCTTGGTACGGGACGATCGACGCCGCGCCCGAGCCGCAGCGCGTCGGGTTAACGCCGTCCTGCGAGTAGTTTGCGATCGCCGTGGCCATCCAACCAATGCCGGTCTCATACAGCGAGGTATCGATTTTCCGGCCCTGGCCGGTTGTCTCCCGCTCGTACAGCGCGGCCAGCACGGCCATGGCTGCCCACATGCCTGTCGTCTGGTCGATGATCGACACGCCGACGCGCACCGGGGGCCGGCCGTCCTCGCCGGTGACGCTCATCAGACCGGCGTACGCCTGGATCAGCGTGTCGTAACCGGGCTCATCCTTAAGTGGTCCCCGATCGCCGAAGGCAGTGATCGAGGCATAGATGATCTTCGGATTGAGTTTCTGAGCCCACTCCCAGCCGTAGCCGAGGGTGTCCAGAGCACCTGTCCGGAAGCTTGACAGCACGACGTCCGATTCGGACACCAGCGCGTCCATGGTCGCGTGTGAGGACGCTTCCCTCAGATCCAGCGCCACCGACCGCTTATTTCGGTTGAGGGCCATGAATGTCAGGCTGTCCTCGCCGATAAACGGCGGGCCCCACCCGCGGCAGTCGTCTCCGTGCAGCGCTTCGATCTTGACCACGTCCGCGCCCAGATCTGCGAGTATCAGCGAGGCGTACGGTCCCGCAACGTTGCGGGTGAGGTCCAATACCTTCATCCCGGTCAGGGGAAGGCTGTCTGCGTCGGCCGGCCGGTTCATGCGATTGCCAGGGGGTTGACCGGGCTACCGGTGCCGCCGGTGATGCGCAATGGAGCAAGGACGAACAGGAATTCCACCACGTCAGCCGCGGAGAGCTCCTCGAGCACCAGTAGCTCGAGCAGGTATATGCCGTAGTCGCGTAACAGGCTGCTGTGTACCGGGCTGCCGAAGCCGCCCGCTTTCGCATCGGCCGGTGAACTGTGGGACGAGCTCGAACCGCCGTATTCGATCGGCACGACTTCTACCCCGGTGTTGTCGCATCCGAGCAGGACGATGTCTTGGTCGGCCAGCCAGAGTGCGGCGTCGGCGCTTACGCCTGGTCGTGGGTCGTGGTAGTGCTCCGGATCGTCGCCGTAGAAGACGTTGTACCAGCCGGTCCGCACGAGGATCGCATCGCCCGGTTCGACGCTGGGTGCACCGCAGGCTTGGAGGTCCTCGATCGTGATCGCGTACCCGGCGGGAAGGTGCTTGACCCCTTTCGCTCGCGCGACGTCGAACAGCAGCCCTCGGGTGACGATCTGTTGCACGTTCTCGATGCCCAGCTGCTGCGCCCCGAAACTGTTTACCGATGAGCTGGGATAGCCGTTGAACAGTTGGCCGTGCTTCCAGCCGTGGGCGAGGCCGTCGATATGGGTGGCAGTTCCGTGGATCCGCATGCTCAGCATGTCCTCGGCGCTGAAGTAATTGTCTCCCCGCGTCGGCATCCCGCAGCACTCGTCGCCGCCGTCATAGATCATCATGTGCACGGGCCGCATGAATACTCCGCGAGCGCCGTCTTTGATCATTGGCACGCCGCCGGGCTGAATATTCTGCGCAAGGGAATACACCTGACCCGCGGTCGGTACCTGTAATGCCGCCGCTCGTTTCTCGGGAGTGATCAGGTTCAGGGCGCCCAGTTGGTCGTTTTCACCCCAACGGCCCCAGTTCTTCGTCATCGATTAAATTCCTCCATTTGTAGCCAACGCTGAGGGTCCATTGGTCAAATGTGTTCCAGCGCTATCGCTCAGCCCGCTAATTGTTCGACCCGGTTTTCCCGCACCCAGCAACGGGACGGCGTATTGGGCGGATCTGCCCTGAATTCTTGACGTTCAGCCGCACGCGGAGCGTCATCCGTGGGAGTCGGCACGTCAATTCCTAGCCCACGGTGTTCTTGAGAATTGCAGCGTCGCCGATGTTTATTTCGACTTCGTCGCCGGGCCGTAAATAGGCGCCGTCGGCGCCCGACTCTATTGTGGCACCGGCCGGTGTCCCAGATGTGAACATGTCTCCGGGTCGGAGGGTCACATAGGCGGATATGTGCGCGAGAATATCTCCGAAAGAATAGATCATGTTGGCGGTCGAAGACTTTTGCCGTACGGTCCCGTTGACGCGCGTACTCATTTCGAGTCGGTGAACATCGTGACCCTCATCTACTACCATCCATGGACCGCATGCGTTGCCGGTGTCGAAGTTCTTCGACAACGCCCAAACAAGAATTCCGCGATCCACGGCTGTTCCCCGGCCGAAGATGTGATCACGAATCGACAGATCGTTCCAGGCGGTGAAGCCCCACGCGTCGAGGTCGGCCGGTTGCAGGTCCCTACCCCCGCTGCGCAGCGTGATGGCCACTTCCGCCTCATAGTCGAACATCGTGGTGGAGGCGGGCGGACTGACCACCGCCCCCGGGCCGCTTATCGAACGCGGCAATACGATGAATCCCCAGGGTGGCAGCCCGGCGTCCTTCTCGGCGCGCACCTCCTCCTCGGTGATCTCTTTCTTCAGAATGAGCGACTTGGCCGCCGCGGCGTGGTCCGCGAAGTTCGCGCCAGCGGCGAATATCGTTGCCGTCGGCGACGTGATGGGGGGTCGTAGTACCGTCTCGGCGGCCGGTCGAGACACCACCGCGGACAGGTCGCGCGTTGCGATCTCGGCAAGTGCGGTCAGCGTGTCTTTTGCGGTTGTCCAGTTCTTGATGAGCGGGGACCAGTCAACCGCACTGAACAGCTCCACGTCCGTATTCGAGACGTAGGCTGCACTTTGTTCGAGTTGGCGAAGACTTGCCGGGACGTCCACGATGTGGCCGTCCGGGAGGACGAGGCCGGTTTGCCAGTCAGCGAGGCGGGCGAGTTTCAATTTGATCCCCTTGTGGCGTAGTCAAGACAGGCGGCCGGAGCGGTCAGGTGAAGTTGCGTGCCGGTAAGCGCCGCTTCTAATAGCTGCCGCAGATGTTCGATCAGCAGCGATTGGCTGAAATGTGTTTCAGCGACCCGCAGGTTGGTCGCAATCATGTCCTCGATCCGGGCCGCGTCCCGCAGCAGCTGTTGCCACAAGCCGAGCTCGGGCGCGGGCCAGTCAAAGCCCAGTTTGCGTAGCTCCTGCGCGACCGGATAGTCACCTACGGTGACAGGGCGACGATGAAAGGCGGCTTCGACCGGCGGATTTCCGAATCCTTCCCAGGTGGATGGAAACAGGACGAGGTCGGCGGCTGTATAGGCGTGGGTCATTCGCTCGGCGTCGAGACGCTGCCAGCGTGTGTCGCATCGGGCGTGGGCGAGGATCTCGCGCGCTTCCGGGCCATAGCCCTCTTCCGCGTCGCCGGTCAACCAGTACAGGCCTCCGAGCCCGCTCATCAAATCCACTGCCGCGTTCAGGTTCTTGCGGCCGATCGCGCGCACGGGATGCAGTCCCAGCACGACATCGTCGGGCACCTGCAATTCGCGACGCGCAACGTCGCGATCGGGCTCGCACGTCGGCAGCAGCACTCCGGGGTGGATCAGCTGCGAATCGATGCCCCGCAGCCACAGGTCTTCCTGAGTCAGCCGGGTCGGCGACACGTGCAACCATGCCGGATCGTCGACCGGTAGTTCGGTGATGTGGGCGAACTGTGCCCGGTGCCAGGGCGGGTCGAAGTGGCGCAGCACCGCTGGTCTGCCGCGCAGTACCTGCGCGACCGCACGCGACGCCGGCAGATGCAACGGCAGGGTCAACAGGTTCTCGACGATGACGAGGTCCAGGTCATCGATCACGTCGGCCAACTCTGCGACCGATGGGGTTAATTTCGCGTGCGCGGGCGACAGCCACGGCACTAGCCGGTCCACCACTCCCTCGCCAGCGATCCGCAGCACCTCGTGGCCGAGCGTTCGTAGCAAACGTTCCCAAGCCATCGATGCCACAGAGATGCCGTCAGTGCCACCGAGCCGAAATGACAGGAGTCCAATGCGTGCCACGGCTCAGAGCCCCAGCTCAACGGCGTGGCGCGGGTAGAGGTATTGGCGCGTGCGATTGGGGGTACACAGCTCAACCGACGTAGTAGACGCGTGCTGCGAAAGGCGCGCGTGGGTTCCTCCGTGCCACGGCCCGATCAAATGTAACTGCAGGACGTCAGCCAACTGATTGCTATTCCTCTCGCCGTTCTTCATTGATTACGATGGGGCCATTGCAGCTTTGCGCCTCAAGGTCAATTGATAATGTTGATTTAGCTACCTTGCGCAATACACCTCTAAACGTCCGCCGCCAGGATGAAATGTAGGCGGACCTGGGTTACGCTAAGCCCGCAACCAGCGCGTGGTCAAGGATTCGCGTTGACTCGCAAGCGAGCTCCGCGTAGCGCTATTAGTTGCCTCACGTAAAACCTCCGTGTAGCGGTTTGTCGTTCATGATGAAGTGTCCCGGATTGGTGGCCAATTCCGTCGTTAAGCGAGGTGTAGCTCACGTCGAAGTTGGATAATCGTGACGTGGCTTCTGCCGAAGTTTCACCCACAAAAAAGCCGCTATACTTCGATTGTGATCAATTCTGATGTCGTACAGGAACTGTGCGCCCGCGTGAATAAGTTGGAAGCCGTCGACAGTGCTCGCAAGGTCGTCATGGAATATGCGCATGCGGTCGACAGCGGCGACGAATCAAGGCTGGAGCAGGTTTACACGCCAGATGCGGAGCTCATCCGTCTCGGAGTTATGGATGATGGTGCCAAGCACGGCTGGCCGCAGATCCGGGACGCACTCGCTCGGGCCACCGGCTTCGCCCCCAACCAGGGGCGACACGTCATCGGCACCACCATGTGCATCGCGGCGAGCCCCGACGAAATAACCTTCCTGAGTAACTTCATCGCGTTCAAGGAATCCGATGGCCGTATGCTCGTTTTCTGGGGTGACTATGAGGACACGGTGCGCAACTACGACGGCCGGTGGCGTATTGCCCGCAAACTGACGACATCAAAGCACCGGTTGTCCTTCCCGATGCCCAATGCGACGGTGGATTACTGACTGATGCCATTTAGCTCAGGAGCGCTTCTCCGTTCCTTTCCTAATGACTTCGGCCGCATACTCAGGGTTTTCACGTCGACTTCGTGGGCTCCTGTGACACGCCCTCTGTCAAAGCGCCGGTTCGAGCGTCGTGTCAGTGGACTCCATTCCTGCTGTTCGGGGACGCCGCCCGCCTGGATCAGATGACGCCGTCAGCGGCGAGATCGGCGATCTGCTGCTTGGTCATTCCGAGGATTTCACCGAACACGTATTCGTTGTCCTCCCCGTAGCACGGCGCGCCACGGCCGATGGGCCCTTCAACACGAGCCGGCGTTTCGGACATCCTCACCGGCACCTCAGCGATCGGCCAGGTACCGATCTTGGTGCCGGTTACCTCCGACAGCCACGCCAGATGCTCGAGCTGCGGATCGCGGTCGCACCGGTCCGCGGCGGTCTGACAGACACCAGCTGGTACCCCTGCCGCTTGAAGCCGTTCCATAAGCTCCCGAGCGGGCTGCTGCGTTGTCCATTCACAGACGGCGGCATCCAGGTCGTCCTGATGGTCAAGCCGTGAAGACAATGAGCGGTACCGGATGTCCTCCATCCACGATGCGCGCCCAGCCACCCGACAGAGAGATTTCCATTCCTCGTCCTCGAAGCATGCGATCGCAATCCAGGAATCATCGCCGACGCAGCGATAGGCACCGTGCGGCGCGGCGGGCTTGTACGGTGACCGGTTGCCGTAACGGGCGAATGACCGCCCGTTGACTGACCAGTCCAAGTAGGCAGTGCCGTTGACGAACAGACCGGTCTCACATTGCGAGGCGTCGATCCACTGGCCCTCCCCGGTGTCATTGCGGTGGTGGAGCGCGGTGATCATCGCCAGAGCGAAGCTGTATGCGCCAATCCAGTCAAGGTAGGAGTATCCCCAGCCGGCCGGCATCGCCGGCTCAGGAAGGCCGGACATCTCCGATGAGCCGGCAAACGCGGCCGCGATCGGGCCCACCGAGCGGAACCTACCGTAGTTTCCAGCAGAGCCCATCCCGGTCTGCTGCGCGTAGATGATGTCGGGTTTGATCTTGCGCAACTCGTCGTAGCCCAAACCCCAGCGGTCGAGCACACCAGGTGAAAAGCCTTCAGCGACAATGTCCGAGGTTTTGATGAGGCGGCGGGCGATCTCCAGGCCGCGCGGGTCCCGCACGTTAAGCGATATGCCCCGCTTACCGGCGTTCTTATTTAAGAACTGACCGCCCATGTCTGGGTCCGTCGTTCCTGGCAGTGGCCCGGTGGCGCGCCTGCGCGCTTCGCGTCCGCCCACCGGCGCCATGGCACCGACGCGCGAATCGGGACTAGCCTTCCACTCCACCTTGATGACCTCGGCCCCGAGGGCAGCCATGAATCGCGTCCCTCCTGCAGTGGCGAGAAACCAACTGAAGTCAAAGATGCGGACGCCCGACAGCGCGAACGGAGGTTTATCGTCGACCAATCGGACGGGTTCGATAATCGGCCGCCGCAAAACAGTATGCGCAGGTAAGTGCAGCACGGCCTCGCGGTCCTGGTCGATCTGCGGCGCACCTCGCTCGACCTTCCACCGCGTCCGATCCGACACCCACTTGCTCACCACATCGACATGCTCGCCGGCTGTGCCGGGCTGGCGGACGGCGCCGAAGGTGCCACGCTTGGCCCAATGATCATCGGCCAGGTTGTCCTCCGCGCGCCGTAGCGGCGCAATCCACAGACCAGCCGCCTGGCCTTCGCGCCACGGCGCCGCGTCGAACGTGAACTTGCGGACGATTCGTTGGACCGCCTCCAGTGTCCGCGCACCGAACTCGGTCTGTCCGCCACTGCCCGGGATCGCTCGGCCTGAAGCGCCGGTTACACTCTTGCCCGCAGCAGCTTGCTTCGCACGCTCGTAGTCCTCGCGCAGCGCAGTACCCATCCCGTAGCTGTCGAGGAACGGAAGCAGCTTGTCCACATCGCCCTGCGGCTGGGTGTTCAGCCACCTGCCGTCCTTTGTCTGGGAGATGGTAGGCACTGTCGAGAGGTGCTCGGCCGCGTGCCGGCACGTCTGCCGACGGACCTCGACAGCGCGCATCACCCAGCTCATCAGGTCGATCTCGGTGCTCTTCGCGACCGCCTCGTGGACCGCGCAGGAGAGGTGCTGCCCTCGTCCGGTCCCCTGCCGATACACCAGCGCAGCCACGATCATCA
>Ga0075418_10009253_pt1 | contig 11046 bp, 6 predicted proteins | sample SoiMetdeltSBSDD2_FD_81776 | JGI IMG/M metagenome (GOLD analysis project Ga0075418, IMG submission 81776) | Bulk soil microbial communities from a Populus tree surrounding site in Tennessee, USA - Soil MetaG P. deltoides SBSDD2 | ecosystem: Environmental > Terrestrial > Soil > Tree plantation...
TCGGCCGGCGAAGTGATTGATCGATGGGTGCAGTCGCAGGCCGTGCCCGACTTCAGCAAGCAGTCGCTGGTCATGACGACCCCGAAGATCCTGCGCGCGAAGAACATGGTGGAGTTTCGCGCCATTGAAGCGAATCCGGCTGCGTCGCCGACGGCGGCCACGCGCTTCGGTGGCACCGATCGCGTCATGGTCGACATCGAGGTGCAGGCGCCGGCGGGGCAGAAGCCGGACCTGAAAGTTGATCTTCTCAACGCGAAAGGCGATCTGCTGCGCGCGCTGGATACTCCGCAGCTCGCGGATGGCCGGGCGCGCATGACGCTGCCGGTGAGCTCGCTCGCCAACAGCACCTATGTGCTGCGGATCGAGGCGACCGTCGGCGAGCAATCCGCTCAACAGTGGGTGGCCTTCCGCATCGCCCGCTGACCTGCGGTAAAGTTCCTCGCTATGATCTCTGTAGCATCCGCCTTTAGGCGGATTGTTATCGTCGCGTTTGTCGCTGCTCAGCAACCGGCGGCACCATCCACCGCCACCGGTGAGTGGCCAACCTACGGCGGCGACCTTGCCAATTCGAAATATTCGCCGCTCGATCAGATCAACGCCTCGAACTTCGCATCGCTGAAGATCGCGTGGCGCGCGAAATCGCCCGATGGCTTCTTGAGCATGACGCTGCCCGACGGCACCGAGTGGGCCGCCGATGCGAAATCGATCTTCGAGGAATTGAGCCGCATCGATCCGAAGCGCTGGCGCGACAACCAGCCGCCGTTCATCCAGAATTACAAGGCCACGCCGCTGATGGTCGGCGGCACGCTCTACGTCAACACGCCGGCGTCGGTCGGCGCTGCCTACGACGCGCGCACCGGCGCGCTGAAATGGGTCTTCAATCCGAAGAGCTACGAATCCGGCACGACGACGATGAGCCTGCGATGGAATCAGCGCGGCGTCGCCTACTGGCGCGGCGGAGACGATGAGCGGATCTACTGGGGCACTGGTGACGGTTATCTCATCGCGGTGAATGCAAAGACCGGCCGTCCGGTCGACAGCTTCGGCACTCACGGCAAGGTCGATCTGATGGAAGGCCTGCCGCGCGCGAAACGCGGCACGCGCGATTACCTCAACGCGCTGACCTATTCCGTGCAGTCGCCGCCGATCGTCGTGAAGGATCTCGTCATCACGCCTGCGGCGATCTCGTCGCTGATCAAAACGAAAGAGCAGATCCCCGGCTGGATTCGCGCGTTCGACGCCAGGACCGGCAAGGTGCGCTGGACCTTTCAACCGATTCCGCAGAAAGGCGAGTTCGGCAGCGACACGTGGCAGGACGGATCGAATGAATACGCCGGCAAGGTGACGGTGTGGACGATCATGAGCGCCGACGAGGAGCTCGGGCTGTTGTATCTGCCCACCAACACCACCGCTCCCGATTTCTACGGCGCCCATCGTCTCGGTAACAACCTGTTTGCGGAAAGTATCGTCGCGGTCGACATCACGACCGGCAAGCGCGTATGGCATTTCCAGACCGTGCATCATGGGTTGTGGGATTACGACAATCCCGCCGCGCCGAATCTGCTCGACATCACCGTCAATGGCGCGCGCGTGAAAGCGCTCGCACAGATCACCAAGCAGGGCTACGTCTACACGTTCGATCGCGTGACCGGCAAGCCGATCTGGCCGATCGAAGAGAAGCCGGTGCCGCCGTCGGATGTTCCCGGCGAGAAAGCGTCGCCGACGCAGCCGGTGCCATCGAGGCCCGCGCCGTTCGAGTATCAGGGCGTCACGGTGAACGATCTCGTCGACTTCACGCCCGAGATCCGCGCGCTGGCGCAGAAGGCGATTGAGGGTTTCAAGATCGGTCCGCTGTTCACGCCGCCGTCACTCGAAGGCACGATCGTGCGTCCGGGTTCGGTCGGTGGCGCGAACTGGACCGGCGCTGCCGTCGATCCGTCGACGGGCATGATGTACGTTCCCTCAAAGAACCAGTTCGCGGTGCAGAAGTTGATCAAGCCCGACGCGGAATTGAACAGCAACCTGCTCTACATGCAGGGCACGGGTAGAAATCCAACGATGCCCGACGCGTTGCCGTTGTTCAAGCCGCCGTACTCGCGCATGACGGCGATCGACATGAACACCGGCGATCACAAGTGGATGGTTCCGACCGGCAACGGCGATCGCATTCGCAACAATCCGCGGCTGAAAGGCCTCAACCTTCCACCGCTCGGCGGCGACACGACCTACAGCGGACCCGTGCTGACAAAGACACTACTTATCCTGGCGCTGACAGCGGGCGGTTCGAATAACGGACCTCGGCTGGTCGCCTACGACAAGACGACCGGTAAGGAGATTGCGTCCACCGATCTACCCGCCGCCGCGGTCGGCACGCCGATGACGTATTCGATCGGCGGCAAGCAATACATCGCGGTCACCGTGCAAACAAGAGATGTTCCCGAGTTAGTAGCGCTGAGCCTTCCCTGACGATCCGGTGTCAAAGCAGAAGATGCGGCTCCTCGCTATTGCTCTGCTCGTCGTTGTTGCGGCATGCGGTCCAAAGGGGCCCTCCCCGCAGCTCATCGCCGAAATGGCCAGAGCCGAAGCGCTGCAGAGCCAGGGTTGCTACACCTGCCTGAGGGAATCGCTCGCCATCTTCGAAAAGCTTCGCCAGGCCAGGGTCCCGCCGCCGAGCATCGCCGAAAAAATCTTCGATACTGCGTTGCTGCTCGCGACCCGTGAGAAGGATCTAGGAATTCCGGCGGACGAATCGACCAAGAAAGCGAAGAGCCTCGTCGTTCCGTCGCGTCAGCCGGTGCTTGATGCGTTCGAGCTGATCATCGGCGACAGCACTGGACTCGATCCGGAGATGCGCGCGTTCGTGACGGGCCGCAATCGTCCGGCGGTCACACCAGACAATCCCGTTCGCCGCGCGCTCGATGTCTTCCCGCCAACCGATCTCACGGCCAAGTACGTGGCGCTGTCGATCGACTGCGAGCAGCAGAAGCTGATCGAGAGCGTCGACATGAAGACGCTGGTGACGACCTATGCCGGTTCACCGCTGATGCAGTTCCGCCTGGCGACGTGCGGCCGGCCGTTTGCTCCAGGCATTGCGACGTTGCGCCAGAACGATCCGCGATGGGTCGACACGGTGTATTGGGAGGCGAGGCGCGAGATGGTCGCATCGCTGGGCCAGGCGATCGATCTGTCGAAGGTGATCGGTCTGTATGGCCAGGGCCGCGAAGCGTTTCCTTCGTCGTTGATGCTGGCCATGGCGTGGTCGAACGCGAACGTGTCGGCGGAGGAATTCGAGAGCGCGCTGTCCGGCTTCGAAGACGTGCTGAAGACGTTTCCAACGCATCGCGACGCCTTGAACGGCAAGATGCAGGCGCTGAGTTACCTGGCGCGATACCAGGAGGCGATTGCCACGGCGACGCGGATTCTCGAGCTCGGCACGTGGCATATCGCGGACGCCAATTACTGGCGCGCCTGGAACCGCTACCAGATCAAGGAATACGACAGTGCGTGGCAGGACGTCGAGAACGCGATCAAGGGAGTGTCGAATTCCCGGGTCTACATGCTCGCCGGGCTGATCGCCTACGCGCGCAAGACGCTGCAGATTGCCATCGATCGCTTCGACACCGCGTTTGCCGCCGACGCGAGCGCGTGTGATGCGGTGTGGATGTCGGGCCTCGTCAGCATCGACATGAACGAGTTGACGATCGCCGCGCCGAAGTTCGCGCGCAGCATGACGTGCTTTGTCAGCGCCGCCTCGGGCCTGCGCCAGGAGCGCGCGCGGCTCGACATGATGATCCAGAAGCGAGGCACCCCGCCCAACGCCCGCGATCAGCGGAACCTCGATCGCCTGCAGCGCGATGCCGACACCGCCGATCTGAAATCAGCGCAATCGGCGTTCAACGGCTCCCAGTGCTACGCGCGCTCCGGCAACAAAGGCCTGGCGCTCAACATGATCGACGTCGCGATCGCGCATCCGGAGATGCGAGAGAAGGCCGAGGCGATGAAGGCGGCGATTCAGAAGCTGCCGAATTAAGCCGCAGAGCCGCAGAGGCGCAGAGGATCGAGCGGCGCCCGGCGGCGAAGCCGCCGCGCAGGGCAAGAGTGAGCGAAAACACAAGCCGCGGGCGTCTTTTTAACCGGCTTGCGTTTTCGCTCACTCTCGCCCTGCGTCACGCGCGAGCGAAGCTCGCGCTGGGCGCCGCGGCCGATCATCCGCGTCATCCGCGAAATCCGTGGGCAATACTTCTCTGCGCCTCTGCGTCTCTGCGGCTAAAAAACAAAATCGACGACGACGGGGCCGTGATCGCTGGATCCGATCTCACGTTGAATAACAGCTGATTTCGCTTTCTCGGCGAGCGCCTGCGACGCGAGCACGTAATCGATGCGCCACCCGATGTTGCGCTGCTTCAGGTTTCTCCACGGCGCCCACCACGTGAACAGGTTGTCGTTGTCGGGATCGAGCGTGCGCTGCACGTCGACGAGGCCGTGCGAGATGATCCGCTCGAGCATGGCGCGCTCTTCGGGTCTGGCGCCGATCTGGTTCGGCTTTCTCTCTTTCGGATGGATGTCGCGCTCAGTGCGCGCGACGTTCAAGTCACCGCACAGCACGACGAGCTTCTGATCGCGCTGCGCCTCGGCCACGTATGAGTCGAGCGCGTCGAGGAAGCGCATCTTCGCCTCGAAGTCCTTGCCGCCGTTCGGCACGTAGATCGACGCGATCATCACGTCGCCAATCGGCGACGATACCGTCGCGCACGCGATGCGCTGCTCGAAGTCGAATGCGGGATGCGAGCACATCGGCAGCGCGCCAACCAGAGACTTCGCGACGAGGATCGCGACGCCTGAGTAACCCTTCTCACCGTGCCAGTAGCTCCAGTAGCCCTCGATATCCCGCAGTTCAAACGTGAGTTGATCGAGAGAGGCTTTGATCTCCTGCAGGCAGACGACGTCAGGCTTTTCCGCCGCGAGCCACTCGAGCAGCTGCGCCGAGCGCGCGCGGATGCCGTTGACGTTCCACGTTGCAATCTTCATTTCACGGACCAGTGACTGACGATCGTTGCGGCTGCAGGGGCATGATTGTCGGCGGGCAGGTTCAACAGGAAGCGGCCATCGCGGCTGACATCGTAGGCGCGAATCGCCGCGCCGGCGTCGAACAGCTTCGACGTTGATCGTACTTCGGATCCGTCGAGCACGAGCGCGTGAATCTCGCTGCCGCGCCGGAAGTAGATCTCGCGGCCGTCCGCGCTCCAGCGCGGCTCGGTGCCGCCGTTCGTGGTCAGTCGCGCGCGGCTGCCAGGTTTTGGATACGAATCAACATAGATGTCGAACTGTCCGGACTCATTCGACGCATACGCAATCCATCGTCCGTCAGGCGAGAACACACCAAACGTCTGGTTGAACGGAGCCGTTGCGTACGGCTGCGCCTTTGCGCCTTCGACCGGTGGTTGAATCCACAAATCGTCGCCGGTGTCGTTGTGCCTGCGGCCGATCAGCAGCGATCGTCCATCGCGCGACCAGTCCCACACCTGCACGGGCGCATCGAATGTCGCGATCGTTTGTTCCGGTAACAGTGCGCCGGCTCCGCGTATCATGACCTTGCGACGCTGAGCTGCCCACGCGATGCGCAATCCGTCAGGAGACCAGACGCCGCTTTCATCGACGTCCGTCGACAGCGATAGCCGTAACGGCGCCGGTTGCGACGATGTGCGGATGAACACGTCGAGCGTCCGCAGCTGACGATCGACTTCGGTGACGACGAACCGTCGGTTATCGGGCGCGATCCGCAAATCCCACGCGTCGATCGGCTCGCTCGGCGATCCAACCGGCTTGCCGTCACGTGACACCCACAGCAGCTGTCGCAGCGCCGTTCCCGGCGCGCCGTAGACCAGCACGTCGCTCGATGCGGTCGCGAAGATTTGTCCGAGTGGTCCGCGTCCGGCATTGAGGCCGACGACGGCCGCGCGCCCGGTGGGTTCAAGTGTGCTCGAATCGAGCGGCTGCGCCATCAACGCGAGATCGCGAACGTAGAGGAGCGTGTGATCGACCGCGATGGCCTGCGCATCGGTGTCGACGGCCTTCCGACGCTTCGCCGGATCGGAAAGATCGGCAATCCAGATTCCGGATCTGCCCGCTTGCGATGACGTCACGAGAAACGCGACGTGCGTATCATCGACAAACGAGGGCCAGGTGTGGGAGGTATCGCCATCGAGCGTCGTGAGTGGCTTGATCGATCCACTCGCATCGCGTCTCATCAAGACACCGTTCGGTCCCGGCGCGAAGATCAGATCGCCGCTGCCATTCCACGCGGCACCGCGCGGGCTCGAAGCCTCGGCAAGATCGGACGCCTGCCCCTTCGCAAGATCGAGCGCGCGCACGTGACCGCCGGCAAAGAAGCCGACACGCGATCCATCGGTGGACCAGAAGGGAAGAACGCCGCCATCAGTTCCGGGCAACGCGCGTGTCTCACCATTGCGCAGGTCATGCAGCCAGAGCGACACGACGCCACTCTTTGCGGCAGGAAAGACCAGCCGTCGGCCATCCGGCGCGAGCGCGAGTCCAAAGAGATAGTCACCACCGCCGCCGGCGTTGAGTCCATCGGCCGGCGTCCACGCGCTTCGCAGCGGCTGAGGCGGAGGCGGTGGCGCCGGCGGACGCTCGCGCCAGTGACGAATCGCGGGGACCGCGAACACGATGGCCGCGACCAGCGCGACGGCTGTCAAAACGCGTTGCATGCGATACTTAGGCTCGCCCCATAAGGAGGTTACTTCGAATGCGTAATCGTCTTCTCGCCCTGGCCCTGACGATCGTCGTTGTGGGCGTGTCCGGCGCCACGTCGGCATGGGCGCAGACAGCCGCGCCGAGCCGTCGTCCGGATGTCATCTATGTTCCCACGCCGGAACCGGTCGTGGAGGCGATGCTGCAGGTAGCCAACGTCACCAGGAACGACGTGGTGTACGACCTTGGCTGCGGCGACGGCCGCATTCCGGTAACCGCGGCGCGCAAGTACGGCGCGCGCGGCGTCTGCTTCGACATCGATCCCGAGCGCATCAAGGAAGCGAACGAGAACGTGGCGAGGAACAACGTCGGCAATCTCGTGCGCGTCGTGCAGGCGGACTTGTTCGAGCAGGATCTCAGCGGCGCGTCGGTGATCACGCTGTATCTGCTGCCCTCACTCAACGTCAAGCTGATGCCAAAGCTGATGAAGGAATGCAAGCCCGGCACGCGCATCGTCTCGCACGCGTTCGACATGGGTGATTGGAAACCCGAGAAGGAGCTCGACGTCGAAGGACGCAAGGTGTATTTCTGGACGATCCCGAAAAGGTAGTCACTGAATAGACGATTCATACTCGGCATTGCGGCGGCGCTCAGCGTCGTTGCCGTCTTCTTGGCCGTCAGCGGAGGTTTTCGAATCTCCGTTGGCGGCCTTCGTCTTTCAGCGCGATCGCCGCTGCTCGTCGCACTGCTCGCCGTCATCAACTTCACAATCTGGATTGCGCAAGCCAGGCGCTCGAACGCCGTCACCAGCGATCTGGAGCTGGTGTGGGAATCGCTGACCCGTCACTCGAAATGGATTCTGATGATCGGGTTGATCTCGGGAGCGATCGCGGTGACCTTCTCGACGCGATCAGCCGCCGGCGCTGATGCATCGGGATATTTGAGCGAGGCGGCGCTGCTCACGAGCGGCCGTCTCTTCCATGACGATGGACTCTTCGAAGTAGCGCGCGGGCACGATCCATACCTGACGACACCGCTCGGATGGCGGCCGGCGCGAGTCGAAGCGAAGCAATCGCCGACCTACGCGCCCGGATTGCCGATGCTGATGGCGATTCCACACGCGCTCGCCGGCGTCAGCGGCGCTACCTTTGTGGTCATCGTCTCGGCGATCGTGGCGATCATCGCCACTGGATTGATTGCGTCGCAGCTCGGCGGCAGCATCGCGGGAATCATCGCGGCGGCGCTAATCGGATTCACTCCGGTCTTCATCCATCAATCCATTCAACCGATGAGCGACGTGCCGGTGACGGCAGCGTGGATGGTGACGTTCGCTCTGTCGTATGGACAGCGATCGTTCTGGTCGGGGCTGGCGTGCGCGCTTGCGGTCTTGATTCGCCCAAATCTCGCGCCCCTTGCAATCGTTCCGCTGTTCATCGCGCCAAAGAAGATGACGTTCGCGATTCCAGTTGCGATCGCCGGTGTCTTTTTGGCGGTGGTGCAATCGCTCTGGTACGGCTCGCCGCTGCAATCCGGCTACGGCGCGACCGAAGAACTGTTCGCGGTTTCTAACATCATTCCGAACATTGGCCGCTATTCACGCTGGTGGCTTGCGACCGCGCCGGCGATGTTGCTCGGTGTGTTTGGTGTCATTCGATTGCGCGCCGATCGTGTGGCCCGAGCCCTTGCGGTGTTCGCGGCGCTGGTGATCGGCGCGTATCTGATCTACGCCGTCTTCGATGACTGGTCGTACTTGCGATTCCTGCTCCCCGCGCTTGCGGTCGCGGCGATCTTCGCCGCCGTCGAACTTGCCGCATGGATCGAAAGATGGACGATCAACGTGCGAGTGCCGTTGCTCTTCGCCGTCGTGATCGGATTGACTGCGTACAGCATCTTCATTGCGAGATCGTTGGATACCTTCAAGCTCGCCGATCAAGTTGAGCGCGTCGCGACCGTTGCAGATTATCTGAATGCGAACGTCGAGCCATCGGCCGTCTTGTTGTCCGGCGAGCAGAGCGGATCAATGCGCTACTACACCGGTCGATCAATTCTTCGCTGGGAAGCCGCAACGCCGGAATCGCTCAATGCAGTCTTTCCGGTATTAGCGCAGACGAGTCATCCGGTGTTCATCGTGCTCGATGCGTGGGAGGAAGCGCCGTTCCGCGCCAAACTGTCATCGACGGTGCCGCTCGACTGGCCGCCGATGCTGGAAGCCGGCACCACACATCGCACGCGCGTCTGGCGCTTGTCGGATCGCGCGCGCTACTTAAAAGGTGCAGCGGTCGACACCGTCCGGCTCCGCTAGCGCTATCATCATTGCAACTTGCGAAAGTTCGACGTCGTCATGCTGGTGGCGATTCTATTGATCGCCGCCGGCCTGCGCGTGTGGGCGCCGTGGGACGATGTGCTCGGCCCCTCGACTGCGCTCGGGGCAGGCGCCACGCGCGTGAATTTCCTCGAGACCGATGCCTGGTATCACGTGCGTCTTGCCGAGAGCCAGGTCAGGAACTTCCCGCATCGCGTCACGACGGATCCGTACGCAGCTCCTGACGGCCAATACGTCGCCGTCGCGCCGCTGCTCGATACCATCATCGCGACCGCGGCGTTCGTCACGAAGGGACGTAACGCCTCAACCGAATACATCGAGCGCGTCGCGGCAATCGTGCCCGCGATCGTCGGCGTGCTGGCCGTGGCGGTCGTCTGGTGGCTGGCGACGATTGCGTTCGATCGGCGCGCCGGCTTCATTGCCGGCCTGCTCGCCGCCGTCCTGCCGGGACATTTTCTCGATCGCACGCTGATCGGTTTCGTGGATCACCACGCGCTCGAAGTGCTGTTGTCGATCGGCACGATCGCATGCATTGCATTCGGCACGTCCGTTGGCGCCGGCATCATGCTGGGTTTGTATCTGCTCGCGTGGGCGAGCGGATCGTATTTCGTCTTCATCCTGGCGATCTGGATCGTCCTCGCCGCCATGCTTGCTCCCGAGCGCCGGCAGTCGGCCGCGCGATTCACCGCGATCATGGGCGGCATTGCGCTCGCGATGGTCGTCGTGTTCCAGGATTCGGGATTGTTTCGCTACAACACGCAGGTCGCCGCGCTCGTCGGTTTGATCGCGATCGCACTCGCCGTGATGTATTTCGGAAATCATCTCGTCAAGGCGATCGGCATCATCGCTGTCGTCACCGTCGGCGGCGTCGCGCTGGTGTGGCTCGTGATGCCGGGGTTGTTTCACCAGGTCGTCACCGACTTGAACCGCTTCCGTCCCGATGCCACGCGCATGGCGGTCCTCGAGGCGCGACCGCTCTTTCTGTACACCGGCAACTGGCAGTGGTCGCAGCCCTGGATCTTCTTTCGCAGCGGCTTCTACGTCGGCCTGATCGCCGTCGCGGCGCTGGCGATCTCGACGCTGAGATCCCGGCGGGTCGATCACATGTTGATCGTGTGCTTCACGGTCGCGAATTACCTGGCCACGCTCGGCCAGAATCGGTTTGGCTACTACCTCGTTCCCTCAACCGCGATCGTGATCGCGTGGCTCGCCGTGAAGATCCTCGACTGGGGCGGCGTGCCGCACGCGGAGAATCCGAAGCCGGCGATCAGGCGGCCGTTGCCGTTCCAGCGTGAGATTGCGGTGATCGCGGTCGCGGGCATCATCATCGCGCCGAATCTCGTGCCGGCGGCGATCACGACGACGCGTGCCGGCGGAATGCCGCAGTACTGGTTCGATGCGATGCAGTGGCTGCGCACGAAGACGCCGGAGCCGTTTGGATCGGCGGATCAGTATTACGCGCGTTACAACGCCAGCACCGCGCCGGCGTCGTACAGCGTCATGAACTGGTGGGATCAGGGTTACTGGATTATCCAGACGGCACGGCGCGTGCCGGTCAGCAATCCGACGCAAAGCGGCGCGACCAAGTCGGCCGAGTTCCTGACGGCGACGAATGAAGCCGACGCCATGGAGAAGCTGAAGGCCGATCACGCGAAGTACGTGATCGCCGATTGGGAGCTGCCGTTCCGCGACGGCTCCGACGGATCTCTGCAGGGCCGCTTTCAGAATCTGGCCGACTGGGCGGGCATTCCCACGTCACGTTTTTACTCGCTGTGTTTCGCGCGGCGTACCGACAACGATCCGTGGCAACCGGTGTGGATTTATCGCGAGGCCTACTACCAGACGATGGTTTATCGCCTGATGGTGCTCGGCGGCGCCGCTACGAATCCGGAGAACAACACCTGGGTCGTGCAGCTCCGCGATCGCACCGACAACACCGGCCGCGAGTTTTGCGAGATCGCGAATCGCTGGCAGTATTCGCGCCCGGAGGATGCCAAGATCACGGCGTCGCA
>Ga0075418_10009255_pt1 | contig 11046 bp, 8 predicted proteins | sample SoiMetdeltSBSDD2_FD_81776 | JGI IMG/M metagenome (GOLD analysis project Ga0075418, IMG submission 81776) | Bulk soil microbial communities from a Populus tree surrounding site in Tennessee, USA - Soil MetaG P. deltoides SBSDD2 | ecosystem: Environmental > Terrestrial > Soil > Tree plantation...
TACGACTCCGACCGCAATACGTTCACCCAGTACTACGGGTCGAAGGAGCTCGACTCGAGCACTCTCCTCATCCCGATCGTCGGTTTCCTTCCCGGCGACGACGAGCGCGTGACCGGGACGATCGATGTTGTGAGCGCCGACCTCGGTCACGACGGCTTCGTCGCCCGCTACTCGACGACTGACACGGATGACGGGCTTCCTGGAACGGAAGGGCAGTTCCTCGCCTGCTCGTTCTGGCTGGTGAGCGCGCTCGCGCTCAACGGGCGGGTCGGCGAGGCGCGGACGCTCTTCGAGCGACTTGTCGCCCTGTCCAACGATGTCGGACTCCTCGCCGAGGAGTACGACGTGCCTCGCCGGCGGCAGGTCGGGAATTTCCCGCAGGCTTTCAGCCACCTCGCGCTCATCCAGGCGGCCAGCTTCATCGACCAGGCTGTCCAGCGGTAGACGACGCGCCGGAGCGCTACGTCTCTTCGGTCACCCGAAGCGGTCATATAGAAGCGCAGGGCCTTGCGGTGCTCGGTGCATGACGAGCCCGATCGCCCGTCCGTCGTAGACCGAGCGCACACGGCTTCCGCTGTTGCGCGGGCGAGGCCATGGAGTCACGGGTCGTGTCGGACTTACAAGGCGGAGGTCGCAGGTTCGAGCCCTGCAGCGCCCACCGCGAATCGCTGGTCACCATGTTCACCTTCGGCTGATCGACCCGAGGGGCGTACGCTCAAACAGTGACTCGGTTGGGGAGTCAGCCTCGTCCAAGACTGCTCGGTCGGCGCAGTGAGTGCGAAGCGCTGGATCGCCTCGTGGCCAGTGTGCGCGCCGGCCAGAGTCAGGTGCTGGTTGTGCGCGGGGAGGCCGGAATCGGGAAGACGGCGGTCCTGGATTACGCGGCCGAGCGCGCCGACCGTTTTCTGGTTGTGCGCGCCAGTGGCGTCGAATCGGAGATGGAGCTCCCGTTTGCGGCGCTCCATCAGGTCTGTATACCGCTCCTCGACGGCCTCGAGCTGCTGCCCCCACCACAGCGCGAGGCGCTGGGAACAGCCATCGGCCTGAGCTCTGGGTCTCAACCGGATCGCTTCCTCGTCGGCCTCGCGGTGCTGACGCTGCTCTCCGACGCGACAGAAACACACCCGCTCATCTGCATGGTCGACGACGCCCAGTGGCTGGACCGGTCATCGGCTCAGGTGTTGTCGTTCGTCGCGAGGCGCCTACAGGCGGAGTCGGTCTTCGTCCTGTTCGCCGAGCGTGACGACGAGCCGGATGAGCTGAAAGGGCTGCCGGAACTGCGCCTGCACCGATTGTCGTACGCAGACGCTTGCGAGCTGTTCACGTCATTGAATGTCGGGCCGCATGACGAACAGGTCCGCGATCGGATCATCGCCGAGACACGCGGCAACCCGCTCGCGTTGCTCGAGCTCCCGCGGACGATGTTGTCAACCGGTCTCGCAGATGGCCTTGCTGCTCCCGGGGGGCTGCTCGGCCGGATCGAAGCGAGTTTCCACGGGCAGGTGGTGGAGCTACCCGCGGAAACGCAGCGGCTGCTGCTCGTCGCCGCGGCTGAGCCGGTCGGCGATCCGACTCTGCTCCGGCGAGCCGCTACCGAGCTCGGCATTCCATTCGAAGCCGCGGGTCCAGCAGAAGCGAATGGCCTCGTGGAGGTGAGCTCGCGAGTGAGGTTTCGCCACCCTCTCCTTCGTTCGGCGATCTACCGCGCGGCCGATCCGCACGCGCGTCGGGACGCGCATCGTGCGCTGGCGGCCGCTACCGATCCTGATGTGGATCCGGATCGTTGCGCCTGGCATCGCGCACGCGCCGCGTTCGCGCCAGACGAGGGAGTGGCCCGAGAACTAGAGCGTTCGGCGGGCCGAGCACAGAACCGCGGCGGCGTCACGGCTGCGGCCGCGTTCTTGGAACGGGCAACCGAGTTGACTCCCGATCTGGCGCGCCGGGGAGCGCGGGCATTGGCTGCCGCCGAAGCCAAGCTCGATGCCGCCGCGCCGGAGACGGCGTTGGAGCTCGTCGCGACGGCGGAGTTGTGCCCGCTCGACCCGCTTCAGCGCGCGCGGCTGGAGCGGCTACGCGCCGAGCTCGCGTTCGCCAGCGGGCGGCCGATGGACGCGCCGTCACTGCTGCTCGATGCGGCTAGGCAGCTCGACCGGCTAGATGCCGGATTGGCGCGTGAGACGTACCTCGAGGCGTTGGGAGCGGACATCTTCGCCGGTCGCTTCCGTGGTGGCCGAGATGTGCAGGCGGCAGCCAAGACCGCTCGCGCCGCTCCGGTGGGTCCCGAGCCGCCACGATCTCTCGACCTCCTCCTGGATGGCCTGGCCGTGCGGTTCACCGACGGCTACGTGGCTGGCGTCGCGCCGCTCACGCGAGCGGTGCACGCATTCGTGCAAGACCAGGGAGGCAGCGAGGAAGACTTGCGTTGGACGTGGCTGGCGTGGCTGGTCGCGTACGAGGTGTGGGACGACGAGACGTGGCACCAACTGACGAGTCGTTTGGTCGAATTCGCGCGCAATGTAGGCGCGTTCGCTCTACTTCCGCTCGCGCTCATCTTCAGTTCGCAGGTTCACGTTCAGGCCGGCGAGTTCGCCGCCGCGTCGGAGGTGCTCGAGGAGGCAGATGCGATCAAAGCGGCGACCGGCAACACGCCCCTCATGCACACCTCGAACTCCTCGTCGGGCTCGCTGGTGTTCGCCGCATGGCGCGGCCGCGAAGCCCAGACGTTGGAGATGATCGAAGCGAGCGTCGAAGACGCGACTGTCCGGGGCGAGGGTCGGACGATCTCCGTGGTCGAGAACGCGAAGGCAGTGTTGTACAACGGCCTCGGCCAATACGAGGCAGCGTTTGCAGCTGCGCAACTCGCCTGCGAGCACGACGACCTGGGTTTGTTCGGGTGGGCTCTCGTCGAGTTGGTAGAGGCGGGGGTCCGAAGCCGGAACTTCGAGGTCGCCCTGGCTGCCGGGGGGCGACTCGAGGAACGGACCCGTGCCAGCGGCACGGATTGGGCGCTAGGAATCGGAGCGCGCTGTCGGGCGCTGCTGAGTGAAGGGGAGACCGCGGAGCGCCACTACCGCGAGGCGATCGACCGACTCGCTCGTACCCGCATGCGCGTCGCGCTTGCTCGTGCTCGTCTGCTCTACGGCGAATGGCTGCGGCGCGAGAACCGCCGGGTGGATGGACGCGACCAGCTGCGCACTGCACACGAAATGTTCGCCGACATCGGGATGGATGCGTTCGCGGAGCGTGCCCGCCGGGAGCTGCTGGCGACCGGCGAGACGGTGCGCAAGCGGACGGTCGACACGCGCGATCAGCTCACTGCGCAAGAAGCGCAGATTGCCCGCCTCGCCGTGGACGGGCACACGAACCCGGAGATCGGCGCGCAGCTATTCATCAGCCCTCGCACTGTGGAGTGGCACCTGCGCAAGGTCTTCACCAAGCTCGGCATCAGCTCCCGCAAAGAGCTCAGTGGTGTGCTGCCCGACGCGGTATGGACCATTCCGGCCTAGCCCCTGAGCGCGCACCTGGGATCGGACCAGGGAACTTCAGACAGTTCGCCAGCTCCTGCGACGTGCTCGTCGCGGAGCGTGTGGGCTGTCGCGACTGCCCGGGGCAATGGCGTAACGAGACGAACGAGTCGTAGCGAAGGGGGAGTGCCTTGGAATTCCTTGTCGAATTCGAAGTCAACGTTCCGGATGGAACACCAGAGGCAGAGGTGAAGCTTCGAAACGTGGCCGAGGCCGCTGCCGCGGGCAGGCTGGTGGAACAAGGTCACCTCGTGCGCGTGTGGACCACACCTGCCACCGCGGAACGCACAAAAGTTCTGGGGCTGTATCGCGCCGCCAGTGAAGCGCAGCTCGACGAGCTCCTGCATGCGCTACCGCTCGCCGAATGGATGCACATGAAGGTCACGCGCCTTCATCCTCACCCGAACGACCCGGCGCGACGCGCTGCCTTCGGCGGCTCTCCGCTTCCCGATCCGCGCCTCACCCCGGTGTACCGGTTGGAGACAACTCTTGGTCAACCGCGTGACCTCGGCGAGACGCCGCACGGCTACCGGCGCATCGTGCCGCTGACGAGCGGGACATTCAGCGGTCCGCAGATGAGGGGGAAGCTGCTGTCGGGCGCCAGCGCTGACTGGCAAGTCGTGCTGCGGGATGGCACCGCACTCGGCGACATCCGCTACACGTTGCAGACCGATCGGGGTGATCTTCTCTACGTCAAGTCACGAGGTGTGCGCCACGGACCAGCCGCGGTACTCGCACGCCTCGCTCGTGGCGAAGACGTCGACGCGACCCAGTACACGTTCCGTACCTCGACCCAAATCGAGACGGCCGCGCCTGAACTCGACTGGCTCAACAAAGGTATTTTCATCGGCGTCGCCGGACGTCAAGCAGCCGGCGTGATCTACGACACGTACCTCGTGGGCTGACTACGTGTCGGAATAGGCGCCCCCGGAATTCTTTGATTCGGGCGTGCGGAGTCGGAACGCCGGGCGCGGTGCCTCGTAAGCGAGCGGCATCTACGGATGCGGCGTGCCGAGGAAGGGAAACGCGGCCATCAGATCGTCGTGTGGTTTCACTCCTTGGGGATTGGCCTGGCCGTGGGTCATGAAGACCATGCGGTTGGAGAAGACGTCGTCGGTCATGACGCGGCCGTTGGGATAGTGGGCCGGCTTGGTGCGGTCGTAGTGGAGGATGTCGGGCAGCAGGGTCAGAACCGCGGCGTCGGCTTCGTCCGGTGCATAGCCATGCCGTTGCAGCACTTCCGAGAGCGGCTTGAGGTGGTTCTTCACGTCATCGACGGGGTCGGTGGCGTTGTACTCGTCTTTGATGTCGTTGGGGCTGAGGATCGGGTTGAACGACGGGTTTCCCTCCCGGTCCATCTGCACGAGCGTGCCGTCCTTGCGCACGCTGATCGAGATCCATGCTCCGATCACCGGGCCCGGACCGAGCATGTCGTTCGGCACCTCCAACGCGATCGAGAAGACGTTCGCCTGACCGAAGACGTCGGCCCCCGTCCACTCGAAGATCCCGGGTTGGCCGGCGGCCAACCAGTGCAGGACACCTTCCGCATCGGCAAAGAACGGATCGCTGCGTTTCCCGATGAACAACCGGCAGCGGCCGGCCTGGACGGGCATCGCCGTGGCGTCGAAGCTCACCGGCGTGCCCTCGATGAGCACGTCGCCTCGCGGTTCGCGCGTCCGCGCGTCGTCGTCCGTGGCGTAGTGCGCGGTGGCATGCTGCTCACCGTTGTTGGGCGCGGAGAACGTGAAGCTGAACGCCACATCTGCGATCGCATCGCCGTCGTTGTCAATGTTGAAGCGGTAGACCGCGTCGGGGTGAAACGCGTCGCCCTTCGTAAAGGGGTTCGAGTCCATGATCAACACGGTCCGGTCGGGGTTGTCGGGCGCCGTGAACACGAAGAGGTCGGTGAGATCCAGGCGGGCGTCGTCACCGGGAGACTTGAGGTTGGCGGCACTGAAGTGGCTGGACATTGGGGCTCCTTTAGGAGAGAAACTTCCGGAGTGAGCTGTTCACCTGGTCCGCGTGGGTCCAGGGGATGGCGTGAGGACCGCCCTCTATGACGACGGTCTCCAGGTCTTTCACCATGCCGGGCAAGCGATCGGTGGTCTTGGAGATGGGCAAGACCTGGTCGTCGTCGCCGTGGATCGCCAGCATCGGCACGTCGATGCTGGCCAGGTCGGTACGGAAGTCGGTCGCCCACGTCGAGATGCACGCGACCGCGGCCGTGGCTGACGCGGTCGCGGCCAGGTTCCAGCTGGCTTGGTAGGCCTGGTCGCTGACCTTGGTGCCGCGCAACTTGTCGAAGTTGTAGAAGTTGTCGAGGAACCCTTTCATCCAAGCCGGGGTGTCCTGACGCGCCGCCTCGATGAATCCGTCGAATACGCTCGCCGGGATCCCGTCGGGATTGTCGGGCATCTGCAGCAGGAACGGCGGTATGGGCGAGACCAACACCCCTTTGGCGATCCGCGCCGATCCGAAGCGGCCGAGATAGCGGGTCACCTCGCCAGTCCCCATCGAGTGGCCCACCAACGTGACGTCGTGCAGGTCCAGGGTCGTGAGGAGCGCGCCGAGGTCGGCGGCGAAAGTGTCGTAGTCGTATCCCATCGTCGGTTGGCTGGACTTGCCGAACCCACGCCGGTCGTACGTGATGACCCGATAGCCATCGTCCAGCAGCACCGGGACCTGCCGGTCCCATCCGCGGCCGCTAAGCGGATAGCCGTGAATCAGTACAACGGGTCTTCCGGATCCGTGATCCTCGTAGTAGAGCTCGACGGATCCCGTGTTCTCCTCGCCGACCGTGACGTAAGGCATCGCATCCTCCGTTCTGAGTGAGTCAAAGCTCTTGACGAGAATCACGGTCGCACTTCGCCTTCCGGGTCGCACCCGTGAAGAACCCTGGCCGAGCCCCTAGTCAACGAAGTTGTCATGCACGTGCGCCATGGCGGTCACCACGAGCGACCTGCCGCGCGGTGCTCGACTCCTGTGCGTTCATCGGCTTGTGTTCGGGTTGCGCGTGCAGGAGTCTGAGCGCAAGGACGGGAAACGCCAGTGCAGAGATCAGACCGGCGGCGACAAACGCCGCCGCGTTGGTTTTCGAGATCGCGCCCGTTGCAACGCCGATCTGGGTCGCTGCCACGATGAGGGGCAGTGAAGTCGCCTGGAGCAGTCCCGCGGCGACGGAACTCCGGGCTCCGACGATGCGGCGATAGAACATGACGGCGGGCAGCCCGCGGACGGCGAGGAGCGCTCCGAGGAAGATCGGAACGCGAGCCAGCGTCGCAGGCTGCGCGGTGAGCGCGTTGAGATCGAAACTGATCCCGCTGGTCACAAAGAACACGGGGATCAAGAACCCGTAGCCGATGGCCTCGAGCTTGACGTGGAACTGCGGATGCGTCCTTGCCCAGTCGCGATCGACAATGCTGACGAGCGCCCCGGCGACGAATGCTCCGAGGATCGCCTCGAGACCGAGGTGCGCGGCGAGCACGATGAAGAGCCCGAGGATCAGCAGCGCGCCGCGTACGCGAATCTGGGCCGTGGTGTCTTGGAGGCGGATCAGCACGCGCGAGATGGGCATGCTCTTCGATCGCCGGGTCAGGGCGAACGCAACGACTCCCACTGCCGCAACAAAGACGCCGAGGAGGAACAGCCTCGTGCCGGCGTCGGTCGAGTCCCGCGTGAAGAAGAGCGACAGGAGGATCACGCCTGCGAATTCGCCAATCGACGCGCCCGTGATCACGAGCTCCCCGAAGCGTGATCCGAGCCGACCGCTCCCCTCGAGCACGGGGAACACCAGCCCGACCGATGTAGCCGTCAGAACTACCGCGGCAAGCAGCGGGTTGCGGACGAGACCGAGTCCGTCAAGCGCGTACCCTGCGATCCCGGCGAACACCAGCGACAACACGAACGCGATCGCAGCGACCGTCAGCAACTGACCGCGCAGCTTGTCGAGATCGAGTTCGAGGCCGGTGAGGAAGAGCAGGAATGCAAGGCCGACGGTCGCGAGGATGGCGACGGGTTCATCGACCTTCGCCCAGCCGAGAAGCGACGGGCCGACGACGATTCCGAGTGTGATCTCGAGGACAACCGACGGGATACGCAGCCACGGCGCCAAACCGAGGACCAATGGCGCGAGGAACGCGACGCCGAACACGACAGCGAGGCTGTTGAACGACACATCCGGCATAGCGGCTCCTTCGCAACCCGAACTCCGGTACCCGTGTGCCCATCACCTCGGAACTCGTTCTCTGGTCAGGCTCAGCATTGGTTCGCGAGTCGAACTCACACGCCTCGTCACCCAGCGGCTGCTAGGGCCGCTCCAGCCGAACGTCTCTCTGTGTTTCGAGATCGCTGTCATGGATGAAAGTTCGCCCAACCGCTCTCCTGTCGCGCCCGTGAATCCCCCTTGCCAGCTCCCTAGTTGGATCCGTGTCGGCTCTGGCAGCGTGTTTTGCACCCCTCGAACCCCAGGGTGGAGACCCGGGTGCCGACGGGCGCGACCGCATGGGCGCGGCGCGACGGTATGAACCCAAGGTTCTCAAGACATCTCCCTGACACGGGGCATCCGGTCCGGCCGTCACTTCTATGCGGACAGGGAGGGGCGAACCCAGCAAGGGCTGAAGGTCGATTGGGAGGACGGAGATGCCTGAGCTCGTGGCGACGGTCGGCGTAAACGATGCCTTTCATGTCGGCCTTGTTCTGACCGCATTCGGCTTCGGGTTCCGCCACGGCATCGACTGGGACCACATCGCCGCGCTGACCGACATCACAAACTCGCAGGAAGAACCGCGACGATCAATGTGGTTCGCAACGCTGTACGCGCTCGGCCACGCCCTTGTCGTGTTCGTGCTCGGGTTCGCCGCCATCGTCTTTGCTCAACGGCTACCCGACGGCGTCGACGCCGTCATGGAGCGCTTGGTAGGGGCGACCCTCGTCATCTTGGGCTGCTACGTCTTCTACGCCATCGTCCGCCATGGTCGCGATTTCCGGATGCGTAGTCGCTGGATGCTGATTTTCAGTGGAATGCGTCGAGGTGTCCATTGGCTCCGAAGACGTGAGGGAGCGACGAGCGAGCTGGTCGAGATCGAGCACGACCATGCTCACCGGCTCACCGAGCCCCACGACCTCGCTCATGAGCACGTGCACGGGCGAACGCGCGAAGAAGCCGGCGCGTTGGTTGGCGAAGGCTCGGGACGCGCGGCGCTCACGGATCATCGACACCGGCACCGCCATGTCGTCCCGCTCCCGGATGATCCCTTCGCAAACTACGGGCCGCGAACGGCCTTCGGAATCGGAATGATCCACGGGATCGGCGCGGAGACACCTACCCAATTGCTTATCTTCGTGACGGCAGCGGGCGCGGGCGGAAAGGGGAGTGGGTTCCTCCTGCTCGTGGCGTTCCTCGTCGGGTTGCTCTCGTCCAACTCGGCGATCGCATTCGCCGGCGTGTTCGGGCTGCTGGGCGCAGCTCGCAACTTCAGGCTCTACGTCGCCGTCTCGAGTGTCACCGCTCTGTTCAGCCTCGTGATCGGCACCACCTTTCTGTTCGGGAGTGCGGCTCTCCTCCCGGTGATGCTCGGTGGCTAGTGACGTGCGGTGCGAGCGCGTTGCAGACCGGCGCCGCGGTACGCACGTTACGAGCGAGCGGGAAGGTGGAAGCCGTGTGCCCTCAGCGTGCGTGACGGGCGGTCAACAGCGGTTATCGATGGGCGCGGCCGGCTTGTTGTGACGCCCCGCTTGCTTACCCGTGCCTCCGCCGCGTTGTCCGAGGCCCGGCCCCGCTGGCGACGAGGTAGACGACGAGGAACACGGCGGCGGCGACCTCCGATGCGATCGCGACGACGATGGCCTCTCGATAGCCGTTCTCCGTGAAGCCGAAGAGGCCGCTCGACTCTGAGACGAACAGCGCGCCGAGCGAGACGACAGCTATTCCGATCCCGGCAACGGCCAGGACGGCCCGGATGGCATCCGCATAGCGCCCGGCGATGCGCCCGATCGGTGCGATGAGCCCGATTGCGACGACGACCGCCGTCACGAAATTGAGAAGGAACAGCGGACCGATCGTCGGAATGGTGCGGTAGTCATTGACGTAGTACTGCTGGATGTGATCAATGCCGGACACCACGAGCGATGCGGCACCGAGATAGAGCGCGATCCAGGCGATGATCGAGCGGCGATGCGTGCGAAGCCAATTCGCACCGGCAGGATGTCTGGTTGCGTGAATGACTGTCATTCGGACTCCTGTGTTTGGTGAAAGGTGGTCGTAATGCCGTGTTCGCTGCGGCGCCCCATCACGGCGCGACGCTCGACACGGCGCGCTCCAACGTGACGGCTTGCTGGTCCCAGAGCGCGGTGGTGGCAGCGGCGACGATCACAGTGCTCGAGGTCGGGCCGGCGACGAGGCAGGCGATTTCGCGATACCTGGCCTTCGACGTCGTGTAGTCGTCGATCACGCAGGAGCCATGCCCGGATCGAAAGTTCAAGTTGGTCGACGACGCTATGACGCGCACGTCTTTGTTGCCTTCGCCCTTGTTGTGCGCCGGTCGGAAGTGGCTCCAGTTGGCGAGCGTCTCCTTTCCTTGCCGCGGGGTGAGGTTGAGGTAGGCGTCGATGGCACCGGCGCTGCCGAGAAGGGCCACGGACGCGGTACCCGGATCGGTCTTGATCGGAGTCCAGCCCGGCGGGTACGCCAGCGCGCCGCCGGTGCTGCGAGCGACGTTCCAGCCGGGTGGCGGGGGAGCGGGGTGCAGCCAGGAAAACGCCTGGGACTCCGGGTCGTGGCGGCTGGAGTGGCGGTCCGCACGCAGGCTCGACGCGCAGGCCGCCACCACCAAGCCGATCACGATCGCGACCGCAGTCGTCCGCGAGCGCAGCATCTAGACACCACCGTCACCGTCGTCCGGCCCGCCGCGGTTGTCGGCGTCGTTGTCACCGCCGCCGTTTTGTGGAACGCGGGGGTCCTGTGGGGCCGGCTTGGGCGGGGGCGCCGGCTGCGTTGTCGGGGGCGGAGCCGGTGCGGGCGGAGCCGATGGGGGCGGCGTGCTCGCCGGCGCCGAGATCGGATCCCCGGCTGGCGACAGCGCGGACCAGGTGCCTCCGAAGGCAACGCGGCCCTCGCCGTTCGTGTCACCTGCCTGGTTATCCCCGGTGAAGGTGTAGAGCGGGTGACCGTTGTAGGTGACCTGAGTCGTTCCGTCGGACCGGCTGGTGGTCGAGACCAACGCGGCGTTCGCCCCGTTGCCCGCCGTCGGGGTGCCCATCGCCTGGACGGGCGGCCAGGCGGCGGCGCACTCTCCGGTGCATGCGCTCGTCGTCCCCGAGTCGGCTCCGAACATGTACACAGTGCGGCCTTGCGAATCGACCAAGATGTTTCCGAGTCCGCTGTTGCCGACAGCAACCGCGGGCGGCGCGGGCGGCGCCGTCGTCGGGGGTGCGGTGGATCGCGTCGCGGTCGATCGCGTCGCGTGGCTCGAGCCGCATGCAGCACCAACTGCGATGAGCAGTATGGCTGCCGCCGCGACGACAA
>Ga0075418_10009259_pt1 | contig 11045 bp, 7 predicted proteins | sample SoiMetdeltSBSDD2_FD_81776 | JGI IMG/M metagenome (GOLD analysis project Ga0075418, IMG submission 81776) | Bulk soil microbial communities from a Populus tree surrounding site in Tennessee, USA - Soil MetaG P. deltoides SBSDD2 | ecosystem: Environmental > Terrestrial > Soil > Tree plantation...
CGAATTTCGCCTTGTCGAGGATCAGGAAACCGTTCCGCGACGGCAGCATGGGCGGCACGGGCGCTCCCGGCGCCGGGTCCTTGATCAAAGAGGTGACGGACTCGCCCTTGTTGGGCGCAAAGGCTGCGATGCAGACCAGCTTCGACACCTTCGGGTCATTCCCGGCTTCAGTAATGACGGCGCCGCCGTACGAATGTCCCACCAAGAGGCCCTTTCGCTTGACCGACGATCTGCCGGGTCGCGGCCACGTCCCCGGCGAGGCTCAGGGTCGGTTTGGGCGATGCTCACATGTTAGTTCGCCTTCTTGAGGATCCTGTAGACGCCCTCCCATCCGGCGCCATCGACAAAGCCGCCGTGGACGAGAACTACGGTGGGTCTCACGTCCGAACCCATGATATCCGACAGGTCATCGCTGCCGCCCGCTTCGAGCAGAAGAACGCTGATATCGGCATTTTCCGCTAAGCGCTGGGCCACGACCCTTCGACCGGCACCACAGACATCACCTCCTGAGCAGCTTGAGCAGCCGGGGTGAGAACTTCGTCACCTTGGCAGGTTGGGATTGAATGGTCCTGTCGACGGTTCCTTGCCCCACTCATTGGTCAAAAAGGCAACCCTCTCGAATAGACCCAAGGCCGTTTGCTCATCGCCCGCCTGACAGGCATCGTAGGCGCGCAGAGCCAGGCGATTCACGTCTGCGAGTTGTTGATCCGAGATTTTTGCATACTCCTCGCGCTTGAGCTTGTCCCAAACACTCTTGTACGCCTTACCGCAATCCATCTTGCTCTGGGCAGAAACCCCGCCGACTATCAGGCCGAGCGCCGCAAAGCCGATAAGAGTAAACCTCAACATGCAAATTCCTCCGCTTTACCTCTTGAGCGTTGGTCGGAGATACTGTGCAGCTCTCCTCGAGCGCCGGGTCCTTCAACGCAATGAGGCGATCTGACGCGGCTCCCCCTCGTGCCTCCGGATCCGGGTCATGATGGTGGCAAGAAGATGTGGGGATGGACTGGTGGCCCCCGCCGCCTGCCTGCCAGGGTCGCGTAACACCGCCGGGGTGTTGTTATTGTGTTGGGTGGCCCTCCTGCCTCAACACCCTCAGCTGATGAGGAGAGGCCGGACACCATCCAGCGTGAATGTCGAAGTGGGTGCAGACTGGGCCTCAAGCGGCATGGCTTGCATCAGTGCGCGGTTCGGGCCTCGCTATTGCCGGAAAGTATGGGCGATGGCTGGAGCGCGGTCCGCACGAAGGCGCCAATTCACACGAGACGGTTTGCTTCCGCACGATCCGTTGCCTCGATCATCGATCGAACAGAGTGCAATCATGAAGCGCAGTCTAGTGACATCTAGTCTTTCTTGGCGCTTTTGCGCTTGCTATTTCCGCAGCTGCCGCACTCGCACAGCCGAGCAATCTCGGCGGCTCTCAACGGGAGCCTCCACTGAGTGGTGGTGTGCGCAGCCCATTGGTCCTGGTCCGCGGCGGTGGTCACGGCTTCGGCGGCGGCCACGGGGGTGTTTTTGGCGGAGGCCATGGTTTTCATGCCGGTCATTTCCGGGACGGCTTCGACGCTTTTGACCGCCCGTACTACTACGACGATTACGGTGACTCGGGGTGCTCATGGAGCCCACGCTATCACCGATGGCTCTGCTATTGACGAACACTCGGCTGCGCCCTTGGGGCGCAGCCGGCCCTCAAGAAAGCCACACTACCCGTTGAACTGGATTAGAAATTTGTAAAGGCATACACTCGATGTTTCCTGACGATCGTGACGGGTGATCGGGCAGGCACGGTGAGCTCCCAATCAACTTGCGCACGCGCCGCTGGCCAACGCGTTGGTGTCAGGTATCTTGATCATCTTCGGGACGGAATCAGCCAGATCACGAACTCTCCTGAATTTCTCTCAGGAGAGAACGCAATCGACGCCCGATCGTCATTTGGGCCCTTCTCAACACGTTCGGGCTTCACTCATTCAAGCCTCTGAGCAGTTCATGCCCCGACGCGTTTCGTGTTTTCGCCGCGCACCTACGGAAGCGCAGCGGTACTACGGCCAGCGTCGCAGACTGACAACCAAGCCACGGAAAGCCCCATGGCTGAAACGGATCGCAACTATTCACCGCTTGCGCCGGCGATGAGTCCTCTCCCCGGATGACCGCCGACGCGCGAGAGCCGCCGAGTCCGCCCTCGGGACAACCCATTTGGGTCTATGGGCCTGCGAGCCCGAACCGTTGATTGGGACCCTCCGCGGATCACATCAGGGCCAGCGGTCATGCGCCGCGACAACAGGCGAGACACATGACTTGCACCCGACCGCAAGCGATTACGTCAGATTCCTGTTTGCAACGAAGGCGTCGTCCAGGAACCCACAACGGAAGTTGCTGGACAGGCGAACACGAAAAGGCTCTGTTGAGCCACTTCCCAACCGGTAGCATCGGGAGCCAAGGTGATGAGGCTTGGCCGACTCGTCTTTTTGGTCATCGGAAGCCTTGCGGCTGTATCTGTCCTCGGCGCCCTGGCTCTACTCTTCGAGCTATCCTATTGCCCCACCTCTGATCAATCTGACCCGAACTATCGTCGTTACCTGGAGGTGTTTGATAGACTGCGTCCGGATCTTGATTACCGAGGAGCGACAAGAGACGATTATATTGACTTATCAGAATTGAACAACGGCGAATGGAAGACTGCGTGCCTCTTTGGCGGCTATACAGACCCGCTGAAAACCATGGAGAGGCTTGGCGCCAATATCGACGAAAGAGATCGCGCGCGCATGGTCGAAGCTGGCTCGTGCGGCCTTCGGCTCGGTCAAGTCGAAGAACAGGAGATGGCAATTGCATTCGTGGATCTCCGCAACAATGCCCGGTTCATCCACTTCAGGACCGGGATAGGTCCTGAGGGGCAACATCTGCAAAAGTGCATCTCAAAACCCCAGACACGGCTCTATCTTGCGGCACCTTGAGCCTGGGCCAGCATCCGCAAGGCAGGACATTCCGGATGACCGTGACCACTCCGCCCGCGCCGCTGCCACCGCAATGGATGGCTCTGCCCGCCCCGCTATCGATGCTCCCCAGTTGCGCCGCTATCGGCAAGGCACCCCGCGCGGCGGGCTATCACGGCAGCGAATTCGATCGGTGATGCGTCTTCTCAGGTTCGCTTCCGGATGTATTGCGGAGTCTGTACTGATAGTGTCCTGATGAGCGTCGCGGCTGCCCTTGACCCCAGCTAATTTGCCCCGTCGGCTGGCGGTCATGCTTCAACGCGAAAGGGGGTTCCACGGACGGCGAACTGTTGGCCCTGTCGGCGTTGCTACTTAAATCAAATGGAACGCCAACCGTGAACGCTGTCGCCGATGCAGTTGTCGGTGAAGGGCCGTGATGCCGTGCCATGCATCATGCCGGTGCGCTGCCAGTGCCGCGGCAGAGTCAGGGTCTCCAAGTGGCACCTCACGTCTGACGCCCGATGCCCGGTTTCGGATCACTCCGACCGTCGATGGACCGAGCCAAGAGCGCTCGCAAGCCGGCTCAACACCGCGGTCGCAAGTAGTTTGGCGCGCTCCGGCTTGAAGCGGAACCACTGGGCTCCGGTCGCAATCTCCTGCTCCAGCCCCGAGACGCTTCACGCGCAGCCGGTATCAGTGACTCAGACAAGCACCACGCGGTCTTGACGTCGGCTCCAAAGGGATGGGCTCCACGATTTGATCCGGCGTTCCACAGCCAACATGTGCTGCCTACGTGACCTGTGAAGCAGGTCGGGCCATTATCTCTTCTCATTACGACTGGGAGCGATCCGGAGGAGGTCGATGACAATCGACGAGATGAACCTACGCGACAAGCTACGCAAAATCGAGGCGCTCTTCGCAGGTGCAGCTACGCCCGGAGAGCGAGAGGCGGCCGGCGCGGCCGCCGAACGGATCCGGCTACAGTTGGCGGCGGCCGCAAGCACAGAGCCCGAGATCGAGATGCGCTTCAGCATCCCAAACCCGTGGTCGCGCCGACTGTTCGTCGCGCTCTGCCGCCGCTACGGCTTGAAGCCGTTCCGGTACGCGCGCATGAAGCGACAGACTGTCGTCATCAAGGCACCGCGTACCTTCCTCGAGCATACGCTGTGGCCCCAGTTCTTGGAGATTGACACGGCGCTGACTTCGTACCTGGACGACGTTACCGACAAGGTGATCCGCGAGGAAGTGCACGGCGAAGCCCGCGACGCCGAGGAGATCGCTGACCCAAGAGCCATCGCGAGCTGAGAAAGGGTCGGCGATTACAATACGGCACTGGCTCCGAGGACTCGTCCTGATCACGTGCCGGCCCACCCGCGAGTCACTGCGACCGCGGCCCGGCTGGCGTCTCTGCTTACCGCCAAGCCGAGCCCATACAAGGGAAAGAGCACGTAGTCAGAGAACGCATATGGCATATAGCCTCAGCTCATCCGACGTTCATTGTCCACCTTAATCCGGAAACGAAATGTCTCTCAGCGCTCTCCTCAAAGCATCAAAAGAAAGGCGTCTCCAAAGGCACCCGCTACGGGCCACTGCGCACGGTTTAGGGCCAAGGGACGTCGAGGGGTGATCGGATTCGGCGACTTCTACGACGATCCATTTGCTATCGGTTGGGGTATAAAGCGACGACGGGTACGCTAGGGGGCCAACCGAGCTCTGTCTGCCACCGCGCCGCTCAAGGGGGTTATGGACGTCTTGGAGGACGGTTGGGCTTCATCGAGGATCGTTGGTGATCCACACTCGTCGATCATCGACCTGCCGCTGATCGAGCTTCAGGAGGATTATCTCGGTTGCTGCCTGGTATGATAGCGACGCCGGCTATGCGGCGCGCCTTGCCGAAGTCGCCGCGTATTTCATTCGCCGATGAGCCCATCGCGAAGAGAAACACGGGCTCGCCGCGTCCGGGTGATGCGCGTCCGATGACGGACAACCTGAACCATCTCATACGGCGCGGGACTGACCAAGAGCTTGGTCGGCGCGCCCTGCGCCATCCTGGCTTCCTCGGCGACTGAGTCGGATTTCTCCGACATCGACAAGGTCAACGTCCACGCTTCGGTCAAACGGTTTCTGCTGGGTGCGCTTGCCAGTCGACCTTCAGCCTGAGTTGATGTGCTGCACTGACCGCCGGTCAAAACTCAAGACCCAGCCCGGTTATTCGGCGCCGGTAATCATTTTCGAGGCCGAATTTGACCGCGACGAACGTCTAGCGACAGGCGCTACTTTTGTTGGGTCGACACCCCACCATCACCGCTAAAATCAGGGTTATGCCCGATTTATCAGGGCGCAGATTGGCTCAAACTGCCAAGCGCCAACGATCCAATTTGAGCCTACGACGCTTGGGCCACACTCATGTGGCAGCGCTCGACCCCGCGGCCGCCTGCTCCGTGGATCCAATATTAAGCGTTGGGTGAAGACCGCGCGGATGGCATCCATTCGCTAAATCGGAGAATCCGACCGTGGCAACCAATCTCGCGCTCGAGACCGCTCGTACCACCACTCAGACGTCAATGACCCGGTTAGCCCAAATGAACGAGATGTCGGCGTGGACCGATCTGAATGAATATGCGCGCGACTTCTGGCAGAGGTCGATCTTGTTTTTGGACATTCTACGCCAACGTGGCAACCAGCGCGAAGAGATGATGGCGGGTGGGGTTGCTTCCGTCCTCATATATGACACCGAGCTGGTCACGCGCGGCGACACACTGCCCCGTCCGGTCAACTACTCGCTGCTCAAGATTGTCCCACCGGCGGGCGTCGAGATCGACGACCGCAAACGCCCAGTCCTCGTCATCGACCCCCGTGCCGGCCAGGGTCCGGGGATCGGTGGACTCAAGCCGGTTAGCGAAATCGGAGAAGCGCTCAAGGCTGGACACCCAGTATATTTCGCTGGCTTCGCCGCCGTGCCGGTGGACGGACAGCAGATTGAGGACGTGGCGTATGCACACACCGTCTTCATTGAGAAGATCCGCGAACTCCATTCCGAAGCTCTCGGCAAACCCTTCGTATTCGGAAACTGCCAAGCTGGCTGGCACGCGATCATCGCCGCCTGCATGCGGCCCGACCTCGTCGGACCGATTGTGATTGCCGGCGCGCCGCTCTGCTATTGGGGCGGCATCCACGGGAAGAATCCAATGCGCTACCTTGGCGGCATCCTGGGCGGGACCTGGCTCGACCGATTAATGAGCGATCTCGGCAACGGCGTTTTTGACGCGTCCTGGTTGGTCGCGAATTTCGACAACCTGAACCCAGCCAACACCTTGTGGTCGAAGCAGTACAACGTCTGGGCGGATCCGGAGCAGCAAAAGGATCGTTATTTACAATTCGAGAAGTGGTGGGGTGATTTCGTCCTGCTGCGCGGCGAGGAAATGCAGTGGATGGTCGATAATCTCTTTGTCGGCAACAAGTTTTCGACCGGTCAAATCGTCACCAAAGACGGCATTCGCTTGGATATCCGTGAGATCAAGGCGCCGATCGTCTGCTTCTGCTCGCAGGGCGATAACATCACCCCGCCCCAGCAGGCATTGGACTGGATCCTCGACAACTACCAGAGCGTCGAAGAGATTCGGCGCTGTGGGCAAAAGATCTTCTACATCATTGATCCGAAGGTCGGGCATTTGGCGATCTTCGTCGGCACCAACGTCGCCGCCAAGGACCATGCTGAGTTCATCAACAACATGGAGCTCATCGATGCGATGCCGCCAGGGCTCTACGAGATCATCATCAACGAGAAATTGACAGACGAAACGTCAGGCTCTGGGAAGGTTCCAAGCTTCGAACTCTCTATCGAGGCACGTGGGCTCGAGGATATTCGCGCTCTGGGCTGCAATTCGCTGGAGGATGAGCGTGAGTTCGCGGCAGTCGCTCGGGTGTCGCAGCTCAACAACGCTCTCTATCAGACCTACCTGCAGCCCTGGATTAGGATGATGAGCAGCCCGCAACTCGCGCGCTCCGTCCTGGAGCTAAATCCACTTAGGCTCAGCTATTCCCTCTTCTCCGATAAGAACCCAATGATGCGGGCGGTAGCTCCCCTCGTTGAGCGGGCGCAGACGAACCGCACCCGAATCGCCGCCGAGAATCCGTTCACCGAGATGCAGCAAAATTTCTCGCAGACTATGATCGACCTTCTCAACCTCTATCGCGACGCGCGTGATCAGCTGGTCGAGCAGACATTCCACGCCGTCTATGGCTCTCTTATGGTGCAGGCCGCCTGTGGAATCTCCCATAGCGATGGTCCGCCCCGGCCGCGGCCCGGACGCTTACCCTCGATCCAGGCAGCATTCGATGTAGAGGTTCGTCGCCTGAAAGGCAGGATTGCCGAGGGGAGCTCCCTTGATGCGGCCGCGCGGGTGCTGGTCTACATCGGGAAGACCCGGCATCGCGTCGAGGAGCACACCTTCAAGGCCCTGCGCAAGCTATTGCTCGCGCACCCCGAGGTCTCGCCGGCCGAATTTAAGGCTGCGCTACGCGAGCAGTGGGCAATTCTGGCGATCGATGAGCGTGCGGCAATTGAAGCGCTACCGCGATTGCTGCCAGCGGACGTCACAGCGCGCCAAACCTTTTTCGATGCAATAATGGCCATCGTCACCGCGGCCGGCGATCTCGATGCCGACGCTCAACGACGGCTGATCGAGATAAAGCAGCTGCTGGAGACTGGCCCCTCAAGTCGAGGAAAAGGCCAGATTGCCGCCGAATAATGGTTTTCTGCACGCACGATGCTAGCTCGCTTTACACGTTTGGCCGCTGAAGCCCCGGGCGCAAGGCCCACTAGCCTCAGGGTTAGTATGGATACTCACCATTTGCTGGGCGTCCCAAGCTGAATTGGATGCCACCAGTACGCCACCCGAATTCACTTGGCGAACTGCGGGTTATCGCTGACGCAGCCTTAATCGAAGGTGCAGGATCTTTGGGAATTGCAGGCCGACCTCACTCAAATGCGTCGGGCCGATCCTGAAGCAGCGAGCCTCGAAGTGGGCGTTGAGGGTGTGCTCTGCGCCTAGGGTGCGGAGGAATAACAAATGTGGGTACGATTGGCCGCCGTTCCGCTCGTAGTGATCGTGGCACTCGCTACTTGTGGCTCACCTTATACAAGTTCGCCGGCTGCGGCGGCGCAGGCGAAGTCAAAGGTACAGAACCTGATTAACCAACTGCGCGGTGCAACGCTGCCAGATGGCATTGCCAAAACGAACGGACGCATCGAGGCAACCCAGATAGACGTTGCCGCCAAATATGCCGGCCGCCTGGCGACCGTGACGGTGAAGGAAGGCGACGAGGTCACGGCAGGACAGGTGATCGCCCGCATATCGTCGCCTGAATACGAAGCCCAGCTCCGCGGCGCGCGGGCGCAGGTGCTAAGGGCCAAGCAGGCGTTGGCCGAGGCGGAGGCGCTAATCGCCCAACGCAAGAGCGACCAGATCTATGCCAAGACGGACGTGGAACGAGGTCAGCCGCTCGTCGAGAAGGGCTACTTGAGCAGGCAAGTGTTCCAACAGCGCGTAACAAAGGCCGACGTGTCCGATGCCGCGCTTCACGCCGCCGAGGCGCAACGCGAGGCCGCCCAATTCGCGATCAAATCTGCGGAGTCCGAGGTGGAGCGGATCGACGCGATCCTGGTCGACCTGACCCTCGTCTCGCCGCGCAGCGGCAGGGTTCAATACCTGATCCATCGGGCCGGAGAGGTCGTCGATGCCGGCACGCGCATCCTCACTATCCTCGACCTGAATGACGTCTACATGACCATTTATCTGTCCGCCGCGCAGGCCGGGCAGCTCGCGCTTGGCGACGAGGCGCGCATGGTCCTCGACCCGTTCCCGCAGTACGTGGTGCCAGCGACGTTGAGCTTCGTCGCAACCGATGCTCAGTTCACGCCGAAAAGCGTCGAGACGACCGAGGAGAGAGAGAAGTTAATATTCCGCATCAAGCTTCAGGTCGATCCGAAAGTGTTGGGAAAATACCATACGCAAGTGAAGACCGGAGTGCGCGGCATTGGCTTCGTGCGCACGGACTCCGCCGTCTCCTGGCCGGAAAAGCTCGCGGTAAAGCTTCCCTGATGACGGATAACGTCATAGCCAAAGTCGAGCGCCTTTCCCATCGCTACGGGAAAACGATCGCGCTCAACGATGTGACGATTGATATTCCTGCCAATCGCATGGTCGGAATGATCGGTCCGGACGGTGTCGGCAAATCAACCTTGCTGGGGTTGATCGCGGGTGTTCGGACTATTCAGCAAGGCCGTGTCACGGTGTTTGGCGGTGAGATGGCTGACGAAGCCTACCGCACCGCGCAAATCGGTCGCATCGCCTACATGCCCCAGGGCCTCGGCCGCAACCTTTATCCGACGCTCAGCTGCTTTGAGAACATCGATTTTCATGGCCGATTGTTCGGTCAACCGGAAGCCGAGCGCCGAAGTCGCATCGATGAGTTGTTCAAGGCGACGAGCCTCGATCCGTTCATGAAGCGGCCGGCCGGCAAGCTCTCCGGCGGCATGAAGCAGAAGCTGAGCCTCTGCTGCGCTTTGATCCATGATCCCGACTTGCTCATCCTCGACGAGCCCACCACGGGAGTGGACCCGCTGTCGCGTGGACAATTCTGGGATTTGATCAACAGCATCCGCGCCCGGCGTCCGCAGATGAGCGTAATGGTGGCAACCGCTTATATGGACGAGGCGGAGCGCTTCGACTGGCTCGTCGCCATGGACGACGGCAAGGTGATCGCCACCGGGACGACGGCGCAAATCCTGCAGAAGACAGGCGAGAAGACCTTGGAGGAGGCCTTCATCGCCCTGCTGCCGGAGGAGAAACGCGCGCAGCACCAGAAAGTGGTCGTGCGCGCACGTTCCTCGGGTGACGGCGACGTGCCCGCCATCGAGGCCGACGGGCTTACCCGTAAGTTCGGCGATTTCACGGCCGTGGATCACGTAAGCTTTCTGATCAGTCGCGGCGAGATTTTCGGCTTCCTCGGCTCGAACGGCTGCGGCAAGTCGACAACCATGAAAATGCTGACCGGTCTGCTACCGGCAAGCAGCGGAACGGCGAAATTATTCGGCATGCCGATGGGTTCCAACGACATGGAGGCGCGCCGCAAAGTCGGCTACATGTCGCAGGCTTTCTCGCTCTACAACGAGCTGACGGTGCGACAGAATCTGGAGCTCCACGCGCAGCTCTACCATTTGCCTGAGAGCGAAGTTGACGGCCGCGTCAAGGAGCTTCTGCAGCGCTACGACCTCGCGGGCGTCGCCGACGCGTACCCAGAGAGCCTGCCGCTCGGCATGAAGCAAAGGCTGCAACTCGCCGTCGCGGTCTTGCACCGCCCGGCCATGCTCATCCTCGACGAGCCGACCTCCGGGGTGGACCCGATCGCCCGCGACGCGTTCTGGCGCACGCTCATCGACCTGTCGCGTGACGACGGCGTCACCATCTTCCTATCGACCCACTTCATGAATGAGGCCGATCGCTGCGACCGCATCTCATTGATGCATGCCGGCAAAGTGTTGGCGGTGGGACAACCGGAGGAATTGGTCCGTAAGCGCGGAAGCTCCTCCCTGGAAGATGCCTTCATCTCCTATCTGGCGGAAGCGGCCGGGATCAAGCGCACGCAGAAAGTTCCGCCGCCACCCCCACTGGAAGCAGGGACGCCAGCAGCGAAGCCCCAGCACAGCACGCGGCGCTTCGATCCTGGCCGGCTATGGGCCTACGCGCGGCGCGAGACGATGGAGCTTCTGCGCGATCCGATCCGCCTGACGTTTGCCCTGCTCGGGCCTCTCATTCTCATGATCGCCTTCGGCTACGGCATTTCACTCGATGTCGAGCATTTGCGCTTCGGCGCTTTCGACCAGGATCGCACGCCCGAGAGCAGAAACTTGGTCGAGGCGTTCTCATCGAGCCGGCGCTACTTCGACGAAAGACCGCCGCCGATCGACACCAGCGACGAGCTTGATCGCCGGTTCCGCACCGGCGACCTCCAGGTCGCCGTCGAGGTCCCAGCGGGCTTCGGTCGCGACCTGCTGAGCAGTCGCACGCCCGAGGTGGCCGTGTGGCTGGATGGCAGCATGCCCTTCCGGGC
>Ga0075418_10009261_pt1 | contig 11039 bp, 8 predicted proteins | sample SoiMetdeltSBSDD2_FD_81776 | JGI IMG/M metagenome (GOLD analysis project Ga0075418, IMG submission 81776) | Bulk soil microbial communities from a Populus tree surrounding site in Tennessee, USA - Soil MetaG P. deltoides SBSDD2 | ecosystem: Environmental > Terrestrial > Soil > Tree plantation...
ATGTAGGAAAAAATGAATTGGAAGATATATTATTGTTTATGAACAAAAAAATAGATTGGATTTTGTTTTTGAATTGGTTCGAGTTGAGACTACAAAATTCAGCTATCGAAATTGTACATACAGTAGAAGCAAATAAACATACATTTATAATGAAGCACGGAATGGGAGAAAATTGGTCTCTTTACCACAAAACTATTTTTGAATTAATATCAAAGGAGAATTCTAAGAATCCTGTACATATAAACTATAATAGTAGAATCATCTCAATAGAGTTTTATGAATAATTAGAATTTTTATAGAAATTATTTATCACATCCATAAAGACAAAAATTTATCTTTAATATTATCTTAATAGTACAATAGTGGATGAACACAATGCTCAAGACAAAAGAAAGACAAGTACTTTTACATTAAGAATAGATGAAGGTATTGCAAAATCATTACAAAATGATTCGCAACTTCAAGATATAAGTCTAAATACTTTGATTAATAAAATTTTAAAAAGATATGTAGAATGGGACTCATATGAACCCAAAGTAGGTATGATACCTATGGCTAAACCGGTTATAACAACATTGTTTAATATGATGAGTGAAGAAGAAATATTAGATTTAGTTTCAAATTTTGGCAAAAATGTAGTTCAGGATATAGCTTATTTTATGAAAATGAAGTCAGATCCAGATTCATTTTTAACATGGTTTGAGATTAGGATGAGAAGGTCTTTTGTAGAATTCAATCATCTTCAAGAAAATGATCGTCATATATATATTTTAAAACATGATTTGGGATATAATTGGTCTTTATATCACAAAAAAATATTAGAAAGGATTTTTAATGAAATTTTTAATAACCCTGTTAGTATAGTAATATCTGATTTTATGCTTACAATTCAATTTGAAAGATAAATTTTTAATAAATGTATTAAGATTTCATTGGAAAAGTTATTCTTCCAAGTTTTCTAAAATTAAAACAGAATGGTTAAAAAGTATGACAGTAACAAAATGATAAATCTAAAATAATAATTATTGTTTTCTTGAATGTTAAAATACTCTGGTATATAAATAAATCAAGATTTAGGAATAACTTAATCCATTATCACATGATCCGTAACTAATAGTATAACATATACAATTATCACTTAATCCAATATTTCGAAATGAGATAGGATATTCATTCTTATAATCATCTTTATTGGGAATTAGTACATTATGAGGGAAAAATGTAATTGACTCTGAATCGTTTTTATCTACTAAACCAAACATAAGTTGAGAAATCTCTATTTGATATCTTATAGGGTAAATATATGGGCCTGTTTTATTCCACCATTCAATTCCTGTAAATTGATTTAATGTTTGATAATCAAAATTCGTATCTTTAATATTGAGATTGAATATTTCTGATTTATTTATCGTTTGATCTGTTAATACAAAGTTTATTTGGTCATTTTCTCGGTCCAAATGAATTATACGCTGATAGGAATGATAAATTACAGGTAAGACATTCTTAAATCTATATTTATTTATACCCAAAAAAATTGCCTCAAAGTAGTTTTGATTATCAAACTGACATATAAGATTTAATTCAACTGGAAAATTTTGAATATTAAATAATTCTAGTAAATATAGCATCCAAGATTTATTAGGTATTTGATTTCCTAGATCTTTTTCCAGTTTTATTATATCAGATATAGCTACAACATTTATTGGAAAATATAATTTACCATTATTAATCACTCTACAGAATGATCCTAACCAATAATGCAATAATATTATACTTAAACTATAATTAATTAATATATCCTTACAAGATATAAAATATGTAAATAAGTAATATATAAAATACAATTATAAATTCATTGATAATGTCAATCTAACAATAGAGTATATAGATTGATAGAGAAAATTGATGAAATATTTAATTCGTAAAATCAATAATAATACTTAATTAATCTCTTCAATATCAGTACTGAGAAAGTAACACATTGTATGTTCATAATTTCGATTTTCAAATCTATATATCCGACAATCTGAAATTTCATAAGATTTTGAGTTTTGAACATTCAACAATAATTGATATTTAGGAATCTCAGAGACAGATTCATTTATTTTTTTTGTTATTTCAATAAGAATCGGATCAGAAGATGAAGTAAGAAAGTGTCCTTCATATCTGGCAGTCTTACCAGGAAAAAAGAAAAAATCCTGAACATTCAAAACCCTGTTTACCATAAAAAAATTAAGTAACCTTACTTATTTAAATCATAACAAGCATATACTAGTCATATACTTGGCAAGTATAATTTCAATACGGATATCAGAACATTATATAATTATTATCTTTATATAACAAATTATCTTAATATGAAAAATGGAAAATATATACCCTTAATGATAATTTTTTCTGATTTTATTTTAATTTTTATCTAATCTAATCTAATTTGGAGTTCTATATGATACTTTTTCTAGATATCGTTTGAATAATTCAAGACTACTGTAGAAAATTTTTCTCATTAAATTATTAATAAAACAAATCTAACATTTAGTAACTTGAATCATCCAAATTTACTGATATTTCATTGATTATAACATAAATTACCAATATAATTATAATTTGATTTAATTTTTTTATATTATTTTCTTTAATAACTTAATTATTAATTTTAAAATAGGCAAGAAAGTAGAGAAGAATTAGATATTTATTTTACTATTCATTTTGTATATAATAAAATTTTTAAAAGTATTAATAAATATAAACTTAAATTTGTCTATTAATTGCAAAATGAATTTTCAGTATAATTTTAGAAGGAACTTTTTAGTGATAATTACGGTATGCTCAATCTTTTTAGTTATTCCTATATTAGAAAATATTTACGCAGAAGATGATTTTGAGAAACAATTCCTTTTTAATTATTTTTATAATAACCAAAATAACGATAATCATTATTTAGAAAGTAATAATGTAATTCCTAATCAATTCATTATCTATCTTAGAGATAATAAAGAAAGTAATTCAATAGATCCAATTGAATTTTATAATTCTGAATTGAAAGGTACGGGAACTGAATTATTATATGTCTATTACCATGTAGTAAAAGGATTAGCAATAAAGATTCCTAACGAAAAAGTTTTAGAACAATTGAAAAATAATCCATCAGTAGTATATATAGGAAAGGATAGAAAAATATCAACCTTTATAGATACACATATAGAAAATCAGGTTATACCCCAAAGTGTAGATAGAGTAGATGGCGAAAGTTTAAACAATATTAACTCGAATTTTGTTGATGCAGATATAGCAATTTTAGACACTGGAATAGATTTAGATCATGCTGATTTAAACGTATTTCATGAAAGATCATTTATTCCAGGAACAATTAATGCTGATGATGACCATGGTCACGGTACACATCTTGCAGGAGTTGCAGCTGCTAAAGATAATTCTTTTGGCGTTGTAGGTATTGCACCTGGAGCTAGATTATGGGCTATTAAAGTACTTGAAAGCTCAGGAACTGGAGAAATTTCTACTCTAATCAAAGGATTAGACTACATTAATCAAAAACCAAACCAAGTTGACGTTGCAGTTTTAAGTTTAGGTTGTGAATGTGAATCAGGCGCATTAGATATTGCAATACATAACTCAATAAAAGCTGGTATTACCATTGTAGTAGCTGCAGGTAATGAAGGAAAAGATGCTAGAACTTTTACACCTGCGAATAATCCTGAGGTAATAACAGTATCTGCAATAGCCGATACTGATGGAAAATGTGGGGGTAAGGGGCTAGCATCTCCATATGGTGCGGATGATATGCTTGCAAGTTTTAGTAATTATGGTGACGTAGTAGATATCTCGGCACCTGGTGTAGATATATATTCTACTTTTAAATCAAATTCATATACAAAATTAACTGGTACAAGTATGGCCGCTCCTCATGTTGCTGGAGCGGCAGCATTGTATAAAAGTTCACACCCAGAAGCCTCACCTCAGGATGTCAAAAATTATCTTATAAATTCAGGTACACACCTTTCTGATTTGTGTAACGGCAATGGTCACGGCTATTTTGCTGGAGATAAAGATAGTTTTCATGAACCTTTATTGTATATAGGGACAAATAAAATTAACTAATTGAATCTTGTAGAGCGTTATTAAACTGGAGGAAGAGATTCAGGACATACCTGAATACACACCTTTCCACTTGGACACTTAGGCATTACACAGGTTTCGGAAGAAAAGTTTTTCGGTTGTGTTTTATTTATACTAGTTTCGTTAAAAGAGGTGTTATTATTAGATACTTCCGCTGTAATAACCAAGAAAGTTATTACAGTTATACTAATAATAAATAAAATTATAAATATATAAGCCAAATGTACATTCTATACAATAGAATAAACATGTTATATTTAAAAATTTATTTTTGTTGTTAATAATAAATTTTCATATTATTTAAATTTGTTCAATTTCAATATACATATTAAAATTTAACTCAAAATAGGGAATTTAGAATTGTTATTTATAAATCTATATATATAAATTATGAAATATTTTGTTTATTTCGTCAAAGGGTCCTACAATATTAAAATACATTTTACTTATCACAGTAAGATAACAAGAGAAAAAGAGATAAAATTTTAATTTCTATCATACTACTATGAGAATGTGACACATATACAAACTAAAAGCCATTATAGAATTCAGGATAACAAATATATTGAAAAACTATTTTAATAAATAAAACTACGAAAAATACATTAATTATCAATTGATATTAACTTTCTAAAGCAAATAACCTTTTTCACCAAGTGATCAAACATCATCAAGCAAAGGTTATGACAATTTAAATTCTTATTAGAATAGTGTGTATTGATTAAATTAATATTACACTTTATCAATTAATGAGTAAATGTTAATTAAAATTTCTATTATTTTATATTTGTCATCTTTTATATTATTGACATTACTGTTTTCTAATAACAACAATACTGGTTATGCATTAGGTCAAATATCAGATAATTCACTAGAACAAAATAATTCTAGTGAATTAAAAATTCAAGATTTGTTTTCACAAACGTCTAAATCTGTAGTTCAAATAACTGTTATTGATCCTCTTTCTAATGCACAACAAGGTTTAGGTTCTGGCTTTCTCTATGATAAAGATGGTCATATAATAACAAATAATCATGTTGTTACTTTTAATGAAGGAAATAATAATTACCTAGTAACTTTCTCAAATGGAAATTCATATCAGGCTAAATTAATTGGTCATGATCCATACAGTGATTTAGCGGTTCTCAAACTTTCAGATCCAATAGATATAGTTCTTAGTCCAATTCCTTTGGGTAATTCTTCATCTCTTAGAGTTGGGGATACTGTGGCAGCTATTGGTAATCCTTTTGGCTTATCAGGATCTTTAACGGTAGGCGTGGTCAGTGGTCTAGGAAGATTACTCCCAACAAGCGATGGTAGTAATTCTCCATTTTCTCAATTCGCTATGAATTTTAATATTCCAGATATCATACAGACAGATGCTGCAATTAATCCTGGCAATTCTGGTGGTCCATTATTAAATTTGAAAGGTGAAGTAATAGGAATAAATTCTGCAATATATTCTAACACAGGTGTTAATGCAGGAATAGGGTTTGCTGTACCCTCTAATACAGTAAAGAAAGTTGTTCAATCAATTATATCGTCAGGAAAATATCTTCATCCATACCTTGGTGTAGTTGGAATGGATATAACTCCTCAATTGGCTAAAATATTTGGTTTGAATGAATCAAAAGGCTTTTTTATTACCGATATAACTCCAGGGAGTCCAGCCGCAAAATCAGGCAAATTACAAAAGGGAACTATAACATACAATCAAAGGGGAGAAATAATTGACGCGGATGGTGATATAATAGTAGCAATAGACGATAAAGAGGTAAGAAAAATAGACGATATTCTAACTTATCTAGAGAGAGAAAAAGAAGTAGGAGATACTGTTATATTGAAAATTTTAAGGAATGATAAAGTGGAGGATGTTAAGATATTATTAGATCCTAGAATAACAGAAGAAGATTCTTCCTTATTACAACAATACGATAAAGAACCTGTGCCCAAACAGGATGATTTTCTTACGCAATGTTATCAATTCTTACCTAAATCACTATGTGACTTGCTAAGATAATTTTTTATTTTTTGGATTGGATCAGCAACAACAGAGTGCTCATAAAAGATAGAATATTATTAAAATGGCAAAGTTACCATAGTGAAATATATGATGTATACTATCTACGAAATCGAAAAAATAGTAGAAAAATAAAATCAGTTACAATGATTTCAATTGTGCTAAATGCTATTAGAATTCAGGTTACTGAAAAACAAATACATATAGTCTATTATAACAAGATTAATAATTCATTCATTCAAAGAAATGTAAAATCATTAAAAACCTTTTAATTAAATAATATTAGTTAAGAGAATGCAAAAAGTATAAAAAATAAACAATAACAAAAAGATGTTATTGTATTGTATTTACAACTAAAGAAGAGATAATACATTATCTTCATCAAAAATATAAGGTGCTGATAGACTTGAGCTATTGAGCATAAAACATCACATACTACTAGAGTACAAAAAAGACATAAAAAATAAGTTTAGAAATCATTTTAGAACGTTATTTTTTGAATATATGTATAAGGAAATAATTTTTATTGATTTATATTTATCATCCAATAAAATAGAAACCTATTGCAATAATGATATATACTGCCGTGAGCATTACTCCTTCAAACCAATTACTTCTACCATCGTGTGCAATTAGATTAAGAATAATAGCTGCAAGAAATAATGTAACTAATTCGTAAATTGTAAATTCTAATGTAAATGGCTGATTTAAAATTATTCCAAATATTACCAATATTGGTACAACAAAAAGCGCTATTTGAGTTCCTGAACCAGCCGCTATTCCGATGGATAAATCAATTTTACCTTTTCTCGCAAGAATAATAGCACTACTATGTTCTGCAGCATTACCAACTATTCCAATTATAATAGCTCCAACAAATAATTCTCCGAAACCAAACTGCTTACTAGTTTCTTCTACAGATCCAACCAAAATTTCACTTATGACTACGACTCCTACCATACTAATAGCTAGCATAAAGAATGCCCTTTTCTTATCCCAATGTTTGGTGGTGGTGTCACTATTGTGATTGTTATTTTCTTCTTCCATTTGTGGAGAAACAAACAGATGTTTATGAGTAAAAAATGTAAATACAATTCCTGCTATGTATACCGATAATAATATAATTGCTAATGCATCACTTAAAAATTGTATTTTAAGTTGGTTTTCAATTTCAGCAGGTTCTAGTATAGTACTTGATAAGACAGTTGGAATTGCCAATCCAATGATAGCTAAGAAAATCATAGTTGATTGAAGTCCTGCATTTTCACGACTGAATAGTTGTTCCTTTTTACGAATCCCCCCAGCAATCATACTTAAACCAAAAATAAGCATAATATTTCCAAGAATTGCGCCAGTAATTGATGCTTTTACAAGCTCTATTAGACCAGCGTTAATAGCTACTACTGCAATAATTATTTCTGCTGCATTGCCAAAGGTCACATTTAAAAGAGATCCTAGAGTAGATCCATAATGTGTAGAAAGATGCTCTGTTGAATCACCTATAAGTTTTGCAAGTGGTATTAATGCTATTACCGCAATAATAAATATAATAATATGATCTGCATGAACTAAATCCAAAATAACTGAAATAGGTACAAAAACAAGGAAAAAATAAATAATAGAAGGTTTTGTAAATTTCAAGGTATTTTTGATAATGATTATAATCGGTTATTTCAATGTTTATTAATTATATAACACTATCTACATGTTATTGCTATGTATACGTGATTTATTGGTAAAGAAATGATTGTGAAATTCTAAATAAATTTTATATAAATCCAATTTTAAAATTCTACAATATGATATCTTTATAAAATAGTCATAATCATTATTTTATTAAAAATATTATTAAATGGTAAAATCATAATATCAAACTTTATATCATAATTAATTAATCTAATAAAAACGATTAAATCAATTTCTATAGAGCCAATTCATTACAACTTCCACAATTTCACTAACCAAATGTTGCTTTGATGAAACTATGCTATTTAATTTAGAAATACTACATGCGATAGAACTATCTATGTTACCATTTGTATTCTACTTAAAGTGGGACTTTTAACTATAAACCTAATAGTGGTTGAGTCAATCTATTTTTCCCTTTCCCTTCTCTTTTAAAATTTATATAACCAAGATTGAGAAAACATCTCTTTTTATTATATTTGATATCATTTTGATTCTTTTACTACTTGTTTTTCTTTTAATGCCATTATACCAGCGATAACAAATAAAATAAGTCCTGGTATTCCAAAAAAGGTAGCTGTAGCGAATAATAATGTTCCATAAATAATTAAAGATATTCCTACGATCCTTGTATTTTTTATATAGAATATAGAAACTATTGCTGCTAAATTGATAAGTAATACAAGGAAAACATGCAAAATAGTACCCCCTAAAAAAAGCCCTAAAAGAGGTATACCAATTAATGAATTTATAAAAAAGTATATTACCAAAATTATTATACATACCGTTATTCCTAATGCAGTATTAATTATTGTTAATTTTTTATATAATTTCATTTTATATTTAATCGATAATAAATAAATTAAACTGATATATTTATGTAATTTTCAATTGCGATGATTTTTTTAAAGAGTTCCTCTTATAGGTCATTTTTCATTCTTATATCATGCCTCAATTATTGACATTTAATTAAGAATTATTGTCAATCTCTATCTATTACAAATTGGTTTATATAATTTATAAAAAATCTTTAATGGAAGTATTCTACCATTCTTTTAGAATTTTCATCATCATTAATTACTATAGAATGATAATTATTTTCTTCTTCTTCATTTATTTCAGCATGAGATATAAGAAAGATCTGTCTAAAGCTCTGATCTTTCATTAAAATATTCATTATTACATTTCTACGAAATTCGTCAAGGCTGGTCATGGGTTCATCCATTATAATAAAATTTATCATAGGTACTTTTTTTTCTACATGTTTAAAAGGTCTGATAGTCGACATAAGCTTTGATATAGAAATCCTGAGTGCAAGACCAAGAGCTGATTCATCGCCTCCGCTTAGCTGTTCTTTATTCTTTGTTATGTGATCTTTATTATCTACCAAAGTCAAAGTTAGACCGTGAGATATTCTATCTTTTATTTTTCTCATCGTAGATGATATATTAGCGATTTCATATCTACCTTCTGTAAATGGTATTAGATAAAAGTTAGTACTTTTCATTAAAACATCAGATAATCTTCCTTCAACGATATCAGTAGAAATAAAGCCATCTATTTCTCCTAGTAGAAATAGAACATGTTTTAACAAATACTCTTTTTCTTTAAGTTTCCCTTCTGAAGTTCTTAAGCTGATTATTTTCTTTGTTCTTATTTCAATTTCTTCTGTCATATAAGAAATGTCTCCTTGAATATTTTCAATAATTTTAGCTTTTTCCTCAATTCTCACTGTAACATTAAGTCGTTTTGAAATTAGGTCATCGATACTATTACAATAAAAATTTGCTAATAGGTTATGAATATTTGATACTTTTATATCATTACAAAATGTTTGTAAATTTAATTTATTTGACTCAAGTTTTAAAAAGATGTCATTTTTCTCTTTATTGAATATGTTTATTTCTTTTTTCATTTTTTCGAGCTTAATTTTTTCCGATTCTATCCTCTCTTTAAAATTTTTTACAAGCTCTTTTGATGAAAATATATTATTTTCTATCTCTGATATTGATGAGTTAAGATCATCAATTACCCTAAAATTTAAATGATTTAGTTTTTTATTGTATTTCTTATATACTTCTGAAATAGAATTTAACTCATCATAAAAATTGAAACGTTTTTCTATTAAACCATTTACTATGGTAACTATAACTTCTATTAACTGTCTTGCTCCTTTTTTTTCATCAAGTTCTGTCTCTATTTTCTTTAATTTTTTTTCAAATTGACTTATCTCTTTTTTAAATGAATTTTCTTTATTAAATATATTTTCTCTTTCTCGTTTAAGATCAAATATTAATGTATTTTTATCGTTAATGTAGCTGCTACATATTGGGCATTTATCTTTATCTTGTATATATTTAATGCTATTGTTCTGAATCTCATATAATAGCTGATTAGATGTAAGAATTTTTTTATGTTCCTCCATTATATTTAATATTGAAATTCTTTCTTTGTCAGTCTTTTCTAATTCAATTTGATTTTTTTCTTTAACTTTTTTAAGTTCTTCTACATTATTTATCGATATATTTTGAATATCTATATTTAATTTTTGATTTGATTTTGATACCAAATTTCTTATTTGTTGTTCATCATTTATTATTCCTTTTAATATATCACTTATTTTTCTTATACTATCTTTTGGTGGAAATTCTTGTAGTTCTTTTGAAAGGTTTGAAATTTTTGAATTTAAGAGAAATATTTTATCTTGAAAATCTTTTATACGATTTTCTTGTACTAATATATTTTCTTTTTTATAATTATACATTTTTTCTCTGTAATCTAAGTCCTTTTTATGTTTCTCTATTTTTTCTATTATTACCTTAATTTTATGTAATATCTCTTGAGATGGATAACTCATTAAAGTACTTTTATCTTTTTTTATTTCCTGTAATTTTAGTGAAAGTTTGTCTTCTTTTTTTTCTAAAATTTGTTTCTCCTTTTCTAATTAATTTTGTTCTGTTAATAAACTTCCAATTTGTATTTTTAAATCTTTGATTTCTTCATTAATATTATTAATTTGATTCTTTAAGTGTTTTTTTATATGATCGTCGAAATCATTTAATCCAAACAAATTCTTGATTAGTTCCCTTAATTCACTTGTATCTGCTAGTGCAAGTTTATCTACTTCTTTTTGTCTAATATATACAGTTTTTTCAATTACCTCTGGATATACTCCCAAAAGTGATTCAATTTCTTG
>Ga0075418_10009263_pt1 | contig 11039 bp, 13 predicted proteins | sample SoiMetdeltSBSDD2_FD_81776 | JGI IMG/M metagenome (GOLD analysis project Ga0075418, IMG submission 81776) | Bulk soil microbial communities from a Populus tree surrounding site in Tennessee, USA - Soil MetaG P. deltoides SBSDD2 | ecosystem: Environmental > Terrestrial > Soil > Tree plantation...
ATCGCATCGCGCAGCAGATGACCCCGGCACAGATCGCCGAAGCGCAGAAGCTGGCGGTTGAGTGGAAGTCGAAACCGGAACGGTAGTATTCCCGTGCGTCGCGGAAGCAATGTCCGCTTTGGGGCACTTTTGAGACATGCCGACCGTCAGTGACGGTGTCCGCTTCCGGGGGAAAACCGGAAGTCATCGACGGAGAGCTAAACCGACGCGATTGACCCATATCGGAAGTCAGCATCTGCGCCACGACGCCTCTGGTAGTGACCATTCCGAACGTCCATCGCGGCTAGATATCGACATTCATTCGCCGGATAGGACGCCTCGCGGATCGCAACCTCGATGCGAAGCGAGGTAGTCGATCTCGCTGCGCGTAATGCCGATATCTATTAGCTCCCTGTCACTTAGGTCGCACAAGTTGGCCATTAATCTCCGGCGTTTGCGCCACTCCTGAAATGCATTCCAATATGTTTCGAGAGGACTGTACACCTGCCGCCTTGCGGTTACCGGCCCCAGCTCAGTGGTCTCGCGGATCGTGCTCATTAGGATGTGTCCTGTCTGGACTGTTCACTAGGCAGAAGTTGCCGCAAGATGCGCGGGCGCGCTTAACTGGTGGCTTACATTTCTCTTACCGGCGGCTTACTCTTCATGCGCTAGTACAGAGGCAACCCCGGGAAGGAATAGCAGCTTGCGCTATCTTTTCGAGGAATACGCATTCGACACCGACCGGCGCGAGCTGCATCGGGGGACCGATGCGGTGTCGATCACACCGCAGGTTTTTGACCTGCTCGAATACCTGATCCGCAACAGGGAGCGGGTTGTCAGCAAGGACGACCTCATCAAAGCCATTTGGAATGGGCGCAGCGTATCTGACGCGGCGCTGACAACCCGCCTGAATGTCGCTCGCAGCGCGGTCGGCGATTCCGGTGAGGAACAGCGCCTCATCAAAACACTGCCGCGCAAGGGCTTTCGTTTCGTCGGACCAGTGCGGGAAGTGCAGGGGCCGGCAGGCGGGGAAGACGCCAATAATCCAGTAGAACTGAGGAAACCAGCCCTCACGCTCCCCGATAAGCCATCGATCGCCATTCTCCCCTTCGCCAACCTGAGCTCCGATCCGGAACAGGAGTACTTTGCCGACGGAATGGCCGAGGACATCATCACGGCGCTGTCTCATTTCAAGGCGCTGTTCGTCATCGCCCGCAACTCGAGCTTCACCTACAAGGGGCGCGCCGTCGACGTGAAGCAGGTCGGGCGCGAGCTTGGGGTGCGTTACGTGTTGGAAGGCAGCGTTCGCAAAGCGGCAAATCGAGTCCGCATCACGGGACAGCTCGTCGATGCCGCCACTGGCACACATCTTTGGGCAGACCGGTTTGATGGTGGGCTTGTCGATATCTTCGACCTGCAGGACCAGGTGACTGAGAGCATTGTTGGAGCGATTGCGCCCGCGATTGAAAAGGCCGAGATCGAGCGTGCCAAGCGCGAGCTGACCGAGAGCCTCGACGCCTATACGCTCTATTTGCGCGGTTTGGCCAGGTATTATCAGTTTGCTAGTCGGCAAGCGAACGACGAGGCGTTGCGCCTGTTCAACAGCGCAATCGAGCTCGACCCGGATTTTGCGTCTGCCTACGGTCGTGCCGCCTCTTGCTACGTCTATGCCAAGATCAATGGCTGGTTTTCAGATACGGCGAAGGAGATTGCCGAAGTGACGAGGCTCGCTCAGCGGGCGGTTGAGTTGGGCAAGGATGACACGATTGCGCTCGCCGCCAGCGGGTGGGCGTTAGCGTATGTCGTTCGCGATCTTGGGGTAGGCGCCGCCTTAATCGATCGCGCGCTTGTGCTCAATTCCAATTCGGCCGAGGCATGGTTTTACGGCGGCTGGGCCAAAATCTATCTCGGCGAGCCGGAAGCGGCGATCGAGCGCCTCGCGCATGCCATGCGCCTGAGCCCACTTGATCCGCGGCTGATGGGAATGCGAGCCGGGACCGCGTATGCCCATTTCCTCCTGGGCCGCTATGACGAAGCGGCATCTTGGGCGGCAATGGCATTGCAGGACAATCCGGACTATCAACCTGGATTACGCATCGCCGCCGCAAGCAATGCAATGGCCGGACGACCGGAGCAAGCACACAGGGCAATGGCTCGACTGCGGCAACTCAATCCCGCGCTACGTGTTTCCACTCTCAAAGACCGGGGCCCTTGGCGGGCCGAAGACCTCTTGCGATATGAAGGAGGATTGCGACAAGCCGGGCTGCCCGAATGAACATCACGGCCAAGTGGTCGCCTTGTTGCGACGAGTTGATCGAATGAGTGCGACTTCCGCTAATGGCACCTTTGAGACATGGCGACCGACCCTGACAATGTCCGTTTCCACGGGTAGACCGGAAGTAGTCGGCCGCCGACTAAAATGACGCGATTGACCCATTTCTGACATCAGCGAGCATCTGAATTTTGTAGCGACGTGAATTTCGACTGACGCCTGACCGACCTTCAAACAAGTCGATTCTCTTATCGTGCGACGACCTCACAAACGCCCCAGGGCTGCTGCGCCCCTGCCTCCCTTCCGTCAAACCGGGATCGCCTCTTCCCCTAAGAATTCGGAAGAACCGTCGGTGGAGGTACCAATGTTATATTCGCAAAGCCCACCACTGACAGCCGAAGAAACTTCGCTCGACGAGCTTGCACGCGATCTGGGCGTCCGATCCGACCAGCGTACTGGCAGACAGCGCATGAAGCCGTCGACAAATTCTCCCTATCCCTACCGCTTCGGGGAAAGGCAGCCGGCGAGCGGCCGGCCGTCGCTTGGCAGGCGAATGTTACGCACCCTTGTCCGGTTCTCTATTGCGGTTCTCATCGGTGTCGGTGCCACGCTTGGCTGGCAGTCCTACGGCGATGCAGTAAAGGACATGCTGGCAGCCGAGGCTCCGATACTGGGTTGGGTGCTATCCTCCGTTCCGACGACGAAGCCGTCAGCCGTGGCTGCAACTTCCATCGACCCGACACGGCAGCTCGCGCCCCTGGCATCCACGCTCGATGCCGTGCGGCGCAGCGTGGAACAACTCGCCGCCAAACAAGAGCAAATGGCCCAGAACATTGCGGCATTACGGGCTGCCGAGGGGGACGTCAGACAGAAGATATCGTCCGCGCCTTCGGCCCCAGCCCCAGCCCCGGCCCAGCAGGCCGCCTCGATCCCGCAGCCCAAACCTCCGCAAGCCAAGATAGATTCTCGCCTGCCGCCTCCCGCCGGACCACAGTTCTCGCGCTGACGGTGAATGCCGGAGACGGAATTGATCAACGCGCCGCCGCGCGACCGCGAGGTCGAGGCCGAGAAGGCGAGGGAGCGCTCGCGGGCGCGTTCGGCCAGGTGTGGACTCCTAGGCGCTCAACTAAATGCGGCAGGCCTGCGGGGGCCATCGGTTTCCGGGCAGATCGCTCCGGGAGCATCCGCGCAAGACTCAAACGATGCCGTTCAGGACGGGTCGGTCCCCCCCGCCCGAATGCGGCTTTGGACATCTGGCGGGCGACTTCGCACGGGGTGAATGCGGCTCGATCGGCCAGGGCGCTCAAATGTGCCGCGTAATGCCGCGACCGCACGCGCGGTCGAGCACGCAGTTCCTGAGCACATTGTCGAAGTCAGTGTCGCGCTCGCCGTCGATGCGCACGTCCGGAAAGCCGTTGCGGCGCAGGTAGAGTTGCACACGCAGGATCGCCTGCTTGCCGCCCGAGAGCATCAGTACCTCGATGTCGCGGTTGGAATCCTCGCGTTTGCCGAGTTGCGCCAGCAGCAGCGCGCGCTGGAACAGGATCTCGCGATTGTGGCGCAGGGCGACGGCGGTCGTCGGCTGGCCGGGCGGGCCGAGCAACACATTCAGGTCCTCGATCGCCTCCGCCGGCCGATCGAGGGCGATCAGTGCGAGCGCCCGTGTCTCACGCGCCATGAGATCGCTCGCGGCAATTGCGAGCGTCTGCGTCGCCTCATCGACCGCGCCCTCGAATTGTCCGAGGCGAAGCTGCGCCTGCGCCTTCATTAGCCGCGTGCGGCGATCGCTGGGGTCGAGCGAAACCGCATGTTCGAGGTCGCGCGCCGCGAGATCGACTTGATCGCGGCTCATGTGGATGCGCGCCTTGATCGACAGCATGTCGGTGTCGTCCGGCCGCTGCGCGATCGCCGCCGTGATGTCCGCGAGCGCATCGGGCCCTTTCCCGGCGTTGAGCAGCACCTCCGCGCGCGAGGCAAGCAGCACCGGATTGGTCGGCTCGATCATCAGGGCGGCATTGAGGTCGCGTTCGGCCGCATCGAGCTTCAGCAGCGTCGAGAGCAGTCGCCCGCGAAATGTCAGTGACGAAACATTCGTCGGATCGATGGCCACCGCCGCATTCGCCGCCTTGAGCGCTTCCTCCGTGCGCGTCTGCGCAAGCAACGCAACCGACCGCTCGATATGCGCGCGCGCGAGCGACGGGCCCGGCAGCGTGGCGTCGACCGGCGCGGGGTCGCACGCGCCTTGCTTCCATTCCTCGAACGGCGCACGGCACTGCGCCCACCCGACCGAACGGAACGCGCCGGCCGTGCCGATGGGGTCCCTCGCCAGGGCGGGCGAGGCAAGCGCGAGCGCGAACGCAACGAGCGCAAGGCGACCGATCATTGGTTCGACGCCCACTGCTGCCAGGTGGAGTAGTTGATCGCGCTGGTGCAGACAGGCGCCCTCCGCAGGCACAGGCTGCGTGCAGATGCCTGTGTGAGTGACCCATCGCTCCGCAGCGTAGCGGGGAGAACCGCCGTGGCGCACGAACCCGCATGCGGCCGCAGCATGGATTGGCAGACCGACCGGCTCTCCGCGAGCGCGGCGGCGTTGGAAAAAAGAAGGAAGGCAACGACGAATACGGCTCTGCTTTGCATCCTGTCCTCGGCTAGCATTGGGGATCGATCATGCAGGCACGCATGGCGTCATCGAGCTCTCGCGTTTGTCCGCTCGGCAATCCCGGCTCGCTCCAGTAGCCGGCGTGGCGCAGCGCGTTCATCAACCCGTTCAATTCCCTTATCCCGTCCAATTCCGTTCGATCCAGCGAGACCGCCGTTTTCAGGTCGCGCACCGCCGCATCGGTGCGCCCGAACTGACGGTGCATGCGTGCTCGCATGATCAGGCCCCTCGTGTAATCCGGGCGCGCCGTCACAGCGGCATCGAAGGCCGCGAAAGCCTCCTCAAAGCGCTCGAATCCCGCAAGTGAAATGCCGAGCGCATAGAGAGCCTTGGAGTTCCGCGGCTCCTTATGCACCGCCTCGGTGAGGTCGCGCAGCGCATCGTCCTTGCGCTGGACGTAGAAGCCGAGGAAATGCGCCCGTGCGGCGAGCGCAGGCGCCGAACGCCCTACATCGACAGCCGCGTCGTAGTCCTTTTCGGCAAGATCGAGCCGACCGGAATCCTGGTAGCTATAGGCGCGCTCAAGCAGCGCAATGACGCGGAAATCGCGAACGATCCCCTCCTGGTCGAGAAAGCTCCGCGCGTCGTTGAGCCCGGCCTGCGCAACGGCGAGGAGCGCACTCGCGTCCGCGATCGCCTCCGCGAATTTGCGCTTGAAACGATATTCGCGCGAGCGATAATAGAGCGCGAAGCCCTCGGTCGGATCGACCTCGATCGCCTTGCTGTAGAACTCGAACGCCTTGTCGCTCTCCCCGAAGTTGAACCACAGCGCGCCGACCGCCCTGAGCACGCGCGGATTCTTCGGATTGAGCGCGTAAGCCTGCTTGACCCGCCTCTCGTAATCGCCCATGCGCCGCAGGCGCAGATCGACATTCGACCATGAGACGAGGATTTCCTCGTTCTTCGGATCGAGCGCAAAGGCCGCGCGATAGTCTTCGGCTGCCTCATGGAGACGCTGCGTGCGGTGATAGCCGCGCCCGCGGACGAAATGCGCCTGTGCGCGGTCGCGATCCGACAGTTTGTGCGCGGCGAGCAGTTCGCCGCAGGGCGTGATGACCGACGCCGAGTCGATCGCAACCTGTCCCATGGTGCATTCGACAGCCGATGCTGACGACATCGCGCCAAGGACCCAGGCGACGACGAGGGCATTACGGCAGTGCATCGATCTTCAGCTCCGGTTGCGATACGGCCGAGGTAACCACGCCGCGGCTCAAATTCCCTTCAACGCAAACGCTAAAGTTGTATCTAATCGTTTCGCACCCACCGGAGCGTGGGCACATTCCTGGGATGTGCTTCTTGAGCATTTTGCCAAGGTCGCGACGAGGCGCGAAGGTCGGCTCTTGGCACGTCGGACCTCGCACGAGATCCGAAGTGAGTCCGGAATGCGCATCAAAGCGGAAGTCCGCCAACCACTTTGGATGATGGGCTCATAGCCGCCCGCTTCCGGCGCGGCGTGATGCACCTCACGGTGCGGCGAGGCAGTGGCTTCCATGATGGCATCGGATGTCAGCCATCGGATGGATACCATGGATCAGGCAAGGCGATTGAAGCTCGGCGCGATTTTCTTCACCATCTTCTGGATCGGTGGGATGCTGTGGTGGAGCGGCGAGTATCATCCCGCCAACATCATCATTCTTGCCATCTGCGGCACTGTCGGCGGCTACCTCTGGTATCTCGCCATGCGCTGGTTTTTTGAACGCATGCACCTGCTTCCGCTGAACGGCGATCACGGTGCCGGCGGCGAGACGCGGCGATGACACAGTGACGCATTCGTCGCTTGCTGCTAATTTCCCTCATACGTGATGAACCGGGCAGGTTGGCCATGCGAGCTCTCGCCGTTCTTGTATTCGTCCTGATCTCGTCGGCGTCCTTTGCCGCCACCTCCGAAAGATTCAGCAAGGGTGGATGGTACAAGGATTTCCGGCCCGAGATCGAGCGTGCCAATTCCAGCGGCGAACTGTTTCGCATCAAGGGCCACTGCCAGTCGAACTGCACGCTGTTCCTGGGCCTGCGCAATGTCTGCGTCGAGCGCAGCGCGACGCTGTTATTCCACGCCGGTCACGACCGCCAGCGCAATATCCATGTGGCCCATACGCAGCGGATGCTGAGCGCCTACAACGCGAAATTGCGCAAGTATCTCGTCGACAATCACTACATGGAGACGCTGGCGTTTCACACCATTCCGGGCAGCACGATCATCGACACGTTCGGCTACCGGGAATGTCCGCGCCAGTAGACCGTCGCTGCGCGATCAGCCCGCATCCCACTTCACCGGCAGATTAAGCAACCCGCGAAACGCCCAGCCGCCGATCCGCACCGGCTCGCGCTCGTCGAGCCGCAGGCCCTTCAGCCGCGCGAACGCGCTCGGCAGTGCGACGTCGGCCACCATGGCCCGCGAGGCGAACGCGCCGGCGCAATAATGCGGGCCGGCGCCGAAGGCGATGCTCTTTTGGGTGTTGCGGGTGATGTCGAAACGATCCGGCTCGGCAAAGCAGGCCTCGTCGCGATTGGCCGAGCCGAACATGAAGAACACACGGTCTTCCGGCTCGAAGTCGATGCCGCCATACGTCCACGGCTTTGCGACACGGCGCGGCGACATCTGGATCGGCGCTATCCAGCGCGCATATTCCTCGAACACGTCGATCCACTTTGCTTTGCCGTCGCGCACCAGCGCGAGCTGCTCGGGATGCGTCAATAGCGCCCAGGTCGCGCCGGCAATCGCATCGCGCGGCTCGTTCTGCCCGCCGGAGATCGCAAGCTTGATGTTGGCGCGGATGCTTTCCATGTTCTGGCCCGAAGCCAGCAGCACGCTGAGGATCGATGTGTTCGGATGTTCCCTCACTACCGGTATCATGTCGTCGATCGCGGCATCGATGCCCGATGTCGCCGCATGGCAGCGCGCCTCGACCTCCTTGTTGCCGGTGTAGTTGGCGATGCCGTCGATCATCGCCTGCGACCACGCGTCCATGTCCTGATAGCGCATGTTGGTCAGCCCGGTGACGTCCTTCAGGCATTCGGCCGACAGCGGCAGCGCCAGCGCCTTGCAGAGGTCGGCTGCGCCTTGCGGCACCAGTTCGTCGAGAATGCGGTCGGCATGGGCCTGAAACTGCCGGACCCAGGTGTCGCGCACCGTGCGTGGCGACACCGCGGGAAACATCGCCTGACGCTCCGTCATGTGCGCATCGCCATCCTTGCGCATCATGTTGTGGCCCATCAGCACATTCATCAGCCCGTTCGGCTGGTGCGAGGAGAATATGTCGATACGCTTCTCCTGGGTGAAGATGTCGTCGCGCCGGGTGAACACCGTCGAGCCCAGCTGCGGCACGAACGCGATCGGCGCCTCCTTCCGCATCTTCGCCAGTGCGGGATAGGGGTCGGCCCAGAACGAGGGGACGTCGATGTCGAAATGCGGGGCGTTGGACATGATGCGCTCACACGGCCCGGTAACCGCCGTCGACCATCACGATCGATCCGGAGACGTAGGCCGAGAGATCGGAGGCGAGGAAGATCGCGGGGCCGACGATGTCTTCCGCGGTGCCGGCGCGCCCCAGCGGGGTGTGATCCATGAATGTCTTCACCAGGTCCGGATTGTTGGCGCGGGCGTTGGCGTTCAGCGGCGTTGCGATAAAGCCCGGGCCGATCGCGTTGACGCGGACGCCTTCCTTGCCGAGTTCGGCGGCGAGCGCCTTGGTGAAGCCGAGCACGCCGTGCTTGGAGGCGGTGTAGGCCGGCGAGCTCGGCGTGCGCACATGCACAAAGGACTGGATCGAGCCGATGTTGACGATGCGTCCCTTGCTGGCGCGCAAGGGGGCGAGGAACGCATGCGTCACGTTGAACACACCCGTGAGGTTGATTGCGATGATGTCTTCCCAATCCTTGATCACGTCATCGGCCGCGCCGAGCATGCCGTTGCGGCGGACGATGCCGGCATTGTTGACGAGGATCGAGACCTGCCCGACCTTGTCGGCGATCTGTTTTGCCATCGCGACGCAGTCCTCGCGCCTGGCGACATCGAGCGGAAAGCTTTCGGCCTTGCCGCCGGCGTCGCGGACCTCGTTCGCGGCTTCCGCCGCCGCCTTCTCGTCCCTGTCGAGCAGCACGACCCGCGCACCCTCGCGCGCATAGCCGTTCGCGATGGCGCGCCCGATGCCGGAGCCAGCGCCGGTGACGACTGCGATGTGATTTTCGAGAAGGGGCATGGCGCGTTCCTCTGCTTTTGGTTTTGGCGGAGGATAGCAAGCGTGCCCGCTTGTACAAGGTGGGAATGATTATTGTAGGGCGGGTTAGCGAAGCGTAACCCGCCGCACCTCGTGCACGGAAGGCGGATTACGCTTGCGCCAATCCGCCCTACTGCTGTCGTACTTACAGCTTGCAGCTGCCCTTCTTGAGCATGCCGTCCTTCACCGCGAGCGCAGCGGCAAATGTCGGGACCGGCTTGCTGACGGTCTTGTAGTTCGCGGGGACCGGCTTGGTCGGAATGCTCTGGTCCCAGACCTGGCAGACGCCGGTGCCTTCCCAGCGGATCAGATGAAAGGCGGCTTCGGCGGGGCTGGTCGCGGCGAGCGCAGTGAGGGCGAGGCCGGCGGTCGCGGCAAGGGCGGTCAATCGAAGCATGGGCAAAATACTCCTGTTGTGGAAATGCGTTGCCGCGCTCCGCAACGAACGTGGAGGGAGCGGGCTCCCGGCCGGGGATGGCCGGGCATCGCTTTGTTGTAGCGGGCGCGCGATTGGTTCAAATACGCATGAAAAAGACCGGCGAGTCATCCTCCCGCCGGCCTTTTCGTGTGCCAGACCTCATCCTGAGCAGCCGCGAAGCGGCGTCTCGAAGGATGAGTGGCACCAGTGGGGCCACATGGTTCTCCCGGTGATGCGAAGCATCGTCCGGAGACGGCGCTATCGCGCCTCCTCACCATGAGGATCAACAGTTCAGCTCAGAACGAGCAGGTGCCGTTACGGAGCAGGCCGTCCTTGAAGACCAGCGCGTCGCCGAAGGTCGGCACTTCACTGCCTACGATCACGGTGTAATTTCCGGGATACGGCGCGGTCGGAATGTTCTGGTCCCAGATCTGGCAGAAGCCGGAATCCTGCCAGCGGATCAGATGATACGAGGCCTCCGCCGGGCTCGACGCGGCAAGTGCGGTGAAACCAATGCCGGCAACGGCGCAAAGGGAAAAAATACGACGCATCTTCAATCTCCTGTTTGGAACACGGGCTCTCGCGCCCGGTTACCGGTTGAGTAGCTGATAAAAGCGAGAAGGTTCAAAGATGGATCTTGCGGAATGGGTTAGCGAAATCCTTATGCAATGCTAGGATTCAGCGCGGCGGCAGCCGCACTGGTGCCGCCCTCGTGGCAAGGAGACGGAGCATGAAGCAAGCAGCAACCGCATGGCGCGCGTTGAGACTGCGCAGCGGCGCAAGCGCCGTGCTGACCATGCTGTGCGCACTGGTCGCGCTGTCGTTTCAATCGGGCGGATCGCCGGCCGCCGCACCGATCGCTGTGGCGGTGGCGGATTTCGATTATTTCGATACTTCCGGAGAGGTCGCGGACCAGAGTGCGGAGCATCTCGCGCGCGTGGCGTTATTTGCAAAATTGCTGCGCGATAATCTGGCGGCCCAGGGCGATTATCGCCTGGTGCCGATCGAATGCTCGGATCCTCCCTGCACCGCCACCAGCATGTCGCAGGAGGTATTCATCGCCGCTGCGCGGAAGGCCGGCGCGCGGCTCGTGGTCTATGGCGGCATCCGCAAGATGAGCACGCTGGTGCAATGGGGCGAAATCCAGCTGCTCGATCTCGAGGCCGAGAAATTGTTGATGCGCCGAACGGTGACGTTCCGCGGCGACAACGACGCCGCCTACCGCCATGCCGCGAATTTCATCGGCGATACGCTGAAGGAAACGATGCCGAAGCCGTGAGAGGTCCCGTAGGGTGGGTTAGGCGAAGCCGTAACCCACCGATGATCGCGAGATCGGCGGATTACGCTTTCGCTAATCCGCCTACGACTTCGCCAGCGATGCAACCGCTTCGATCTCGATCAGCATCTTCGGATCGGGCAGCGCCTGCACCACGCAGGTGGTGCGGGCGGGGTAGGGAGCGGGCCCGAAGGCCGACGCATACAGCACGTTCATCG
>Ga0075418_10009268_pt1 | contig 11037 bp, 10 predicted proteins | sample SoiMetdeltSBSDD2_FD_81776 | JGI IMG/M metagenome (GOLD analysis project Ga0075418, IMG submission 81776) | Bulk soil microbial communities from a Populus tree surrounding site in Tennessee, USA - Soil MetaG P. deltoides SBSDD2 | ecosystem: Environmental > Terrestrial > Soil > Tree plantation...
CGTTGCCCGACGACGACGTACGGAAGGGAGACGGCGATGGCGCGGCTCACAGGGAAGGTGGCGATCATCACCGGCGGCGCCGGCGGCATCGGCCGGGCTGCTGCCAGGCTGTTCGTCCAGGAGGGCGCGAAGGTGCTGCTGGTGGACCTGGATGAAGGCACGCTCCAACAGGCCATGGCCGGCGCCGGTGGCGGCGACTCGGCCAGCTACGTCGTCGCGGATACGACCGAGCCCGACGAGGTCCAACGCTTCGTAGACACCGCCGTCGAGCGATACGGCGGCGTCGACGTCTTCCTGGCGAACGCCGGGATCGAGGGCCGCGTCCTGCCGATCCCGGAGTACCCGGTGGACGTCTTCGACCGGGTGATCGCGGTGAACGTGCGCGGCGTCTGGCTCGGCCTCAGATCCGTGATCCCGGCGATGGAGAAGCGCGGCGGCGGCAGCATCGTCATCACCGCGTCTACGGCCGGCATCCGTGGGACGGCCGGCACCTCGGCGTACACCACCAGCAAGCACGCGGTGATCGGGCTGATGCGCTCCGCGGCCCTGGAGTGCGCCGCGCTCGGCATTCGGGTCAACACCGTCAACCCGTCGCCGATCGAGACGCGGATGATGCGCTCGCTGGAGCAGCAGCGCGCCGAGCAGGCCGAGCGCAGCGGCGACGTGACGATGACGCCAGACGAGATCAAGGCGCTTGGCGCGTCGCGGGTTGCCCTGAAACGGTACGGCCAGCCGGAGGAAGTCGCAAAGGTGATGCTGTTCCTGGCGAGCGACGAGAGCAGCTTCTGCACCGGCGGGGTCTACATGGTGGACGGCGGCGTCTCGGCCGGATCGCCGCCGTGACCCGGCCGGGGCTGAACGAGGACGACGGGCGCCCCCCTGGGAGCGCGGCGATCCTCGCCGCTTTCGTATTACCTGCCCCTGCCAGCGAGCCGAGAGGCGACCGAGGCAACCGAACCCGACTGCCGGGGTGGGACATCGAACCGGGGCGGCGAGGATCGTCGCGCTCCCAGGGAGCGTGACACGACGATGCAAGCCTCCAGCACCGAGACTGTACGCAGATCTGGCCCCGGTGCGTCGCCAGCCTTCGCGATCTCGGCGATCGGCGTCGTGCTGGTGGCGCTCACCACGAGACAGGCCGTCTCTGGCGTCCCGCCAATCCTCGCCGATCTCGGGCTGGCGCCGACGGTCGCATCGGTCCTGGTAGCGATCCCGGTCCTCTGCTTCAGCCTGGGTGCGCTGGCCGGGCCGGCCCTGCGCGCCCGGTTCGGCGAGGAGCGCGCCCTCTTCCTGATGATGGCGGCGCTGTTGACCGGACTGGTGCTACGCGCCGTCTGGCCGAGCTGGGCGCTGTTCCCGGGCACGATCCTGGCCGGCCTCTCGATCGCGGTGATCAACGTGCTGCTGCCGAGCCTGGTCAAGCGCCGCTTCCCGAACCGGATCGGCCCGATGATGGCCGCCTACACGATGGCGATGGCGATCGGCGCCTCGGTCGCCTCTGGACTGACCGCGCTGGTACTGCGCGAGGCGGACGGCGCCATCGGGGTTGCGCTGGGCGTCTGGGCGATACCGACCGCGATTGCACTCGTCGCCTGGCTGCCACAGCTTCGCCTGCACGGCGAGTCCGGCAGTTCGGCATCTGGCCGTACGATCCACGTCTGGCGACAGCCGCTCGCCTGGCACGTCCTCTTCTACATGGGGATGCAGTCGCTCCTCTTCTACGGTCCGCTCTCCTGGCTCCCCGCCATCTACCGCGACCGTGGCGTGGACCCCGCCGAGGCCGGACTTCTGCTGATGGTGTTCAACGGCTTCGGGATCGTCGGCAACTTCGCGGCGCCGATGATCGCATCGAGGCTGCCAGACCAGCGGCCGGCCGTGGCGACGGCGATCGTCATGTACACCGTCGGGCTGCTCGGCGTGCTGCTGGCGCCAACCTCAACTGCCCTGCTCTGGGCGATCGTGCTAGGAATTGCCCAGGGCGCGAACCTGAGCCTGGCGCTGCTGGTGATCGTGTTGCGCTCATCAGACGGCGACGTGGCGGCGGCGCTCTCCGGGATGGCCCAAAGCGGCGGCTACCTGATCGCCTCGACCGGCCCGCTGGTGATGGGGCTGCTCTACACCGCGACCGGCGGCTGGACGGTCCCGCTCCTGTTCCTGCTGGCGGTGGCCGGGCTGATCTGGATTCCCGGCATGATGGCCGCCCGGAGTCGCGTCATCACCCGATAGACGCCAGCAGACGATGAGATGATGGCGACTCGTCGGGTGATCTGGCCGTTGCTCTCCCAGTAGGTTCGCTTGTTCGTGATCCTCGGATCGTCCGTAGCCGGCTGGACGTTGCCGGCCACGTCGGTCGCTCGCGACGTGATGATATGCTCACCCGGGCTGGCGTCAGGCCAGCGACCAGAGCTTCCAGGCGAAAACCAGCCGACACAGGAGGAGCCATGTCCCAGCCGGTGTACGGCCGCTTCGACATGTTGCAAGGTATCTCAACGATTGACCTCGAGCGTGCTCGGGAGATCTGCGCCCGGCTGGAATTGCGTGGCCGTGCCGAGGATGAGGTCGCGGCGCGGGCCGCCTACCTGGACCTGATCGGGGTCACGCCTGGCGAGCGAGTCCTCGATGTTGGCTGCGGGAGCGGGGTTGTCACCCGCGCCATGGCCAAACGGGTCGGGCCGAACGGCATGGCGGTGGGCCTCGATCCGAGCCCGGCCCTTTTGGCGGTGGCACGCGAGCTTGCTGAGCAAGAGGGCGTCGGCGACTTGGTCGACCTGCGCGAAGGCGATGCGCGATGGCTGCCATTCGGTGACGCCGAGTTCGACGTCGTGCTTGCCGTCACCTCACTCTCCCACATACCCGACGGCGAGCAGGCCATTCCGTAGCTGGTCCGGGTTGCGCGCGTTGGGGGGCGGGTTGGCGTGTTCGATCGGGATACCGATTCGTTGATCATCGCGCACCCGGATCGGGACACCACGCGACGGATCGTGGCCTCCTTCTCCGACCAGCAGTCCATGGATGGCTGGCTCGAACGGCGCCTGCTCGGCCGCTTGACCGAGGCGGAGTTGCTGGACGTCCGCGTGCGCGCCTTCACATCGATCGAACGCGATGCGTCAGGTTACTTCGCGCTGGGCGCGCTACGCGCCGCCGAGACCGCCGTGCTAGCCGGGGTGATCACCGAGGAAGAGCACAAGCGTTGGGTCGATGCGCTCCGGGAGGAACAAGCGGCAGGGCGGTTCATCGTCGGGCTGACCCACCTGTTTGTTTGGGGCACTCGGCCGGCTTAGGCAGATTCTGGAGGTGCGATGGCGAACCCGGCTTGCTTTGCATTCGGCGTCAGCGAAAGTGAGCAAGAGCCCCTAGGCTCTGACGGCCCCGGCAAGCCTCACCACAAATCGAGGGAGAGCCAGCCTCTCTGTCATGCTCGCCACCTTTCGGATTTGCGCAGCGGGCTTTCGGGTCCGGCGTGAGATTGTGATCCTCGTCACAGCAGCTGATTCGAATGGGTCCTATGCTGGCCCCATCTCGGCGGGGAGACAACCGCGGCGTGGGCAGTACCCGCTGCCGCCGAGCGTCGAAAGGAGACGAGCGTGAAGGTCGTGATGCCCCGCATGACGGGCCCGCTGTCTTTCCTGAGCATCGTTGGTCTATCCATCCTGGCCTTTATCGTGGTCGACCTGTTCGCGGCAACCGAGGCTGACGCTATCGTCTGTCAGAGAGTGCAGGTGCGATTCCTTCAGTACCGAACCACAGGTTGCCCGAGCCCGATTGGCGTCTGCACGACGGCAGAGGTCGATAGCGGGCCGCTCAAGGGCACGAAGACCTTCAGCATGCTCAATGCGGCTCCATCTGCAGGACTCGGGCCCGTCGAACCCGCGGCCACCGTTTCATATGCTGGTCCTGCCTTGATTACCACTGACAAGGGCGAACTGAACGTGAGTTTCGTCGGCGTCTATGACACTGCGAAGCGGGTCATCAGTGAGTTTGGGAGAGTTGTCGGCGGAAGCGGGCGATTCGCGAGAGCGACCGGCATCCTGTATTCCTATGGCACCGTCAACGAGGCCGGTACCGTCTTTGACAGCACGCTGACGGGAGATGTCTGCGTCTCAGACGCGGCTTGATGAAGTTGACAGGCAGCGCTTCGGTCGTGGTGATCACCACGCGGCGCCTACCGTGAATGACGGGTTCACTCTACGCGCGGGTTTCGCTCACGTTGCTGGTGGCGCCGGCGGGACGCATCGGCCCCTTTTTCAGGAGTCGGGTTTGTCGACTTTTCTCCTGGTGGCGGTGCGCGCGGGGGGGGCGCGGTGTCGGCGGCGGTTTCCCTCTTGGTCCCCCCAACGAAGGCTGTCCACTCGATCAGCGAGATCGAGCAAGAGCCGGACCGCTTTACAGCAATCCGCCGTGCTGGCGATAAACCGGGCACCCTGGCAAGGTTCGTTAGGCGTCGAAGGGCTCGGCGACGATCCGTCTCCCCTGGAGTTGCGTTTGGCTCGTCCCCTGCACGCTACCGTCGAGACCGAGGGTGCTCACCTTCCCGACGCCCGTGAATTGATCGGGTTCGGGCCCGATGGTGATTCGAATACGCGTCTTCTGACTCCCAATGTGGGCACGATTCTCATCGAACCGTAGCGCAATGTACATCGCGTCGACGTTGTCGCCACTACCTGGGCTCCAGACACCGTGCCCCACCGACTGCAGGGGATGGGTGTCGGCGCTGCGCAAGAACGTCCGATCAGAATTGAACGTCAGGAGCGCTACTCCTTGCCCGGTGGCGCGAGTGGCCGATACGAGCCACGCCCCCACCAGCCCTGGCTCCTGAGCAACTACCGCCTTCCGGCCGGGCACGAACGCTGCGGCCGCAGCACCAGCGGCGAGTAGACCGAGCAGGCTACGCCTACTACTCCCCATATTGCCCTCCTTCGCCCGGGACTCTGGAATGCGAGGCCTAGAGCACGAATCGGCATCCGACCCCGCGAGGGAGTGGCCTTCCAGCAACCCTCGGGGAACCTATCTCACAGTACAGCGGTCTGCCCGGCCGCGCATCGGTGAGACCACGTAGGAGCACACGTGCTTTCGTCGCACGTAGACCCAGATGTCCAGACGCGCGTCGCGACGCCCTCATGCCACCAGAACGATCGCCCTACTGACGCCTGGCAGGTCCGAGCCCGCGCTCCGTGGCCCAGACCGCGATCTGCGCACGGGTCGACAGTTGGAGTTTTGTCAGGATATTGTGCACGTGCGTCTCGACTGTTCGCCCCGAGAGCACGAGGGTATCCGCGATCTGGCGGTTCGTGTGTCCCGTCGCTACCAGCGTGGCGATCTCGCGCTCGCGTCGCGTCAAACCGCCGTCCTCGACGTCAACCGGCTGGTCATCAGCGCCTGCTGTTCGCTCGGCCGGGCTGAGAGACGACGTTACCGATATCCCCAGCGCGTACGCCTGCTCCAGCGTCATCGCCCGGCCCTCGGCCCACGCGGCAGCATATATCTGATCGGGCAAGCTGGCCCGGACTGCCGAGAGCCGCTTCTCCATGCGTGACTGCTCGACAGGCGATGCGGACCGTGCTGCCCCCTCACGCAAGCCAGCGGCCGCGCCCAGGAGCTTCGCCGCCTGGCCCGAGCTGAGCTCCGTCGCAGCGGGCGAATCGGTCATCAGCGTCTCGGACAGCCCCTCCAGGGACATCGCGACCCGGAACCGATCGCCGGCCCGATAGGAGAGCGCGAGACTCTCGGCAAAGCACGTCGTCGCTCGATCAACTTGGCCGCGTGCGAGCACGAGATGCCCGAGCACCCGCAGGGCGTCGCGCCGGCCCCCGGTGGCTCCCATTTTCGTGTAGTAGGACAGGCTCTCCTCGATGAGCGTCGTCGCCCGATCCAGATCACCCCCGAAGCTGGCCAGGTCCGCAAGATGCCGTACCGACGCCCCTGATTGCCAGAGGTAACCGTGCGACCGTGCGAGGGCGAGACTCTCGTCGATGGCGACCCTCGCCCGGTCGTATTCGCCCTGGGTGATGAGGAGATCACCGAAGGTGCGGAGCGACCGCCAGGTGGCGAACGGCTCATGCAGGCGTCGGGCCAACGCAACACTCTGCTCCGCGAGCGTCATTCGCTGTTCCGATGCTGACGCCGGCAGGTACTGCACCAGTCCGGTGAGCGCGTGGGCCTCGCCGGGCAGATCGTTGAGGCTCCGTGCGCAAGCGAGCGCCTCGCGGGCGCGGGCTATCGCCTCCTGGAGCTTTCCAAGGGCCGCGAGCAGAATGCTCAGCGAGTTGAGTGCGATGACGCATGGGTAGACGCCATGCGCGCCGGTTCGCGCTTCAGGCGCTCTCGCGTCGCGGTTGCGACGTTCATCATCGCCTCGTACTGCATCCAGGGCGAGCACCTGCTCGAGCCAGTGCGCCCCCTCGGCGAGGTGGTCACGGAAGACCCAGAACTGCTGCAGCGCACCCGCCAGGCGCAGCCCCTCATGTGCGCTGCTGCCGAGCGCATCCGTCAGACTCCAGGTGAGCGCCGCACGTAGATTGTCGAGCTCGGCGGCGACCCGGTCGAGCCAGAGCGGGCCGTCAGGTCCGAACGTACCGGGCTGGAACTGTTCGGCGAACGCCGTGAACCAGCTGAGGTGCCGGCGGCGGACCGCGGCCTCTTCACCGGCCGCCTGGAGCTGCTCGACGGCGAACTCGCGGATCGTCTCCAGCATCGTGAATCGGGGCTCTCCGCCCAGGCCAGCCTGCTGCACGATGAGGCTCTTGTCGACCAGCGAGGCCATCACGTCGAAGGTTTTGGGTGCCAGGTTTTGGGTGTTGAGGAGTACGGGAGCGTCCTCGTCATCCCCGAAACCGGAGACCCAAGACCCGGCACCTAGCGTGAAGCCACCCATGAAGACCGAAAGGCGCCGGAAGAGGCGGCGCTCGTCCTCGTCGAGGAGGCCTTGGCTCCAGGCAATGGTGTCGCGGAGCGTCTGCTGACGGTGCGGGAGATCGCGGGCTCCGCCCGTCAGGAGCGGCAGACGTCGGTCCAGCCGATCGACCATCGCCGGTGGTGTGAGGACCCGGACGCGAGCAGCGGCCAGCTCAATGGCCAGCGGCAAGCCATCCAGCCGTGCGCAGATCTCCGCGATCGCTACGGCAGTCGAAGGGTCAAGCTGGAAGCCGGGCTGGACGCTGCGCGCCCGCTCCACGAACAGCCGCCCGGCCTCCGACGCCGTCACGGTCGAGACGACGTCGACACCGGACGGCGGCGTGCCCGTACGATCTGGCACGGTCAGGGAGGGGACGGGAAAGGCCTGTTCCCCTTGCAGCCGCAGCACCTGTCGACTGGTCACGATCGCCGTCAAGTGAGGGCATGCACCGAGCAGGTCGGCGACCGCCAGAGCGGCCTCGATCAGATGCTCGAAGTTGTCGAGGACCAGCAACACCCTTCGTTCGCCGATCCAGCGCGCGATCGTCTCCGACAGCGGCTCGCCCGTCACCCCGCGGACGCCGATCGACTCGGCGATGGTCGACAGTACCAGGCTCGGGTCGCCGAGGGGCGCGAGCGACACCACGCAGACTCCGTCCGGATACGTCGGTGCGAGGCGAGTGACGAGCTCCAGCGCGAGCCGGGTCTTCCCACAGCCGCCCGGACCGGTCAGGGTCAGCAGCCGGCAGGTCTCCGACAGGCGTTCCAGCTCAGCCAGCTCACGCTCACGACCGACAAAGCTGGTGAGGCGCGACGGCAGGCTGTTCCGAGGCACGGATGTGGCGTCGCTGGCCGCGGGGGCCATCATCCCTCCTCACGTCCCACGTGCCCGGGACCGGCCTACCTATTCTACGGTCTGCTCGTGTCCAGGAAGCCGCGCTCGCGTGCCCGCTCTAGCGCGGCAGCCTTGTTCTCGTCGGTGAGCGGACCGTCCACCAGGCCGTTGTTGCCGTAGACCTCGCGACGGCCGGCAAACGCGACCAGCCGGACCTCGCGGGTCTGGCCGGGTTCCCAGCGGACCGTCGCGCCGGCCAGGATATCGAGGTGCATCCCGAAGGCAGCAGCCCGATCGAAGCGCAGCCGACGGTTGACCTCGAAGAAGTGAAAGTGCGAGCCGACGTGGACCGGCCAGACCGAGGTGTTCGTCGCCTGGATCGTCACGGTGCGCCGCCCGACGTTGGCGCGGATCGGCTCCTCGCCGACGAGCACCTCCCCCGGCACCATCCGCTCAGCCATCCCTCGCCCCTCGTCCCTCGCCACTCGCCCCTACTGGATCGGCCGGTGAATCGTCAGCAGCTTCGAGCCGTCCGGAAAGAGCGCCTCGACCTGGATGAACGGGATCATCTCCGGGACGCCGTCCATCACGTCAGCCCGTTCCAGCAACCTGCCGCCCAGCTCCAGCACCTCGCCGTACGGCCGGCCCGCCCGCGCCTCCTCCAGCACCTCGTCGCAGATCAGCGCGATCGCCTCAGGGTGATTGAGGGGGATGCCGCGGGCGCGGCGCTTCCGGGCCAGCTCGGCCATCGTGAAGATGGTCAGGCGGTCTTGCTCGCGCGGTGTCAGCTTCATCGAGCGAGAGCGTAGCAGGCGCCCGGCTCGGCCGTCGACCCGGCTCGGTTGATGGCAGGCCGGACTCGTGACGGAGATCACAGACACGAATGGAACGGTGGGGCAAGCTGGGTTGCGCGGCGCGGCGCGGATGCCGCGTGGTGTGGAGGCGACCATGGCAACGGCATCGTACGAGCACGGGGCAAGCGCGACTCCGCTGTCTGCGGAGACGTTGGGCGAGAGTCTGCGGCACACCGTCGAGCGCTTCGGGGACCGCGAGGCGCTGGTGGTCCGGCACCAGGGGTACCGGGCCACCTACGACGAGCTCTGGGAGCAGGTCGGCACGGCCGCGCGCGGGTTGCTGGCGCACGGCGTCCAGAAAGGCGACCGGATCGGCATCTGGTCGCCGAACCGGTACGAGTGGGTGATCGTGGCCCACGCGGCGGTGCGGGTCGGCGCGATCCTGGTCAACGTCAATCCGGCCTACAAGGCTTCTGAACTGGAGTACGCCCTCAACCAGTCCGGCATCACGCTGCTGATCCTCTCACGCGGGTTCCGCCAGACCAGCTACGTCGAGATCCTGGCCGAGATCCGGCCGCGCTGCCCAAACCTCCGCGAGGCGCTGGTGCTCGAAGATGACTGGGAGACCCTGCTGGCCGACGGTGCCCGAGTCGTCCAATCGGCCCTGGCCGAGCGCGAGGCGGCGCTCCAGTTCGACGACCCGATCAGCATCCAGTACACCTCGGGGACGACAGGCGCGCCGAAGGGAGCCACCCTCTCGCACCACGGGCTGGTCAACAACGCGATCATGATCGCCGATCTCCTGCACTACACCGAGCAGGACCGGGTCTGCACGCCGGTCCCGTTCTACCACTGTTTCGGGCACGTCGGCGGCATCCTGGTCTGTGCTGCCGTCGGCGCCTGCCTGGTCGTCCCGTCCGAGGCGTTCGACGCGCTGGCGGTCCTCGAGGCCGTCCATGAGGAGCTCTGCACCTCCCTGTACGGCGTCCCCACCATGTTCATCGCCGAGCTGGACCACCCGCGCTTCTCGGAGCTCGACCTGACCAGCCTGCGGACCGGGATCATGGCCGGCGCGCCGTGCCCGGTCGAGATCATGAAGCGGGTCGATACCGAGATGCACATGCACGAGGTCGCTATCGCCTACGGCATGACCGAGACCTCGCCCGTTCTGACCTTCACCCGCGTCGACGATACAATCGAGCGGCGAGTCACGACGGTCGGGCAGGCGTTCCCGCACATCGAGGTCAAGATCGTCGATCCAGCCACGGGAGTCACCGTCCCGCGAGGGGTGCCTGGCGAGGTCTGCGGACGCGGCTTCGGCGTGATGCTTGGCTACTGGGAGAACCCGGAGGCGACGGCGTACGCGATCGACCCGGCCCGCTGGATGCACACCGGCGATCTCGGCACGATGGACGACGAGGGGTACGCCAACATCGTCGGCCGGATCAAGGACATCATCATCCGCGGCGGGGAGAACATCTCCCCGCGCGAGATCGAGGAGTACCTCTACACCCACCCGGACGTCGCCGAGATCCAGGTCATCGGGGTGCCGAGCGAGCGGTACGGCGAAGAGGTGATGGCCTGGATCAAGCTGCGCGACGGCGCCAGCGTCTCGGACGAGGACCTGGCGGCGTACTGCCGTGGGAAGATCGCGACCTTCAAGATCCCACGCTACTGGAAGCGGGTCGACAGCTTCCCGATGACCGTGACCGGCAAGATCCAAAAGTTCCGGATGCGCGAGATCGCGATCGAAGAGCTCCGCCTGGAGCAGGCGGCAGCCGTTGTGACCGCCTGACCGCCTCCAGATCCTGACAGCGTGGGTATTCGGCGAGGAGAGGACCGCGGATGGATACAGCACAGGGCGCGCGTGGCTATGAGAGGTTTGGCGGGAAGATCGGGCGGACCTGGGGCGAGTCCGAGCCCTGGTGGCCAACCCCGCCAACGGCGCCGGCCGGCGCCCCGAACATCATCGTCGTGCTGATGGACGACATGGGGTACAGCGACGTCGGCCCATTCGGCTCCGAGATCGAGACGCCCACCCTGGATCGGCTCGCCGAGCGCGGCGTCCGGCTCACGAGCTACCACACCGCTTCGGTCTGCTCGCCGGCCCGGGCGGCGCTCCTGACCGGGCTCAATCCGCACCGGGCCGGCTTCGCCCACGTGGCGGCCGCCGACCCCGGGTTCCCCGGCTACACCATGGAGATCGCCGAAGACGTGCTGACCCTGCCGGAGATCCTGCAAGAAGCCGGCTACGCCACGTTCGCGGTCGGCAAGTGGCACCTGACCCGTGACGGCGGCATCCACGAGGCGGCCTCGCGCCGCTCCTGGCCGACACAGCGCGGGTTCGACCGCTACTACGGCAGCCTGGAAGGGTTCACGGACTTCCACTTCCCACACCGGATCATGGCAGACAACAGCCCGATCGAGATCGACCAGTATCCCGAGGGGTACTACCTGACCGACGACTTGACCGATCGTGCGATCGGGATGGTCAAGAGCCTGCGGGCGCACGATGCC
>Ga0075418_10009269_pt1 | contig 11034 bp, 9 predicted proteins | sample SoiMetdeltSBSDD2_FD_81776 | JGI IMG/M metagenome (GOLD analysis project Ga0075418, IMG submission 81776) | Bulk soil microbial communities from a Populus tree surrounding site in Tennessee, USA - Soil MetaG P. deltoides SBSDD2 | ecosystem: Environmental > Terrestrial > Soil > Tree plantation...
AGACGAGCCCGCTGCTCAAGACGATACTGCCCAAGCGGCTGGCCGCCGGGTCCACGTTGGAGATGCGGGACATCGTCGTCGGGGAGCTCTCGGCCACCGAGGCACAGGAGCTGGCCGAGGCGCTCGCGACCGGCGAGGCGCGGGGCGGACCGATCCCCGCGGAAGCGATCGCCCGGGAGTCGGGCGGCAACCCCTACTTCATCGAGGAGCTCGTGCGCTTCTCGCAGGCCGAGGCGGATATCGCGTCCCCGCGCCTCGTGACTTTCGACCAGGCACTCGAGACTCGAGTGTCCCGCCTGCCCGAGCGCAGCCGGCGTCTCCTGGAGGTCGTGGCCGTGGCGGGCGTGCCCATCGAGGCCGGGGTGGCGTACCGGGCGGCCGACCTGGAGAAGGAGGGCGAGAGCGTCCTGGCCACTCTGCGCGCGGCCCACCTGGTGCGGACGCGGAGCGCGCTCGCGCGGAACGAGGTCGAGACGTACCACGACCGCATCCGGGACGCGGTGGCGGCCGGCCTGTCGGCGGAGGACCTCAAGGAGTGCCACCAGCGGCTTGCCTCGGCGCTGCTCGAAACCGGCCGGGGCGACCCCGAGACCCTCGCCATGCACCACCTGGGCGCGGGCGACGCGGAGAGTGCCGCCGAGTACGCGGCGGCGGCGGCGGCCAAGGCCGCGCAGGCCCTGGCGTTCGATCGCGCCGCGGGCCTGTACCGGTTCGCCCTGAACGTGCGCACGGGCACCGCCGCCGAGAGGGCGGCGCTCGAGGTCCAACTCGGCGACGCCCTGGCCAACGCGGGTCGCGGCGCGGAAGCGGCCCAGGCCTACCTCTCGGCGTCGAAGGAGGCCGGCCCCGCCCTCGCCATCGACCTTCACCGTCGGGCGGCGCAGCAGCTCCTCTTTAGCGGCCACATCGAAGACGGGGCGCGGGCGCTCAACACCGTGCTCGCGAAGCTGGGGATGAAGCTCCCGGCAACTCCACGGCAGGCGATCCTCTCCCTCCTCCTCCACCGCGCCCGGATCCGGCTCCGCGGCCTGCGGTTCCATGAGCGCGACGAGACGCAGATCAGCGCCCAGGACCTGCTCCGCATCGACACCTGCTGGGCCGTGGGCGTGGGCCTGGCGGTGTTGGACATGATCCGCGGCGCGGACTTCCAGGCCCGGCACCTCGTGCTCGCGCTGCGCGCCGGCGAGCCGTACCGGGTGGCGCGGGCTCTGGCCATGGAGGCCGCCTACGTGGCCCTGGGTGGCAACCGCAGCCGGGCGCGCGCCCAGCGGCTGTTGGACACGTCCCATGCCCTCGCGGAGCGCGTGAACCATCCCTACGCCATCGGCCTGGCCACGGTGACTTCGGGCAACGCCGCGTGGCTGGACGGCCGCTGGCGAGAGTCACTCGTGCTCAGCGAGAAGGCCGAGCGGATCCTCCGCGAGCGCTGCACGGGCGCCGACTGGGAAATCTTCATCGCCCAGCTGTTCGGCCTCGCGTCGATGTTCTTCCTGGGAGAGATCAGCGCGCTCTCGCGGCGGCTGCCGTCGCTGCTGGAGGAGGCGGAAGGCCGCGGCAACCTGCTCCGGGCCACCTTCCTGCGCATCGGCTTCTGCTCCCATGTGGCCTGGCTGGCCGCGGACGATCCCGAGACGGCGGGTCGAGAGCTGGAGGCGGGCCTGACGGGTTGGCGGCGGCAGCGGTTCGACTATCGCCACCTCTGGGTCCGGGGCGCGCAGACGGACATCGCCCTGTATCGCGGCGAGGTCCCCGCCGTCTCGGAGAGGCTCGACCCCGGATCGCGCCCGTTCGCGCGGATGCTGGACCGGTTCGTCCAGACCGGCTTCATCCGCGGCCTCGACACCCGGGCGCGCCGCCGCCTGGCCACGGCTGCGCAGACCGGGAGCCCGGCGGAGCGGAACGCGCTCCTGCGCGGCGCGGAGGAGCATGCACGGGCCATCCTGGGCGAGCGGACGCGGTGGGGCGATCCGCTGGCTGCCCTCATCCGCGCGGGCGCCGCCGCCACGCGCGGCGAGACCGAGGCGGCGTTGCGCTTCCTCGAGTCGGCCGAAGCGGGCTTCACCGCCGCGTCCATGAGCCTGCACGCGGTCGCCGCCCGTCGCCGTCGCGGGGAGCTCATGGGCGGCGACGCCGGCCGCGAGCTCGTCTCCGCTTCGGACACCTGGATGACGGCCCAGGCCATCAAGGCGCCGGAGAGGATGGCGGCCGTGCTGGCCCCGGGGCGGTGGCGGTCCGCCTGATCCAGGCCGCGGATGGCCCTCCCGTCACTCCATGGGTGGGGGCGAATATTCGTTGACGATGGTCAGGAAGATCTGATACGAGACGGACTCCTCGGCAGGACCCCGGTTGCCCATGAAGAGCGTGTACTCTCCCGCCCTCACCTGGGATACGCCCACGAGCTCGGGTTTCGCGCTCGTGCTCTCCGAATACGCGACGAAGTGACAAGTGCTGAACTGATCGACCGTGCACGACCCATAAGTGATGTAGACGTCCACGTTGTCGGTGGTGAGGGCCCAGTCGACGGTGGCATCGAGGAGGCCGACGGTGGGAAGCCGGAAAGGGACCGCGGTGAGCCTGTTGGGCGCGAGGCCCGAGAGGCGGCCCTCTGCGATCACCGTCTTGCCGAATGGCCACGGCGTCGGCGGCGCGACGCATCCCGGAGGCGCGGGATTCTTCGAGCAGTTCGAGCCCCCGCAACCTCCGAGCAACAGCGCCAAAACCACCGCTCCGGCTAGCGCCTGGATTGTCGGAGTCTCATTCATGTTCTCCTCCGGGACGCTGGCCGTCCTCCTCAAGGAACGGGGCCGCGGCGTGCGCCGCGGCCCGTCAGGCGCTCAGTGGCGGGGAACGATCCCGACGATGTCGCGGGTACGGCGGGCTGGCCCGGCCGCCGTCGTCCTCGCGGACGACGCGCTGCCGCCGGTGACCTGGAAGATCTGGAACGACACCGATTCCTCGGCCGGACCCCAGTTGAGGATGTAGAGGGCGTAGGAACCTGCCTCCTGATTGGGTGCCGTGACCGTCTCCGGTTTGGTGCTGGCGTTCGTGGCGAACGCGGCGAACGGGCAGGTGTCCGTGTTGAACTGATCGAGGGTGCAGCGTCCGTGGACGAGGAAGATGTCGACGTCGTCGGTGGCGAACGTCCAGTCGACCGTGGCCTCGATCGTCGCCCTGCTGTCGATGTTGAATGGAATCTCGGCTATCACGCGCTCGCCGAGGTTCGAAAAGCTTCCCTCTCCGATCAACCTCCTGGTGATGGGAGTTGGCGTGGGGGATGGGGACGGGGGCGGGCTGCACTCCGGCGTCGTGGGATGATCCGAGCAATCGTCGCCCCCGCAGGCCCCGAGCATCAACGCGAGGACCAGCGTTTGGGTCAACGCGAGCTTCCTTCGATTCGAATTCATTTGCTTTCTCCTGCCGTCGAGGGCTGACCGCGCCCATCACGGCTCGCAGCGCGTATTGCAGGGCTGATGCCCAGGTCGGCGACGGCGCGATGCCTTCCGCTAAGGGCGTGGGCATGCGCCACTTGGTGGGCAGTTGCGAGGTCCCTGCTCGGAAGCGTGTCCGCCGACGGTCGCCCAGCTACTGGGCGCGATCGCCCACGCATTGCGCAAGGCGAGATCCGCGTTCGACGCGCGCCCTGGTGCGGAACGAGTGGCATCGGACGTGCTGGGTGGTTTCGCGTGGGCGGAGGCATACAATGGCGCCGCTCGGTGTTCTGGCACCGGGAGGCAGGCGTGACCGACGATCCTTCCGCTCATTACCGGCTGCGCGGCGAGGTCGGAGGAGTCTCGCGCTCCTATGCCGTGTGGCCCGGCGAGAGCTCCCTCGGCAGCAGGACGGGCAACACCATCGTGCTGCCGGTGCGCGGCGTCTCGAGGCAACACGCGGTGCTCAAGTGCGCGCCGGGCGGGCTCATGCTGGAGGACAGCGGCTCGCGCAACGGGACGCGTGTGAACGGCGTGCGCGTCCAGCGCACGCGGCTCGAGCCGGGAGACGAGATCCGGCTGGGGCCGGTGACGCTGCGCCTCGAGCAGGTGGACCCCGAGGACGCCGCGCTCGCCATCGCGGTGGACGGGCCCGACCGGCCCGAGCCCGGACTCTCCGGCAGCGACAGCACCGGGGTTCCGACCGACGAACCCGGCCGCATCGGTCTGGCCCTCCTCGAGACCTTGCTGGATCGTATCGGGGCCGGCGGAGGTTCCGACCTACCCGATCTCGTCCGCGTGCTCAGCCATGCGCTCGACGCGCGGAGCGCGTGCGTCTTCGAGACCGCAGACGGCGAGCCGGTGACCCTGGCGACCTACGGTTCCCTTCCCGACCTCGGCCAGCAGCGCGGCATCGTGGAGTACATCGGGCGCGCGGGCGCGGGCAGCGCCGCCGTCACCGCGTTCTCCCTGGAGGGCGAGACGCCGCTGAGCTGCGCGGTCGTCGGTGGCCGAGGGGCCGAACGCCTCGGCCTGGTGGTGACGGGGAAGCTCCGGTCTTCCCGCGCGGAGACGGAGACCCTTCTCCGCATCGTGCTCGGCGCCCTCCGGCGGCCCCGCCCGCCGGCCCGTGAGGCCGCGCCCACCGCCCGCGAGCCCGACCTCACCTTTCCCGACGGGTACGTGGCGGGGGACTCGCCGGCCATGCGCGCGCTCTACGCGCAGATGAGGCCGCTCCTCCGCGGGGACCTGCCCGTGCTGCTCCTGGGCGAGACCGGCGTGGGCAAGGAGCTCCTCGCCCGGACCCTCCACGACTCGTCGCCCCGGCGCCGCGGTCCGTTCGTCGCCATCAACTGCGCGGCCATTCCCGCGGACCTGCTGGAGGCCGAGATGTTCGGCATCGGCAAGGGCGTGGCCACGGGCGTGGCCGAGCGCCGCGGGAAGTTCCAGACGGCGGAGGGCGGCACGCTGCTGCTGGACGAGATCGGCGACATGCCGCCGGAGCTGCAGGTCAAGCTCCTGCGGGCGCTGCAGGAGAAGGAGGTGCAGCCGGTGGGCGGCGCGGCGGCGGCGGTGGACATCCGCGTGATCGCCGCGACGAACTCCGACCTCCATCGCCGGATGGAGGAGGGACGCTTCCGCCGCGACCTGTACTTCCGCGTGGCGGGCTTCGCGCTGCGGGTGCCGCCGCTGCGCGAGCGGCGGGAGGACATACCGGCTCTGGTCGAGGCCTTCGCGCGGGCCTGCGCGCGGGAGCAGGGCAAGACGCTGCGCGGGATCACCATAAAGGCGCTGCGCGCGCTCGTGGCCTACGCCTGGCCGGGCAACGTGCGCGAGCTCCAGCACGAGGTCGGGCGCCTGGTCGCCCTCTGCCCTCAGGGGGAGGCCATCGACTCCACCATGATCTCGCCCCATCTCGTGGGCGCAGGGCCGGGCGGCGAGAACGTGCCCACCAACACCCTCGAACTGGAGAAGAACGTGGACGCCCTGGAGCGGCGGCTCATCAGCCAGGCTCTGGCCCAGGCCCGCGGCAACCGCACGCGGGCGGCCAAGCTGCTCGGCGTCTCGCGCAACGGGCTGGCCATCAAGATGGAGCGCCTCGGCCTCACCGAGTGACCGGCCGCGGCGCCGTGCCATCATCGACGTGATGGCCCTCAGGACGCGCGTCGCCGCGTTGATCGTCGGGGCGCTGCTCTTTCCGTCGGCGGCGGACTCGGAGTGGCGTGTCGAGGCCTTCACGGGCACCGCGCACAACTTCACGACGCCGCTGACCGTCCGTCAGCCCGGGTCTCCCGACTTCGAGATGGACGCGCGCTACGACACCAAGCCGTTCACGGGCTCGCCCTATTACTCGGCGCGGCTCGGATGGTGGAAGGGGTCGTCGGGGTGGGAGGTCCAGTTCCTGCACCACAAGCTGTATCTGGCCAATCCCTCCGACGAGGTCTCCCACCTGGAGATCAGCCACGGCTACAACCTGGTGACCGTGAACCGCGCGTGGGAGCGGTGGAGCCTCGTCCTGCGCGGCGGGGCCGGCATCGTGTACACGTTCCCGGAGACGACGGTGCGCGGGCGGAAGCGGCCGGTCCTGGGCTACGACTTCTCCGGCTTCACGGCTGCGGCAGGGCTGGGGGGCCGCTGGCCACGCGCGAGCCGCCTTTCCCTGGCCGGCGAGCTGAAGCTGACGCTCACCTGGGCGACCATCCCCGTCTTCGAGGGGGAAGCAGACGTGCCCAACCACGCGCTGCACTTCCTGGCCGGCCTGGGCTACCGTTTCTGATCCAGCGCCCTGGACGTTTGCGTTCGGCGGGCGGGAACGCTACGTTTCATTCATGAGCGGCTTGAAGACGGCACTTCTCCTCGGCGCACTGACGGGGCTGTTCCTGATGGTCGGACAGGCCATCGGCGGGCGGCAGGGCATGACGATCGCCCTGGTGCTGGCGGCGGTAATGAACTTCGTTTCGCTCTTCTGGAGCGACAAGATCGTCCTGTCCATGTACCGGGCCAAGCCCGTGGGCCCGGAGGAGGCGCCGGAGCTACACGCCATCGTGCAGAAGATCGCCATGAAGGCGGGCATCCCGATGCCGCGGCTCTACATCATCCCCGACGCCGCGCTCAACGCCTTCGCCACCGGGCGCAGCCCGTCGCACGCGGCGGTGGCGGCCACGGCGGGGATCCTGCGCGCCCTGAACCGCGAGGAGCTGGAGGGCGTCCTCGCCCACGAGATCTCGCACGTCCTGAACCGCGACACGCTCATCTCGTCGGTGGCCGCCACCCTGGCCGGCGCCATCTCGCACCTCGCCCACTTCGCCTACTTCCTGCCCGCGGGCCGCAGCGACGACGACGACCGCGGCGGGCCGCTGGGCGGCCTGGCGGCCCTCATCCTGGCGCCCATGGCCGCCATGCTGATCCAGCTCGCGGTGAGCCGCTCGCGCGAGTACAGCGCCGACGCGACCGGGGCGCGCCTGGTCGGCTATCCGGACGGCCTCATCGGCGCGCTCAGGAAGCTGGAGGCGGCCGGGCAGCGGATCCCCATGCACGCCGCCGATCCCGCCACCGCGCACCTGTTCATCGTGAACCCGCTGTCCGGACGCACCCTGGCCGGCCTGTTCAGCACGCATCCGCCCGTGGAGAAGAGGATCGAGCGGCTCATGGCTCAGGGCCGCTAGCGCGCGTGGCCGCGCCGCGGCATCCGGTCGCCATCGCGCTGGAGTGGAAGGGCGGCCTGCGCTTCGCGGGGGCCGCCGCCGGCGGCGAGCTGGTCGTCGACGGCGACAGCGCGGCCGGTCCTTCGCCCGTTCAGTTGCTGGCCTTCGGGGTGGCGGGATGCATGGCCGCCGACCTCGTGCACATCCTCACGCGCTCGCGCGTCCCTCCGAGCGCCGTGCGGGTGGCCTTCACGGGCGAGCGCGCCGAGCAGGATCCGCGCCGCTTCGTGCGCATCGAGCTCCGCTTCGAGGTGAGCGGGGACGTCCCCGCGGACAAGATCGAGCGCGCCCTCGCCCTGTCCCGCGAGACCTATTGCTCGGTGTGGCACTCCCTGCGCCCGGACATCGCGTTCGAGACGTCCTTCGAACGGGTGGACGGCGGGGCCTGAGCGCGGCCCCCGGCTACTTGACGCGCTTCAGGACGAGCGCCATGGGATCGCCTTCGTGCGAGAACTTCACGGTGTCCGTGTCCACGAACTCCGCGATCATGCTGTCCACAGACGGGCTGCCGTCCTTCTTCTTCGACGTGACGTCGAACCTCACCGTGCTCTTGTCGGACGCGGTGACCTTGTAGGTCGCGATCTCCGCGGCCTCGTCGCCGGACTTCGTGGAAACCGTGCCCTCCCCGAACTCCAGGACCATGTCGGGTATCGAGCTCAGCATCTTTTCCCGGATCTCCTTCTGCTTCTCCGGGGTGGCCATCTTGTAGAACGGCGGGGCGGAAGCCTCGAAGGCCGCGACCTTGTCCACCAGCCACTTGCCGCGCAGGTCCTCCGCCCGTTCCTTGGCCAGGAGGGGAGCCGCCAGGCCCGCCGTCACGCACAGCACCGCGACCGCCCGCCGATCGATCATGTCTGTCCTCCTCGTTCGATGTCCGAAGATGGCTGCCTACGCGCGGCCGGGGACCACCGTCAGCCTCCGACCGAACGCTCGCTCGAACCGTTCCGCCAGCCCGCGGGGCCGCCACCCCGCGAGGGTGCGAACCGTGACCTTCACCTCCTCCCGTCCCGACTCGCACTCCACGTCCAACGCGCCGCCCGGAGGGCAGCGCTCCTCGATGTCGTCGGCCAGGGCCAGCAGCACCGCCGCGCGCCCGACCGCGCCGGCGTCCTCCGCCGCCAGCAACGGAGCGTAGCCCCGCACGGAGCTGTCCTCGTCCCCGGCCTCCCGCAGGATCGCCGACAGCAACGCCAGGCCGCGGTGCGGGAGCCCGTAGAGGTCGGTCTCCATCACCATGTCCGCGGCGTGCTCGTGGCGGTCGAAGAAGTCCACGGCGCGGCCGACGTCGAGGACGCGGGCGGCGGCCAGGAGCGCGTCGCGCAGCTCGGGGGACGCGCCGGGCTCCAGCGCGCGCAGCAGCGCCTCCGCGACCGAGGACCGCCGCGCGGCCGTGGCCTCGTCCCATGTACGGAAGCGGGAGCAGAGGGCGAGCAGCGAGGCCTCGCGGACGGCGGCGACCGGGGGCAGCGCGTCCGTCCCCACGTCGAGGGCCACGCCTTCACGGACCCCTCGCCCCGACACCAGCAGCTCGCGGGCGTCCAGCGCCTCGGCCAGCGTCTGCACCGCGAGGCTGCCACCCACGATGGAGTCGCCGCGGTCCTCGTTCAGCCCGGGCACCCCCCGGCGCTCCTTGGCTTTCTTCGCGGCGAGCATCGAGACCATGGCCTTCAGCCGGCCCAGGGTGATCACGTAGCCGTGAACTCGGCGGATCGGGTAGTCGCGCGTGCGGCGGTCGATCTTGGCCAGGTTGCGCACGCTCCCGCCGGTGCCCACCAGGGCCTCGCCCGGCGTCAGCCGCGGGACGCCCGCCTCCTCCAGCGCGCGGCGGACGTGGTCCTGTGCGCGCCGGACCTCCGCGGCCTTCGGCGGATCGGAGGCCAGGAAGGCGTCGCTCAGCCGCAGCGATCCGAGGGGCAGGCTCCACGACCGCAGGCGCCGGCGCTCGCGGAAGCGCGTGAGCTGCATGCTGCCGCCGCCCAGGTCGAAGAGCACGCCGTGCTCCACGGGCAGGCCGGTGACCGCGCCCACGAAGCCGTACCAGGCCTCCTGCTCCCCGGAGATGACCTGCACGTCGATGCCCAGCTCCGTGCGGATCCGCTCCAGGAGCGCGGGCGCGTTCTCCGCGTCGCGCAGCGCCGCGGTGGCCAGGGCCACGCTTCTCTGCGCGCCTCCGCCCACGGCGATGGCCTTGAAGTCGCGCAGGGCCTCGAGCGTGCGGGCGATGGCCTCGTCGCTCAGGGCGTGGCGCTCGTCCACGCCGCGCACCAGCCGCAGCGCGGCCCGGGTGGTGGCCTGGATCCGGAACCCGCCCTCCGCCTCCACGCGATAGACGACCACGCGTCCGGAGTTGGACCCGATGTCGATGACGGCCAGGGACAGCGGCTCGGCGCGCGGCGCGGTCTTCTCGGGCATGCCGATCTCCCGCTAGGCCGTCGCTTCGTCCGGCGGCGCGCCAAGCTCGCGGTGCTCGCGCCCGATGGCGGCAGCGAGGAGCAACCACACCGCGACCAGTCCGAGGTTGTAGACGGCGAGCTGCCTGACCCCCAGGCCGAGCAGGGTCGCCACGAAGACGGTGAGCCCGGACAGCAGGTCCCCGGTGCGCCAGAAGAACGTCTCGACGGCCTGCAGGGCCTTGTACTTGGCCGCGCGGCTGGTGCGCAGGAAGAGGGCACGCCGGACCGTGTTCTGCAGCGAATAGTCGGTGGCGTTCTCCAGGATCTTCACGATGCGGATGTAGGCGAGCACGGGGGCGACGGCCAGCAAGGTGTAGCCGCACAGCGAGATCACCGGCATCACGAAGAGCGCCGCCCGCACGCCGAAGTACTTGAGGATGCGCGACACCAGGAAGAACTGCGCCACCGCGCCCAGGAGGTTCTGCCAGAACTGGAAGCTGGCATAGAACGCGCCGATGAACTGGCCCTCGGAAAGTCCGCCCGTGCTGCCGGTGGCCACCGCCGCCTCCGCCATCCGGCTCACGGTTTTGCCCAGGATGAACTCGCCGGTGGTGTTGACGTAGTTGAGGACGAGGGTCAGCAAGCCGATATAGAGGAGATAGCGCTGGCGGATGACCAGCTGGAACCCGCCTTCCCCGGCCAGGGGCTGCTCCGCTTCCTTGCGCTTGGCGGAATCCCGGGCCCGGCCCTTCTCTCGGACGTGGACGACGTTGGTCAGGACCAGGCACACCACGAGCAGGGCCGCCGAGACCAGCATCATCGGAAAGATCCCCACGGACTTGATCAGCATCCCCGCGACCTGGGAGCCGGCGAGGGCGCCCACCGACGCGCCGAAACCCACGATCGCGAAGAGCCGCTTCCCCTCCTCCGGTGTGTAGATGTCGTTGGCGAACGACCACACCTGCGCGATCGACATCAGGTTGAAGATGCCGATCCAGAGGAAGAAGGGAACGCCGAGCTGCACGCCCGCCCGGCCCAGGAGGAAGAAGACGACGAGGTTGGAGGCGAAGAACAGGAGCAGCCCGCTGATCAGCCGGACGCGGTTGACGCGGCTGGCGAAAGCGCCGTAGGCGGGAACGATGACGAGGAAGGACGCGGCCAGGACCGCGCCCAGGTAGCTCTTCATCTCCGCCCCCCCGGGCACGGCCAGGATGAGCGCCTCGCGCACCGGCCGGATGATGTAGTAGGCCGTGAGGAGCAGGAAGATGTTGCTGGCCAGGAGGAGCGCGGTGGCGGCCTCCCCCGGCCGGACGTCCGCGGCGAGGCCCAGGAGGCGGTCCAGCCAGCTCTTGCGCGGCGGGGCGTCGGCCTCGGCGGACGGGATATTCAGCTGGTCACCGTGCCTGACCCGCGTGGGCGCGCGCTCCGAACGCTCGCCCGGTGCGAGGCGCGCGTATCATACCAGCGCCTAAGCGCGCTCCAGGAGGCCGCAGCCATGCCCCAGCAAGA
>Ga0075418_10009270_pt1 | contig 11033 bp, 12 predicted proteins | sample SoiMetdeltSBSDD2_FD_81776 | JGI IMG/M metagenome (GOLD analysis project Ga0075418, IMG submission 81776) | Bulk soil microbial communities from a Populus tree surrounding site in Tennessee, USA - Soil MetaG P. deltoides SBSDD2 | ecosystem: Environmental > Terrestrial > Soil > Tree plantation...
CTGTTTCGCCTTGCGTCCCAACTCGGCTGCCCTCCTGTGGCGCGACTGGGACGCCCAAGTCGGGATGCGCAGGGAAGAAGGGCAGCCAGGGTCGGCGCCGCGCCGTACCGCGAGCGAAGCCCGCACGGTCTGGTAGCTGTGATTGGACGCCAGGACCGCGCAGGGGACCTTGGTCGCCCCCCTCGAACGCCGCTGGCGCTTCACCTCGCGTCCCAATTCGAGTGCCTTCCGGCGGCGCAACTGAGACGCCAAAGTCGGGACGCGCAGGAAAGAAGGGCGGCCACGGCCGGCGCCGCGCCATGATGCGAGGGAAGCCCTCGCGGGCCGGCAGCTGTGATTGGACGCCAGGACCGCGCGGGGGACCCTGGTCGCTCCCCTCGAACGCCGCTGGCGCTTCGCCTCGGGTTCCAACTCGAGTGCCCTCCTGCGGCACGAACGAGACGCCCAAGTTGGGACGCGCAGGAAGGAAGGGCAGCCACGGTCGGCGCCGCGCCGTGCCGCGAGGGAAGCCCGCCCGGGCCAGCAGCTGTGATTGAACGCCAGGACCGCGCGGGGGACCCTGGTTGCCCCGGTCGAACGCCGCCGGCGCTTCGCGTCGCGTCCCAACTCGAGTGCCCTCCTGCGGCACGACCAGAGCCCCCCGCGGCGGTAACTGGACACCTGGATGAGCGGTTGTCGACAACTCGCCCTTCACCCGCCTCCTTGGCTGGGTTCCACGCGTTCTTCGTTGAGTTGTCGATGCCGGGCCTCTGTCCGGATCCGGCGCGCGGAACCAAACCGGAGCACCAGGTGTGAGTAATGCTCGCCGTGCGAAAGACGGTGAGGGCCCGGCGGCCGCCGGGCGGCTGTCGGCGCGTGAAAGGCTCTGAAACGATGCGGAGGAAGCAGGGCCGGAGGTCGCCCGGGCATCCGACATCGTCACTCCGCCGCCGACTGCGCCACCGCCCGACCCTGAACGCGGCATGATCCGCGAAGCCTCTGAGAGCCTCAACGGCCAGCTCGCCGCCGCACCAGTTTCGGCCAGGGGAGACGATGGGTGCCATGGTGCGCCGCCACCGAAATCTATTGGCAGTGGAGGAGCCGAAGCAGTGGTCATCGGACCGGTTGCGATCGGCGCCGCAAGGTCCTTCTTGGACGAACGCCAGCCCGTGGCCGGCCACATCAATGTCGGACCCGCCATACGACGAGACGAGGCAGAAGGCTCGTGGTCCTGCTGCCGCGCCCTGTCTGGGGCTAAGGGAGCCCTCGCTAACCAAGGCGGAGTAAAATCGCGCCTTGCAAGTGGAACAGACCCCGCTGCGACTGGCCGAGTTGGCAGCGGCCGGGCCGCACTCAGAGCCGCAACCTCGAGTTCCGCGCCCTTCGATCCGGACCCCCAACTCGGCGATCGGCCGATTGTCGGTAGCATCGAGGGCGGGGGGGAACTCGCCCATCCTCGAGACGCTTCGGCAGCGACCGGAGCAGCGCCAGCGGTAGCCGTAGGACCGGCGACGCCGACTGCAGAAGGAATCCCCGAGATAACAGTGGCGGCGCCGCCCGTGATGGGCTCAGCCGCGGAGATGTACCCCCGGGGGAAGAATGCTCCGCCGGTTTCCGGCGCTCGACGGTGACGGTCTGCGGGCGGCCCACCGTCCTGAGCACCATCTTCGAAGAGAAGGTCCGGAAATCCGTCGCGTGACCGCGGCTCGAAACGGTCCCCAAGATTGACCCCGAACCATGCGAGGGAACGTTCGAACCGGACCAAGAACTCTGAGGACCACACATCGAGATGCTCGATGTTCGGAGGCCAGGCCCAGCGCTGCGCAATGTCCTCCATGACCCCGTTGCTATCAGGGACACCCCGCTGGGCCTTGATGGACTGTCTCTCGCCATCGAGGCGCCCCCGTAACCCATCGACGATGCTGAGGGTCTTTGCCTTCCCGCTGCTCGAGAGCGGGGAGGGGCCAAATGCCATCGACCGCTCGAGCCGGCCCTTCGATGCGCTCTCCCGTGTCGTGAGCGATCCCGCCTCCTTCTGGTCGGCGTCGAAGCGAATCCGCCGCGGAGACAGGCGGGAGGCCTCGGCAATCAGACCTCGAGCCGCGCGATCCAGCACGCGGTGGAGCGTGCGGACTTCTCGCTGGAGCCCGACGCGCTCGTCGGGCGCTCCCGGCGCCGATATCGGGGACCGCGCGAGCCGCACGCGGGCGAGCTTGTAGCGTCGCAGGAGAGCTTGCACCTCCTGCACCCGTCCAGCCCAACCGCGGGTCGCTTTCTCCGCCATCGTCATCCGTCTCGAGTGGAGCCTCTACCGCACCGACATCTCACGCTTGGTGATGCCCTCGTGGGCGATCTCCAGGACCTCGATGGCGATCTCGCTCTGGTCGGCCTTCAGGACCGGGCCTTGCCACCGGCATGGCCAGCCTCGCTCGAATGTGAAGCGCATCGCCTCCGAACCGTCGTCGTTGCACAGCACGACCGCGCCTCGCCGCCGCGTGTCTTTGCTGACCTTCCCACCGGCGACCTTGCCCGCCCAGTCGTAGAAGAACGGGTTGAACAGCATACCCTCCTTGAGGACGATGTTGGAGAACCGGGTGACACCGATGAGCTTGCGTACGCTCATGTTGTCCCCGCCCTCGCGATACTCGATGACCTCGGTCTCCCAGCCGGCCAGGTTGCACTCGTTGAAGTGGGCCACCACGCCGGACCCGTCGACTTCGACGAAGAACCGAAAGCCTCCCGTCGTCTTGTCCATCTTGCTCGCCATGCCGCCACCCTCTCCCCGCTCTCGCCGGCTCGCCCGGCGCTCACTCGATGATCGGTTCCTCGGTGCGTTGCCCGATCCGGAACACGATGAACTCAGCCGGCCGCACCGCGGCCACACCGATCTCGCACACGAGCTGGCCGGCGTCCACGACCTCGGGTGGATTCGTCTCCTCGTCGCACTTCACGTAGAAGGCCTCCTCATCGGTCTCGCCGACGAGATAACCTTGCCGCGTCAACTCTCTCAGGAACCCCGAGACGGAACGGATCACCTGCTTCCAGAGAAGGGGTTCGTTGCCCTCGAAGACGGCCCACTGTGTGCCTTCCTCGATAGCCCGCTCGATCATCGTGATCAACCGCCGCACGTTAACGTATCGCCATGAGACATCACTGCTCAACGTCCGCGCGCCCCAGATCCGGATGCCGCGCGCCGGGAACGCACGCAGGCAGTTGATCTGCTCGTGGTTAAGCAGTCCCTGCGCTTCGAGCGACAGGACCGCCTCGAGCCCGACCGCCTCGTCGATGGCCTCGTTGGCCGGGGCCTTGTGAATCCCTCGCTCGCGATCACAGCGCGCGTATACGCCAGCGACGTGGCCAGACGGCGGGACATTCCGCACGGCGCCGCCGGCGTCGCCCGGCACCAGCACCTTCACCCACGGGTAATAGAGCGCCGCGAACTTGGAGTCGAAGTGGCGCCGCCACTCGCGGATCTGCTCGATGTCACACCCCTCCGGCGCGTCGAGGATTGCGAAGCGGTCTTTGCGCTGCTCGCAGTGCACGACGAGCGCGTCCTGGACCACGCGCACGTCGTTCTCGGTGAAGCCGGCGCTCAGGCGCTGAGCCGCCATCACGTCGGGAACGGCCAGCAGCCCGATCTCGTCGATCTCGTCAAGCGCCGCCAGCCCCTGACGACGTCCGGGTCCCTCGTTGAATCCGAGGAAGTCGGCGGCGGTCAGCGTCTCGAGACCATCTCGTCCTCCCGTCAACCGCGTTGAGATGAACGCGGGCGGGTCGTAGACTTCGGGCTGGAGCCGGCGATCGGTGACGGTGACCAACCGGGAGCTCCGGCTGATGACCCTTGCACAGTATCGGTCGCTGCGCGGATCGGGCGACAGGTGATCGAACTCCTCCACCAGGGACTCGAAGGCCAGCGTCATGCGGAACTCGACGGCGCTCACGTGGGCGGGGCTCACCGCCGAGAAGTGAGCCCGCGTGGGGTGCTCGGCCGACCAAATCAGCTCGTCACCCGAGGTCTCCGTCAGCACCACGAACTGCGTCGTCGACCCGTCGCGGAGCTCGACGACGTCGCCGGGGCCAAAGCCTCGGGCCGAGCGGACGCGAGCCCGCGACGACCCTGGCGCCACGTCCTGGGCGAGCAGCGTCGTGGTCGGTCGCTTTGGCTCGCCGAGCTCCACCTTGATGCGATTCCCCCATGCACCTTCGCTCGACGCCGTGATGGTGAGCAGGTCGGCGCCACTGCGCGCCTTGGTAGTCAGAGCGGCGCAGGTGGCACCCTCCATGCCGTCACCGGTCGAGAGATGGGCGATCCGTACTGCGTAGCACTCCCGGCCCCCGTTCGCAAAGAACCCGAAGACGGCATGGGCCAGATGTGCGTAGGGGACGAACGCCCCATACACGTCCTTGAACTCCGTGAAGCTGGTGAGCCGGCGCGGGATGTAGAGCGGTCCGCGCTGCGCGATCCCCAGAAAGGCAGTGATACTCATCGGCACCGCTTCGAGGCGGGCGACGCGCTGTTCGACGGCGTCCTTCAGGTAGACGCCGGGAGACCGGTACGCGGCCATCTATCGTCCTCGGCCCTCGTTGACCCGTCGGTTGACGTCCGAAATCTCCTTGATCCACTGGTGGCGTTCCGAGTGGGGCATCTCGAGGATCTCGTCCTTCGACCAGTGGAAGTGATAGGCGATGAACGCCGCCTCCTGGAACAGCTTGTCCAGTGGGTAGCTGTTCACGCCGCCCCCGTGGAAAAATCCACCGCGAACTCGTGCTTGCATTCGGGGCATACGGTGTTGACCGAGGTGTTGCCGTCTTCGTTCACCTTGCGGTAGAACTCTTGCAGGTACGCCAGATCGGCGGAGAAGAGGTTCTCAACGATCCCTGTGTCGATTTCTTTGATGTCCCCCAGCCGAGTCACGACCCGAGCGAGGAGCAGGATGATGAGATAGGCCCGATTCTTTTGCAGACGCGGATCTTGCAAGGGCAAGATCTCATCCTTGGCCGTGGCGAGCCGCATGATGCCCTTCCGGTGCAGCGTGCCCTTCTCGTCGACATAGCCCTTCGGAAGGGTGAATTCGAACTCCGTCTGAAGCGCCATGTACCCGTCTCCTCTTTCCGCTACTGCTTGACCAGCTGCTCGATCTGGAGCACGAGCGTCTCGGTGGGATAGTCGTCCTGCAGAGATGCTCGGTGGCCGGCGTTATAGTCCTTGGGCAGCGCGCCAAAGAAGTCCAGGCGCGGGCCGTCGGAGAAATCGTCGTTGAGAATGAACACACTCCCCGATCGCGGCTTCATCTTTCCTTGCCGGTACAGGTCCCACCAGTCTTTCAGCACGGGGTTGCGATCGACCATGTATCGCTCAATGGTCAGGTCGGTGTACGTGGTCTTCCCCGGGCGGAAGACCTTGGGGTTGGCGGCCACCGGCCGGGCCTGAGCGCCTGCTCGGACCGTGACGACCTCTGTCTTCGAGTCGAGGCCGGAAATCTTCTTCACCCCATCGATAGCCCGGCCCTCGACGTCCAGCCGGAACTTGTTGTTGGCATAGGGAATGGGGTCGCGCGTAGGTGCGCGGCCGGCCCCGCCACCTAGCTTGCTCACGATCACGTCGGCGACGACCACGATCTGCTCCTTCAGCGTCTCGTTGCCGAAGGCATCCAGGTCGGGATCGATGATCCACTCCGAGATCCAGGCTCCCTCGAAATCCCATTCGGCCAGGGCCGTCTTCCCGTCGTGGTCGTACTGCGTGAGATTGCCGGTCTTCTTGTAATCGGTCTGGCCGGCCTTGATCCCGTCGACGATCTTCTTGCGCCACTGCCAGAGGGGATCGCGTCCGACAAAGTTCCGACTGACCTTGAAGGGCTCGTTGGTCTGGAGCCCCGGCCGCGCGTACGCGTTGGGGTTGTGGCTGCCCTTCCCCGCGCCCTTACCGTGCGCGTAGCTGGCCGGGGCCACCGTCGTCTTCGGCACATCGGCGCTCTCGAAGCCCTCGCTGATGCCGCCGATCTCGATCTCGAACCGCAGACCCATATCACGCCTTGATGAGCTTCTCGATCTGCATGACCAGGGTCTCCGACGGGTACTCGTCCTGCATGGCGCTGCGGTTGCCCGAGTTGTAGTCCTTGGGGAGCGCGCCTTCGAAGTTGAGGCGGATTCCGTCGCTGTAGTCGTCCTTCAGGACGATGATGCTCCCAGACTTCCGGGTGACCTTCGTCTTGCCTTCCTTGTACTCGTCCCACCACTTCTTCAACGTCTGGTCCTTGTCCACGATGAACCGCTCGATCGAAATGTCGGCGTACGTGGTCTTCCCGGGCCGGTACTCTACCGGCTTGTTCCCGATCCGCAGCTCCTTCACGTCGGTCTTGGAGTCCATCCCTGTGACCCGCTTGACGTACTTGATCTCTGATCCCTCGATCTCGACTCGGAACTTGTTGTTGGTGAACGGTACCTGGTCGTCAGCCATGTTCGCCTCTCCTTACTCGGCCTTCTCGACGACGTCGGCCACCATGGTGATTTTTTCCTTGAGGATCTCGTTGCCGCTTCCGTCGAGGTCCGGGTCGATCTTCCACTCGCTGAGGAAGGCGTCCTTGAAGTTCCAGCGGCCGATCACCGAGGTGCCGTCGTGGTCGTACTGCGTGATGGTGCCGCTCTTCTTGTAGCTGGAGGCGTTCCCGGTGTTCACCCCGTCGGTGATAGCCTTTCGCCAGTCCCAGAACTGGTCCTTGGTCACCAAATTCCGCGTGAGGGTGAACGGGTCGTTGGCCTGGGTCCCCGGTCTGGCCAGCACGTCCAGCGTGCCGGTCGCCTCCCGGTACTGGATCGGGGTCACCGTCGTCTTCGGAACGTCGCATTCGGCGAAGTTCGATTTCCGTCCTTCTACTTCGACCTCGAAGCGCAAAGCCATCTCATTTGCCTCCTTCCGAGAGAGTGTGGTCTAGGTCGTAGCCCGCCGCGCTACTCGTTGGTGTCGGAGCCTCCCTGCCACTGGCCGATCCGGAAAATCACGAACTCGGCGGGCTTAACGGGGGCCAGGCCGATCTCGATGATGCACTGCCCGACGTCGCGGACTTCGGGTGGATTCGTCTCCGCGTCGCACTTCACGTAGAACGCCTCCTCGGGTGTGCGGCCGAAGAGGGCGCCGTCGAGCCAGACCCGCCGCAGATAAGCGGTGATGTTCCGCTCGATCCGCTTCCACAGCTTCTCGTCGTTGGGCTCGAAGACCACCCACTGGGTCCCGATGTCGATCGACTCTTCCACCATGACGAACAGCCGCCGGACATTGACGTACCGCCACGACGGATCGCTGCTGAGCGTCCGAGCGCCCCACACGCGGATGCCGCGACCTCGCTTGGAGAAATCGCGGATCGCGTTGATGCCCTTCGGGTTGAGGATGTCGTGCTCGCCCTTGGTGATCGAATACTTCAAGCCGAGAGCGCCCCGCACGATCTCGTTGGCGGGCGCCTTGTGAACGCCGCGCTCGCCGTCGCTGCGCGCGTAGATGCCAGCCATGTGACCGCTGGGGGGAACGTACACGTTCTCCTTCTTGACCGGATCGTAGACTTGGAGCCACGGGAAGTAGTACGCACCGTACTTGGAGTCGCGCGGCTTCGGCAGCCGGTCGACACCGCCGCGGTCGATGACCTCCGGGCTGTCCAGGACAGCGACGCGGTCCTTCAACTTCTCGCAGTGGCTGAGCACCGCCTCCTGGACGGCCGGGCTCGTTTGTCCGGGCGCGCATACCACGGCCACCTCGTCCACTTCTTCGAGGGCCATCAGTCCGGTCCGGGTGCCCGGCCCGTTGTCAGCGCCGATGAACCAGCTATCGGTCTCGCGCGGGTTGTCGAGATCAGCATCCTCGGGGGCGACGTTGACGACGAAGCAGCGCGTCCCGCCGTTCAGAAAGAAGCCGTACACCGCGTGCGACAGGTACTGACTGTCTCCGAACTCACCGAAGGTCCGCGTGTACTGGCTCCAGTTCGTGATGAGGGTGGCCTCGTTGCGCGGTCCCTTTTTCGAGACGCCGAGGACGCCGAGCGTGCTGGTCCCGACGCTCTCGATCGGCTTGGTGCCGCGATCGACTTCTTCGACGTATACACCTGGAGAAAGATACTCTGGCGCCATCGTGACCTCCTGTTACGTACCGGTTACGCTGCGTTTGACGTCGACTACTCGCTCCTTCACCCTCAACACGCGTTCGCGCCGTTCCGACTCTACGTACGCCGCGAGCTGACACCCGACAGACGGTCGAAACTTCTCTCCGGCGGCGAGCCAGAAACGGCTCTGCGCCTCGATCCCGAAGGAGGATCGGACGGCCAGGGAGATCTTCTCGTCAGGCGCGACCGAGTCCCCTTTCACCATGTCACCCTGCAAGATCGGGTGGTCGTGGATGATGCGCAGCATTTGACCGAGCAGGCGATGCTCCTCCTCTCGCGTCCGCCCGAAGCAGGTGAGCAGGAATCGGAACTGGGCCGCCAGCGGCGGGAACTGATAGTACTCGTACAGATCGCCGTCCTCTTCCACGGTCGCCACCAGTGCGCGGTCCATCTTGCGGAACTGGACGTTCTCCTCCACCTCGTACAGGCACACGTAGACCAGGGGCTGGGCGTCCTGCCGGAAGTTCGCGCTCGGCACGTCGATGGCGAAATTCACTGTGCGGCCGTCGGGCAGAGACACCCGGCTCCGCAGAAGCTCCTGGAGCGTCACTGCCAGGTCCCACACCACACGATCTTTCGCCATACGGTCCGAGGGCTCCTACTCGCCCCGCTGCGTCGAGACCTCGCCGCGCGGCGCCTCCTGGTAGTACTCGGAGGTCTTCTCGCGCTGGATCACGTCGCCGAGCGCCTCTTCCAGGAACTTGGAGAAATCGATGCACTCGCCACCCTTCACGCCTTTCACCTCCAGAGAGATGCTCCCGTCCGGGGCGATCTGGATGACCATCTCGCGTTTCATGACCATTTCCTCACGACAACTTTGATGGTCTGGTCAGCCTGTGTTTCCACCTCGGCCACCCCGAAGCCTTGTTTCTTCACCTCTCCCATCACCTTGTGGAAGGCGTAGCGCTGCGTGAGGCGATTGACGAACTGGGCCTGGGCGATGCCAGTACCCGTTTCCACGCCCCACCAATCGGCAACGAGCTCGTATCCACTCGCGCCTTGTCGCAAACCCACGTCATAGGAGCTTCCCGTTCGGATCACGACGTCGGCCCGCTCCCGGGCACCCCGGTACCCCCGCACCTCGACCGCACCCTCCTCGCACGTATACCCGAGATCGGCGATCGCCTGCTTCAGGCAGACGAGATCGGTGATTTTGGTATGGACCTTCGTGAAGTGCGACATAGTACCTCCTACACTTCGATGCGTCGGATCTCCGCCTCGCGTTCCTTAGAGAGCGGAGTGGAAGCCAGGCGCGCCCGTGACACCGCCCACTCGCGCAGCGTGTTGATCTCCTCCTCCATCGTTTGGGAGAGCGTCATCGTTTCCGCCAGGCTGGCCAAGATTCCGTCCGTGGTGAGGTCTCGACGCTCGTCGAAGGCGTCGAAGAGGGCGGAGATAATCGCTTGCTCGATCTCCGAGCCACTAAAGCCTTCGGCGGCGGCAGCCAGCTTCTCGAGGTCGAACTGCGCGGGGTCGCGCTTGCGCTTCTTGATGTGGATGGCGAAGATCTCTTCGCGCTCCTTCTTCTTCGGCAGATCCACGAAAAAGATCTCGTCGAACCGCCCCTTTCGGAGGAGCTCCGGCGGAAGCATGGAGATGTTGTTGGCCGTGCTGATCACGAAGACGGGTGAGCTCTTCTCCTGCAGCCAGGTCACGAAGGTCCCGAAGACGCGCGCGGTGGTACCCGCGTCCGAGAAGCTGCTGCTTTGCGTCCCTGAGAACCCTTTTTCGAGCTCGTCGATCCAGAGAATGGATGGGGCGATGGCCTCCGCCATTCGGATGGCCTGACGCGCGTTTTCCTCCGAGGAGCCGACCAGGCCCTCGAAGATCCGTCCCACGTCCAGGCGCAGCAGCGGGAGCTTCCAGAGCGAGCTCACCGCTTTGGCGGTGAGCGATTTCCCGCAGCCCGGAACGCCGATGAGCAGGATGCCCTTGGATTCGGGGAGGCCGAAGTCGCGGGCCTGGCGAGTGAACGCGGCTTGCCGCTTCCGCAGCCACTCCTTGAGCTGGTCCAGGCCGCCGATATCCGAGAACTGCTCCGAGGTGCGATGAAACTCCAACACGCGCGACTTCCGGATGATCTGTTCCTTCTCGGCGAGGATGACGTCGATGTCGAAGCGCTTCGTCTTCACCAGGCACTTCGAGTACGCGTTCTCGGCCTCGTCGGCCGTGAGCCCGAGCGCGGCTTCCAGCACCGCTTCCCGCTCGGCCGCACTCAGCTTGTCGATGACCGCCCACGTCTCCGATTCCTTCGGGACCGAGCGGATCACCTTATCGAGGATCTGGTCGAGGTCCTCGAGACTCGGCATCTCGAAGTAGACAACGTTGATTTCCTTTTCGAGCTCCGGCGGCACCTTGAGGAGCGGCGCCACCACCACGATGTTCTTGTACGTCTTCTTCAGGTGTCGTCCGAGATCCCGCAGCCGGCGGACGACGGTGGGGTCGGTCAGGAAGGGATGGAAGTCGCGCATAACGAACAGCGCGTCCTCCTTGGACTCCATGATCCACTCGAGCGCCTTGAGGGGATCACGGAGTTCGGCGGGCGCGCCGCCCTTTACGCCCACCATGCCCTCCGTCACGCTCCACACGATGAGTTTCTTGCCGCGCCGGAGCGCGACCGCCTGCAGCGCATCCTCCACCCTCGCTTCTTCCCAGGAGACGACATAGATGAGGGGGTAGCGCGCGCGGATGAGGTACTCGATCTCCGCTTCCGATTTCGCGCTCCGAGTCATCGAGGTCATCGGGCTCGTCGATTCACGGCCGGTCGTGATCGATCACGCTGATGCCGAGCGACGCGGCCAGTTCCTTGGATGCCTGGATCTCGCCGAGCGAGGCGGGCCGACGGAGCTCGGGCCGACGACCTCGGAGCACCAGGTGATCGGGTCGGTACTGCGTCATCAGGTTGAC
>Ga0075418_10009272_pt1 | contig 11033 bp, 10 predicted proteins | sample SoiMetdeltSBSDD2_FD_81776 | JGI IMG/M metagenome (GOLD analysis project Ga0075418, IMG submission 81776) | Bulk soil microbial communities from a Populus tree surrounding site in Tennessee, USA - Soil MetaG P. deltoides SBSDD2 | ecosystem: Environmental > Terrestrial > Soil > Tree plantation...
CGATCGGCCCAGTCGCGAATATCGAGCCAGCCGTTCGTTTCGTAGCAATGGTGATCGGGCCGCGACTCGGGCGCGCGGAAAGCGGCGAAGCTGTGATGCTCCGGATCAGAGCGCAAAAACACCGCGCTCAACGCTTCGCCCTCGAGGACGCGATCGGATTCCACCATGCCGAGCGCGCGATAGAACTCCAGCATCTCGCCGAGCCGCGTGGTGGCGCAGACGAAGTGCTGCAGCCGACCGGGCAATCCGCGCTCTTCCGCTGCCTTCTTTGGCACGCCCAGGACGATGCGGCGCCCGTCGGGATCCGTGAGTGCGACTGCGTCGTCTTCGAAGAGAGGGGAGGAGAACCGCTCGCCTTGGAATGCGGCGAGCTGGCCGCGGTCGTGCACTTCGAGCGCGAAGTAGGGGACCGCGCCCGCGGCGCCCTTGCCGACGATGAGGCGCCGGCCGCGGCCGGCGACGAGAAAGCTAGCGTCGGGCAGAGGCTCGACGCGGTCGCCGAGCAGCTCGCCGTAGAACCGCGCCAGCCGCTCGGGATTCGGGCTGTCGCGCCGCAGATGGTGCAACCGCGCAGGCCAGAGCGCCGGAGCCATGCCCGCCATTTTCGCGCAAAGCGATCGCGGCGTGCAGGATGTGCTCGAGATGCGGATCGCGCACGCCGACCTCTTGCATGTGCTCGAGCGTGTTGCGGATGTAGTCGACGCACGGGCCGCGCGTGCCGATTCCTTGTGCGACCAGGCGCGCGCGGCCATGCAGGTCGAGCTCGCGGACATACGCCGGGTGCATGGGATCGGCGACGAACGCAAGCGCCCGCACTGTTTTGGTCCCAACCTTGACAGGGATCAGGCGCGGCTCGTAGACCCGGCGCGGCATCTCTCGGTACCAGAGCCGCGCCAGCGCGCGGCGCAGCCGCGGCGCATCGATGCGATACGCCATGCCCCAGCACGATCCGCCGCGGCACAGGCCCATGACGAGACCGGGCTTGCGCTGCGTGCCGCGATAGCGCGTCGACAGGATGCAGAGCGCCCGGTGGTACCCGTGCGCGCGGCCGAGCGATTTCTGCCGGTACTCGAAGCACGGCGACCACATGAGCGAGCCATAGCCGAACACCCAGAGGTCGCCTTTGGGCAGCAGCGCCTTGAACTCGCCGAGGGTCATTCCGCGCGCAATATATAGAATCGCCGCGATGTCTTCACGCAGGCCACCGATCGTGGGGCGCTTCACGGCCGAGGAAGTCGGGCTCGCCGCGCGCAACCGCGGCATGCCGCTCGAAGCGCTGCGCTACGACGTGACGCCGGCGGGGTTGCACTATCTGCTCATTCATTTTGATATTCCCGTCGCCGAGGAGAGCGCATGGCGGCTCGAGCTGCATGGCCTTTTCAATGAACGCACGTCGCTTGCGCTCGATGACATCCGGCGCCTTCCCGCGAAGACCTTGCGCGTGACCATGGAATGCGCGGGGAACGGCCGCGCGCAGATGTCGCCGCGCTATCCGTCGGTGCCCTGGATCGAGGAGGGCGTCTCCACCGCCGAATGGACCGGCGTCGCGCTCGCCGATCTTCTGCCGACAATGCGCCCGGAGGCGACCGAGCTGGTGTTCCATGGCGCCGACCGCGGCGTAGACGGCGGCGTCGAACATCACTTCGCACGCAGCTTGTCGAGGGAGCAGGCGTTGCGCGCGGAGGTCATTGTTGCCTACGCCATGAACGGCGCGCCACTTCCGCCTCAGCACGGCGCGCCGTTGCGCCTCGTGGTGCCCGGCTGGTACGGCATGGCCAGCGTGAAATGGCTTCGGTCGATCGAAGCCGTCGATCGGCCGTTCGACGGCCTGCAACAGGTGCGCAGCTATCACTTCCGCCGCGCGGCCGGCGAGAAAGGCGAGCCGTGCACGCTCATGCGCGTGAACTCGCTCATGGTGCCGCCGGGGATGCCCGACTTCTATAGCCGGCGCAGGATTGTTCCCGCAGGCCGCACGGAAATTATCGGGCGCGCTTGGTCCGGCGAGGCGGCGATCAAGGCCGTGGAATTCGCGGTCGACGGGCGCTGGAAGCTCGTCGATGTCGTATCGCAACGACACTCGCTCAGCTGGGCCTTCTGGCGAGTCGCCTGGGACGCTGAGCCCGGAACTCACGAACTTGCTTGCCGCGCCGCGGACAAGGCCGGCAATTTGCAGCCGCTGGAACCGCCTTGGGACGTGACCGGCTTCGGCAACAACGGCGTGCAACGTGTACCGGTCACGGTGGCCGCTTGACGTGCGCCGAAGGCCGCCGAAACGCCGAAGGCGGACACCAAGGGCACGGCGACGGCCGATAAGAAGACCAAGAAGAAGGCGCAGAGCACCGAGGCGAAGTCCGACAAGGCTGCCGACACGGCGAAGGACAGCCGCAACGACGCGGCCAAGAAAAACGCAGCGCCGGCCACGAAGTAACAACCGTTCCAAGAATGAAGCCCGGCTGCGGCGGGGCTTTTTTTTGCGGTACGCTGTGCGCTTCCCCTGGAGGCCTGAATGGACCGCAGAAGCTTTCTCAAAACCGGCGCGGCGGCCGCCGCGCTTCCCTGGCAAAGCGTCTTTGCCGCCGCCGACTGGCGTGTCTACGAGGTGGTCACCCGCGTTGAGATCTTGAAGCCGCAGGGCGCATCACGCGCCTGGCTGCCGCTGCCCCTCATCGAGGACACCGCTTGGCAGCGAAATCTTGGCAACCAGTGGGGCGGCAACGCCGTGCGCGCTGAAGTGCTGTCCGACGGCAAGTACGGCGCCCCGATGCTTTACGCGCAGTGGAGCGGGGATATGCCCGTGCTCGAGCTGACCAGCCGCTTCGCAACGCGCGATCACACTGTCGAGCTGGGGCGCCCCCGCGCCGACGCCGAACGGCTGAACGCTGCCAAGCGCGCGTTTTTCACCGCGCCGACCGAATACATTCCCACTGACGGGATCGTGCGCGATACGGCGCGCGACATCGTCAAGAAGGAGCGCACCGACGTCGGCAAGGCGCGCGCAATCTACGAGTGGGTGGTCGAGAATACTTTCCGTGATGCGAAAGTGCGCGGCTGCGGCTGGGGCGACATCAAATCGATGCTCGAGACGCGCAACTTCGGCGGCAAGTGCGGCGACCTCAATGCCATGTTCGTCGGTCTCGCGCGCTCCGTGGGCGTCCCGGCGCGCGACGTCTACGGCTTGCGCGTTGCGCGCTCCGAGCACGGCTACGCGAGCCTCGGCGTCGGCTCGCCCAACGTAACGCGCGCGCAGCACTGCCGCGCTGAGTTTTTCGCGCAGGGTTACGGCTGGGTCCCGGTCGACCCGGCCGACGTGCGCAAGGTCGTGCTCGAGGAGCCGCCGGGCCAGCTCGCGCTCGGCGACGCGAAGGTGGTGGCGGCGCGCAAGCGCCTTTTCGGCAGCTGGGAGATGAACTGGCTGGCCTACAACATGGGCCACGATATCGAGTTGCCGCATTCGAGCGGCCCCAAACTTCCGTACCTCATGTATCCGAACGGCGAGACCGGGGGCCAGCGCCTGGATTCGCTCGATCCGGATTCGTTCAAGTACACCATCACGGCGCGCGAAGCCAAGGCGTGATTCGGCTCACACTAATCCTGGCGCTCCTTATCGCGGCGCCGGCCGGCGCCGAGGTGCTCAAGCCCTGGAGCGGGGGCGCCACGCCGGCGCTCGAGCTCGACGATTTGAAAGGCGCAAGGCATCGCCTCGCCGACTACCGCGGCAAGGTCGTGCTCATCAACTTCTGGGCGACCTGGTGCGTGCCCTGCCGCGAGGAGATGCCCAGCATCGAACGCCTGCGCGCGTCGCTCGAGAACCGGCCCTTCGCCGTGCTTGCCGTCAACTTGGCCGAGCCCGAATCGCGCATCGACAAGTTCCTGGAAGCCGTTTCACTCGGCTTTCCGATACTCCTCGATCGAGACGCGAAGGCGGCAAGGGCGTGGCAGGCAAAGATGCTGCCGGCCACCTACATCGTCGGCCCCGACGGCGTCATCCGCTATCGCCATCTCGGCGAGCTCGATTGGTCGAACGCAGAAGTGCGCGAGGCGATCGTTCGGCTGATGAAGCGGTGAAGGCGCTTATCGTTCTCGTGGCCGCGGCGCTACCGGCCTTTGCCGAGAACATCGAGCCGCCGCCGCCGCTCATCACCACGCCGCCGCAAGTCGTGGAGCGCATGCTGGCGTTGGCCGGCGTGGGGCCGGGGGACCTTGTGGTCGACCTCGGCTCGGGCGACGGCCGCATCGTGATCGCGGCGGCGCAAAAGTTCGGCGCACGAGGCCTCGGCATCGAGCTCGACGCCGCGCTCGTCGAGCGCTCGCGCGAGCGCGCTCGCGAAGCGAAAGTGGCCGATCGGGTGAGCTTCGTGCAGGGCGATGTGCTCACGGCTGATCTTTCGAGCGCAAGCGTCGTAACGGTTTATCTCCTGCCCGGGCTCATGGGCCGGCTGCAGGGCCGCTTTATCGACGAGCTGGCGCCCGGCACGCGCATCGTCTCGCATGCCTTCGGTATGGCGGGCTGGATACCCGACCGCAGCGAGACCGTGCGGCTGACGACGCGCCATCCCGGGCAAGGCGACGAGAGCACGCTGCATCTTTGGATTGTGCCGGCGCAGGTGCGCGGCGTCTGGCGTGCGCCGGGGATTCAGGTGCGCATCGAGCAGAACTACCAGCGGATCGAGGTCGACGGTGCGCCGGCGAAAATCTCCGGACGCGACATCGCATGGCCTGACTTCAAGGGTCGTGTGGAAGGAAACCGCATCGTGGGCGAACTCGCCGGCCGCCCGCTCGAGCTTGTGCGCTAGAGCACTTTGCCGGGATTCATCAGCCCTTTGGGATCGAGCGCGCTTTTCAGCTTGCGCATGAGCTCAAGCTCAAGCGCGCTCTTGCGCTCGCGAATCGCCTCGCGCTTGAGCTGACCGAGGCCATGCTCGGCGGAGATCGAACCGTCGAGCGCGCCGACGGCATCGTAGACGATTCGGTTCACGACTTCGGGATTCTCGAGCAAGCGCTGCGGCCCGACGTTGTAGTGCAGGTTGCCGTCCCCGACGTGCCCGAAACAGAAGACCTCGAGGTCCGGAAACTTCGCTGCGAGCTCCGCGCCGGCCGATGTGACGAACTCGGCTATCCGGGAAACCGGCATCGAGATGTCGTGCTTGACGTTAGCGAATTGCGCCTCCGGAATACTCTCGCGGATGCGCCAGAGGTTGCGCGCCTGCTCCCCGCTCTGCGCGAGCACCGCGTCGTGCTTGGCGAGCTCGCGCGCGAGCCGCTCCTCGAGCTCGGCGCTCGTCCCGCTGTCGTCGAACTGCGCGAGGACGTACCACGCATGCGGAGTGGGAAGGGGGTCGCGCAGCTCGCGCACATGACGCAAAACGGCCTCGAGGCAGGTGCGCGAGACCAGCTCAAACGCGGAAATGCGCTCGCCGATGCGCTGGCGCAGCCAGGCGAGGAGCTCGACCGCGCCCTGTGGGCTCTCCAGCGCGATCCATGCCGTAGCGCTCGCGGTTGGCTTGGGGTACAGGCGAAGCACCGCCGCGGTAATGATGCCGAGGGTGCCCTCGGCGCCGAGGAAGACCTGCTTGAGATCGTAGCCCGTGTTGTCCTTGCGCAGGCTACGCAGTCCGTCCCATACGCGTCCGTCCGGCAGCACCACCTCCAGTCCCAGCACCTGCTCGCGCGCATTGCCGTAACGCAGCACGTTCACGCCGCCCGCGTTCGTGGACAGATTGCCGCCGATCTGGCAGCTGCCCTCGGCAGCGAGCGAAAGCGGAAACAGTCGCCCGGCATCATCGGCAGCGCGCTGCACAGCCGCCAGAACGCAGCCGGCCTCCGTGGTGACCGTATCGTTCAGAGCGTCGAGTGCGCGAATACGGTTCATGCGGGCGAGCGCCAGCACCACCTCGCGGCCGCTGCCGCTCGGCACCGACCCGCCGACGAGGCCCGTGTTCCCGCCCTGCGGAACGAGGGCGACACCTTCCCGCGCGCACAACTCTACGACCCGGCTTACCTCGGCGGTGCTCGCGGGGCGCACGACGCATTCCGCGCGCGCGAAGTATTGTCGCCGCCAGTCGGTGAAGTACGGTTTCGTGTCCTCGAGGGCCGTAAGCACGTTCGCCGCGCCTACAATGTCGGCGAGACGCTGTTGCAGAGTCATCTTTGAACACTATTCGGCTTCTACTGCTTTGGCTAGCCGGGCTCGGCGTCGCCTCCGCGCAATCACCGCCCATCGTGGTGGGTGCGGTGATTTCGCAGACGGGCGCGCAGGCCGCCGGGGCGGCCGATTACGCGAAAGGCATCGAGCTCTGGCGGGACGAAGTGAACGCGGCCGGCGGACTTTTGGGTCGCGCGCTGGAGTTGCGCGTGCTCGACGATGCTTCGCAGGCCGTGAATGCCGGGCCTCTGTACGCGCGACTTATTCGCGAGAAGGCCGACCTTCTGATTGGTCCTTATGGCTCTGCAGCGACACTCGTCGCCGCGGCTGAAGCCGAGCGCGCGCGCCGCGTCATGGTGAATGGCGCCGGACCGGCGGCGGTGATTCACGGGCGCGCGCCGCGCTATGTGTTTCAGACCGCAATTCCGTATTCCGCGTATGGCCCGGTCGTCCTTCCGGTGGCGGCCGAAGCCGGCTACCGCAGGCTTTTCGTCGTGGCACGCGACGACGTGGCCTCGCACGAGATGGCGCAGGCCGCTCAGCGGGCGGCGGGAAAGGACTTCAGCGTCGAGGTGGAGGTGTACCGACCGGGCACGCTGGACTTTGGCGCTCAGGTCGCGAAAGCGCGCGCGAGCGGCGCCGAGGGCTGGGTGGCCTTCGGCGACGTGCGCGAGGCCGCCGAGATGGTGAAGACCTTCAAGCGAATGAGCTACGCGCCCGCGCTTTTCTTCGCGCGCGCGGCAGCGCATCCGCGCTACATCGCGCTGCTCGGTCAGGACGCGGAATGGAGCCTCGGCGCAGTCGACTTCGACGCGCGCGTCGGCGAGAGCGCGGGTGCCTTTGCCAAGGCCTTCGCTGCCAAGTGGACCGTTCCGCCCGGCCTCGTCGCGGCCCAGGGTTATACCGCGGGCGTGGTCCTCGGCGCGGCGGTGCGCCAGGTGGGCACGCTCGATCAGGAGAAGCTGCGCGGGGCGCTGGCGCAACTCGAAGTTCCAACGCCGCTCGGCACCTACAAGGTCTCGCCGCAAAACGGCGCGCAGATCGGCGCCACGCCGACGCTGGTGCAGATCCGCAAGGGCCGCCTCGACGCCGGCGACCCGCTCCTGCCCTACCCGCAATGGAATGAGAGGGCGCTCCTTCGATGAACCGCTCGTTTCTCTTCACGCCGGGCAATGTGGCGCGGCGCGTCGAAAAGGCGCTCACGCTCGCGGCCGACGTCGTCATCGTCGACCTCGAAGACTCGGTCGCAATCGCCGAAAAGGCAGCGACGCGCAAGCAAGCGGCCGCGGCGCTCGAGCGTCCGCGCCGCGCCCGCGGTTATGTGCGCGTGAATGCCCCCGCCACGCAGTTTTGCTACGGGGACCTGGCGGAAACTCTGCACCGGGGCGTGGATGGCGTCGTCCTCCCGAAGGTCGAGAGCGCCGCCGACCTGCACGCGATCGATTGGCTGATGTGGAATCTGGAGCGCGAACGCGGCATGCCCGAAGGTTCGATCGACCTCATGCCGCAGATCGAGACCGCGGCCGGCCTGCATCGCATCGACCGGGTGCTGCAGGCGCGGAGCCTGCGCCCATACAAAGGGCCGTGGCGGGTCAAGCGCGTTGCGTTCGGGGCGGCGGATTACGCGCACGAGCTGAATCTCGCCGTCTCGCTCGATGAGCCGGAGCTTGCCGAAGCGCGTGCCCGCGTCGTGCTCGCCTCTCGCGCCGCCGGGCTTGAAGGGCCGATCGACAGTCCCTGGTTCCACTTCAAGGAGCCCGCCGGGTTCGCGCGGGCGCTCGAGCGCAGCCGCCGTGGCGGGTTCCAGGGCCGCTTGTGCGTGCACCCCGACCAGATCGAACCGGTCAACGCGGCGTATGCGCCGAGCGACGCCGAGCTTGCCCAGGCCGAGCGCATCGTGCGCGCGTTCACGGAGGCGGAGGCGCGCGGCGAAGCCGCGGTGCAGGTCGACGGCCAGATGGTGGATTACCCCGTCGCTTATCGCGCGCAAGCGCTGCTCGAGAGCGCGGGCCGAAAGAGCTGAAGGTCGTCCTTCCGGTCGCCGCGACGCTGGCGATTCAGACCCTCGTCTCCACCGCGGTGTACTGCGCGCCGGTGATGGCGCCGGTCGCGGCGCCCGCGCTTGGCGTAGCGCCCGCCGCGGTGGGCTACTTCGTGATGCTGGTTTACATCGGCTCGATGATCGGCACGGTGACGGCCGGCGGCTGGGTGGGCCGCTTTGGTCCGATTCTCGTCTCGCAGGCGGGGCTTGGACTGTGCTTCGTTGCGCTCGCGATCGGCGCTACGGGCGCGCTCCCGGCCGTGCTCTGCGCCGCGTTCCTTCTCGGGCTCGGCTACGGGCCCGCGACACCAGCCAGCTCCGCCATTCTTGTACGGGCGGCGCCGCCCCACATGCTGGCGCTTACTTTTTCGATCAAACAGACCGGCGTCCCGCTCGGTACGGCGATCGCCGGCGCGGCCGTTCCGGTTCTCGTGCTCGGCTTCGGCTGGCAGGGTGCAGCCCTCGTCATTGGCATGGCATGCGCGCTATGCGCGGCGCTGCTTGTACCCGTTCGCGCCCGCTACGACGCCGAGCGCAATGCGGCGATGCCGGTCTCATTGCGTTCCGCATTTGCCCCGGTCACGCTCATTGTGCGCGACCGCGCGCTGCTCGAGCTGTCCCTGGTGTCGCTCATCTATGGCGGCATGCAGATCACCCTGCTCGCGTATCTCGTCACTTTCCTCGTGGAGAGCTTCGCGCTTTCGCTCGTGCTCGCCGGAGCGGTCATGGCCGCGTCGCAGGTGACAAGCGTGCTCGCGCGCATCGCATGGGGCGTTTTCGCCGATCGCTTCGCCAGCCGCCGGGCGACGCTTGGACTTCTCGGCATCGGCATGGGAACGACCGCGATTTGCGCGCTCGCGGCCGCGCCGAGCTGGCCGCTGTGGGCGCTTTTTGCGTACGCGATGGTGTACGGCGCGACGGCGGTCGGATGGAACGGCGTTTTTCTCGCGGAGATCGCGCGCCGCGCGCCGCCAGGGCGCGTAAGCGACGCCACCGGCGGATCGGCATTTTTTACATTCCTCGGCGTGGTGATCACGCCGCCGCTTTTCCACGCCGTGCTGTATGCCACGTCGTCCTACGCGCTTACGTACGCGTTATTCGGCGTACCGGCGCTCATCGCCGGCCTGCGACTCATGGCCACCGCTACAATCGCGCGCGATGTCCCACATTCCTGAAGGTTTTCGCAGGATGGAGAAGCTCAGCCCGTTCAACACCCTGGTGGGGCCGCTGTACGAGCGCCGCGACGGCGAGACGGTGTCGATCGGCCTTCAGCTTGAGGAAAAGCACACCAACTCGCGAGGGAAGTGCCACGGCGGCGTGCTCGCCACCCTTGCCGATCTGGCGCTCGGCTACGCCATGCTCGCCAAGACCGGCGACCGTGGGGGCTTCGTAACCGCGCATCTCGCGGTGGATTACGCCGGTGCCTGCCGTGCCGGCGACTGGGTGGAATCGCAAGTCGAGATCCAGCGCGTGGGAAGCCGGCTCGCTTTCGCCAACTGCTACCTCGTCGCGAACGGCGCACGCATCGTGCGCGCAAGCGCCATCTTCGCGCGCGAAGGTCAGCGTGAATGACGCGCCAGGTCGTATTGGTGCCGGGCCTCTGGATGCCTGCGGCCGCGATGGCTTTTCTCGGGCGAGCGCTGCACGCCTACGAGCCGCGCGTTTTTACGTACCGCGGACGCGATTGCCATGAGCGCAACATTGAAGCGCTCGCGCGCTTCGCAGGCGACGGCGCCAGGCTGATCGGTCACAGCCTGGGCGGCGTGCTCATCTACGACATGCTGGCGCGGCATCCGGAAGTGCGCGCCGACGCGGTGGTGCTGCTCGGCGCCCCGGTGCGCGGGTGCTTCGCCGGCCGTCGCTTCGGCCGCGGCGCCGTCGGGCGCTGGATGATGGGCGCCTGCTGCTCGCTGTGGGCAGAGCGCGAGGCGCGCTGGCAGCGCGCTGCGCCGCTCGGCGTGGTGGCGGGAACGCGCCCGGTCGGACTCGGCCGGTTGTTCGGCGCGCTGCCCGGTCCGAATGACGGCGTTGTGCGCGTCGAAGAAACGACCGTCGACGGAATGGCCGATCGCGCGCTCGTGCGCCAAGGCCATAGCATGCTGATCGTTTCGCACAGCGTCAGCGCTTTGGTCGCGCGTTTCCTCGCGCGGGGCGCGTTTGCATGAAGCTGTTCTGGGTCGGCGCCGTAGTCCTTATCGCCCTTGCCGCGGGCTGCCAGTCGCTCGCCTATTACACCCAGGCCATCGGCGGCCATCTCAAGGTCATGGCGAGCGCGCGTCCGGTGTCCGACGTGCTCGCCGACCCGGGTACCGCGCCAGAGCTGCGCGAGCGCCTCGACCTTGCGCGCCGCATCCGCGCATTCGCCACCGAGCACCTCAAGCTGCCCGACAACAACAGCTATCTCACCTATGCCGAGTTGAACCGGCCGTACGTCGTCTGGAACGTATTCGCCGCGCCGCGCTTCTCGGTGGAGCCGAAGCAGGAATGCTTTCCGTTCACGGGGTGCGTGAGCTATCGCGGGTTCTACGCCGAGTCCGACGCGCGCGGCCATGCCGACAAGCTGCGCGAGGAGGGCTACGACGTTTACGTGGGCGGCGTGCGCGCGTATTCCACGCTCGGCTGGTTCGACGACCCACTGCTCTCGACCTTCATTCGCGTGCCCGATACCGAGCTCGCACGGCTCGTGTTCCACGAGCTCGCGCACCAGCTCGTTTACGTGCGTGGCGATACCACTTTCAACGAGTCTTTCGCCGTCGCGGTGGAGGAAGAGGGCGTGCGCCGATGGCTCGAGCACGAGCGCCGCGGTGCGGAGCTTGATGCGTTCCGCGCCGGGCAAACGCGCAAGCGCGA
>Ga0075418_10009273_pt1 | contig 11033 bp, 10 predicted proteins | sample SoiMetdeltSBSDD2_FD_81776 | JGI IMG/M metagenome (GOLD analysis project Ga0075418, IMG submission 81776) | Bulk soil microbial communities from a Populus tree surrounding site in Tennessee, USA - Soil MetaG P. deltoides SBSDD2 | ecosystem: Environmental > Terrestrial > Soil > Tree plantation...
TGATCAGCCTGCATACGGGCATCTCGGTGGATAAGGTCGCGTCCGGCTCATCCATATTCATCATGAAGGAAGATTTTGGAGACAAGTCCGTCGTAGCATCGACGTCGCGCGATCAGCTGTTTCTCCCGTGGTATCTCGGCTACCGAGTCCACCGTCGCGCCAGCGCTGCGGCCGCAAACATTCTGCGGGACCAGTTGACCAAAGGCATTCCCGACTGGACGTTTTCGGTGAGGACTGCGCCGCTAGCCATACTCAGCAGCGCGACGATGCCTTCCGTGCTGATCGAAATCGGAAACCTCAACAATGCGTCCAGCACGCAGATGCTGGTTGATGCCGCATTTCAGACTCGCCTGATAAACACGCTTGTCGACGGGATTCAGCGCTTTTCAGAAAGTGCCCAGGGAACGGCGAACTAAGATGCCAAGACACATCACAATCGCTTTGGTTGTCTTGATAGCCGGACTGGCCGTGGCTCTGGGATTTTTCGTCGACGTTGTGGGCAGGGTTCAGTCGATGATGAAAAACGAGAGGGAAACCGAAGAGAATCCGTTCAAGCCGCCGACACAGCCTCTCTACGCTCCAACCGATCCAGCTGTTAACGTGAAAATCTTTTTTCCGGCAGCCAGTGGCGATACGTTGCTGGTCGCCGAAGATCAAATGATCTTCAAGTCTTCGGAGCTTGCAAATCGCGCAAAGCAGATCTTGCAAAAAGTGCAGGAGGGGCCGCATGACGCAAGTATGGTTCCCTCACTGCCGAAGGAAACGAAGTTTCAAGATCTCTTCATCTCAGAGCAAGGCACAGCCTTCATTGATTTTTCGAGTGCAATTGCGACAAATCATCCCGGCGGCGTGCTCAATGAAGTTGCAACGATTTATTCCATCGTGGATTCCCTCACGTACAATTTGCCGGAGATCCGGGAGGTAAAGATCCTGATCGGCGGCGTCGAAAAAGAAACGCTCGCGGGACATTGCCTACTTCTCTTGCCTCTTGAGCTGGATCTCTCGATGACTAACGTCATGCCTCGCGAAGAGAAGACTGCATCTGCGCAATGAGAACGGACGGACGCGCCACCAATGAACTGCGGTCGGTTCGCATAACTCCGGGATTTATCGGGCAAGCTGAAGGCTCTGTTCTGATTGAAGTCGGGCGGACGCGCGTCATTTGTACGGCAAGCGTTGAAGAAAACGTTCCCGCATTCTTAAGAGGGACGGGCAAGGGTTGGATCACATCGGAATATTCGATGATTCCCCGTGCGACGAACACGCGGACGCCGCGGGAATCCACGGTAGGCAAGAAGTCTGGGCGCACACAGGAGATTCAAAGACTTATCGGCCGCGCCCTGCGGGCGTCGATAGATTTGGATAATCTGGGTGAACGCCAGATTTGGATGGACTGCGATGTGATCGAAGCCGATGGCGGAACGCGCACAGCATCAATCACTGGAGCGTTTGTAGCAATGAGTCTGGCGGTCGACTCTCTGCTGGCTGCAAAGAAACTCAGCACGAATCCAATCCGGTCGCACGTGGCTGCGGTCAGCGTCGGAGTCGTCAAGGGCGTCCCTATGCTTGATTTGGACTACAGTGAAGACTCCACGGCGTTTGTAGATTTCAATATCGTCATGACCGACCGCGACGAGTTTGTTGAAATTCAAGGCACCGCCGAGCGTTTTCCGTTCAGTGCGACGGCACTCACAGAATTGCTTGACCTTGGAAAGCTCGGCATCCACGAGTTGATTGAAATTCAGCGAAAAATCTTGCACCGCTAGTGAAACGGCTCATCGTCGCAACAACGAATGCTGGAAAAGTTATCGAGATCCGATCTGCGCTTGGGGAAATGCCTTCATGGTCCCTCGATACGCTCCCGCCGGGAATTCCCTCCATTGAAGAAACAGGGACAACGTTTCTGGACAACGCCGTTTTAAAAGCGGAGCACTACAGCAGGTTTGTCAATGACGTGACACTCGCCGACGACTCCGGCCTATGTGTGGAGGCACTGGATGGACGGCCCGGTGTACATTCCGCGCGGTATGCCAAGGATCCTTCGGCGCGGATCCGGCGAATCCTCGAGGAGATGCAGCATGTTCCCGACGGCCAACGTCAGGCTGCATTTTATTGCGCTCTTGCTTTGGCAAAGAAAGGAAAGATCGTCTGGACAACGCAAGGTGAAGTTTCAGGTGTCATTGCCCATGCTCCTGCAGGTGAGGGGGGATTCGGATACGATCCAGTATTCCTGTTACCCGAACTGAACCACACGATGGCTGAACTCGGAACGGAAGACAAAAACTTGCTCAGTGCCCGCGGAAAAGCTGTCGCCGAGCTGCGCAAAGTCCTGGATCGATTGTGAGACTTTTTCCTTTCGAGCGCGTCTGTCTCTTGGGTATCGTTCGGAAGAGGGGAATCTCATGATCGCAGTCATCGTTCTTGTTGCTCTGCTCGCGCAGGGCGGCCAGCAGGGGCCGAAATCCTTGGATATCGACCCGAGTAAGATTATGCCGCCTGTAGTGGTACCGGCGGGAACGGTGATTCCCGTCACGCTCTTAACCCGCATCAGCACGAAACAGGCGAAGGACGGTGACCCCGTTTCCGGCAAGACTGCATTCCCGATAATGATCGATAACAAGGTCGTGATTCCGGCAGGCTCTCCCGTGCGCGGCAAAATCACCGAAGTAGTGCGACCCGGACGAGTAAAGGGCAAAGGTGAACTCACGCTGAATTTTCAAGCAATCGTCGTGAACGGCGTAAGCGTTCCAATCTACACATCACTTGGTGGTGCTGGGGGCGCAGGCGAACGAAAAGGCGAAGCAACTATCGAGGGCGATTCCAGTAAAGGGGACGATGCCAAAACGGTAGGCACTGGCGCAGTGGAGGGCGGATTAGTCGGTGTGATCGTCAGTGGTGGGAAAGGCGGTGCCGTTGGCGGAGCCGGTGGCGCTGCAGCCGGAACTGCCGCCGTGCTGCTCACGCGAGGCAAGGACCTCACTATCGAACCCGGCACCACGATTGACATCCGGTTAGATCGTCCGATGGAGCCCTGACCGGCTCTTACTTCGGCGGCTTTTCGTGCGTCGGGTTTTGGTTGTACTCCTGTGACTTACCGGGCGGAATTGTCAGCCACTCCCACGCAGATCCACGTAGCGATTTTGCAATATAGACCATTTGGCCAACATGGTAGCTGGTGTGCGCAACCAATCGGAGCAGGGCTTCGTGCACTCGGAATTTCTCACCGCGAATAGTCACGAGGCGGGACAGATCGTCATCGGTCAAACCCTCGAGTGCCTCGAACAGGACAGCCCATCCCTCATCCCACAGTTTTAACACTTCAGCGCGTGAGACGGTTCCGAGGGATTGAAATTCTGAGTCCCGATCGCGCCACGCCTTCTCCCCGTCGGCGGTCAAAAAATCCGTGAATCGCGATTTAAAATTCCCTGCCAGATGCCGGACGATCACGGCAATCGAATTGTTGTCACCACCTGCCGAGTAACAGAGTTGATCATCGCGGACCTGTCTCAGCGCTCCTTCGCCCAGGACTTTATACCGTCGCCACTCCCCTTCGATCGAACCCGTGATATCTCTCATGCCGCGAATTATAGCCGCGCTAACCCAATTCGCCTCTCAATGCGCTACAATACCCAGATGCCGCACGGGGCGTAGCGCAGCCTGGCTAGCGCGCCTGCCTTGGGAGCAGGAGGTCGATGGTTCAAATCCATTCGCCCCGATTGGAAAGAAAAGAGTTTGGTCCGAGTAGTGTTGAGGCCGCCCATTGTGACGTGATTTGTGGCGTAAGTCTCAAACGCCCGCGTTCTGCTGCAGAATTCTTCAGGCAGCTCGAGCACACATTCAGTTAAGGTACGGCCGAGAATCAGCATTTGTCGGAAATATTCAGATTGATTCCACGTTTTTCTTTTGACAGGCGACATCACTCGACCGATCCTTCTCTAAAATACGGCACGCGCTGGAAGGCCAAATAGAATTTGAGCGCTCTATGCGCGAGGCTCTATGGAAGAGACACGAGGCTACCAACCCGAACAGACTGTCGCTACAGGAACATACCTGGGTCCATACGAGATCTTGAATCTGGTAGGAACGGGCGGTATGAGCCACGTGTATCGTGCGCGAGACAGTCGACTCGGCCGCGAAGTCGCCCTCAAGACCCTGCCGGCATCGATCGCCGCCAATCGAGACCGGTTAGACCGTTTCGAGAAAGAAGCTCGTCTGGCGTCCTCGTTAAATCATCCGAACATAGTGACGATTTACGACATCGGCGAGTCGAATTCGATTCCATACATTGCTATGGAGCTTGTGGCGGGTAGTACCTTACGCGAAATCTTGGGTCAAGGTCCTATGCCTCCCAGTCAATTAGTGAACGTGGCGTTGCAGATTGCCGACGGGCTGGCCAAGGCTCACGACGCCGGGATCGTCCATCGCGATTTGAAGCCCGAAAACGTAATGGTGACGACCGACGGTTTGGCAAAAATACTCGACTTCGGTATCGGTAAACATCAGTTCACGGGATCCATAAGCTCCTCGGCTGAGACTGTTCAGGCCACTGCAGGACTCACAACTCCAAGTATCATCATTGGAACGGCCAACTACATGTCTCCGGAGCAAGCGGCGGGGCGCGAAGTAGATTTTCGTTCCGACCAATTTTCGTTCGGCTCGGCTCTTTACGAGATGACAACGGGCAGACAGCCTTTCAGTCGTGATACCGCCGTGCAAACGATGTCGGCCATCATCGCGGAGTCACCACAGCCAATCGGCGTTGTGAGCCGATCTTTGCCCGATCCGTTGCGCGACATCATGCTGCGTTGTCTCCAAAAAGATCCCAACAAGCGCTATGCGTCAACACGCGACCTGGCAGCTGACCTGCGAAAGCTGTCTTCCCTTCTGCAAGCGGGTGAAGTGGAACTGACCAGGCCACCTCGAACACTGACCGTGGGAAAGCGAGCGCGACTGACGGCCGCGGTGATGCTAGGCGCCATTGTGTTGATTCTGGGGTCCACGATCGTATCTCCAAAAATACGGCAATTCCTGTCTCGCTCCGAAATCGTGGAGCCGATTCCGAGTGCCAAGAACGTGCTCGTGCTGCCCTTCCGCAGCATCGGAGAAAACGTCGACGATCAGGAATTCGCCGCTGGCCTGACAGCTGCGTTGAACAGTGCTTTGACTCACTTGACGACTATTCCCTCACTGCAAGTAGCTCCATCGAGCGAAGTCGCCAGCCGCCATATTACTAACCCCGAGGATGCCAAAAAAATTCTTGGCGCAAATCTAGTAGTCACCGGAACCACCGAGCATGAGGGTGATGCTTTACGTGTAAGTTGGAATGTCGTTGATACAGCCACATTCAAACAATTACGAACACGCACGATCAGCGTCAAGTTGTCCGAGCTATCAGCTGTCGAGAACCGGACGATCGGCGGAGTCCTTGAAACCCTGGAGCTGGATCTTAAACCAGCTGACCGCGAGGCCCTCACGCTCCACGACACCCAAGTGCCCGCAGCTAAAGATTTTTATTTGCGGGCACGAGGCTATCTGCAGGAGTATGACAAACCGGAAAACATTGCTCACGCCATCAGTTTATTTGAAGACGCAAGGAATCTTGATCCAGGATACAGCCTTGCCTACGCCGGCCTAGGTGAGGCCTACTGGCGGAAATACCAGAAGACGCAGCAAACCGAATGGATTGACTCCGCTCAGGAAGCATGCAAAAAAGCGCTTATTCCTAACGAAAAGCTCGCAGCAGCGCACGGCTGTCTGGCGACGGTCAATAGCGGAACAGGGCATTATGAAGAAGCGATAAAGGAATTTCAGCGTGCGTTGGAAAGCGAGCCGACGAACGACGAGTTTCGCCGAGAACTTGCTCGTACGGAAGAGAAGCTCGGTAAGATTCAGGATGCTGAGAAGACACTCCAACAAGCCATCACACTCCGGCCTCATTACTGGGCAAACTATAACTTGCTCGGGCACTTTTATTTCAACCAGGGCCGTTACGCAGATGCCGCCGAAATGTTCTCTCAGGTCATCAAACTTGCTCCCGACAGTTTGTACGGCTACAGCAATCTAGGTGGGACTTATGTCCGGCTTGGACGCTACTCTGACGCCATACCGATGTTTGAACGATCCGCGAGTATCCGGCCAACTGCGACGGCTTACTCCAATCTGGCCACAGCCTACTTCAATCGGAGACGATTTATCGAGGCCGCAAGTCAGTTCGAAAAGGCAGCAAAGCTGGATGAAAAGAATTACGCCATTTGGGGAAACCTCGGAGATGCCTATTACTGGGCTCCCGGAATGCGTTCTCAAGCTCCCGATGCATATCGCAAAGCAATCGCGCTAGGAGAGGAAGCTGCAAAAGTCAATCCGCGCGATGCGATTCTGCTCAGCCGCATCGCCGGATACTACGCCATGAATGACGAAAGACAACCAGCGCTCGGTTATTTAAACCGGGCGCTTGGAATTTTACCGAATGAGCCATCCGTGCGACTCAAAGCAGCTCTTATCCATAATCACTTTAAAGAAGTCGATCAAACTCTCGAGTGGCTGGAAAACGCCGCGAAAGCAGGCTACTCGATCACAACAATTCGCGACCTTCCTGATTTCGATCACTTGTGGGGGTATCGGAGGTTTCAAGATCTCCTACGCAGCAACTAACAATTGAGAGAACGGAGGACAGTATGGCCTCAGATGGTCAGCAATTGAGAACTTTCCCAATCCTTATCAAACAGAACGGTCGAGTGCACGACCCTGATTCCCGCAAAAGTCTCATCTTAAATCAGGGGGAACAAGTGCAGTGGGTCGCAATCACGCCCGGACCGTGGACGATACTTTTTGAGAATTCTCCCTTCGCCCGGCACCGTTTCGATGTTGACGTCGGATCTCCCGACTTCAGCGGCGAGCCAAGGGAGGGGGCAACACCCGGATTATTTAAGTACCGCGTCTTCCGAAATGATGAACTTACGGACGACCCGGATATCCTCATTGAAAGCTGACTCCCGAATTCATCCGATTCGGCCCGCATCAAAGTGATGCGGGCCTGGCTGTCTTTGCACCTTCGCACTATGTTAAACCGCCCGCACAGCGCTAAGGTGATGCCCGTGATTCATCGAAGACGAAGTGTGGTTCCAGCACATGTGATAGCATTTCATCGCCACCTAGTTCTCAGATCGCCCCGATTGGAACTTACGTCTGGCTAAGTGAGGCCGGTTATTTCACGCCGAATTTCTGTGATCAGTCATGCCGTGCTTATTTTGTGCATGATTGCTGTAAACACGGTTTTTGTTCGCGCACAGGATGGCCAACCGGGACAGGACAGGCAGTCTGCTCAGGAGCCAACCGCAAACCAGGAACAGCAGCCCCCCACCGACACGCAACCCGTACAGGGCAACAAACCAGAAAACCCACCCGAGCCGGAATCACATGGGACGCGCCTTCGGTGGAAGGATATTCCCAAGAACGTGTTGCAGGACGAGGCGGCCGTCTTCACGAGTCCGTTTCGCATCAACCGACAAAACGCCAAATGGTGGATTCTGTTTGGCGGAGTCACGGCAACTTTCATTGGGTTTGATGAAAAGATTAATAATGCTTTGCCGGAGACAACGTTTTTAACCACGCCAAGCCGGTGGACGTCCCATCTAGGTGCCGACTACTCCATCTACCCGATTTGGGCAGGATTCTATTTTGTCGGTAAGGCTACTGACAGCCCGCGTGCCCGGGATACGAGCCGAATCGGAATCGAGGCTTTGCTCGATGCCGAGATCACGGTAAACCTGTTAAAACTCGCAACGCAGCGACCCCGCCCGGAACACCAAAACGTAAGCCTCGCATTTTTTACAGGTGGGGACGCATTTCCCTCGGGACATTCGATAAAGTCATGGACGCTTGCGCGAGTAGCTGCTCGAGAATACGCAGACAAGAAAATCGTTCCGATTGTCGCCTACAGCGCGGCAACGGCCGTAAGCGTCAGTCGATTCGGAGGAAGAAGGCACTCTATATCTGATGCCGTGGCTGGGGCGGCGATGGGGTTTTTCATTGGGGACTACGTATATCGGCACCACCACGCACCGTCCGAAAAATCCAAAGCAATAACGTGGATTTTTTCGCACGTGGATTTTAACTTCGGCATCGGGCCTGAACCGGCAATGTCCAATTCCCAACTCCTTCTCAATTCCCGTCCGATGAGCTTGGGGACTGAACTTGGTAAGTTCTCATTTCCGAGCCGGACCCACTAATCATTTGCGTTTGGACCTCGCATCTCAATAGGCTTTCAGGTATGACAGAACCAACAAAAGAAGAGTTGCTGGCGCGGATCGCTGAATTGGAAAAGCAAACGGGGTCGAAAAGGAGCGGTAGGCTGGAGTTCAAGGTGAGCGAGAAGGGTGGGGTCAGTGTCTACGGACTGGGCCGATTCCCCGTAACGCTCTACTACGAACAATGGACACGCCTGTTGGAAGCCTCGGATTCGCTTCGGACCTTTCTGGAAGAAAATAAAGCGAAACTCAAGCTTAAAGGCGCCGAATAGCTCAGAACGCACATTAAAAATTCTTAATCGAATCGTTGCCGACATATAGGGACCAATGATAGTCTCCGAGACCAGCTAAACGATTCGACCGCAGTTGAATCCTTTCTCAAGGAGACGGAAGTTATGCCCTACACTCTGAAAATTAACGGGCAATCGAAATCAGTAGATGTGCCCGCGGATATGCCCCTTCTCTGGGTGCTCCGTGACGTTCTCAATATGAAGGGGACGAAATTCGGATGCGGCATTGGAGCCTGCGGCGCGTGCACCGTGCATCTTGGAGGCACAGCAGTTCGCGCTTGTCAGACGCAGATTTCCAGAGTTGGTAACCAGGAAGTAAAGACAATCGAAGGACTTTCCAATGACGGATCGCATCCTCTGCAGAAAGCCTGGCTGGAGGTGGACGTCCCTCAATGCGGGTACTGTCAGGCCGGACAGCTTATGACAGCAGCGGCGTTGTTGGCCAAAACCCCGAAACCTACGGATGCCGACATTGACTCTGCAATGACGGGCAACGTATGCCGATGCGGAACCTACGTCAGGATCCGCGAAGCGATTCACCTCGCCGCGAATGGCGGGAGGAAGGCATAGGAGGGCGCCATGAAAACAACCACGAAACAACTCGATCGTCGATCGTTCATTAAATTCAGTGCTCTTGCAGGCGGTGGTTTGCTCGTTGGCGTTTACGCCGACTCCGAAGTTTTCGCGCAGCAGCGGGGTCCTGCTGCCCCACCGGCGCCGGTCAATCCGAACGTCTATATAACTGTTCATCCGGACAACACCTTCACGCTGATCGCAAAGAACCCGGAAACGGGTCAGGGCATGCGAAACGCATTGCCAATGCTGATTGCCGAAGAACTGGATGTTGATTGGAAGCAAGTAAAGGTTCAGCAAGCCGATTGCAACCCCACGTTGTACGGCCAGCAGATTGAAGGGGGCAGCACGGCGACTCCGACCAACTATATGCCAATGCGGCAAGTCGGTGCGGCAGCACGCATGATGCTGGTCTCCACGGCGGCAAAACAGTGGAACGTTCCGGAAAGCGAGGTCACGACTAGTTCGGGAACGGTGAAGCACGCGCGCACAAACAAAACCGCGACATATGCTTCGCTGGCGGAAGCGGCGCTAAAGATGCCGCCGATGGCCGTAACCGACATCAAGTTGAAAGAGCAAAAGGATTTCAAAATCCTCGGAACGCCCACTCCAGGCGTCGATAACATGGCGATCGTTACAGGAAAACCGGCGTTCAGCATTGACGTGAATCCTCAGGGCATGCTCTACGCCGTCTATCAAAAGTGCCCCACATTCGGCGGAAAGGTCATGAGCGCGAATGTAGAGGAAGTGAAAAAGCAACCAGGTGTTAAGCACGTCTTTGTGATCGAACCCCCGCCTCCTCCGGCAGCTGGACAGCGCGGCGCCGGCGGCCCCGGTGGCAACGTCACTTGGGCGGGCGGAGTTGCAATCGTCGCCGAGAACTGGTGGTACGCACAGAACGCTCGCAGCAAAGTTTTGAAGGTCGACTGGGATTACGGCCCGACTAGAAGCCAAAGCACCGCCGGCTACATGACCCACATCAAGGGGCTGGCATCGAAAGCTTCTCAAGAGCCTGCGGGTGGCAACGCTAGCGCGAAAGAAGGCGACGCCGAGGCGGCTTTCAAGACTGCCGCTAAGATCGTCGAAGCGGAGTATGAGTTTCCCCTTCTGTCACACGCGCCACTCGAACCGCAAAACTCAACGGCCTGGTTTAAGGACGGGAAGATCGAAATCTGGTCATGCGCCCAAATTCCATCCTTGAATGACGCCGCTGTGCCCAGCGGTGTTCAGCCGACCGACGTCACGTTCCATATGGTCCGTGGTGGCGGCGGTTTCGGACGGCGTCTCTACAAAGAATATGACGTTGAAGTTTCCAAAATCGCGCGGCTTGTCGCCGATGAACGAGCCAAAGCAGGCCAGCCGAGTGTTCCGGTCAAGCTGCTCTGGTCGCGTGAAGACGATATCGCCCACGATGACTACCGGCCAGCCGGCTATCACTATTTCAAAGCCGGTTTGGATGCAAACGGAAAGCTGATCGCCTTCCGGGACTTTGTTGCCAGCTACGGTAACACCTCAGTCGTACCCTCAGGTCCGGAGAGCTTCCCGAGAGGTTTCGTCGAGAGCTACTGGGCGTTCAGGGATGAGTCGATGCCGTTTGGCGTTCCGACGGGAGCCATGCGAGCGCCGAGCACAAATGGAGTCTCGTTTGTGATGAATGGGTTCATGGATGAAGTCGCGATCGCGGCCGGCAAAGATCCATTGCAATACCGGTTGGATCTCCTGAGTAGCCCGACCAGCTATAAACCGCCGGCAAACCGAACTGGATTCGGCGCGCCCTTTAACGCGGATAGAGCTCGAGCCGTGTTGGAAGCCGTGCGTGATATGTCCGACTGGAATAACCGCAGCAAGCTGCCGAAAGGTACCAGCAAAGGCGTTGCATTGCAGTACGCGCATTCGGGTTATGTCGCCTACGTCGCTCAAGTAA
>Ga0075418_10009276_pt1 | contig 11032 bp, 8 predicted proteins | sample SoiMetdeltSBSDD2_FD_81776 | JGI IMG/M metagenome (GOLD analysis project Ga0075418, IMG submission 81776) | Bulk soil microbial communities from a Populus tree surrounding site in Tennessee, USA - Soil MetaG P. deltoides SBSDD2 | ecosystem: Environmental > Terrestrial > Soil > Tree plantation...
CCCCGGCGCGGCCGCGAATTCGGGATCGCCGTGCGAAGGATCTCCAGTTTCTTCGTGGCGCCGTTGAGGATGCCGATGTTCGCGGCGTTGAAGTCGAGCATGTACAGATTGTTGTTGTGGTCGGCGTTGATGCCGTAGGAGCCGATCGTGCGCTTCGTCTCCGGGTCGGTGAAGGTGCCGAAGTTCTCCCAGGTGCTCGTCGCAGGATCCAGTCTCAGGATCTGGGCTCGGTCCGAGTTCTTTACCCACACCTTGCCGTCGACGTGGGAGAAGGTCGGCGAGGCGAACGACTGCTGCGTCGCATCGGTCTGCCACTCCTTCGGGACGGACCAGGTCTGGACCTTGCCGGTCTTTCTGTCGAGTCTTGCGACGCCGCCCTGATACATCAGAGCGACCCAGAGATTGCCGTCACGGTCGAACTCGAGGTCGAGTGTTCCGACGGGGAAGCCTTCCTTGATCTGTGGAATCGGATACTCGGTCACCTTCCCGGTCCTCGGATCCATCCTGCCTACGAACAGCGCGCCGAAGTCCGAGTACCAGACCATGCCGTCGGCGTCGACGACCACGTCGTGTGGTTCGATGGTCGAGCGCGGCAGGTCATACTCGGTCACGATCATGCGTGTGGCACGCCCCGAGGGGCGCGGCAGCGTCTTGAACGCGTAGTCGTGGGTTGGCCCGTGGCTCAAGTTGACGGTCGCCAGCCATTCCGCGGCAGCCTTTGCCCGGGGATCCCCGCCCATGCCGCCCTCGCCGCCCATCGCGTTGCCCGCGCCGCCGCCCAGATTGCGGCGCGCCGTGCCGACGAGCCGCTGCGGGCGCTGCAGCGTGCTGCCGGGATAGTAGCCAGCCATCCGCTCCAGCACCTGCAGGAACTGGCTGGCGTCGTGCCTGGAATTCACAATCGGCGCGTACGAATGGCAGCTGTTGCAGGAGAGCAGAAACTTCTTCTGCTGATCGGAGCCAGGCATGCTCGCCAGCCACTCGGCGTTGGTGAGTTGCGCGGCGAGATTGCTCGTCGGACGCAGTGTGAGGTCTGCGCGCGCTGTCACGCCGGGGCGCACATCGATCGCAGTCGGGCCAGGGAGGTCGTAGCCGACGGCGCGGATCTTCAGAGCGTAGCTGCCCGGCTCGAGCTTTGTCACAGGGAAGCTGTAACGGCCCATGTCGTCGGAGACGACTGAAACGGCGATCGTGGAGTCGTTCTTTCTAGCAGTGACCACCACGCCTTCCATGGGGCCTTCCTGTTCGGAGTTGACACGCCCGGTGAGGGCCACGCCGGCCTGCGCCTGCGCTGACGACCAGCCAAGTCCCGCGTGCATGACGAGCGCCGTCAATCCAACCGCCGCGGCGAGCCCAACAGTCTTTCGCATGGCAGCCTCCAAGCCGAGCGCAATCTTAGGCCGTCTGGCCCCGTTTGGCCAACGCCATCGCATGTATGATTAGGCCTCGGCGTAGCTTTGCTCATGGGCCTTCGTGCAAAACGGAGGTGGTCGTTCGAGGTTCGGAGTGCACGATGAAGCGGCTTGCCGTCATCGCCATAACCCTGTGTCTCGGTGTTGCGTCGTCCGCGCTTGGTCAGACGAGCTGGCCGAACCAGCGCGAGGCCGACTTCCTTCTGCGTAATTTCCGCTTCGGAAGCGGGGAGACGCTCGCAGAGCTGCGCATCCACTACATCACGCTCGGCACTGCACGGAAGAACGCTGCTGGCGAGATCGTGAATGGCGTGCTGCTGCTGCACGGCACGAGTGGGTCGAGCACGTCCTGGCTACAGCCGACACTGGCGAACGAGCTGTTTACAGGAGGGCAGCCGCTCGACGCTTCACGTTACTTCGTGATCATTCCGGACGGCATCGGCGCGTGCGGATCCAGCAAGCCGAGCGATGGCCTGCGAGGCGGCTTTCCGCACTATCGGTACCGTGACATGGTGGAGGCCCACTATCGTCTCGTCACCGAAGGGCTGGGCATTCGACATCTGCGTCTCGTGCTCGGTACGTCGATGGGCGGGATGCAGACGTGGATGTGGGGCGAGATGTATCCCGATTTCATGGACGGACTCGTCCCGATCGCCAGTCAGCCAAGTGCGATGAGCGGCCGCAACTGGCTGACACGCCGCGTTCGGATCGAAGCCATCCGCAACGATCCGGACTGGAACGGCGGCAACTACGAGAAGAATCCCACGCGCTACATCTACACGCTGCCGCTGGCGTCACTGATGACGGAAAGCGTCGTCAGGATTCAGGAGACCGCGCCGACACGCGAAGCGGCTGATGCGCTCTATCAGCGGCTCGTCGAAGAAGCGAAGAAGAACGACGCGAACAACCAGCTTTATGCGATCGAGGCGGTCATGGACTACGACCCGTCGAAAGATCTGAGCAAGATCAAAGCACGCCTCTTCGCGATCAATTTCGCTGACGACGCGCTCAATCCGCCGGAGCTGGGGGTGCTCGAGCCGGCCATTGCGAAGATTCCGCATGCCCGGTATGTCATGCTCCCGGCCGGGCCCGATACGCACGGCCACTATACGTATTTCCGCGCCGCCTTGTGGAAGGCGCATCTCGCGGAATTCATGCACACTCTGGAGGCCACACGGGAATGAGGAAAGTTGCATTGCTCACGGGCGCGATCGCACTGGTTGCCTTGTCGATCGCGACGGCGCAAACGAAAACAGTCTGGGACGGCGTCTACAGCGAAGCGCAGGCGGGTCGCGGTAAGAAGTCGTACATCACGAATTGCGCGTCGTGCCACAACGAGGGGCTCCAGGGCGGCGACCTCGCGCCGGAGCTGAAGGGGGAGAGCTTCCTCCTTCGCTGGAACGACAAGTCGATGTTCGAGTTCGTAGACCGGGTTCAGAAGACGATGCCGCAGGACGCCCCGGGCAGTCTCAGTGCGGAGGAAAACGGCGACATCGTCGCGTATATCCTGCAGGTGAACAAAATGGCGCCCGGGTCCGCGGATCTTTCGTCGGACGCGGCAGCGCTGAAGGCCATCACCATCACCAAATCCAAGTAGCGCGCAGGCTTTAGCCTGCGCGTAGCGTAGCGCGCACGCCTCGTACGTGGGGCGGGTTCCGCCGAGCGGCGTACTACAATGCGAGGCGGACCTGCTGTATCACCATGCGAGGCCGACCCGCTGGAGACACTCAATGTCGAAAATCCGTATCGCCACGTTGATCGTGGCCATTCTGACGCCCGTGCTCGCAGTGCACCTGTCTGCCCAGCAGCGCGGCCGTGGCGCTGGCGGCCGAGGCAATGCGCCCGAGTTTCCAACCGACCTGCAGTGGTCGAGTAACGCCGAGACGCAGCGGCGTGTGGCGACGGCGATGAAAATTGCCGGTTCGGATTTGGTTCCACAGGCAAAGATGTTCTGCACCGCGACGGGTCCGCAGCGCATGGCGGTGGCGAGACAAGCGGCGGGACTTCCGCCGATGCCGAACGTCGTCGTCGAGCCAACGCGCGTGTTCGACAACATGTGGTGGATCGGGATGACGTCCCAGAACGTCTGGGCGATTACGACCAGCGAGGGCATCATCCTGCTCGACACGATGAACAGCTCCGATGAAGCGCGCGATGTGATCGTCGCGAGCATGAAAAAGGTCGGCCTTGATCCCGCTCAAATCAAATACATCGTCGTTGGCCACGGCCATCCGGGACAGTCGGATCACACCGGCGGCGCGCTGCACCTGCAGAAGACCTATGGGGCCAAGGTCGTGATGAGCCCGATCGATGCGAAGCTGGTGCTCCCGACCCAACGTCCCGATCGTCCTCTCGCGGTGCCCGACATCGACGCGTTTCATGGGCAGAAGCTCACGCTGGGCGACACGACGCTGACCCTGGTTCATATTCCGGGTCATACGCCGGGCACAATGGGGGTGATTGTGCCGGTGAAGCTGCGAGGCGCATCACATTCGGTGATCGTGCTGGCAGCCACGCAGATGCCGACCCGCGAGTCGCTGATCCAATTCGAGAAGGTCTTCACCGAGTTTGCGAAGCCGATGAAGGTGGAGGCCTCACTCAACATGCACGCGAACGGCGTGCAGAACGACCTCGAGTTCCTGGAGCAGATCCGGAAGAACCCGAACGGTCCAAACCCGTATCTTTACGGCCCCGAGCGCTTCAGCCGGTGGATGGACATCATGATCGAGTGCGGCAGGGGGCGGCTGGCGGCGCTGGGGGTGAACACTAACTGATCCTGTTGTTCCCACTTCTGGGTTCTCGGTGCTCGGTTCGTGTTCAGGTTCGGTTCTTAGTTCGGGGTTCGCGGTTCAGGGTTCGGCGTTCTTGCCTTGATGCGATCCGGCGTTCGCGGGCGCGACGGGCGTTCCGAAGCGCCTCTGGCGACTGAAGATATTCCAACAGCCCGGTAACTTCTTCGAGCGCGACCTCAGCGAGCTTTTCGTGCTCGAGACGAGTGTCTTCGGAAATGTGGCCTCTGTCGACGGCGTCACGTAGATGATTCTGCGATTCCATCAACGATGACCGCGCGAGGACGACAAACCGCGCAAAGTCGGCAGGGTTGAATCTGCCGAACCCTTCGGCGATGTGCCCGGGCGGGCCAGCAACGGCGTCTTCCAGCTGGCGTCGAAGCTTCCAGTCGGTTGACAGCCGTCCTCGTTCGCAGAGTCGATAGATGCTGTTCTTGTACGTGTAGCAGGCCTGCCAGGCACGGAGGTCCGTGAATCGGTGTATGCCCACGGCCCGTCACGGAGCATGCCAAATGCCACTGCTTGCGACCGTAGATCCGCGGGTATCTCAGACAGGCACGTAGAATTTGCAGCGCGTCAAGCGATGCGACCGCGCAGAATCTGCAGACGCGCTCACCGTTCACTGTTCGCCCTGCCGCACTAGACGGAACTCGAACTCGGAACTTGAACCCGGAACCGAACCTGAACACGAACTGAGAAGTGAGAACCGAGAAGTGTGAACGACGAGAAAGCGTTCACACCGCAATTCCCACCGTAAACGTCGCGTTGTACCCCGCCGTCGGGCTGCCCGTAACGTTTGCCAGTTCCGACGCCACGCTGTCGGCAAAGACATTGTCGCGCGCGTTGGCCGTCGGGTTCTGACCTTTCGCCGCGTATACACCCGTGGAATACAACGCTGCCGTGAGACTCTCGGGAAACGCAATCTGCGTCACCTTTACCGATCTGCCGTTCATCGTCACGTCGACGTGGATGTGCGTGGCGCGTCCCTGGTACCAGCCCGGGTAGATCGTCGTGAAAGTCACCCGCCCCGAGCTGTCACTGGTCTGAATGCCGCGCAGGAACGTTTCGGACACGCCGTTGTAGCCAGGCTGGGTGTACTGCGAGTAGTGGCCGTCTGCATCGCACTGCCAGATTTCCACATTTGCGCCCGACACCGGACTGCAGCCAGTGTTCACGTTCACCACGCTGATCGTCAGCGTCAGTGGGGCGCCGCTCTTACCTGCGCGGATGTCGCTTCTGAACAGATCTGTCAGCGAAGGGTACGGCCCGACGGTCTCGGATGGCGATACCGCACAGGCTGCATTTGTGCCCGTCGTGGTCGTTGCGGCGGCGGCTTCGACCGCGCTCGGACTCGTCGGCGTCTCGCCGCAGCGAGCCAGCGACAGCGCCGCGCCTGTGACACCCAACATGCCCAGCGCCTCGCGGCGCGTCAGTTTCTGTTTCATCTCCAGATCCTCCAGTGGTGTGATTCCACTGGAAAGGTGTTGTCCATCCGTTGGGGCCGTACAAAATGAGTATGGCAGCCGGACACGAAAGCTTCATGAAGCTGTCACAGTTTCGCAGTACTTCTCCGTTTGAATTCAGGCATCGATGAAGCCTCCTGCGCACGGCCGCCGGTCCACGCTGTACGGAAGCTTCTACTGGCGTCTCGGGATCAGCTTCGTCGTGTTCGTGCTTGCGGTGCTCGTTGCGCAGAGCGTCATGTTCAGCTACATCCTCGCGGGAACGAACGCGCGAAATCCTTCTCTTTCACCCAACAATCTGGCCACCTCGGCCGCTGCCGAGCTTGGGTCCGCCCTGAGCGCCAACCCGGACCTGGATCTGGGCGCGTATCTGACCAACCGTTACGGCGGCGAGCCTTGGCCTGTCTTCGTCGTCATGAGTGACGGTTCGGTCTCCGGCAACTCGACTCGGGCGCTGTCGGATGACATTTCGGCGATCGGCTCAGTCCGCGCTTCGAGGCACGGGCATCGACCGGGGCAGCATGCCGGCGCCCGAGGGCCCCGTGGTCACTGCGCCGATCCAGGTAGGCGGCGAGCTGCGCGGCCTGGTAGTGCTGCCGCCACCGCCGCCGGGCGGGGTACTCCGCGACGTGGGCCGTCTGCTATCGCTGCCGGGCACGATCGTGCTCATGATCGCGACCCTTGTTGCCGTCGTCGTCATCTTCGCTCCAGCGCGGCGCCGTCTCTCGGCGCTCGAGGATGCAGCCGAACGGCTGGGTGCCGGCGATTTGAGCGTCAGAGCGCCAGATCGGGGCGGGGACGAAATCGCACGCGTGTCGCGCGCGTTCAACCGGATGGCCGGAGACCTTGCCGCCCGTGACGAGGCGCTGCGCGCGTCGGATCGATTGCGCCGCCAGATGCTCGCCGACGTCTCCCACGAGCTGAAGACGCCGCTGACGGCGATGCGCGGCTACGTCGAGACCCTGCGCATGACTGAAGTAGCGCTGGACGAGAATCGACGCGCCAGGTACCTCGAGACGATCGAGTCCGAGACGCTTCGGCTTGATCGCATTGTGAAGGATCTCCTCGATCTGGCGCGCTACGAAAACAACGTGGTGCCGCTCGACGTTCGCGTCTTCGACGTGGCTCGGCTTTTCGACAACGTCGTTCGACGACACGAGCACGACACGAGCACGCGGCACATCACGGTGTGTTTGGAGGTTGAAGGCGGTGCAGATCAAATCGTTGGCGACCCCGATCGCATTGAGCAGGTCGTCGAGAACCTGATGACGAACGCCGTCCGCCACACACCTGAGGAGGGCCGAATCGAGCTGCACGCCGGAATGGCGAATGGATGTGCGGTGCTCTCGGTGGCGGACTTCGGCAGCGGCATCGCGCCGGAACACCTGCCGTACGTATTCGACCGGTTTTACAAAGTGGATCCCGCACGCGCGGCCGCAGGAGCGGGCAGCGGGCTCGGGCTGTCGATTGCGAGAGCGATTGTCGTCCGCCACGGCGGCACAATCGCAGTTGCCAGCGCGCCGGGCAGCACGAGATTCACCATCTCGCTGCCCCAGGCGGCTCACTCAACGTCGACGAATTTATAGCCGACGCCCCAGGCTGTCAGGATCAGCTCGGGATCCTGCGGGTCGCGCTCGATCTTGCGGCGCAGCCTGCTGATAACCGTATCCACGGTGCGTTCGGTCACGTAGGTGTCGTCGCTCCACACGTTCTGGAGCAGCGCTGCTCGGCTGAAGACGATCCCTGGCCTGCGGGCAAGCTGGTACAGGAGGTCGAACTCCTGGCGGGTCAACTCGATGGGCGTGCCGCGTACGATTGCTTCGCGCCGCTCCGGGTCGAGCTGCACGTTTGCGGCCGACGTGCGCTTTCGCGCCGGAGCCGGATCGTCGTCACGGGCGTGTCGCCGCGTGATGGCGTTGACGCGTGCGATGAGCTCGCGGATGCCGAATGGTTTGGTGAGGTAGTCGTCGGCGCCGCTTTCCAGCCCCAACACCTTGTCCGATTCCGTATCGCGCGCCGTTAGCATGAGGATTGGCGTGCTGACGTTCGGTCCGCCCGTCCGGATCGCGCGGCACAGCGAGACTCCGTCCAGGCCCGGCAGCATGACATCGAGAATCACGAGGTTGTACGCGCTCTCGCGAAGGCGGCGCAGCGCCTCGCGACCGTCGCCAGACTCTTCCACTTCGAAATCAGCGAGTTCGAGGTGGAGGCGCAGCAGATCACGTACGGGGAGCTCGTCCTCGACGACGAGGGCGCGCGCGTCTTTCGTCACGTGTTGAACGCCGTGTTCACGGTTCCCAGCTTCTCCGTTCTCGGTTCGTGTTCACGTTCGGTTCCGAGTTCAGAGTTCGTGGTTCAGGGTTCGAGGTTCGTTTTTGCACCGGCTATCGCGGAGTGCGCTGCAAATTCCGCGTACCGAGACGAGCACGCCCGAACAATTATGGGCTGAAGATTGTGGCACTTTGCGCGGTTCGTCGTGATGGCGCGATCGTCGCTGATGGAATCGCAGAATCATCTGCGAGACGCGGTAGATAAGCGCTACATCACCGAAGACAGTCGCGTCGAGCACGACAAGCTTGCCGAGGCCGCCCTCGAGGAAGTCACCGGACTGTTGGAATACCTTCAGTCTCCTGAGGCCCTGCGGAACGCTCGCCGCGCCCGCGAACGTCGCATCGCGTCAAGACCCGAACGCCGAACCCAGAACCCGAACAAGGAACCAAGAACCGAACCTGAACACGAACCGAGAAGCGAGAACCGAGAAGAGTGAACGATAGTTTGCTCTACCGCGTCGCCGTCGCCGCCGTCGTCAACCTAACCGGCTGCACCATGGCGCCGTTGCCGGCCGTGTCCCATGCGGCAAATCGGACCCACTTCTTGCCCGTGGCGTCGAACGGAATCTCGAACCGCTTCCGGCCAAGCGGCGCGAGCTCTGTGGCGGGGATGATCTGGCGATCAATCTTGGCGCCGTCGCCCCACACGACCTCGACGAACTCGAGCGGGAACGTCCATTCGAGATCGGCCACGATCGTACGCTTGGCTCCTGCACCCTGGACCGCGTAGTTGGATATGAGCACTTCGCCCGACGTCCAGAAGTAATCGCCACGCTTGACCGAATCGATGATCGAATCCCAATTGCCGCTGCTTGCGAGCGGGAGGGTGTCGAGCTTCACGTACTGCACCGGGCTGTTGGCGTAGAAGTCGTCGCCCGGGCCCTGCTCGTAGGTTTCGGTGATCGCCTGGATGTATTTGAGCTGGCCCGGCTTGTCGGCCATCCAGTTGTTCATCTCGTCCCACAGCGTCTGGCAGCGGATCTCGCACAGGCGCTGCTCAGACCCGTCCACGCCCATGCCCCATCGGACGCCGATGCCGCGGTAGTTGTCGTCGATGAAATAGCCGCGATCCTTGATGGCGTCCGGATAACCAGTCGACCCCTTTGATCTGGGATGCGGCATGAAGATCAGCAGGTTCTCCCGGCGGACCATCTCCATCATCTCGTCAGGTCCGGCGATTCGATAGACCTTGCCGTATGTTGGGTGATTTTCGACGAACGGCTGATCCGGCTTGCGATCCGGCAGCCAGTAGACCGGCTTGGAAACCAGCAGATCGTTGTGGCCGCCGATACCCCCAGCCGCCCCTTCTTCATTCGGCATAATCAGAAAGTTCTTGTCCGAATGGCGCCTCGCGACTTCGTAGTAATCCGCGAGCGTCTTCAGACGGTCTTCACGCGGAAGACCAAAGCCGAGTCCGCTGCCGTCAATGGGCGCGAAGATATTGACGCCCGCCGCTTTGACGACGTCGAAGTCGTGAAGACGTATGTCGAGGCTGCCACCCTGTCGTCGTAGCCGGCCCACCAGCGCTGAGTGAAAGTGGGTGGCCATGACCTGATAGCCTGGCAGCGATTTGAACTTGTCGTCGCGGGTAAATGCCAGCGCTCCCCTGGCAGCGCCATCGGCGGGCGTAGCGCTCACGTACAAGTAAACCGGCATCCGCTGCCACGTGCCCGGGCGCGCGCTGCGCAGCGCGAAGTTCTGCCGCGTGTCCTCTGCACCGCGACCCATGTCCTCGGGACTCGATTCCGCTTCCGGTTGTCTGACACCGAACGAATAGCTCGACGCGCCGTCTTTGCGGTAATAGACGTAGCCCTGGTTGAACGACACCTCGCGCGACCAGAAGAAGTTGTGAGGCGGCGGGAACGCGGCAATCGAGCCCGCGGCGCCTTCGGCGACGACGAGCCGGTTCTGCGCACGGAGCGGCACGATGTCAGTGTTCGGCGCACCGCCGAACCGGTAATCCTGCCAGATGTTCGACACGTCGCGCCACGCGACGCGCGACGACGCATCGATTCGCAGCCCCTTGAGCCCCCCTTCGTACTTATAAGCTACCGAGTCGACGTCGGTCTTCGCGATGATCTCCTGTTCGATGAGGTTGGTGCCGCGGTAGATCGAGTACTGCAGGCGGCCATTGAACAGTCCGAGTTGCACTCCGTCGAAGCTGACCTCCAGGCGCGCCCCATTCGTCTTGACGTCGCAGCCGCGCGCGGCGTAGGTGGCGGTTGCGCGCTTGATCTCCTCCGGTTTTCGCGGGAGGGCCGGCTGATCGAGGAGCCCCTTCGGCGGCGGAATTGCACCCATCCGCGTGTTTTCGAGCGGCTCTGTATTGAGCGGCGCGTCCCAGAAGGCGTCCCACTTGATGCTGTCGATCAGCTCCTTGGTCAGTTCGACCTTCAGGCCGCGCAGCGGCTGGAGCTGCTGCTCGGTAACCCGGCGGACACCGCTGACCACGCGGTAATCGGGCGTGACACCCGTAGCGACGACTTTCCAGTCGCCGCGCTGCGGCCGGACGGCGAGTTCCGCAATCGTCGGAACCCCGCTCGTCACCGTCATTCGCAGTCTGACCTGTTGTCCGGAGTCGCCGTCCCATGTGACCGTCAGCGCATCGTTGGCAACGGTGGCGGTCAGGCCGGGAGCCGGACGGTAGTCGCTCAGATTGCAGGTGAGCGGATCTGCGGATGCCGCAGCAGACGTGAACAGCAGCATGGCGACTGTCGCGAAGGGTGCTCTCATCGGGATCTCCAGCAGGAGCCAGTCAGTAGGTCAAAAGTCAAAAGTTGAAAGTCAAAAGTCAGAGTCAAAGGAAGCGTTCTACCGTGTCGTCGTAATCACCTCTTCCGGCACGCACGAGAAGTTCGCCTCATCATCGGTGCTGCCCGTTCCGTTCCAGCGCGCCACCTCGCCAAACGAACAGAGTGGGCGTGTGCGGTCCACTTTCCCGTCTCGTATGCGTGAGGCGACGAGCCGCGTTGGTTTGTGGCCTTGCTCAACCCACTGTTCTATCGCTGCCATCCGGTCGAACCGGTCGGGGCCCGGGC
>Ga0075418_10009278_pt1 | contig 11030 bp, 9 predicted proteins | sample SoiMetdeltSBSDD2_FD_81776 | JGI IMG/M metagenome (GOLD analysis project Ga0075418, IMG submission 81776) | Bulk soil microbial communities from a Populus tree surrounding site in Tennessee, USA - Soil MetaG P. deltoides SBSDD2 | ecosystem: Environmental > Terrestrial > Soil > Tree plantation...
AGATGGTGAGGGATCATGATGGAATCCTCGTGGAAGGAGATAGAGTCGAGAAAGACTCTAACTCTGGTGCGACACGGGGGCAACAAGCCCGTAGGCCGCCGCTGGGCGGCGTGCCGGAAATGAAATAATTCCGGACCCTTACACACTGCCGGTGCGCGACGGAGTCGCGGCCTACGCGCAAAAAAATAGCCGCTTGGTGGGGCAGGAACCAAGCGGCCGGTTGGGCAGAGCCGAAGCCCACATCCCAACGCCCCTGATTGTCACTCATGGCAAGTGCGTTGTCCAGCAGCAGTGCAGATTTTTTTGCGGATTTTGGCGCGTGGGTCATGACGATTTCCCCACAGGCGGCACTTGCCCCGTTGGTCCGCCGCCCGGCGTGGACTACAACCTTCAAACAGCGCCACTTCTTAAGGTTACTGCCGTTATGCGCGTGATCATCGAGCCCGACAGCCATGCGGCCAGCCGCCGGGCGGCCCGATTTGTGGCGGAACTGGTGCGCAAAAAATCCGACTGCGTACTGGGCCTGGCTACGGGAGGCTCGCCGCTGGGAACGTACCAGGAGCTGATTCGCCTGCACCGCGAGGAAGGGCTGGATTTCTCGCAGGTGACGACGTTCAACCTGGACGAGTACGTCGGCCTGGGGCCAGCCCACCCGCAGAGCTATCGCTACTTCATGCAGCAGAATTTGTTTCAGCACCTCAACATCGATCCTACGCGCACGAATTTGCCAGACGGCCGGGCCCTCGATTTCGATTCGCACTGCCGACAGTACGAGCACAAGATCAAGGATGCCGGCGGAATTGACCTGCAAATCCTCGGCATTGGAGCGGACGGCCACATCGCGTTCAACGAGCCGGGCTCGTCGCTGGGGAGTCGCACGCGCCTCAAGACGCTGACCAGCGAAACGATTCGCGACAACGCCCGTTTCTTCGGCGGCGAAGATAAAGTGCCGCGGCTGGCGGTGACAATGGGAGTGGGGACGATTCTCGAATCGCGGCAGTGCCTGCTATTGGCGTTCGGACCGCACAAGGCGCTGGCCGTACGGGACACGATCGAGGGTCCGATCACGGCGCAGGTAACGGCGTCGGCGCTCCAGCTTCACCGCGAGGTGATTTGTCTGCTGGATGAGGCAGCCGCGCGGCTGTTGGTGCGGCGGGATTATTATGCGGACGTGGAGCGGGCGCAGTCGCTGCTGGAAGCGGGGCAGATGCGGGCGCTGGGGATCGGGGGGACGTAGGATTGCTCCTAGCCGGAGGCTAACAGCGTCCGGAAACACGGTAGCAAGCTGCGTAACCATTGAATCATCACGGTCTCCGGGGGCTGGTTAGCCCCCGGCTAAGGGCCAATGAGATATGCGTCAACTGGCCATTTTTGAATCGCACGAGCAGGCCCGCCGCCTAGCCGCCTACCTGGTAACGCAGCGAATTGCAGCGCACGCCGAGCAGGAAAACGGTGGCTACGGCGTGTGGGTGCGGGACGAGGACCAGATGCCGTCGGCGCGCGAGGCGCTGGCGCATTTCCGCGAAAACCCAGACGACCCGCGATATGACGGGGTTGAATCGACAGCGATCGCTCTCAAGCGAAAGCAGGAAGCAGAGCGAGACGCTCGGCAGAAGAACGTCGTGGAGATGCGCGGCCGCTGGGGGAGCGGGGCGGGAATCCGGCGGAAGTGCCCGCTGACGATCGGACTGATCGCCATAAGCATCTTCGTGGCAGTCGCCACCAACCTCGGCGACTTTGGTCCACAGGGGCCGCAGGGTTTGTTGAATCAGTTGCTGGTCGTCGATTCCGACTCGTTGACGCAAAGCTATCAGACCGGCCAACCGGACTATTTCGCCAGCATTCGCCGCGGGCAAGTATGGCGCCTAATGACGCCGATTTTCGTGCACTTCAGTATCACCCACGTAGTGTTCAATATGTGGTGGATGTTTTCCATCGGCGGTCAGGTCGAAGATCGGAATGGCTCGCGATACTTCGCCGGGTTGGTGTTAGTGCTGGCGATCACCAGCGTCACGGCTTCTGCACTCGTCAATCAGTGGCAGCGCGATCTCGCGCTGGCCGGGGGAATGTCGGGGGTAGGGTACGGCGTGTTCGGCTACTTATGGATGAAGGTCAAGTTCGATCCGGCGGGAGGATACCAACTCGACCGACTTACGGTCGTGATAGGAATGGCTTGGTTCGTCTTGTGCATTCTGCGGGATTACGCGCCGTTTGACCAACTTCTGGCGGGACTGATCCCGGGCCGCGTCGATAATACTGCCCACCTGGTGGGACTGGTCGTTGGCATGGCCGCCGGATACGCGCCCCTGCTGATCAAGCGCCGCTAAGCGCGCTTCGCCTGCCAGGTTGCTTGCCACTTAGGCGACTCGACCGACAACCGCTTTAGCGTCAGCGTCCCTGCGAGCCGCTGGCCGTACAGTCGTAGGACCAGCGTCTCGCCTGTCTCTGCTTCGATGTCATAATTCCCCGACTCGTGCCGGGTCACCGCTCCCCGGTCACCCGCGATCGGCCCTTCGTAATCGAGATAGGCCAGGCGGTGGTCGGCAAGCTGCTCGCAAGCGATGGCTTCATCTTCAGCCGGCCACCGCGGCAGTGCGAACGTGAGCAGTGCAGAGCCCGCTTCGAGCATCAGGTCGAAATGCGATGGGCGGTCATGTCCCGGCGGCGTGTCGTGATAGAGGACGACAAAACGGGGCACGGCCAGCTCTCCTGCTCTCCTACGGCCCCGGCAATACCGTGGTCTCCGCAGTTACGTCCATGCCACGCGGATTGAGGGCGCTGGTGGCGTTGATCTTGAGTGTTGCTTTGCCAGCTTTGGTGGCGGTGGTCTTGAGCGAAATGGGCCCGAATTTTTCGCCGGCCTTGATGGGATCGACGAGGGACAATTCGCGCCGGCCCCCAGAAAGGACTTGCACCTGGAGCGGCGTCGCGCCCTTGCTCATGCTCTTGTACGTAAAGCCGGCGGGCAACGTGAAGGTCAGCACCACGTCGCCGTCGTCCTCCATGCCGGAATTCCGGACATCGATCAAATACGTGACCTCGCCACCCACTTTCACCGGGTCCGGGTTGTCCGCGGCAGTGACCTTCAGATTGTTCGCATTGGCGGCAGGTCCCGTCTTGGAACCCATCGGGCCCGCTTTGCCGCCCATCGGCGGCGAGATGGCTGGCGTCACCACGCGAATCGTGGCCTGTTTCACTTGCTCCGCCGCCTGATCGCTGGCAATGCTTGCCCGCACGGTCGCTCGGGCATCGGCCTGGGCGCCTCCTAGCAGCACTTCGCGAGAGATGGTTTCGCCGGCGCCAAGTTCGGGCACTGTCCAGTACACGCCGCCGGTTTCCGATTCCTTATATCCTTCGGAAGCTTCCAGGGGCAACAGGCTCGCTGAGACGTTCAATTCAATTCGCACGCTCGTGAGAGGCGCTTTGCCGCCGTTGGTGACCTCTACCTGCACCCGCTGTGCATTGGTGAACGTCTCGTTGGGGGGAGTGCCTTGCCATTTGCCGACCTTAATTTCGGCCGGCGACTTGATATCGACGACGACCGACGATGCTTGAGGCACTGCCGGGCCGGCAGCCGCTACTCCCGTCACGCAGCCGCGGGCCGATGCCGCGTGCCCGCCGTCGGCTGTGACGTCAACGCGATGACATTGCTTGCCCGGTTCGTTCACCTTAAACGTGACGGCGATTTGTTTTCGCTCCCCAGGCGCGAGCTGGGGGTACTCGATGTCGATCGGGCTCCGCTTATTGTTGACTTCCGACAGGCCGGGATCGAAGGTGTCCCGCACGCGGACGTTGGTCATTGCCGTTCGCGACGTGTTGGTCAATTCGATCCGGAATTGGGCCGTCTGTCCCACCTGGACCGTCTCCGGTCCCGTCATCTGCACCGATAATGCCGACGCGAAGACGCGCGTGGAGACGGCGGCCTCCGAGACAAGACGTTCGCCACTCTCGGCGCGAAACACAGCCCGCACGTCGGCCACCATGGTAGCTCGGCAATTGACCTGCACGACCGTGGTGGAGCGCGGCCGCAGGTCCCCCAGCCGCCAGGTGAGCGTCTGGCCCAGCGGCGCTGCCTGCGGCGTGCTCGATACGAAGGTCACGCTGCGCGGCGGCACAAAAGACAATTTCACATCCCGGGCCGCAAGATCGCCGCTGTTGACCACCTCGACCCGGTAGCTGACCGTGCCGTCAATCGGCGCCGATTCCGGCCCACTGGCATTCACTTGCAACCCGGGCGAGCTCCAACTGACGCTGGTCAATCCCTGGCCGACGACCATATCCGGCAGGCCGTCGCGTCCGGAAGACGGACGGACGATCTGAACGCGAACCTGCGTGATGCCGGACGTCGTGGTATTGGGAACTAACTCGGCGATTGCAGCGCCGCCTGTGCCGGTGGTCGGAGCGACCGATTTCTCACCGCGCGCGCCGAAGCTCGCCGCGGGACCATCGATCACGTCGTAGCGAACGATCCAGCCTGAAACGGGGGCGCCATTGCTGCGCATGATTTGGGTGGTGAGCCGCACCGGCTGCCCGAACCGGCCGACCTGCGGCGGGGGAAAGCTCCATTTGGCATCGACCCAGTGGATGCGGGCTGTGGTCCGCCGCCGCTCCCAGTCTTTTTCCTTTGGTGCCCAGACCGTGACGTGCGTCGTCCCCTCCATTGGCGACGTAACGCTGATCCAGCTTTGTCCTTTGCCCAGCGAAACGTCGTCGAGCGGGCTGGGTGTGCCGCGATCGATCGTCTGCGCGATGCTGGAGGTGTATGCACGAACGTAATTGATGCCCAGCTTGTGGGGCGAGCCGCGAAGGTAACTGGTAAAGCCGGTGTGCGTTTCTTTGCCGACCTGGACAATTTCGCCCATGCTCCCTTCAGGAATCATCCACTCCAGCGGCTGGCCGGTGAGGTAATATCCGTCGCCATCGCACAACCCGGCGGCAACGATTACCTCGCTGCACACCGGGGCGACGATTTCCTTCGGCGTCACCGTGAGAGTAGGGCCGCGCGGCATTTGGGCACAAGGCGGCGGAGCCGGCGCTCGCACTGGCGGAGTGCACGGCGGCGCCGGCTGCGGAATCGGCTGCGCCACTACCGCCAGCGGCTGCGGGCAGCTCGGCGCAGGCGCGACGGCAATTGGAGGCAGAACCGGTGCGCACGCGGGAACGGCTGCCGCTGGGGGCCGCGGCGACGGGTGCAGAAACGGGCACTCGCGCAGCGGCGAAACGATCGAGGTGGAAGCGCCCGAGAAAATGTGTTCGCCCGTGGGATCAATCGCCGGCACGCGGTGACCGGCGCAGCCCGGCCCGCTGACGACCCAGATCAGGGCCGCGAGGATTGCCGCCTGCCGAGTTCGGCTGGTTGGGGACATGAATGCCAAAAGGAGGTCCCGCTTGTCGAGGGGACGTAGCCTCGACGAAACGCCTGCGATCACTCCACGGTGATCCCGCTTAAACGTAGCATGCAATTTGGCAACATGTGGCGATCAGGCAACATCGGGCGCTGACAAAAGGCAACGCGGGCGTGCCGTAGGAAACGATTCTGCCGACTGGACGGGTTGGAGCTCAACTGCCAACCGCCATCAGCTTTCAAATGCCTTCGCCAGGTCATCCAAGCATTTCCGCTCGGCGGCCGAGACCTTATTCCCCATGCCCAGAATTCCGCCGGCGGCTTGCGCGACTTTTTCAGCCCGTCCAATGGTCCCTTGCTTGAGCTTGAAGATGGTGGCGGGCTCAAGCGTGGCGCAAATGGCCCGCACATAATTCTTCCAGGCCACGAGCGTTCCCATGGGAGGGCGGTTCTCGAGCCAACTCTTGAGAAGCTGATAAACAGGCGAGTCGGCGGTGATTTCCAGCTCCACAGCCGCCTTGAGAATTGCATCGCGCTCCTGCGGCGAAACGTCCCCATCGCACCAGGCAACCTCGACCATCGGCAACAGCGCCATGGCCGTCAGTACTTGCACGCCCGCCTCGACTTTGGTAACTGCCTTGATCGTCAGTTGATCAGCAATGCCGATGGCCGCCGTCAGCACTCGTTCCGACTCCTCGGCGGTGAGCCTGCGCTTGAGCTTTTCCATCAAATGCCGATCCCGCTCGGCAAAAAAGGCCTCTTCCAAGGCCCGGCCGCGCTCGTGAATGGAATCGTGTTCGGGTAGCTTCATGGGATCCTTCCAGAGTCGAGAGGCGATACGCTCTACTTGTAGCGTAGCGCCTGGCTGACGTCGTTTCAAGGCCGCGGCCACAGCGAGGTCCGTGTAACGGATGCGATCTCGACAACCAATCTGAGGCAATAGGAAGCAGGCCCCAGCGATGCAGATCGTGACGAGATGCCAGCATTCGTTTTGGTCGCTCGTCGCAGTGTCCGCATGGCTGACTGCTGGCGCGGCCATCGGTCTAGCCGACGACTGGCAGCACTGGCGTGGGCCGTCGCGCGACGGAAAGACGAGCGAAGCGTCGCTTTGGGAAGGAGCGAAATGGGTCCACCCTCAGCCCGCATGGACCAAGGAGGTGGGACTGGGATCGACCTCGCCGCTGGTTGTCGATGGCCGGCTATACGTCCTCGGCTGGCACGACGCAAAAGACCATTTGCAGTGCCTCGATGCATCGACCGGCAAGAGTCTATGGACGCAATCCTATGAATGCTCGCAGTACGGCCGGAAAGCGACCGGCGATGAGGGACTATACGGCGGTCCAACCGGAACGCCGGAATTTGACCCGCAGACGAAGTTTCTCTATACCCTCAGCGTCGATGGGCATTTGCAGTGCTGGAACACGGCCGCCGATGGCAGGCGCGTCTGGGGCATCAATCTCTACGAGCAGTTCGATCCGCCGCAGCGGCCGCGCTTCGGGCGCAGCGGATTGCGCGATTACGGCTACACGAGCGCTCCGCTGGTCCATGGCGATTGGCTGCTCGTCGAAGTCGGCGACGACGAAGGGACGCTGTATGCCTTCGACAAGCGGACTGGAAACGTCGTCTGGAAGTCCGAATGCCGGGACGAGTCGGGGCACACCGGCGGGCCGATGCCGATCATGGTCGAGGGAGTGCCGTGCGTGGCGGTGCTCACCTGCAAGCACCTGGTGGTGATGCGATTGGATGGAGGCCATGAAGGAAAAACGGTCGGTCAGCTTGAATGGTGGACGGAATTTGCCAACACTATCGCCACGCCCACGGTTGTCGGAAGCGAAATCCTGATCACCTCGGACTACAATCGCCATGCGATCGTGAAGCTGCGGGTGACGCTGGCGGGAATCAGCGAAGTTTGGAAGCAGCCACAACCTTCGAAAGTGTGCAGCCCCGTCGTCCACGAAGGTCACATTTATCTAGCTTGGGAAAAGCTTCGCTGTCTTGACTGGGATACTGGCAAGCTGAAGTGGCAAGGTGGCAGCTTTGGCGACGACGGATCCTGCGTGATCACCGCCGACGACAGGCTCGTTGTCTGGGGCCGCGGCACATTGGCGCTGGTCGATACGGCTCAGCATTCGCCCAAATCCTACCGCGAACTGGCCCGCGTCGGCGGCCTGACCAATGCTGACTGCTGGCCGCACGTGGTGCTGTCCGGAGGGCGGATCTACTGCAAGGACCGGCAGGGAAAACTGATGTGCTTAGCCGCTCCCTGAGAAACTCTGGACTAGCCGGACGCTTGTCCTACCAGCCACAAGCTGTCGCTCGTCGGCAGTCGGTCGAGCCACGAGCAACGAAGTATCTTCAGCCCTGCCGCACTCACGATTGCCTGGAGGCTCTCCGGCGTGAAATAGTTGACGTGGTCCGGAAAGCGGAAGCCGGGCCAGACGCGTCCCAGCAGGTGCCGGTTGAAACTGGCAAAGTTTGGAACCTTGATGACCACTACGCCGCCGGGGACGAGAACCCGCGCGGTCTGTTGCAGCACCTCCAGCGGCTGATTCTCGTGCTCCAGGTAAGAATGCATCAGAACGCCGCTCATGCTGGCGTCTTCCAGCGACGTTAGTCCGCCCAGACCGTCGGCGTGCAACAGCAGGCCGCCGCGGGGCTCGATGTGCTTTCGCGCCTTGGCGGCCGCTCTGGCATCGATCTCTATGCCGCAGGGTACCAGGTGCTCGGGGAGCCGCCGGAGCATTTGACCGCTGCCGCAGCCGACTTCCAGCACCTGCCCGCTGCGGACGTACTGCTCGATGAGCCGGGCGGCCTTGCGGCGCGGCAGCAGCCGCCGCAGCCAGGTGCGGATCGCACGCATCGGACGCACTGCCGGCTCGCGCCAGGAATTCGCGTCTGCCCGAAACTGCTTTTCTGCCAGCCGGCTCTTGCTCCAGGCGTGATTGACGCTTAACTCTTCGTAGCGGAGAGCGTTTTCGAGATAAACGAACGCACAGCCGCGACACTGCTTCAGCCGCCAGGTGCCTCGGCTGAGGGTCGATGGCGGCTGGCCGTGATTGTCCTGCCCGCAGAGTGGGCAGACTCGCTCCAGGCAGCGGGCGGCATCGGCGTGGCCGGCGACAAGTGCCGCCGCCGGAGCGGAAAGCGTGCTGGCCGACATGAACGATCTCGGAGGATGTGGCGATCAAGTCCGGGACGGCAGACTAGGTGGCGAGGTTGCTTTGGGTCAAGAGAGACCGGGCAGAATGAGCAAACTGGCGGCGGGTGGACGGCTTGTGATGCGGGCTGTTTTTGCTAGGAATGGGGCTAGAAACCGCTCTTAGCCGGAGGACAACGTCCTCCGGAACCCGGCCCACTTTCCGGAGGACGTTGTCCTCCGGCTAAGGACAGTCCGATGGACATCCACGTTCTGACCCGCGAACTGCACGTCGAAAACGACAGCAAGATCGTCATGCTCGTGGCTGACGGCCTGGGCGGATTGCCGATGTCGCCCGGAGGCAAGACGGAACTCGAGTCGGCAAGCCGCCCTAACCTCAATGCCCTGGCAGCGATTGGCGTTCAAGGCGGCAGCATTCCCGTCGCCCCGGGAATCGCACCAGGGAGCGGGCCGGGGCACCTGGGCCTGTTTGGCTATGACCCGGTTCAGTACCTCATCGGCCGCGGCGCGCTTGAAGCCACCGGCATTGGTTTTGAACTGAAGTCTGGCGACGCAGCTGCCCGCGGCAATTTTTGCACGCTGGATGCGGCGGGTAAGATCAGCGACCGCCGCGCGGGCCGAATTCCGAGCGAAGAAAGCGCTCCGCTGGCGGTGCGGATGCGGCAGGTGACGTTTCCCGGGATCGAAGTCTTTGTCGAGCCGGTGAAGGAGCATCGGTTCGTGGTCGTCTTCCGCGGACCAGGGCTAGTCGGACACGTTAAAGACACCGACCCACAAAAAACGGGCGTCCCGCCGCTCCCTGCCGAGGCGATCGATGCCGCCAGCAAGAAGACCGCGGAAGTCGCCAACACATTCATCGCCCAGGCAACGAAGCTCCTGGCCGGCGAGAAAAAGGCCAATGGACTGACGCTCCGCGGCTTCGCCGGCCGACCCGATCTGCCAAGTTATGAAGAGGTCTACGGCCTCAAGGCGGCGGCAATTGCCGTTTATCCGATGTACAAGGGGCTCGCGCGGCTGGTGGGAATGGAGATTGTCGGCCAGGCGCAAACGCTGTCGGAACAGATGCAGGTGCTGGAGCAGAACTGGAGCAAGTACGATTTCTTCTTCATCCACTTCAAGTACACCGATAGCACCGGAGAAGACGGTAACTTCGACGCCAAGGTGAAGAAGATCGAGGAACTGGACGCCGCCATTCCGCGGATTACCGCGCTCAAGCCGAAAGTGCTGATCGTCACCGGCGACCACAGCACGCCGAGCTACCTCCGCAGCCATAGTTGGCATCCGGTGCCGACGCTGCTGGTATCCGACTGCTGCCGGCCGGACGGCCACACGACGTTTGGCGAAAACACGTGCGTTCGCGGCGGGCTCGGACAGTTCGCGGCCAAGTATCTGATGACGCTGGCGCTGGCCAATGCCGGGCGGATGACGAAGTACGGGGCATAAGTTGGCAGCGTGTGCCGCCGTCCGCTATCTTGACTTGGCCCAAGCCACGTCTTTGAGGAGGGCAGTCATGAGCCCGCACCACTGGTTCGCTCGGGTCGTCCTGTTTGCCCTGCTGGCTATTTCAGCGACCTGGTCAAATCCCGCTTTCGCCCAGCCCCGCCGCGTCAAAGCCAAGGGAGAAGTCGTCTCCGTCATCGGAAATACGATCACGCTGATCGATGGCGCCAAGAACGTCCTGACGGTCAAGCCCAAAGCCGATTTCCCGCTGGTCGAGGTTTTCGGTCCGTGGAAGCTTGAGGAAATCCAGTTGGGAATGATCGTCCGCATTTCCGGCGCCGTCAAAGCCAATTCCCTGACGGATGAACTCACCGAGTTAACCCTCCACTCGCCGGCCGACGGCTATCAGCCTGCCATTGAGCAGGACTCCCCGGATCACCCTGCAACGATCGTTGGTCAATTCGTGCGCATCAAGGATCGACAACTCACGATAGCCATTGGCAAGCGGCGGATTAACGCAAAGCTGGCGCCGGACGCGGCGGCCAAAGTGGAGAGCAAGGACTTGCGTTTCGTCCGCAAAGGGGACGCAATCGAGATCGACGCCTACACGACTAGCAGCGGCACGCTTTCCGGCCGCACGATCAAGGTCACGATCCAGCCGCCAAAAGCAGCGGGCGGCCAGCAGCCGACCAAGGGTGCGAATACGCCGATCCCGAAGCGAACAGTTTCACCGGAATCAACCCAAGCCAACCAAGATCCCGCCAAATGAACAGAAGCAAACGAAGTTAACGAAGGTTGCGAGGCGGACGAATCGCGTGAATACTATTGGCTCCTTCCCTCCCACCCCTACCCTTTCTTCGTTACCTTCGTTCGCTTCTGTTCCAACTTCCCGCTTTGGCCCCAACAGGATTTCTTCATGCGCTGCATTGTTCCGCTCGCCTCATTTGCCGTTGCCTTTGTTTTTTTGGCTGACTTCTGTTCGGCCCAGTCCGTAGACGAAACGCCGCTCCCGGTGAAACTCGTCCGCGCGTTTCCCAACCTGAAAATTCGCCGGCCGACCGCGATCACGCATGCTCCTGATGGCAGCAA
>Ga0075418_10009279_pt1 | contig 11030 bp, 8 predicted proteins | sample SoiMetdeltSBSDD2_FD_81776 | JGI IMG/M metagenome (GOLD analysis project Ga0075418, IMG submission 81776) | Bulk soil microbial communities from a Populus tree surrounding site in Tennessee, USA - Soil MetaG P. deltoides SBSDD2 | ecosystem: Environmental > Terrestrial > Soil > Tree plantation...
GAAGTCGATCTCGATCCAGGGAAAGCCCCGCGTGCCGATCGCGTGCAGCGGCCGCACTTGCGCGAAGTCGCGGAAGGCGCGGGGCGCCCATTCGCGAAGGCTGCCCGCGGAGACGAGGCGGTCCATGATGGTCACCAGCTCGGCGGCGCCGTCCGGACCGAACTTCACAATCCCCAGGTTCTCGCCGTCCGCGTCTTCCGAGTCCATCTGCTTCGACATCTCACGCACACGGCCGCATCGCACCTGCACCTTCATCTCTTCGTCGCCGAACGGCGGCTGATCGGCTTCGCGGTAGGCGAGGAGAAGCGCGTTCTCGTGGCGTGAGGTCAGAAGGTCGTTCAGCAGGACGGGATGGAAAAGAACGTCACAATTTAGGACCACGAACCCCTCAAATAGCAGAGGTCGTGCCATCCACAGCGAATACATGCTGTTGGTCTGGGCGTACTTGGAATTCTCAACGTAGGTAATTCCCTGCCCACACGCCCGCCGCACCTGGTCGGCCTGGTACCCGACGACCACAGCGATATCGTCGATCCCGGCATTGCGCAGGGCGCGGATTTGGCGGTCGACGAGCGTCAGCCCGCCGGCCTTGACGAGGCACTTGGGCGCGTCGCCGGCTGTGCCGTTGAGCCGCGAGCCTTTGCCCGCGGCGAGGATGATCCCACGCATGTATTCACTCCGTTGCGCGAGCCGAATCGCGCACTCCGAACTGCCGTTCGGCTAGAGGCCACTCGCCGGCTGGAGACGGCGGCGGCGCGTCACCTGAGTCACCTTGGCGACGTATTCGGCGCGGTCGCGCTTGCCGATCGCCACGGTGAAGAACAGCGCGACGTAGACCACGCCTCCAAGCGCTGCTTGGAGTGCAACAGCGAGAAGCGTGCCGGATGAGATGTGGCGGGTGATGGCGAGCAGCCCGGCCACGGCGAAGCCGGGCCAGAGGGCGGGAAGAACCGACTGAGCGACGGCACGGCTGAGTGGGAGACCTACACGGCGGCAGGCGGCAGGGTAGAGGATGAAGAACGAGGCCGCCGCAATCGGTATCAGCGTGCCCCAGGCGACGCCGGTGAGCCCGAACGCGTGGATCAGCAGCACGCTGAGAATCGCATTCACCACACCGGTTCCCATGTTGACCCAGGCCACCAGCCGATGCTCACCAGCCCCTTTCAACAACGTGGTACCGGTCGAATTCCCGACGCGGATGGCCACCGCCACGGCAAGGATCTGGAGGACGGGGATGCATCCGGCCATCTTGTCGGCATTGTGTCGGAGCCAGGCATGGACCAGCGGATCGGCCAGCATGATGAGGCTCACCGCGACCGGCACGACCATGGCGAGCGACAGCCGCGTACCCTGCAGGAGGATCTGCTGCAGCCGCTCATCGCGCTGTGATGCATCGCTGTCGACGATGGTGGGGAAGAGCACGCCGTTCAACTGATTCGTGAGCCGCTGGACACCGGAGATGATCCGCTCGGCGGGCGCCCAGACGGCGACGTAGGTGCTGCCCAGGAAAATGCCGATCACCACCTGGTCCATCTGGTAATTGAGCTTGTTCGCCCAGTCGATCAGCGACGCATAGACGCTGAAGCCGGTCACCTCACGCAGGCGGTCGCGCCGGAACAGCGACGGCCGGATCTGCAGCGGCGGGAACACCCGAAACGCATTGCGGCGGTAGACGAAGTACGCCGCCACCCGGATCGTCGTCGTCGTCGCCACCAGAGGCACCAGCCCGTAGCCGGCTGTGAGGACACCGAAATTGACCATCGCGACGATGACGCTGGTGATCACCGCCTGAACGCTGTTGACGTCGTAGCGCTGGAAGCCGCTGATGATCCCGCCGTAGACGCTGAACGGGAAGTTGAGGGCGACGTAGATGCCGATGATGAGCAGCACCCATTGGCCGGTCTGGGCCTGCGCCGGTGTGATGGTGAACAGGTGATCGAGGTTGAAGGCCACGCCGATCACGACCGCGTAGGCGAGCAGCCCCAGCCCGCTGAACACGAAGAACAGCGTGCTGGCGATCTCATTGAGCGCGCGCGGATCGCGCTGGGCGCGGTACTGCGCCACGAACTTGACGAGCCCGCTGCCGTAGCCGAGCTCCAGGGTGGAGAAGTGCACGGTCAGCGAGCCGAGCAGGACCCAGAGGCCGTACTCCGCCGCGCCGAGATGCGACAGGTTGAACGGCAGCATGAGCAGCCCGATGGCCGTCTCCGTCGCGATCGCCAGGTAGCGGGTACTGACGTTGCGCGCGACGGTGGCCAGCTGGCCACCCGGAACGTGTGCCCAGGATGAATCCTGCCGCCCGGGGGCGGTCATGCCGCTCCTTTGCCGAACAGGACGACCTTGACCGTATCGAACACGATCGTCAGGTCGAAGAAGACCGAGAGATGCTTGATGTAGTAAAGGTCGTAGCGCAGCTTTTCCATGGCATCTTCACGCGACGACCCGTAGCGATACTTGACCTGCGCCCATCCGGTGAGCCCGGGTTTCACGGCATGCCGCTGCTGATAGAAGGGGATGTCCTGCGCGAGCTCGGCGACGAAAAACGGGCGTTCGGGACGCGGGCCGACGAAGCTCATGTCGCCCCGGACCACGTTCCAGAGCTGCGGCAGCTCGTCGAGCCGCGTCTTGCGAATGAAGCGGCCGACGCGCGTGATGCGCTCGTCGCCATCGGTCGCCCAGATCGGGGTGCCACCCTTTTCCGCGTCAATCTGCATCGAGCGGAACTTGCAGAGCGTGAAGGTGCGCCCGTTCTCGCCGACCCGCTCCTGGCAATACAGCACCGGTCCATCTGATTCCAGCCAGATCGCGATCGCGGTGAGCACCATCAGCGGGAAGGCCATCACCGCCATCGTGAAGGCGAGCATCAGGTCGATCGCGCGCTTGGTCCAGCGCGCGGCTCTGGACACGCGGAACCCGTCGGAGAAGATCAGCCAGCTCGGGCGGAGGTCGTCGATCAGGATCTTTCCCGTGACCCGCTCGTAGGTGGTGGTCGCATCCTCGACGCGAACGCCGGCCATCTTGGCGTGCAGGAGCTCCTCGACCGGCAGCTTGCCGCGCCGATCGGACAACCCGACGATGATGCGGTCGATCTCGCGGCGGGCGATCATCCTGGGGATGTCGGCCGGGGTTCCGATGATGGCGGGATTGACGATGCGCTCGCCGATGCGCGCGGGATTGTCATCGATGAATCCAATGACCGTGTAAGGGAAGTCGCGCTGATCCAGGATCTCCCGGGCCACCTTGCGCGCCGTCTCGCCCGTGCCCACCACCAGGATGCGCTCCTGCATGTTCAGCGTGCCGGTCAAGTGGTTGAACAGCAGCCGCCAGCCGAGAATGCCGACCAGGAACACGAAGAGCGCGGACACGAAGATGCCGTCGCCGATCATCAGCGCCGGAATCGTGAAGTAGAGCGCCCCGAGGACGATCGACGCCGCGCCGACCGCCTGCAGCAGCCGGACGATCAGCTCGCGGTTGGCGTGAACCAGGGTGAGATCGTAAAAATCGTTGTAGTACAGGCAGAGCTGACACACGACGGTCACCAGAACGATCTTCCAGAGATTGCCGGCCAGCTCTCCTCCCTGAAGGGCGGCGGCCAGCGCCACCGATCCGAAGATCAGCAGCAGCTCGCCGGCGAACACGGTGAGGCCGCGGGTGGAGACGTAGCGATTGAAGAGCTGCATGACCGTGGACCGTGGCGCCGGTAGCAGCCGACGCCGGACTGATCCTCACCCCGCGATATACCCGTAGCCTTCGTACGTGTCGTAGAGGTCGCTCTGTGCGCCCGATTCGTTCAGCACCAGGCCGAGGATCTTGTTCGGATCGAGTCCGGCCAGGGCGCGCTCGATCGCGGGCTTCGGTGTGACGCCGGCGCGGACGATCATGAGCAGCGCGTCGACCATCGGCGCCAGGATGTGCAGGTCGGCGAGCGGCGCTACCGGTGGCACGTCGATCAGGATGCGATCGAAGCGGGTCCGCAGCGTGTCGAGGACGCGGCGCATCGCCGACGAGCCAATGAGCTCCGCGGGATTGCTCGGTGGCAGACCGGCCGGGAGCACGGTCAGGTGATGGTCCGGGAGCAGCACCAGCGCCTGTTCGAGCTCCGCGGCATTCATCAGCACGTCGCCCAGGCCGGGGGTCTCGACGAGCCCGAACAGCTGGTGTACCGAGGGACGCCGAAGGTCGCAATCGACGAGCAGCACACGCTGCTGAAACTCCTGCGCCATGGTCAGCGCCAGGTTCGCAGACGTGAGGCTCTTGCCATCGCCCTTGTTCGGGCTGGTGATCGCAATGGTACGCAGGGCACGGCCGCTCTCGCTCCGCTTGATCCTGGTGCGCAGCGATCGGTACTGCTCCGCGGCGAGCGAGGTCGGTGCGAGCGCGGCAACCAGGAGCGGGTCGAGCTGGGCCATCAACCGCGCGGTCGCGTCGTGCGCGGTCGAATGGCTGGCGGGGATGGCGTGCGACGCCTCGGCATCCGCGTGTCCGGCCGGGCTCGGAGCCGGCGAGGACGGAATGTCGGCGCGTCCCGGACGGGCGGTTCTGGTCGGCCCAGGTCTGGATCCTTCAATTGGCACCGGGCGGGCGTGACCATCGTCCCGGCCGCGCGACGCCGGGGAGGAATCAACGAATCCGCGCGCAGACAAACCCTCGTCGGCAGGGCGTGTGGCGTATTCGTCGCCGAGCGCCCGCGTCCGACGCACGGTTCCGTCCCGCTCGGCCTTGCTCAAGATGTCTTGTATTCGACTCATAACTCAGTCCCTAATCCCTCATCCTGAATCCCGCGTCCCGAGTCCTCAAACCGATCGTGGGGGTCGCAAGTCCCGATCCGTCTGCGCCTACACCGCATGAATCCTGGGGATCTCCCCTAGGACCGGCACTTCGAACTCGCTCTGCAGCACGCGCGCGTCGTGGACGGAGCGGTCCATGAATTCGCGGCCAACCACGGCAGCGGTGCCGAGTACGAACCCCATCCCGAGCGACAGCAGCATCAACTTCAACAGGTCGGGGCTGTCGGGGCGGGACGGCAAGGGCGCAGGGTTGAGCACGACGAATCGCTCACCACCCTGCTGGCGCGCGAGGTCTTCGGCGAGCAGCGCCTTCTGGTGCTGTGCCGAGAGATCCTGGTAGCGGGCGAGCTCGAGGGCGTTTTCCTGCACGAGCGAGGAAAGCTCCTGCTCGACGAGCGGCGCTGATTCGACGCGCGCCTGATACGAACCAATCTGCGAGAGCGCCTGCTGGATCTGCCGGTTCAGTTGCGCGATGTGGAGCTTTGTCGCGTCGCGCTCCTGTAGCTTCTGGCGGTAGGCCGGGTCGGCCGCCAGCACATCGTTGTTGCCCGCCGGCGTCTGCTGACTGGCGGCGGTCAGCTCCCGTTGCGCCACCGCCAGCTCCTCCTTGGTCTGGATGATGTCGGGGTGCTGGTCGGTGTAACCGGTGGCCCGGTACTGTGTGAGCTGCCGATTGAGCTCGTTGATGCGGGACCGCGCCGCCTGAATGGCTTGCGCCCCGCTCGACGTCATGGTGATGCCGCCGACTCCCTGCTTCATCTGCTCGAGTTGTCCCTCGAGCATCGACAGCCGGTCCTGTTCGGCGCGCACCTGGAGCGACAGCGAGTCGTGCTGCTGGCGGAGGCCGTTGACCATCGAGATGTTGGCGTTCATCTGATCGGGCAGCCGGCCCATGTTGGCCTGCTTGCGCACGCGCAGCTGCCCCTGGAGCCGGTTGAGGTTTTCCTGGCTGTTGCGCAGCTGCTGTGCCAGGACCTCGGACGTGTTCTCGGCGCGTTGTGTCTTCGTTTTGGAGTTCTCCTCGACGAAGACCATCGCCAGCCGGTTCGCAATCCGCTGTGCGCGCTCGGGCGAGCTGTCGACGTACCCGAGGCGGAAGCTCTGAATGCCCTCCCGGTCGTCTCCGCCCCGGCCGATCGGCTTCGGCACCACGATGTTGTCTTCGACGCGGGCCCGCAGTCCGGCGGCGGTTTCTTCGACCGGCCGTTCGGGCCGGATCTTCTCCTCCCGGACGACGCGTTCGAGCACGGTGGCACTCAGCAACTGCTGTGACACCGCGCGCTGCCGTTCCTGCGCGTCGAACGACTGCACGCCCTTCAGGAGCTCGGGGGAGAGCGTCGGATCGGCGATCCCGATCTCGGCCTGCGACTTGTACTGCCGGGGCAGGAACAGCACGAGCGCCACGCCGATGACCACCGACAGGGCCATCGGGACGATGAACCACCACTTGCGGCGCTGGACGACCGAGAGGTAGTCGAGCGGGTGAAAACGACGTTCTTCCATCAGTGGAGCCTCATCGGTTGAGAGATCACGAACTGCACGCCAATCCGGTGGCGGTTGACTTCACCGCCGGTCACGATCGAGTCCTGGCGGGTGAACGTGTAGAGGAGCTCGACGCGGGCCCAGCGCGCGGCCGCGTAGCCCAGCGCCGAGCGAATCCAGATCGTGTCGAGCTGCAGGGCATTGGTCTCGAACGGCGTCATCCGGCGCCAGGCGGCCGAGCCCTGGGTGTAGAGTCCCGGGCGCAGCGGCATCTGCACCCAGCCGCGCAGCTCCTGGCTGTTGCTGCTGCCACCGAAGCCGAAGGAGGGCACGTATTGGCGGTCGTAATTGGCGCCCAGCGTGACCCGCTCGAGCGCCTGCGTGAGACTGAGGCGCACGTACGGGCCGGTCCTGGTGACATCCAGGTTGCGGTCGTTCAGTAACGCGAAGCCGCCCGCAAGGTCCGCGGTCGTGTGCGGGCCGAGCGACAAGTGCACGACGCCGCCGGCATCCTGGAAGGCGAAGTTGCGATTGCCCTCATCGAGCGTGGCGTAGCGGTAGGTGTACTCTCCCCCCAGCGCCACGCGCTCCGACAGCCGGTGCGAGAGCTCGTTGCGCACGGCGTGGATCCAGCCCCCCGAGAGGAAGACGTCGGGACGATCGAACTCGACCCAGGTCTGGTCGTAGCGGCTCGACAGCGACGTGTATTTCGTGAACCGGTAGTCGGACGCGACACCAAGCGTGTTGGTGCGGGAACCGGCGCGCCGGAACGGTACGCCGAAGACTTCCGTGTCGTCGGTCGTCGGGGTGTCGGCGAACGAATCGCGGGCGGAAACGGTCAGGCGCCGTGAGAAGAGGCGCTTCACGCTCAGCGACGCGCGCTGGTCGTAGCTGTTGAGCGCGTCGAGCTCGAGATAGCGGCGGATGAACCCGCGATAGTTGGCCGAGAAGTCCGTGTACTTCCCGATGAATTCGAGCTGACCGCCCGGGACGATGTTGAAGAAGGTATCGCCCTGGGTGTTCCCGATGTCTGCCGGCGCGTCGATCAGGGCGACGTTGGTGTCGTAGGTCGCGCCGAGCGCCAGCGACGGCGTGAAACTCCAGCCCGGGATCCGATACGAGGCCTGGGTCTCGGGCGATGGCGCTGGATCGGACTGCTGGGCCGCGGCCGGCACGGTCAACAGCAGGGCGAGGGCTCCGAGGGTCAGCGCACGAACACCGCGTGCCCCGGGCCGTGTTGTCCGGAGGGTGTCGATCATCGTTGTCTCCTCACACACGCACACGCTTGACTGCTGCGTCCGTCACTTCACGACGATCGTGTCGCCGGGCTGGAGATAGACCGGCGTGGCCTTGCCCTTGACCGAGTCGTTGTAGTTGAAGGTCAGGACCTGGGACCCGCGACGGATCACGATGTTCTTGGTGTCGGCGAAGTCGCGGAACCCTTTTGCGGCGGCGAGTGCCTGCACCACGTCCATCTTCCCGATCAGGGGCTGCGGTCCGGCGCCGTTCACTTCACCCATCACGTAGATCAGCGGCGGCACCGTCTCGACCACCATCACCGTGACCGTCGGATTCGACATGTAGGCCTTGAGCGACGAGACGATCGCGTCGCGCAACTCGCTCGGCGTGTGCCCGGCGGCAGTGACGTCGTTGGCGAGTGGCAGCGTGATCTTGCCGTCGGGCCGCACCTGGACGTTCTGCGAAAGCTGCGCATCCTTGTAGACCTCGATCCGCAGCTTGTCGCCCGGAACGAGGCGGTAGTCGGCAGAAGTCGCCGCGGTCCGGGTCGTCGTCGGCGCGGGCGTCGCCGGGGCGGTCGGAGCCGGAGTCGCCGGAGCCGTCGACGGGATTGGCGGTGCGGGCGGCAGCGTCGTGGTCGTGCCCGAGGTGCCGACCGGCTGTGACGCCGGGCGCGGCGGCGTCGCGGACGGCGTCTGCGCGATAGCGTGCGCCGTGCTCAGCAGAAACAGCAAACAGCAGGAGCAGGAGATCGATGTCTTCATCGCAACATCCTCTATTGAGCGTTCGAAGCGTTGCCGCGATCGTCGCGGCGCGGGTGAACGGGGCGGGTCTCGGCGGCCCGCCGCAGAGTCTCGGCATCGGCGCCGTGAGTCGGACAGGTCGCCGCCCCGACTTCGACGACGACCGGGGTGTCGAATTCGTAGTGCTGGAATCGCGCGATCAGCCGATCGACGACCTGCAGCGAGTTGTTCAGGTCGGAGTCGAGCAGGACCACCGACAATTGCCCGTCGGTCGTCTGCGAGAGGAGATCCGTTTCCCGGACTTCACGGCTGACCAGGCGGGCCACCTCGCGCAGTACTTCAGGCTGCGGCACGCGCTCGTGATCGCGCGGCGTGGGCTCGACCACCAGGAGCGTGAGGAAATTCTGAGAACGCACCGCACGCTTCAACTCGTTGTTGAGCACGAAGTCGAACGCTTCAGGTGTGAGCACTCGGAAATCCTCGTGAACGAAGGGGTCGCTGGCCATCACGATGCTTTGTCCAGCTCCGCTTCTTTGATCTTGTAGAGCAGCGCCTTGTAACTGATCCCGAGGATCTCGGCCGCTTCACGTCGGTTCCACCGGGTCTGTTGCAGGGTGCGGTAGATCAGGTCCTTCTCCGCCAGGCGCGCCGCCTGCCGGGCGATGTCCTTCAGCGATCCAACCGGTGCGGCGGCGCACGAATCGGGCGCGACCGGTGTCGTGGCCGCAGCCGCAGCCGCTGGAACCGGCGCGCCGCTCAGTGCCGGCATCGCCGCCTCTTTGGCTTGCAGGGCCGGGATCGGTCCGGAGCGCTGCGTTCGGACGGCAATCGCATCGGCCAGCTCACGGCGAATCGATTCGTCAGTCCCGAGAATCACCGTGCGCTTGATCAGGTTCTCCAGTTCCCGTACGTTGCCCGGCCAGTCGTACTCGGCGAACAGCCGGAGCGTGTCGGACGCGAGCGGCTGGGGCGGCTTGTTGTAGTGCTCGGCGTACTGCCCGAGGAAGATCCGGGTCAGCTCGGGAATCTCGTCCCGACGCTGCCGCAGCGGCGGGAGGGTGATGCACACCACGTTGAGCCGGAAGAACAAGTCCTCCCGGAACTGCCCGTCGGCGACCGCGAGCTCGAGATCGCGATTGGTGGCGGCCAGGATCCGGACGTCGACCCGCACGTCGTTGCGGCTCCCGAGCCGCGCGAATTCCCCGTCCTGCAGCACCTGCAGCAGCTTCGACTGCAGCGGTGGCTGCATCTCGCTGATCTCGTCGAGGAACATCGTGCCGTGGTTGGCGAACTCGAACTTGCCCGGCTTGTGTTGCAGCGCGCCAGTGAACGCGCCGCGCTCGAACCCGAAGAGCTCGGACTCGAGGAGTTCGGAGGGGAGCGCCGCGCAATTCACCTTCACGAACGTCTTGTCCCGCCGCGGCGACGCGTGATGGATCGCGCGTGCCACGAGCTCCTTACCGGTCCCGCTCTCGCCGCGAATCAGCACCGTGACGTCGGTGTCGGCGACGCGCGCAATCAGGTCGTGCACTTCGCGCATCTTCTCGTTGCGGCCGAGCAGGGCTCCGGTCACTCGCGAAGGGCGGCTGTGCCGCTCCGGCGTGGATTCCGTTGAGCCCGCTTCCATGCTCAGCATCTCGTGTTCACTCATGCCTGGCTCGAACCCCTGATGGTCAGCAGCAGGTGGGTGTAGCAACTCACGCCTGCTGTTGAGCAAGGCGAATGCCACGGGTGGAAATGTTTCCTAACGTTAGGAAATCAACGGACGAGGAAGATGAACGGTCGCGGTGGGAAGCGCGTGAAACAGCGCGCGGTGGAAGGCCTTTACCCAGAAGAGGGAATGGGGAAGGGAGAGAGAAATGAAATCGCCCTCCCTTCACCCAACTCAAGCTCGGCTGATGCCGCACTCCTTGATCTTGTTCAGGAGAGTCTTATAGCTGACGCCGAGAATCAGCGCGGCCTTGCGGCGGTTCCAGTGCACCTGCCGGAGCGTCGTCTCGATCGCCGCGCGCTCGGCTTTCATCGAGGCGGCTTTCGCCACCGCAGCCAGTGACCCGCCGCCTTCTTCCGGCGCGTCGCCCTCGAGGCTGCCGTCATCTGCCGCGGCCTCCGCGGGCGGCGGTGCATACGATGGCGGCGCCATCGGCAACCCGCCCGGCAGCGCTCCCGCACCGACCGCCGCGACCGCCGCGACCGCCGCGACCGGCGCGGCGGCCGCAATTGCGGCCGGCGCCGCCGCCGCGCGCTGCATGTTCCGCTGAATCTCGCGCACGACCAGTTGCTCGTCCTGCAGGATGATGACGCGCTTGATCATGTTCTCGAGCTCGCGGATATTGCCGGGCCACTCGTAGGTCGCGAACAGCTGGCGCAGTTCGTCGGAGATCGGCCGTGCCGGGCGGTTGTACTTCCGGGAGTAGCGGGCGACGAAGAAATCCGTGAGCGTCGGGATCTCGTCGGGCCGCTCGCGCAGCGAAGGCACCGTCAGCTCGATCACCTTGAGGCGGTAATAGAGGTCCTCTCGGAAATCGCCGCTGGCGAGCATCTTTTCCAGATCGCGGTTGGTCGCCGCAACGATCCGGACGTCGACCTGGATCCGCTTGTTGCTGCCAAGCTTGGTGAACTCGGCGTCCTGCAGCACGTGCAGCAGCTTGGCCTGCAGCGCCGGCTTCATCTCGCCGATCTCGTCGAGCATCAGCGTGCCGCTGTCGGCCTGTTCGAATTTTCCGATGCGGGTGGTGGCCGCGCCGGTGAACGCTCCGCGCTCGTGCCCGAAGAGCTC
>Ga0075418_10009281_pt1 | contig 11030 bp, 8 predicted proteins | sample SoiMetdeltSBSDD2_FD_81776 | JGI IMG/M metagenome (GOLD analysis project Ga0075418, IMG submission 81776) | Bulk soil microbial communities from a Populus tree surrounding site in Tennessee, USA - Soil MetaG P. deltoides SBSDD2 | ecosystem: Environmental > Terrestrial > Soil > Tree plantation...
ATGGGAGTCAGCTGCCGCTCGCCATCGATCGCGCCAATTTCCGCCAGCGTCTTGTAGCCGTCGCGAATTGCCTCTGGCCGCGGCGGGTCGAGGAGCGGAAACTCATCAAGAGGGCCAAGGTCAAAGGCCAGCGTTTGGAGAATGACTGCTGCCAGGTTCGTCCGCTGAATCTCGGGCGCGGTGAACCGCTCGCGCGACAAGTAATCCTCTTCATCGTAGAGGCGAATACAGATTCCCGGGCCGATACGGCCGCAGCGTCCCTTCCGCTGATCGCACGATGCTTGCGACACGGACTCAATCGGCAATCGCTGGACCTTGCTGCGCGGGCTGTAGCGGCTGATGCGGGCCGTCCCCGTATCGACGACGAAACGAATCCCGGGGACGGTGAGCGACGACTCGGCCACGTTCGTCGCCAGTACGATTCGCCGTCCGGAGTGAGGGTGGAAGACCTTGTTCTGTTCGGCAGTCGTGAGGCGCGCGTACAGCGGCAGAATTTCCGCTTTTCCGCCGTGGAGCTCGCGGCCGCGAAGCTTTTGGGCCGCCTCGCGAATATCGCGCTCCGTAGGCAGAAAGACCAGGACGTCGCCGGGGCCGCATTCGCACGCTTCTTCGACGGCGTCTGCCAGTTCGTCCATCGGGCCGGTGTCCCGTCTGCCATATTCCTCCTCGGCAGGCGAGACGCCTGCCCCACGATAGCGCACTTCGACCGGATACGTGCGGCCGGAGACTTCGATGATGGGCACCAAACAAGTAGCAGGCACACTCCGTGTGCCGTCGGGCGGCGAAACGGCACACGGAGTGTGCCTGCTACCTATTAATTCAAAGTGTCGAGCGAACCGCTCGGCGTCGATCGTCGCCGACGTGATGATCAGCCGCAGATCCGGTCGCTGAGGAAGCAGACGGTGCAGGTAACCGAGCAGAAAATCGATGTTCAGCGACCGCTCGTGCGCTTCGTCAATGATGATTGTGTCGTACTGGTCGAGAAACCGATCGCTCTGCGTCTCGGCCAACAGAATGCCGTCGGTCATCACCTTGATCAGCGTCTCGGGCGAGGTTTGATCGGCAAAACGTACTTTGTAGCCCACGTAGGACGGGCTTCCAGACTTTCCAGACGGACTGGAAGCCCGTCCTCCAGGGAGTTCCTCCGCCACTCGAGCGGCGATCGACCGGGCGGCAATCCTCCGCGGCTGCGTGTGGCCGATCATTCCCTGAATGCCGCGGCCCGCTTCCAGGCAGAGCTTGGGGAGTTGCGTCGATTTGCCGGAGCCCGTCTCGCCGCAGACAATAAGCACCTGGTGCTCGCGAATCGCAGCGACGATCTCCTGGCGGCGCCCGACCATCGGCAGTGACTCGTCGTAGACCAGCCGCGGCACGTTACCGCGGCGCTGCTCGACGATGACCAGCGACTTGTCCAGCTCGTCGTGCAGTCGGGCCAGGTTTTTGTCGAATGGTCGTCCCTGCTGCTCTGCCGTCTCGATCGCGCGCAGCATGTTCCGCAGGCGATGGCGGTCGGCTTGCATCGCCTGGTCGATTCGTTCCGATAACTGGCGATAGAAGGTCATCGGGACCCGGAACTATTGAGCTACGCCCTCGCCCCGTAACGTCGGTGCAAGCGCGGATTGCGATAGAGCACTTCTGCCAATAGTTCCGGCGATCCTTCAAAGTCGTCGCGGCGGAAGTGCCAATTCCGATCCGTCGGCGCATGGTCGTCGTGAAGCGGCCAGGGATCGAACGGGTCGTAGCCCAAATCGCGAGCCAGCTTGCGGCTGTCGAGACTCACATCGCCGGCCCGCGGCGGAATCGGACCGGCCTCGATTCGCGGGCAGCCATGGAGCAAGCGCGGGTCGTAACCACCAACGCGGTTGACGATCTGCGCGATCTGGTACAGGCTCAGCCGCCGCGGTCCCCCGGCGTGATAAATTCCGGCCAGATCGCTGGCCAGCACGCGGCGAAAGATCCGGTTGAGGCAGTCGGCATAGGTAGGCGTGCGAATCTCGTCGAAGTACAGCGTCGCCGGCTTCCCCTGTTTGAATCGCGACTGGATCCAGTCAATCGCTCCCGCGTGGCCGTTGAAGCTGATTCCCATTGGCAGCGAAATGCGTAGCTGGCAGGCATCCGGCCGCTCGGTCAACAGGAGCCGCTCGGCTTCGGCCATCGTCTTGCCGTAGACCGTAACCGGGTCGGTGAAGTCCTCCTCGACGTGATTGCCGCCGCGAGTGCCGGAGTAAACCAGGTCGATCGATAAGTGCACAAGCCGCACGCCGCGGCCGCCGATCACGTCCAGCAGCGTTTGGAGACTCTCGACGTTGATTCGCCGCGCCATCGCTGGATCGAGCTCGCAGCTCTTGAGCTTGCAGGTTCCCTCGCAGTTGAGCACCGCGCGAAACTGATGCTTGTCGAAGAGCCGCGCCAGGCCCTCGCGATCGTCGCCATCGCAGGGGATGATTCCGTCCCCTCGCAGCGGCCAGTTATCGACGCGGCGGACGGCCATTACCCGCCCCGGATACTTGCGGCGGAAGTAATGCCACGCCCCATACCCTGCCACCCCGGCAATGCCGGTCAGTAGCAGGGGGAGCGGAGGATCGGGAAGCGGAGGGACGTTCATCGGCAAGTGGCGATTTCAGAAGTGGACGACATTATATCCCGCCTGCCCAGGCGCCCGAAGGGATGCCAGCCGCTCGTCAAACTTTGCGCCGCCAGCACAAGTGGACCTCGTGTTTGCCGGTCGTAGCAGTTAGAGCGGAAAGTCCTGCGGCGGGTTCGGGCTATTCCCCGACGATCAACCCAGTCCGGCAACCAGGCGCGTGTCGGCAGCCCAACTTCTTACTTCGTCGCCCGCCGCTAGCATCATGCCCGCCTGTCGCTCGCCCCGCTGCTGGAAAACATTGCTCCCGCTCATCATGGCGGCGCTTGCCATGCGGGCCGCCTTGAGCGCGGACGAAGGCGTGACGATCGCGCCGGGCGCTGGCCCGTGGCAAGGATTGAGCGAGCAGCTAAGCGCCGCACGGCTCGGCGAGATCCGGACCGATGCCGCGGAGCATCGAGCTCTGGCGCTGGACGCAACATTCAGCAATTCGACGGAGGCTGCCGACGCGGCTGAGTTTTGCGACGAAAGGCAAATGGCGGCACTCGAAAAGGCGATGGCCGGGGCCTACAAGCCGCTGTTTTTCGACAACAACTTCGACTACTTGTGCGACGAGTGCTGGTCCGATTGGTGGCTGGGCGACAACCTGAAACGGCACTGTCTGGGCGACTGGGGGGTGCTTGATATCGGCGGCCAGTACCGAGCGCGGCTGCACAACGAGCGAAACATGCGCGGGCTGGGACTGACCGGCGTCGACGACGACTTTCTCTTGCATCGCACGCGCTTGTTTGGCAACGTCGAGGTCGGCGAGCGGCTGCGGTTCTATGCCGAGTACCTGGATGCGGAGAGCAATTACGAGAACTTTCCGCCGCGGCAGATCGAAGTCGATCGGTCGGACATGCTCAATCTGTTCGTCGATGGCAAGCTCCTGGCCGCGGACCGCGGCGACCTGTGGCTCCGCTTCGGCCGACAAGAGCTTCTCAATGGGGCGCAGCGATTGATCTCCCCTCTCGACTGGGCCAACACGCGGCGGACATTCGAGGGAGTCAAGCTGTTTTGGAAGGGAGAGAATTGGGACCTGGACGCGTTCTGGACCAATCCGGTCGTCGTCGATCCGGTCCATTTCGACGCCCCGAACCAGAGCCAGGAATTTTCCGGCTTGTATGCGACGTGGAAAGGCTGTCCTAACCGCAACGTCGATTTATACGCAATCCGCTACATCGAGACCGAAGGGACGACGTTCCGTTTCAACACGTTCGGCGCCCGCTGGCAGGGGAACGAAGATGCCTGGCTGTGGGAACTGGAAGGGGCCTACCAGAACGGCAACTTCAGCGGCGAGGACCACGTCGCCGGCTTTTATGTGGTTGGCGGCGGGCGCAAGCTCGACTCCCTTCCCTGGTCGCCCGTCCTGTGGCTCTACTACGACTGGGCCAGCGGCGATGAAACGATCAATAACGGGTTTCATCACCTGTTCCCGCTGGGGCACAAGTACATGGGCTACATGGACCTGTTTGGCAGGCGGAACATCGAGGACGCCAATCTCCAGCTCACGATGAAGCCGGCCGAGAAACTGACGTTTCTGCTGTGGCACCACATCTTCTGGCGGCAGGACGGCGACGACGTGCCCTACAACATTACGATGACGCCGTTTGTGACGGACCCGCGGGGCAGTCAATATCTGGGACAGGAGCTCGACCTGCTGTTCACTTGGGCCTTTCATCCGCGGCAAGAGCTGCTCTTTGGCTACTCGCACTTCTGGCACGGCAGCTTCTACGACACCAATCCGGCCGTGCCGTTCGACGGCGACGCCGATTTTTTCTATACGCACTACCAAATCAATTTTTGAGTCCGCAGAGTTGGCGGTAGATGTGCAGTTACGTGCGCGCGAGGGGCAAGCCAACTTTCCCAGACAACCTCACACCCCGATGCCTCGCTCTGTCTCTCCGTACTTGCCATATAATTATTGGCGACATTTCATTACGTGCAGCGGGGACTTCCTTGAACGCCAAAACGTGGCTCGTGCTGGGGGCATGTCTGGCCGCGCTGGCCGTCGCACTGGGAGCGTTTGGCGCGCACGGCCTGCCGTGGTACTACCGCACGCTCGACGTGGCGGCCAGCGAAGCAGCGCGACGCAGCGAGAACTGGGAAATCGCCGCCCGCTATCACATGTATCACGCCCTGGCCATCATCGCCGTTGGCGTGCTGGCCGACCGCAGGCGAATGTGGCTGCTCGACGCGGCCGGTTTGACCTTCTTTTGCGGCATCTTGATTTTTTCCGGCTGCCTCTACGCCCTGGCGCTGACCGGGACGAAAATCCTCGGCGCGATCGTGCCGATCGGCGGCGTCTCATTCCTGGTGGGCTGGATGCTGCTCGCGCTGGCAGGCAAGCGATTTCACAACACCGACACATCGCCGCACAGCGACCGCGGCCAGCAGCCGTCCGGTCCTGCCGCTGAGTCCGATCGGTCAAATGCCGCCGATGAAGACGATCATCCTGCGGCAAACTAGCGGGTTGCTTGCTGCCCCACGGGCCGCGTGGTAGCGTAACAACCCGCTGCTCGATGACTCCCCCGTTTCCGGAGAAATACGATGAAAACGTTCACCTTGTGGGCGGCCTGCGCCGCTTTGTCCCTTTTCGTCGCTTCCGCTCGCGCGGCTGAAGAGTTGAAAGTCGGCGATCCGGCCCCTGATTTCACGCTCAAAGCCAGCGACGGCAAGACCTACAAGCTGTCGGAATTCAAGGGGAAGCAGGCCGTGGTCGTCGCCTGGTTCCCGCGGGCCTTTACCGGCGGATGCACGAAGGAGTGTAAGAACATGGCCGCGGAGGGAAAGAAGATCCGAGAATTTGATGTGGCCTATTTTGCCGCCAGCACCGATCCGGTGGACACGAATAAGAAATTCGCCGAATCGCTGAGCGCCGATTACCCAATCCTCAGTGATACGGATGGGACGACTGCGACGACCTATGGCATTTACAGTCCCGATCGCAAGGCTGCCAAACGGGTGACATTTTACGTGGACAAGGAGGGCAAGATCGCCTTCATTGACACGGCCGTGAAGACGGACACGCACGGGGCTGACATTGCCGCGAAGCTGAAGGAACTGGGCGTAGCCGCCAAGAAATAGAGCGGATCGCAATCCGTTCCGCCGTGAATGCCGCAGCTAGAAAAGTTGCTGACCGACGTCGGGCCGGCTGACCCACCGGCCTGCGTGGCGCAGCGGGCGCTCGACTCCCGACTGCAGGCGGTCGTTTTGTATCTCGACCGGGCCGCGGCGGGGGCGCTGGACGACGTGGAGGAGATCCACCAGCTCCGCGTCTGGACGCGGCGCAGCGCGGCGGCACTTAAGCTGTTTGCGACACTCGTGCCGCGCCGCAAAGCGGCCAAGCTGAAGAAAGTGTTGCGTCGCTTGCGGCGCAGCGCCGGCGCAGTGCGCGATTTGGACGTGATCGAGGCTCAGCTCGGCGCGGCCCTCGCTGGTCCGCTTGTGCAGCGGCTGAAAAAGCAGCGGAAGTCGGCCCGCAAGTCTCTGCGGCGGCTGGTGCGGCGGCGGAGTCGCCACGGCAAACTGAAACGCAAGGTCAAGCGGCTGATGAGGCGCCTCGAACGCCGCTGCGGGGACTTTCAGAGCAATGGAATCGCCTTCGCCCCTTGGTGCCGGCGGCAGCTTTCGCCTCTGCTGGAGGATTTTTCCAGGCACGCCTCGGGCGGCGCCCGGCAAACCGATGCGGCATTGCACCGTTGGCGGTTGGCTACCAAGCGGCTGCGATATGCCGTCGAGCTGTCCCCGGCGGCGCTCCCGCAGAAAACCTGGGCGAGTCTCTATGACCTGTTAGGCGAGGTCCAGGAGCGGATCGGCCGCGTCTGTGATGCACTGGTCCAGCGGCAGCGGCTGCGCCAGTGGCGACGGGATACGGACGATCCCGCCGAGCGCGAGGCGCTGGATCGGCTCGCCGCCAAATGCCAAAAGCAATTGGCGGCCGCCAAGCGAGCCTTTGGCAAATGGTGGACGGGCCGCCGCGGTAGCAGCGCCCGGGAACTTTGCCGCAAGGCGGCGACTGTAGCTTAGGGGCGGCGCTACTTCTTCGGCCGCGTCAGCAGCGAGACGGCCACTAGCACCGCAAACGACAAGGGGAGCGTCACCAGTGCCGGCTGTGTGAACGGAACCAGTGCGTCCTCGGCCTTGAGGCCATAGATGTTCTTGAAAGCTTCGCCGCTGGCCAGCACCCAGGCCAGCGAGCCAAACAGGCCGACCAGAATCGACGCCGTGATCCCCTGCTTGGTGGTCCCTTTCCAGAACAGCAGCATCACCAGTGCGGGGAGGTTGGCGCTGGCCGCGATGTTGAACGCCCAGCCCACCAGATAGGTCACGTTGAACTTCTCAAACACAATCCCCAGCGCAATGGCGATAACTCCCACGGCCACGGCGGCGATCTTACCAGCGCGGACTTTCTCGTAGTCGGTCATCTCCCACTTGAGAAAACTCGTCAGTAGATCGTGGGCCACGGCTCCGCTAGCCGCCAGGATCAATCCGCTCACCGTCCCTAGCACCGTCGTAAAGGCGATGGCGCTGATGACGGCGAAGGGCAACTCGCCGAACGTGCGGGCCAAGAGCGGCGCCGCCATGTTGCTGTTCGTCGGATCGAGGGCCCCGCTGGTCATCGCGCCTAGCCCAAGGTACAGCGTCAGGACGTAAAAAAAGCCGATGCTGGCAATTCCCACGACCGTGCTCTTGCGCACCGAGGCCTGGTCCTTGACCGTGTAGTAGCGGATCAAGATGTGCGGCAATGACGCGGTGCCCGCGAAGAGGGCCAGCATCAGGGAGACGAAATCGAGCCTCTTGATCAAGTCGCCACGGCGGAGGCCGGCGAAGGTCGGACTGCCGCCGGGCAACAGCACGTCGCTCCCCTTGACGACTTGCGGCTGGTAGATCGTGGTGACGGTGCCGTCTTCTTCGACGATCGGGGGGTCCTTGTCCCAGAGCACGATCTGAGACTGCTGCAGCGTCGTCAAGTACGCGACGGGGTCGAGCGGTCCGGTGTCGATGACGTCGACGCCGCTGCCGGGGAATTCCCACTCCAGGCGGTAGACCTGACCGACCGTGTGAAAATCCCCTTTCCCCGAACCGTTTCCCTTCTCGACACCGTTGACGATCGTCTTGTCCTTCCCCTTGCTCTCGTATTGTGCCCGGTCCATGTCGGCCAGACGGTGGAGCTTCTCGAACTGGTTGATCGCCCAGTTGCTCCGCTTGCACCAGATGCTGATTTGACCCGTCTGTGGATCGCGGATGCGGACGTACGGCTTTCCCTTCCAAGGCCCTGATTCTTCGAGGACTTCCAGGTGTGGATTGGCCTCGAAGTATTGCTGGGCCATTTCGCGGCGAAAGCTCACAAACTTTGGGGCCTGCTTAGGATCGGGCTGCGTCGTCAAGCCGCGGTTGAGGATCATTCCGGTCAGCACCGCGCAGAACACGACGAGCAGCGCCCCTTTGAGGAACTGCACCCACGTGGTGCTCACCATCCCGGCCGTCACGACAATCACGATCACCAGCACGCCCACCAGCAGCACACCCATTGCCGACTCATACTGCCCCGGCACTCCCAGCCGCGACGACAGGCCGAGTAGCGGTTTGATCAGCGCGCCAGCGCCGACCATCTGCGGGATCAGGTAAAAGATGCTGACGACCAGCGTGCTCACGGCGGCCGCCACCCGAATCCCTTTGCTGTGAAAGCGGGAGTCCAGGGCGTCCGCGAACGTGAATTTTCCCAGTCGTTTGAGCGGCTCGGCCACAACTAACAGGGCCACGATCCAGCCTGCGAGATAGCCGATCGAGTACAAAAACCCGTCGTACCCGTTGAAGGCGATCATGCCGCAAATTCCCAGAAACGACGCGGCGGAAAGATAATCGCCGGCAAACGCAATGCCGTTGACGAGCCAGGGAATTTCACCGTGGGCGGCGTAATAGCCTTTGGCGGACTTCGTTCGCGCGGCCAGGTAGAAGCTCAGTCCCAGGACGACGGCCACGAACAGGGCAAAGACGCCGATTGCCAGGGGCGAGGGCTCGTAAATCATGGCGCGCCTCCAGCGCCTCGGAATTTTTGTTCATTCCGCCGGCACATCCTCATGTAGACCAGCGCCAGCACGACCGCCCCGACGATCAGGCCGAAGCCGTAGACGATGGCCAGGTTCGGCCCCAGCGGCGTGATCCAGCCCAGCACGTCCGGCGACGCGGCCGCCAGGCGAATGAAGACGGCATATGCCGCCAGGTAAACGGCAAACAGCCACAGCCCGCTTCGCGCATTGCGCGCGGAAAGCTCCGGGTGCTCGTCTTCAGATTGGTTCGCAGGCTTTTGGGGCTTGGCGAGGTCCGCATTCATGCGGCACAAGATAGCAAGGCAATCGGCGAGGTGCTACTCAATTTCTCGCTCATTCCAGTAAATCGTGCCGACGGATTCTGACCAACGCGCTTTGTCGCTATTTGTCACGCGCGAATGCCACTTTGCCACCGACGATCGTCGTTTCGACGCGCACTTTGCCAATTTCCTCTGCTGGCACGGTCATGAAATCCCCTGAAAGCACTACCAAATCGGCCAGTTTGCCGGGCGTGACTGATCCTTTGTCGTGCTCCTCGAACGCAGCAGAGGCAGCGCTGGCCGTGTAAGCGCGGAGTGCTTCCTCGCGGGTCATAGCCTGCTCGGGGAAGAAGGTCGCGCCGCTGGCCATCTGCCGCGTGACCGCCGAAAAGAAACAAGCGATCGGGTCGATCTTTTCGACAGGCACGTCGGTGCCGTTGATGACAACCGCGTCCGCCTCCAGCAGACTGCGCCAGGCGTAGGCCCCCTCCTTGGCCCGCCGCTGGCCGAGCCGCTGGACCACGAATGGGCCGTCGGAAGTAGCGTGGTTCGCCTGCATCGAGGCGATTACGCCGAGTTTGGCGAAGCGCGGAATGTCGTCGGGATGTAGATGCTGAACGTGCTCGATGCGCCAGCGAAGATCCTTCTTTCCTGGATGCCGCCGGAACGCCGCTTCCATCAGGTTGAGCACTTCGCGGTTGGCCCGGTCGCCGATGGCGTGAACGCAAAGCTGGTATTCATGCTGGATGGCAAGCTCCGCCGTCTCGCGCAACGCAGAGAGCGGCGTAACATTGAGCCCGGTGCTGCCGGGCAGATCGTCATACGGTTCCAGCAGCCACGCGCCATGCGTTCCGAGCGCCCCGTCGGCCATCCGCTTGATCGCGCGGACCGTCAGATAATTATCGCCGTAGTCAATCAGCCGATATTCCGGCAGCCGGCGGGCCAGTATCTCGTTGTTGTCGTTGAGCATGACCCATAATCGGACTTTCAGCTCACCGCGGCCGGCCAACTCCTTGAGGAGATCCACGTCCTCGCATGACGAACCGGCGTCTTGAAAGCTCGTGACGCCGTGCTTGAGACACTCCACGGTCGCCAGCCGCACCGCCTCGAACTGCTCGTCGCGCACTTCTTTCGTCGTCCGCTCGCGCAGCGCCCGATCGCGGACGCGGTAGATCAGGTTCATGGCGGTCTCGCGAAAGACGCCCGTCGGCTGGCCGTGGGCATCGCGCAGAATCTCGCCGCCATCCGGCGCTTTGGTTTGGAAATTCACCCCCGCCAGCTCCATCGCCTTGGCGTTGGCCAGGCACATGTGCCCCGTGCCATGCGTGAGCACGACCGGATGGTCCGGCGAGACGCGGCTGAGCGCATCTGCCACCGGATATCCCTGCACGCTGGGCTCCGGCGGCATTTTCCACTTCCCCTGGTGCCAGCCGCGGCCTTCGATCCATTTTCCCTTGGGCGTTTTCTTTGCCGCCTCGGCGACGCGTGCGACGACTTCCTCCCAAGTTGCTGCGTCGCTCACATCCAGCTTCAGCTTCTGCTCTCCAAGCGACAAAAAATGCCCGTGCCCTTCGATGAAGCCGGGGACAACGAGTTTTCCCTTTAGTTCGATTACTCGCGTCTGCGGACCAATCCTCGCGGCAATCTCATCGTCGCTCCCCACCGCAGCGATTCGTTCGCCCCGCACGGCAACCGCCTGCGCCGCCGGCCGCATCGGGTCCATGGTCACGACTTTGCCGCTGCGCAGAACTAGGTCTGCCGGCGGCGATCGCTCGCTCCTGGACGGCTCGTCGGCCTGGCTGCCTGTATATGCGCCGAAAATGATGAGGCACAACAGCCAGCGCGGACAGGCGATGCTGCAAATACCAGCGCTGGCATTCGGCTGCTCCGCGCAATCGACCATAAAGCACCTCGTCGCGATCAGATTCGACGGGCCATTATGCACGATCCTGCGGCTTGGAATCATTCCCCGAAGTCCAAAATCCAAACAGCCGGTGGAACACGATTCCAACGATGAACGCGACAAGGATGCCGGCCACGATCGGGGCGAGTTCGTCATCGGTGAACGGTTGTTCGCGCACTGCCGCCAAGGAA
>Ga0075418_10009283_pt1 | contig 11029 bp, 10 predicted proteins | sample SoiMetdeltSBSDD2_FD_81776 | JGI IMG/M metagenome (GOLD analysis project Ga0075418, IMG submission 81776) | Bulk soil microbial communities from a Populus tree surrounding site in Tennessee, USA - Soil MetaG P. deltoides SBSDD2 | ecosystem: Environmental > Terrestrial > Soil > Tree plantation...
CTCGACGACTTCTTCGGCATCTACCGCCTCGCGAACTTCACGCTCCGCGGCGTCGGGGAACATGCCGTCGCGTGGGTGCAAAACAACACCAACTTCCCCACCGGCGACTGCCGCAACAACTTCACCGACCGGATCCAAGTGACGGATGCGCAGGTCAACTACCTGCTCAACCAGTTCGATACGAACATCTGGCCGAAGGAGGCGGAGGCGTTCTCGACCGCCCCGCCGCACGACGGCTCTAACGCGATCCTGCCCGGTCTCGTCGGCCTGCCGGCCGACTACTACGCGGGCGACGGCAACAAGACCGTCATCCTCATCTCGAACGTCCGCGATGACAACTACTACGACACGAACAACGCGCACGCGTTCTCGTACATCGCGGGGTTCTTCTCCGGTCAGCTGAACGACTTCTTCGACCGGAACACCATGACGGTCGACTCGTACGACTGGATCCACCGGACGACGGCAACTCCGCCCGGCGACCCGAACGTGACGGACCTTTGCGCGCCGGTGCGCCCGAGGCCGTTCCTGTACGAGGGCACCTTCGCGCACGAGTACCAGCACCTGCTCGAGCACTACTCCGATCCTGACGAGGTCAACTGGATCAACGAAGGCCTGTCCGACTGGGCGATGTCCCTGACCGGCTACGCGCATCCGGAGATCAACGCGCCGGATCCGCGCGCCGACGGGCACATCCAGACGTTCCTGGGCGCGTTCCCGCCGGACCAGTTCGGCCGGCACGGCGGGCCCGAGAACTCGCTGACGCGCTGGCAGGACCAGGGCGGGGCGGAGATCCTGGCCGACTACGGCGCGGCGTTCTCGATCATGACGTACCTCGACGACCATTACGGCGACGCGTTCATGTCCGCGCTCCACACGGCGCCGGGCAACGGGCTCGCCGGGCTCGACGAGACGCTAGCCGAGTTTGGGCAGTCGAAGGCGACGGCCATGAACACGGTCAACACCTGGGCCGTAGCGGTGGCCACCGACGGCCTGATCGACAACGGCGCCCGAATCCTCGGGCCGTTCAACGAGGCGTGGTACAGCACGCCGAACCTCCACTCGTTCATCAACTGGGCGAACCCGGACGCCTACGACTCGCCGGGCGCTCCTTCGAACGGGTCCGACTATGTCCGCCTTCGCGACGCGAGGGGGAACTTCCTCACCGGCCGTGACATCAACTCGCTCTCGTTCACGGGCGCGACGTCGCTGCCGCCGAAGCCGGTCGCGTGGACGGTCGCGGCGAACCCGCCGCTCGGCCACACCGGCAATCCCGCGCTCTACTCGGGCTTCGGGAACCGGCGTGACGAGGCGATCGTCAAGCAGGTGACCGTCAACGGCGGCTCGCTGACGTTCGACGCGCTCTGGAACGAGGAGCTCGGCTGGGACTTCGGCTTCGTGCAGATCTCGACGGACGGCGGTGCGACGTACACGAGCATCCCGTGCACGGACACGACGACCGAGACCAACCCGGACGCGCTGCCGACGGCGAAGGACAACGTGCCGGGCTTCACCGGCTACTCCGGAGGCTGGAAGGCCGAGACGTGCAGCCTCGCCGGCTACAGCGGCAACGTGCTGCTCGCGTTCCGGGCGTTCAACGACCCGGCCACGCTCGGCGAGAGCTCGGCGGTCGACCCCGGCTTCTGGGTCGACAACGTCAATATCGGTACGACGCTGATCTCCGACGGCTCGTCCCTCGCGGGCTGGCAGTCGCCGACGCAGGTCCATCCGGGCAGCGTCTCGAACTTCGTCGTGACGATCATGAGCGTCAACGGCAACAAGATCACGCTCAAGCAGATGCCGCTGACGGGCGAGTTCGCAGCGACGAACCGGGCGAACGTCCAGAAGTACATCGACAAGAACGCCGACCTCGTCGCGGCGATCGTCACCTACGACGATCCCAGCGAGACGTCGGACCAGTACGCGCCGTACCAGCTCACGGTCAACGGCGTGATGCAGTCCGGCGGCGGCGAGTAGGCCCGAGGGCTAATGACGCAGCGAGGGGCCGCGAAACGCGGCCCCTCGCTTCTCGAAACAGCACGCGGCCGCTCTGCTTTGCGGACTGACGAGCGGCCTCGCTTTCCGGCGGCGACGCCCGTAGACTCGCATGGTGATCGCGGCCTCCGCACGGGTCAAGCCGCGGTTGCGCGGCGTCTTCCATGAGCTCGGCTTCTACGTCGCGCTCGGCCTCGGCTTCGCGCTCGTCGCGACTGCGGGGGGCGGGCGCGCACGCGTGGCGGCGGTGGTGTTCTCCGCTTCCGTGATCATCTGCTTCGGCGCGAGTGCGCTGTACCACCGGCCGACCTGGACACCAACCGTTCGGTCGTGGCTCGCGCGCCTCGACCACGCCGGCGTGTATCTACTCATCGCCGGCAGCTACACACCCTTCGGACTCCTGGTGATGTCGACGGAATGGGCTGTCCCGGTGCTGGCGATCGTCTGGAGCGGCGCGCTCGCAGCGATTCTCGTGAAGGTACTGTGGGTGCAGTCGCCGAAGTGGCTCTCGGCCACGATTGGTCTCAGCCTCGGATGGGTGGCCGTGGCCGCTATCTCGCAGCTCCTCAGGCTGCCACTTGCCGGTGTGCTGCTTGTCGCCGCCGGAGGCCTCCTGTATACAGGCGGCGCGATCGTGTACATACGACGGCGGCCTGATCCGATGCCCAACATCCTTGGCTACCACGAACTGTTTCACCTGCTGACAGTGGCCGCGACGGGCTGTCTATACGCCTCGATTGCGTTCTACGTGCTCCCGCGTGGCTAGGCGCTGCAGTTGATGTTCGCTCGATTGCCTGAGCTAGCCAAGCCGGTAAACGATCCGACCCCGGGTCAGGTCGTACGGCGAGAGCTCGATGCGAACACGGTCGCCGAGCATTACTCGGATGCGACGCCGCTTCAGCCGTCCCGCGACATAGCCAAGCGTCTCGTGCCCGTTGTCCAGCTCGATGCGGAACATCTGGCCCCGCAGAGCTTCGACCACTTCTCCCTCGAGCTCGATCTTTTCCTCTTTCTCGCCCATCGTCTCCGTTCGGTAAAGGAGGGCCCCACGCCACCAGGCGAGGGGCCCTCACACATCAGCTAGGCGACCGGCGCCACGTTGGTCGCTTCCGGGCCCTTCGCGCCCTCACGGGGCTCGAACGAGACCCGTGCACCCTCGGCGAGCGACTTGAAGCCCTCGCCGGCGATGTTGGAGTGGTGGACGAACAGGTCGCTCGAGCCTTCATCGGGGGTGATGAAGCCGTAGCCTTTGCTGTCGTTAAACCACTTGACGGTTCCGTTTGCCATGTAAAACACCTCCCTCACTACGTCACGAACAAGTGAGGAAGGCGCAGACGCGCAAACCGAACTCGCTCTAGTTCTTCCATGCCACGCTAGCAAGCCAGCAGGGGTGGCGGGACGCCGGTGAGGCGATTGCGATTCCCCTGCGCTCGGCGGAATCCGAAGCACGCTCGGGCGGGCGCCGTGGAGGGCGAGTCAGAGGGCGCCTCCAACGCGATCCGCGTAGAGCCGGTACGCGCTGTGATCCTCCTCGATCCCATAGCCGAGGACGCGCAGCGCGTCGATCGTGCGAACGACCATTCCTGTTGCTAGGGCCGTCTCAATCACGCCCTCGTTGCCGAGGACAACGGCAAGCTCATCGGCGGGATGCCACCGCCCGTCGATGAGGATCGAGACGATTCTCGCCTCGATGATCGTGAGCGGCATGGACGTAGTACTGATCGTTTCCTCTGTGATAGTTCGAAAACACGCCGGCACAGCCAGACACCGAGTTCGGCGGCGCCGCGGGGCGCTCGCGCTCAGCGCTTAGCCAGCCGGAAGTACGAAGAAGGCGATCGAGCCGTACAAGCAGCCCGTCCCGGCGAGTGTTCGGGACTCGCCTGCACTGATTTCCGGAATCAGGGGGTCACCGCCGCCTGAACCAGAACTCCCCTCGCTCTCGCGCGCGGCCGCCGCCGCCTCTTGCTTTCGCTGTCGCTTGAGCGTCCGCTTGAGCTCGACCGCGCGTTCGCGATCTCGCTTCGCCGCTGTCTGATGTCGCTTCTTCGAACTCACGACCAACGCCCTTCTACTGCTGAACTCGCCGAGCCGAGCGGCGTCGGGCCCGGCGAGGTGAGATCTCCCGGACGAACGCGACGTTCTCTGCCCGCCTCTCCCCCGCCAGTTCGCGGATCTCGAACACGACCTGAGCCCTCGCGCAGCGACCTTTGGGTTTGACACCGTCCGCAAACGCCGAGCCGAGGACTGGAATGCGGTCGTTGTCGTTCGTGAGGATGCAGCCCACGTCGCGTGCCTCGTTGAACCAGAGCATCGTTCCGAGCATGACGGCCTTTCGAGAGGGAAGCGCGCGCCGCATGCGCGGCGCGCGCATTGACTCGCTTTACGCGTTCAGTCGAACGACGTTCTTCGCCTCAAGCCCCTTGTCGCCTTCGACGGTCTCGAACTCGACGTTCGCGCCTTCGGCAAGAGACTTGAACCCCTCGCCGGAGATCGCGCTGTGATGGACGAACACGTCCTTCTCGGATCCGGAAGGAGTGATGAAGCCGTACCCCTTCTGATCGTTGAACCACTTCACGGTTCCAGTTGGCATGAAAAACACCTCCTCTACTCGTCACGAACGGTAGATGGGAGGCGCGGCTGCCGACCAGATACTCGCTCTTTAGAACACCACCATAGCAATCACCCGTTTGTGGTCATCCGCTCCGGCCGTCGCCCGGTTCGAAGTGAACCTGCGACCTTGGAATTAAAAGTCGCTCTGTAAGGCAACTTGAAAGTCGTGATTTTGGAGGTTGATCGCATTTTTACTCACATTACGATATGATCTTTTGGACAACGCTTTGCTGAGTGAGAGCGTGCTCGCGGGCGTGATTTCGGGACAAGCCCCGTCCATCGCGTTTTCGATAACGAGTTGCCCGGCGAGGCCGACCGAACGAGGAAGGCCCGATATGTCTGAATCCCATCTAGCCAATCCGACCGAAGCGGCGTCCGCCACCATCGACCCGAAGTACGAGCTCGCCCGGGTGATCGAGGCAAGGGCCGTACAGGGGTACAGGGTTGAGTCGCTCAGCGAGACGCGCGCGGTGCTGGTGGTCAAAGGCCGCAAGCGGCTGTTCGGCTTGCGAAGTGGCTTAGATCAGAAAACAGAAGTCACGATCAACGATGAGGGTCGGGCGGTCACGCGCAACCTCTGAGGACGTAACCGAGTATCTCGGTCCGCGTCTGCGACAGATTCGCCCTCAGCGAAGAGGTCAGTGGATGAAAAATTCGCACGAGGCATTCCCAGTCGGCCTGTGAAGCGGTGTCGAAGAAGCCGATCGAGGTCATGGTGCCGTTCGAAGCCTCGATCAGGAAGTAGCCGCCGAAGCCCGGCAACGTGCTCAGGAGAGGCATCAGACCTGTGCCGACCTTCTTGCTCAACTTGTTCGCGTCTGTTCTCCAGGAGCCAAAACGGGCAGCCGATCCGCCGCCGCGCGAGCCGCCGGGCAATGAACAGCGCCAGTAAATGGATCGCCGCGGATGCGAACCGACTACGTCGTCTGCCCGGACGGCGCGACGAACGAGTTGCGGCGACGAACTGGATAGCCGGACGCCCGAACTGCCGGCGGGTAGAGTGCGTCAGGATGAGAACGCTTGACCGGTGCCGGTCCAATGGGTGAACGAACCGCGATGGCGGTCGGCGCCGGAGGGCTGCTCGCCTTCCTGCTCAGTTGGATCCTCCACTCGAGAATCTTGCGCGTGCTCGGACTCGGCGCGGCGGTCGCGGGTGGCGCGCTCTACGCACGGCAGAAGTACGCTCAGCGCGCAAAGAAGATCGAGGCGGCCGAGGGAGCCGTTCGCTCGACCCTCGACGATCTCGATCCCGTCGCCCGGGCGCAGGTCCTTATGGATATCGCGCGCCGCCCCGACGAGTAGCGGCTGAGTTCCCCAGCGAGCGCGGCGAGCTCCCCAGCGAGCGCGGCGAGCTCCCCAGCGAGCACTCCTCCCAATCACCGCCGCGATCGCTGCCGGTGGAGGCGGAGTGTCTCGTGATGGGAGAGGTCGAGTCCGACCGATCTCATGAGAGACGCAGGAGACCCACCTCGAGGCGATGGCCACGCTCTTGCGCGTCTTCATGGCTGGGCAGGTGGCGCTGCGCGACGACTTGACCCACACGGACAGGAGGCGCTGTTTGACCTCCTCGACGAAGGCGACGTCGATCCGGAGTCGCTTGTGATCCACCCGCGTTACGACGAGCTCGCGGACTACGCCGAGCACTACAAACAGCTGCAGCCGATCAACGTGGGCGGCCCCCGTGTTGGACGTGGTCGACGTCGCCCATGTGCTCGACCTCATCGCCGAGCAAGACCTCGGCGACTGCTCGCCGGGGGAGCACGTCCGCCTCACGGTTGGCGATGTGCTCAGCCGGATCGACGCCGAGGACCCGGCATAGAAATGGGGCGACAATGGCGACGCCCGAGGATCGGCACGCCGCTGAAGCAATACGCGACGCGAAAGCGAAGCCGCTATCGCCTATCGTCATCGTGATCAGAAACCCGCTGACGTCCGTGGATGCGCTGGTCGCGGCGATCCGGCGAGCGCTAGAGGGTTCCGAGGCTCAGTCCCGGCTACGAACGGGCAAGACGGCTGACGGCAGCGACTTCGTCGAGTTGACGTGGCTGGAGCGAACCGGCTCGGCTCCGCCGGAGTTCAGAGGAGGGGGGCCCTTGTCTTAGGCCCGCGGCGCCGAGTCTCCGGCCGCCTCTCGACTATGCACGATTCTGGGGGCTACAGGGAGTACACCTTCCACCGCTAGCGGGACCGGGCGGAAGTCGCACCCGACGGCGAGTGATTCCGATGGAGCACCGATGGAGCACCAGGTCGCACTCCTCGCACGTATCGCCCTCCTCGCACGTGGAGGAATGCGGGATTGCCCCGCACCCCGCATAGCACCAGGGGCCCTCATGGGCCGGGCAGGGATCGAACTCGGAGTCTGGCTCGGTCACGCGCGCAGGTAGGCGAGAACCGCAAGCACGCGGCGGTGGGTCGTCGGACGACTCGTCGCTGAAGATTTGCGTTAAGCGCGCCTCCACAGTCTCCGGGCTGATCTCGGCCCACGCTTAGGGCCGGCCGGGCGCCGGGAGTTTGCCGGGCACACGGCTGCGTCGTATGCTCTGGCCCGTGGGGGGAGGGCCGAGCCTGCGAGGCGCGTTCCTTGTGGTCGCTGCGGCGACGCTCGTACTGCTGCCTGCGGCGACCGCGCAGACGCCGAACCCGACCTCGGTCACGATCGCGGGTTCGCTCCAGTCCGAGGCCGGCTGCCCGGGTGACTGGGATCCCGCCTGCGCGACGACGCACCTGACCTACGACGCGGGCGACGACGTCTGGCAGGGAACGTTCGACCTGCCCCCGGACAAGTATGAGTACAAGGCCGCGCTGAACAACGCGTGGGACGAGAACTACGGCCTGCACGCGACGCTGGACGGCCCGAACATCCCACTTGCCGCGCCTGGTGGAGCGGTGAAGTTCTACTACGACCACAAGACGCATTGGGTCACGGACAACAAGAGCTCGGTGATCGCCGTCGCGCCCGGCAGCTTCCAATCCGAGCTCGGCTGCCCGGGCGACTGGGATCCGGGCTGCCTGCGCTCGTGGCTCGAGGATCCCGACGGGGACGGCATCTACACCTTCGAGACGACGGCGCTCCCGGTCGACAACTACGAGACCAAGGTCGCGATCAACGAGAGTTGGGATGAGAACTACGGCCTGAATGGCGTGCCGAACGGCGCCGACATCCCGTTCAGCGTCGAGGCGGCGAACTCGAAGGTCCTATTCAGCTACAACCCGACGACGCACGTGCTCACGGTGACCGTGACTGCGCCGCCCGTCTTCCACGGCGATCTCTCGCACTTCGACCTCGCCCGCAAGGACTGCCTCGGCACCGCGCGCAACACGACATCGAAGGTCTGGTACACGGTGGCGAACGGCGTCCTCAGCGACACGTACTACCCGACCGTCGACAACACGAACGTCGAGACGCTGCAGTACCTCGTCACCGACGGCACGTCGTTCACCGACCTGCAGAGGCGCGACATGACGTACACCGCCGAAGCGTTGGAGGGCTCCGGCGGCATGGCGTGCCGCGTGACCGCCACGGCGAACAGCGGCAAGTACAAGGTCACGACCGACTACCTCACCGACCCGAGCCGGAACACCGTGCTCATGCGAGTCAGGTTCACGCCGCAGGACCCGAGCTACCGCCTGTACGTGCGCTTCGACCCGACGGTGAACGGCAACGGCGGCGGCGGCACGGGTAACGGCGGCGGCGACGACGCGACTGTCGACACGTCGACCGGTCATCCGGTGCTCGTCTCCTCCGACACGAACACGGCGACGAACGCGGCGAACCGGGACTATGCGCAGCCTGTATACGCGGCGCTCGACGGGCCGCTGGCAGACGGATCGAGCGGCCTCGTCGGCGGTGCGGACGACTCGATCGACTCGACGAACACGGACGTCGCGAACGGGAACGTCGCCCAGCACGCGCGCGTAGTCGTCGACGGCTCGGGTGTGGCGACGCTGGCGCTCGGCTTCGGCGCGTCGCAGGACGAGGCGGTCGGCGTCGCAGAGGGCTCGCTCGGCACGAAGTTCGACAAGACGCTCGGCGACTACGAGACGGGCTGGAAGAAATACGACAACTCGCTGAACAAGCCGCCGAACAGGCTCGAGGGTCTCGACAAAAAGACCGTCGACGCGCTCAGCGATGAGTACTACCTGAGCGCGAACGTGGTGAAGGCGTCCGAGGACAAGACGTTCCCGGGCGCGATCGTCGCGAGCCTCGCCTCGCCGTGGGGCCAGGCCGTCTCCGCCGGCGACCCGAACAACACGTACTTCGGCTCCTATCGCGAGGTGTTCGCGCGCGACCTCTACGAGGCGTGGACGGGGCTCATGGCGGCCGGTGACAGGGAGACCGCGCGCGACGCGACGTTGTTCCTCTTCGACAAGCAGCAGCTTCCGGACGGATCGATGCCGCGCAACAGCCTCGTCAACGGCAAGACCGCGCCGGACTCGTTCAATACGCAGCTCGACGAGTGCGCCTATCCGATCCTGATGGCGTACCAGCTCGGCCTGAACGGCGCATCGCTGTACAACAATCACATCAAGCCCGCGGCGAACTTCGTCGCGTCGCACGGACCGTCGTTCGGTCCGGAGCGCTGGGAGGAGCAGAGCGGCTACTCGCCGTCCACGATCGCGGCGGAGATCGCGGGGCTCGTCGCGGCGGCCGAGATCGCGAAGGACAATCACGACGACGCGTCGGCGAATCTGTGGCTCGGCGTCGCGGACGACTACCAGCGCTCGATCAAGCTCTGGACGGTGACGACGAATCACCCGCTGCCTGAAGCGGCGCGCTACTTCATCCGCTTGTCGAAGACCGGCGACCCGAATGCCGCGATCACGTACAACGTGGGCAACGGCGGCCCGACGCTCGACCAGCGCGATGTGATCGATGCCGGGTTCCTCGAGCTCGTACGGCTCGGCGAGCTGCCCGCGAAGGATCCGGACATCCTCGCGACGCTGCCGGTAATCGACTCGACGATTGGGACCGACACGCCGAGCGGCTTCGGCTGGCACCGCTACAACGGCGATGGCTACGGCGACGGCAAGGACGACGGGCATCCGTGGGCACCGTCGAACAAGGGCACCGGCCACCTCTGGCCCGTGCTCTCGGCCGAGCGCGCGGAGCAGGATCTCGCGACCGGCGACACGAAGACTGCCGTGTCGCTCCTGCTCGGCATGCAGCGGTTCGCGTCGGGCGTGGGCCTGATCCCGGAGCAGGACTGGGAGCTCCCCGACCTCGCTGCGTCGCCGTTCGGCACGGACCCGACCCTCGCGTCGATCGGCTTCCAGAACGGCCGTCCGGCCGGATCGGCCGCGCCGCTGACCTGGTCCGCGGGCGCGTTCGTGCGCCTTGCGGCCGATTTGGGCGAAGGGAAGAACGTCCTACTGCCGAAGGCGACGGAGAAGCGCTACGTGAAGCACGCGCAGGCCCAGACGACGCTCACGGTGACAAGTCCGCCCGACCAGAGCGCCGTCAACGGCTCGGTCGTCGTCTCGGGCACTACGGCTCCCGGCAACACGGTCTACGTCGGCGCGACGAACACCGACGTGAGCTTCGCGACCACGACCGCTTCTGCGGCGGCTGCGTTCGACGGCTCGTTCAGCATCCCGCTGACCATCACCGGCGGCACGACCGTGCTCAACGTCGTCGCGGTCAGCCCGACAGGCGGAACTGCGCACGCGGTGCGCACCGTCGTCTTCGACACGGTGCCGGGGACGCAGCTGTTCGACGTCTCCGATCCGGACGGCGATGACAACGGGCCAGGCACCTACGCATATCCGACATCCGCCGATTTCCATGCGGGCGCGTTCGACATCGAGCGCTTTCAGATCTACGACTCGGGCGCCGACGTGGTCTTCCGACTGCAGACGCGGGACCTGTCGCCGACGTTCGGCAGCCCGCTCGGCGCGCAACTCGTCGACGTGTACGTGCACCAGCCGGGTGCCGCGCCCACGTCGACTGCGGCGGCGAACGGGACGATAGTGAACCGCAACTTCACGATCGCTCCCGCGTTCGCATGGAGCCGACTGTTGCAGGTGCAGGGGTTCGGCCAGCGCTACCAGGACGCGAGCGGCGCCACCCCCGGCACGATCAACATCTCGGCGAACGCGATCTCCCGCTTCATCACGTTCCGCGTCTCGAAGGCATCGCTCGGCGGGACGCCCGCGAGCGGCTGGGGCTTCACGGTCGTGCTCACCGGCCAGGACGGCTTCTCGAACGACCAGGCGCGCGGCTTCCAGGCGACTCCGCAGGACTTCCAGTTCGGTGTGTGCGCGCCCGGCGGGTCGGCGCCGATCTGCAGCTTCAGTCCGGGCCTCGTTCCGAAGGCGGTCGACGTGATCACACCGGCCGGCGTCGACCAGGCGACCGAGCTCGACCCGCTGCTCGGCCCGGTCGTGCTGCAGGGCGTCACCATTCCGTAGCGCTCGTTGGCGAACC
>Ga0075418_10009284_pt1 | contig 11028 bp, 11 predicted proteins | sample SoiMetdeltSBSDD2_FD_81776 | JGI IMG/M metagenome (GOLD analysis project Ga0075418, IMG submission 81776) | Bulk soil microbial communities from a Populus tree surrounding site in Tennessee, USA - Soil MetaG P. deltoides SBSDD2 | ecosystem: Environmental > Terrestrial > Soil > Tree plantation...
CCAAGCAGAAAGGCAGCCAGCAAGCGTGTTTCAAGCCAGCCTTCATCCCAGAGGGCATCGGCCAGTTCGAGCGCTTGAATCGGCTGTCTCGCTGCCAATGGCCCCAACTCGTTTTCGATCTGACGCATCACAACAGTGGGTGTGCGGTAGGTAGGAAGCACAGAGGATGGCGCCACGCCCTGGCTTCGCAGCGTCCGGTTGACGTAGTGATCTAGAATCTCACGATGTTCGCGCAGGAAGGCCGCGGGTTGGTCGAAAAGGTCAGCCAGTCGGGCCGTCTGTTTTTTGAGGCGGGCTAGGTCAATAGCAGGCATTAGGATTTACGATTGGTGATTTACGACACTTGCACGGGGCGCAAGCGCGGTGTTTTCGACGGAGGATTTGTGATTATGGGCTCGACTATGAGTTAGAAGCTCCGTTGTGTGCAAACAGAAGCAATTGATTGATCTCAGATATGGGTGTGAGCGGTTCTGACCCGGTAAAGCTTGAGACTTCTGATTTGAGTTCAAGCATTCGATTGCATAGTCCACGAATCGATTCTAACTGTTTTTCGCGCGTCGGTTGAAATAGACTGCGCGAGCCGCGTTGATACTGATAGGGTTCTCGATTTACTCGTCTTTCTATTTCATAGAGGAGGGTATGCAAATGTTCCGTCCATTCTGTGACGAAGACGCCATCTCCGCGAATGGCATATTTGATGGTGATCGCTGTCATCATCCAGAAGAAGGCCCACATCTCTGCAACGGACTTCTTGCTTTGCTTCAGGTCTTCGATTTCAGGTGAAGCTGTCAAGGGAATCGGAGTCTTTTCAAATAGTAGTCGCGATTCAGTTGGGCGCGTTGCGGTCGTATGGGGAATCAATGTCCAATCCACCATGATGGCCGAAGCAGCGTAGAGGACAAACGTAAATGTTCCACCTTCTGGTGCGTTATTATTGTTTTCGTGGATAAGGGCTGGCGATCCAAACTGGCTGAAGAGCGCGTACCGCTCAGGAGAAGTCTGAGCACTGACTTGCTCGAGTCGCATGCAAAGGCTTTGGCCGTCTACATCTGATACAACCAACCGCAGGTCAATGTCGCTGACCGAATCCTCTTCCTTTCGTCCGAAACTGCCCGTCAGCCAGGCGGCGACGAAGCGTTCGTCTTTTGAAAGCGTTTCGGTTAATTTTGTGATGAACGAGTCACGTTGTTCGCGATAGGATTGTAAAGTACTGCTCATAAATGAAAATTACAAATTGCCAATTACAACCCAGCAATCTGGGAGTAATTGGCAATTTGATTTAATACGAACGCGCGAAATACACTTTGCGCCTGGAAGGTCTCCCGCAAACAATACACGTGCCGTCCTGCTCAGGTTGATTCAATGGAATGTTGCGTGTGGTGGCTTTGGTGTCTTCCTTGACCTTCGTTTCACAGTCCGTGGATTCGCACCAATAGGCAAAGGCCCAGCCATCCGTGACAATGCGTTTCAGGTCTTCGTAGTCCTTAGGTTCGTGAATGTTGGCATCGCGGTATTCGATAGCGCGCTGGAGGAGCGAATCCTGTATTTCGACGAGCAAACCGCTCACCGTCGACGCCAGATCCGTTTGCGATACGAACGATTTGCCTTCCCTGCCGGGGCGATCACGACGGGCCAGCGCGACCGATCCCTTTTCGATATCCTTGGGGCCAATCTCCACGCGGACGGGAACGCCGCGCATCTCCCAATCGTTGAATTTGAATCCCGAACTGACGTTGTCGCGGTCATCCATTTTGAGGCGGATTCCGGCGGTCTTAAGTTCCTGGAAGACGCGCTCAGCCACTTCCATCACTTTGCTTTTCTCGCCATCGTTCTTGTAAATGGGCACAATGACCGCTTGAATGGGCGCCAGGCGAGGAGGCAGCACGAGACCCTGATCATCGCCATGTACCATGATGATGGCGCCGATAATGCGGCTCGAAATCGCCCAGGAGGTGGTTTCACAGTATTGCAGGGTGTTGTTCTGGGCAAGATACTGGATGTCGAACGCTTTCGCAAAATTCTGCCCAAAGTAGTGCGATGTGCCAGATTGCAAGGCGCGTTTATCCCACATCATCGCCTCGATGGAAGTTGTGATCTGCGCGCCGGGGAAGCGTTCCGATTCGCTCTTGGCTCCCTTGAAGACGGGCAGCGCAGCTTCCCTGAGACAGAACTCTTCGTAGATGTCGAGAATACGATACATCTCTTCCTTAGCCTCTTTGCCATCCGCGTGGGCTGTGTGACCTTCGTGCCAGTAAAACTCGGCCGTACGGAGAAACAGTTTGGTGCGGATCTCCCAGCGCATTACGGAGCCCCATTGAACGATCAGCAGGGGCAAATCACGCCAGGACTTGATCCATTTGGAATACATGTATCCAATCATGGTCTCCGACGTGGGCCGCACAACCAATTTCTCTTCCAACTCTTCGCCGCCACCATACGTGACGACGGCCAGTTGAGGCGAAAAGCCTTCCACATGTTCCTTTTCTTTTTCGAAGAACGACTGGGGAATCAACGTGGGGAAGGCCGCGTTGACGTGACCGGTCTTTTTGAATTCATTATCGAGCCATGCCTTAATGTTTTCCCAAAGCGCCCAGCCATAAGGCTTAACGACCATACAGCCGCGCACGGGCGCATAATCAGCCAGGTCCGCTCGCAATACGAGTTGGTTGTACCATTCCGCAAAATCCTCTGCACGAGTGGGTAATTTATCTTCAGCCATTTTTCCTCTTTTGTCTTGTAAGTAGTAACGACTTTGCGAAGCACCCCTTAGGGTAAGTCATTACTACGAATTTTCTAAAATATTTATGGCAGTAGGTACATCCTCCGCGAAATGCAACAGGTCGCGTTGAAGTACGGCAACGTAAGTGTCAAACTCTTTGAAGAACTGATCAAACGTGGACTGCCAGCCACGCCCGATCAGTATCAACGGCCTCCGGTGCAGAGACTCCACGGTCATTAAGTTCCACAATATGGAAATTTCGGCTAATGTACCAACCCCACCTGGGAGGGCCATCGCCGCGTCACTGTCATGGATAAGGGTATGCAACCGCTCGATCAACGTTTCCTTCTTCCGCTCCTCTTTCACCCACTGATTTGCACCGATAGGACGCCAGCGTTCTATTTCGGAACACGTCACGCCGATCACGTGTCCGCCCGCTTCGTGTGCGCCGCGTGAGACGGCTTCCATTACGCCGATGTAGCCGCCGGTGAGGACCGTGTGTCCGCGTTGAGCCAGCAACGCGCCAAGCTCAATCGCTTCCGCATAGGCCGCGTCACCTTGTTTGGTTTGTGAGCCACCGAATACAGAGATGTTCATAAAATTCCATTCTATTTCTGTGGGTCGAGTGACCGAGACTAACCAATAACCAAAACATTTGCTTGGTGGTGGTCTCGATCTGCCACTCGCTGTCGCTTGTGTCTACTCGACCGCCGTTGCCACTTACTCTTTATCCCATTCTCGGGATGCGTTAATTTCCAATTTCTTCAGCATCGCGGCTTCCAAATCAATTCCGGTCACCGATGCCAGCTCCAATAAATACAAACCCACATCTGCAAGTTCGTTTGCCAACTCTTCCTTTTCTTTGATTTCGTCCCGCCATTGAAAGTGCTCGAGAATTTCTGCCGTTTCGAGCGCCAGCGAGATGGCGAGATTGCGCGGCGTTTGTGGTCGTTTGCTGTTCTCGTCGTACCAGCCTTTCGAGCGGACGAAACGATTCATTTCCTCAGTGAGTTGTTTGATGTCCATTTCAATATTTCTCCCCTCTCCCAGCCCGGGAGACCGCGCAGCGCTCCGTGGGAAAGAGCTGGGGGTGAGGTCAAAATAAAAAAACGGCTCGCCAGAGTCTGGGAGCCGTCCGTTGACATGCGCAGCAGAGTCGAACCTTATCCAGACCAGGCAGGTTTGAAGATTTCAGGGGACGGCAACGGGTTCAACAGCATGCGCCGATTATACACGATTTTCTTTTTATGATGATGCAGGGGAATTCGCTCTTGTATGACTGCAATTCCACCGGCAGAAACGCCCCGCCTTTCTCTGCTACAATATCCGCATGGCACGAAACCTGTCTGGCCTGTTGAAAAAATCGCTGGATGGTGAACGGTTGGAACTGCTCCATATTCTGGCCTTACAATCATCCATGCTACATGTGCCGCTTTATCTGGTGGGAGGGGTGGTACGGGATATTTTGCTGGGGCACAGTGTCAATGATTTCGACATCGTACTGGAGGGAAACAGCGCACAATTCGCTGAATACATCGTTAGAAAGTTTGGTGGAAAAATTCTTATCCATTCCAAGTTCGGAACGGCCACCTGGATACCAAACGAATCCACCTTTCGACGCTTACATGTGCCGGTAATGCACAGCCCGGACACGTCACTCTCCTTCGACCTGATCTCCGCTCGCTCAGAAACCTATGAATACCCTGGCGCCTTGCCGAGTGTTAAACGCTCCGTTATTGACGACGACCTGCGCCGCCGCGATTTCACGATCAATGCCATGGCGCTTCGGCTGGATGCGGACTATTTTGGTGACCTGCATGATCCGATGGGTGGGGAATTGGACCTGGCTGGCGGGTCGATTCGGGTCCTGCACGACAAGTCTTTTGTGGATGACCCGACGCGTATGTTTCGAGCCATCCGTTATGCGGTGCGCTACGGATTCGAGATCGCGCCTGAGACGCTCAGCTTGATGAATGAGGAAGCCCAGAGTGTATTATCCCAGCTCAGCGGGGAACGTCTGCGCCATGAATTTGATTTGATTTTTGAAGAGGAAAGCCCGATCCCGATGTTGGAACAACTGAAAGGGTTGGGCTTGTTGAAGTGGGTGCATCCGGCTTTGCAGGCCGCGGACGCCCGAGCACTGAGTGTTTCCATGTCGAAGCCGGAGGAAGAGTTTGGGGATTTCACAATCCCTGACCTGTTGTCTTTCACGCAAACCTTGGGCTGGGTTCTATACCTGCTGAAGCTTGCCGGAAGTGATATCGACGCGGCGGCGAGGCGCCTGACCTTTCCCGCATTGCTCACCAGGGCCGCGCGCGAAGCCGCTACCTTGCATCAGAAATTGCCCACCATCCAGGAAAGGAAACCAAGCCATTGGACGTTCCGACTCGATGAAATCCCTGTGCTGGCCGTCTATGCCGTCTGGCTCGTAACCTCTCTGCCGGCATTGAAGTATTATCTAACCGTGTGGAGGCGGATAAAGCCTTATACCTCCGGTTACACCTTGCAGCAACGCGGCCTGACGCCGAGCCCAAAATTCAGGGAGATTCTTACCCGTCTCCGCGCGGCCTGGTTGGATGGAGAGGTAAAGAGTGAAGAGGAAGAGGAAATGATGTTGAAAGGGTTGATAAGTTAGAACTGGTCCATAATGGATCCATCTTCGGATGGATGCGTCCAGCACGATCGTTCAGGCAGTTCGGAATTCAGCCTTCGCGTTATGTGAACGGCTCATACATGTTTGCGAAGTTATAATTCCGGATATGAACCTCCAGTCCTACTTCAACTTCGCAAAGCAGCTTGCCTACCGGGCCGGGCGCATCACGCTCAGCTATTACAACAAGGGGATTCAACACGACTTCAAATCCGATGAGTCGCCCGTCACTGCCGCGGATCGGGCCACCGAAGAATTCATCCGTGGTGAGATCGAGAAGAATTACCCCAACCACGCAATTGTGGGAGAGGAATACGGCGAACGTGCGGGTGAGGGCAATCCCTTCCGCTGGATCGTGGATCCCATTGACGGGACGAAAGCGTTTATCAAGGGCGTGCCATTTTATTCTGTGTTGATCGCGTTGGAAATCGAAGGCGTTTCGCGAGTGGGCGCGGCATGTTTTCCTGCGCTGGATGAAGTGCTTTACGCAGCGGATGGGCTTGGCGCGTGGTGTAATGGCAGGCGCGCACGCGTGTCATCCGTATCCAAACTCAAGCAGGCGGTGTTTTGTTACACGAGCTGGTCAGGTTTCCGCACCAAAAACAGGCTGGATGTGTTTGAAAATTTACACAAGGAATGTTTCTTCGGGCGTGGCTGGAGTGATGCCTATGGCTATCATATGGTCGCGACCGGGCGCGCGGAGATTTACATTGACCCCGAAATCCAAATCTGGGACGTGGCACCCTGGCCGCCAATCTTTCGTGAGGCAGGTGGCTTCTTCGGCTCGTGGGATGGCAAGGCAGGTCACACCCACGGGGAAGGTCTGGCGGTTAACGCCGCGCTCAAATCCAAGGTCCTGAAAGTGACAAGGGTATAATCGAATCATGGATACACCGAAACCCATCCATACCAAAGAGCTGAACGATCGTCTACCCTATCGCCTGCGCGAGCAATTTCTATCCACGCCCGAACGGGCTTTGCTCCACACCCTGCAGGAGATGGTGGGTAGTCGGTATATCATTTGCCCGAAGGTGGCGCTAAACGATGTCTTTTATATTGCACGCCCAAACGAGAATGTCCATTTTTTCAACAAGATCTTTCGCAAGCACGTGGATTTTTTACTCTGTGACCCTCGTACATTGAAGCCTGTCATCGGCGTGGAATTGGTGAGGCCAGGCTCGAGAAGCGAAACACGTGACACCGATCAATTTATGGAGGACCTCTTCGTCAGCGCGGGATTGCCGCTGGTGCATGTTCCTTCGAGTGAACGGTACTCACAACGCGATGTTGCAGAACTATTTCAACTGGCGATCATGAAAGTAAGGGAATCGGCGCCGCTGCGTGCGTCAGCCAAAACGGATTCAGTCCCGATGTGCCCTGTCTGTGGCCGGATGATGGTCCTGCGAATCCATCGCAACGGCTTGAAGGCCGGGAAAAAGTATTATGGCTGCATGGATAGCCCCAAATGCAATGGGGTAGTGGAGATTGGCTGAGTCCTGTCATTGCGAGTGAGCGACACTTGCATGATTTGCTTGGCAAATCACACGCAAGTGCAGGTGTAGCGAACGAAGCAATCTCCAAATCGCTTAGGATTTGCTCCGAACCTGGAGCATTTTTTGTTTAATCATAAAACCTGGCCTTCAACTCCCGGGTTGGAATCATACAAACCTCTCTTTTCCCGAACCACTGGTATCGATGAATTCCAATCTGGCGATATATCCAGTCACGAATCTTTTTTGGGATTAGCAGGCCCACCGAAGAAATCATAGACCAGGGGAACCTGAGTTTCTGCCCGATCTTGAGCGCCGCAGTTGAACCGAGATGGATCTTCCCATGCTCCATGTAGATCACGGCGTCGCTGAAATCGGGCGGCAGCCCGCACCAGCTCAATAATTCTTTCCCAGACTCTGATTGGATCGAAGCAAATCGAAAGATGGGGACTCTTTCATGTTCGAGAATAAATTGAACCGAGCCGTTGCACAAATTACAGAGGCCATCGAAGAGGAGGATGTGTTGCTGTTTGATTTCTTCGTTGTGCATGTTGATTAGAAAGCATCAATAATGTCTCTGCAATTCAGACGCATATCGCATGCCAACTAGATTCTTATTGGCCTCCAGCCAATCTTTGAAGGCCGTCTTGGCTCGCGCAGGCTCCTTGGAGACAAGTAGATTTGCCATCAGGCCATCCACTTCTTCTGGAGTGAGAATCACATCTTTGACGAACAAACTCAGAAACTGAGCCGCAAGCAATGCCAGGCGGGGAGGGAGGGAGATCACGGGCCGTTCAGAGCCGATCTTTTTACCGACTAGCTTCACTAGCTCTTTGAACGTGTAAGCGTCTGGACCCACCGCATCGATCACATAATTTTCTTTGCTGTACACAGCTTCTACGGCCAGATCGGCCAGGTCCTCGATATAAATCGGTTGAATTCCGTAAGCGCCGTTGCCGGGAATGAAGAAGAACGGAAAACGTCTCAAGAGATAAGCGATATTGTTGATGAGAATATCCTCTCCCATGCCAACAAGGACCGTTGGGCGGAGAATCGCGTACGACAAACCAGATTCTGTAACAGCCTTTTCGTTGGCTGCCTTGCCCCAATAATAGGGGAGATCTGAATCTGCGGAAGGATTCGCGATGCTGATGTGCACAATTCTCTTCACGCCCGCGGCCCGCGCAGCATTGACCAGTTTGCGAGTATTCTCCACGGCCCGCGGCTGGGTATTCTGCCCTTTGTCAAAACGGACCCAGTAGGTGTTGACCAATACGTCTACACCCTGTAGAGATCGAGTCATTCCGGCTTCGTCGAAATCCAATGGATAGACTTTGACTTTTCCGCTGAATGGATCCCGCTGAGGGTGATTGGTCAATGTAATGACTTCTTCGTCCCGATCGAGAAGTCGTTTTGTGATGTACTTGCCTGAATAGCTGAACGCGCCTGTCACTGCGATTTTCATTTTGGCTCCTTGTCACTCTGCGTAAGCAACTGTTGCGACCGACACTTGCGCCCGGGGCAAGTGTCGCCGCTTCGCGGCTCAGAATGACATTAATGTAGATTATTTCAATACACCCAATATCTTGGCAACATTGGAAAAACCCAAACTTTCCAGCTTGATGACGGCCTTTGACAGCCTGTCGATCGCATCGAAGAACTCTTGCAGGGCCTGTACACGCGCGTAGACGAAATTCCAATCGTCGTTCTCTACCCAATTCTCTTCCAAAGTTGTCAATGTTCCCTTGACCGACCGAATTGCGCGGTCAAATTCGGAATTTTGGCGTTCCTGCAGAATCGAGCGAATCGCTACATAGAAATCTGTTTCGGCAGTGTAGTAATCCTTGCGGTCACCGAGTTTCGTGGAGCGATGGACGAGGCCCATGCGTGCCAGTGTACGAATCTCCGTACTGACCGCGCCTTTGGTGAGACCTGTTTCAGCAACGATTTCGTCTAGCGAGAGGGCAGTGGGGGAGAGATAGAGTACGGCAAAGATAGCGCCCATCCCTTTGGGAAAGCCCCAGAAGCGGCTGATCTGGCTGAGGCCTTCGGTGAAATCTTTTTTTATTTTAGCGAGGGAGTGTGACATGTGTGTCTCGTTATGTACGTTTAGTATTTACTAAACGTAGTATATGCCAATGTGGGTTTTATGTCAAGTCGTTCTGCGTGTAGATAATAACTTTGAAAAGAGTATTAAAGTAAGATGTTCTTCCCCGAGTTCACATACATTTATGTTTTATTGGTTGAAAACAAACAAGCGGATGATGTATCCGCTGTAGATGATTAGGGTTTCGTGTAGAACAAGTCGAACAATTCTTTTCCCGTTTTTCCCTGGGCTACTTCGTTATACTGTTGGATTGGAACCTGGACACCAAAGCTTTCCGAACTGCTTTTCTCGAATTGGAATAGTACAAAGCCAGCCTTGGGTCCGGGAATTTGATCATCCGGCAGGTCATCCACAACTTGCATGACTCCCGCGATCCAGTTACCAAACGTCTCGTAATCGTCGGTGGATTCGACAGAAACTACAACATAGAAGTCTGTTTCCATCGTGAGAAAATTGACGATTTGACCATCATTGTCGATGCAATTTTCACCGAAGGCCGTGGCGTGCGAATTGGAGTTGGGAATTAAGTTTTTTACCGCCTGATCAAATTGCGCGGTGAGGTTTGGCAGAGCGTTGTATGCCCATTGATACCCACAAGGATTCATGGAGGCCGCATCCGTCGGTGATGCGATTGTTGGGGAGTCTGTTATCGGGATTGAGGTCGACGTTGGGTCAGTGGCAGGGAGAGTTGTCGGGACTGCTAAATTTGGAGAACAGGCACCCAGGATCAGGGTCCAGAAGACAAGCGAAATTATGAAGCGGTTCATGCGGTTGAGACGTCATGCTCCTCTGAATTGTTCCAAAACAAAAAAGCAGGATGCTCACCTGCACTCCCGATTTGCCAAGCAAATCGCACCGCCCGTGGTTTGCTCAGCAAACCGGGCAAGTGTGCGCCAGGTGCAAGTGCCGCCATCATGCTGCCCGTCGACAGATCTATTTCAACAGATCCGCTGCAGCGGATGCCATCAGCGCGGAGGCCGTGACGAGCACGCGTTCGTCGAAGTCAAATTTCGGATGGTGGTGGTTGTAGTTGAGATTTTTTTCATCGTTGGCCGAACCGACGAAGAAATAACAGCCATCCACTTTTTCCTGCATGTAGCCCATATCCTCTGCGCCCATAGTGAGATAGGAGGTCGTATCGATGTCGGTTTGAGGGAAGAGGCTCTGAGCCGATTCCAGCACATTTCCAGCAACTGTATCGTTGTTTACAACCGGTGCTGTGACTTGTTTGATCGTAATCTCCACCTCACAGCCCATGGATGTAGCGATGCCGCGCGCGATTTGTTCGAAGCGTTCTAGCACAAGCCTGCGGACTTCCGGTTCGAATGTTCGAATCGTGCCGTTGAGTTCGGCAGTTTGGGGGATGATATTGAAGGCTGTACCAGAATGAACAGAGGTCACGCTAACCACGGAAGACTTGAGCGGCGCGACATTACGAGAGGATATGGTTTGTAAGGCAGTGATGATCTGTGCCGCGGCTACCACAGGGTCGATCGTGGTATCGGGCGCTGCGCCATGGCCGCCTTTGCCGGTGAGTTTTACAATGAACATTTCCGCGCCAGCCATCACTGGCCCCTTAGCCACATGAATCCAGCCGAGCGGTTTGTCGTTCCAAACGTGGAGGGCAAGAGTCTTATCCACCCTGGGAGAGTCTAGTACTCCATCTTGCATCATCATCAGCGCTCCACCGACCTCTTCGCCGTTCGTGCCTTCTTCAGAGGGTTGGAAGCAAAACTTGATACTGCCTGCCAGTTGATCACGATGGGCATGCAGCATCTTTGCGACGGTGAGTCCGATGGCGGTGTGACCATCATGTCCGCAGGCGTGCATGACGCCCGGGTTCTGGGATGCGTATTCCTGACCCGTTTCCTCGGTGATGGGCAGCGCGTCCATATCAAAGCGGAGCAGGATCGTTGGACCCGGTTTTGATCCTTCGAGATAGCCGACGACGCCAGTTTTGCCTACACCCTTGGTCACTTCGATGCCGAGAGCTGCGAGTTCCCTGGCAACAATACCGCCCGTGCGGACTTCATGAAAGCCCAGTTCGGGATGTATATGAAAG
>Ga0075418_10009285_pt1 | contig 11028 bp, 8 predicted proteins | sample SoiMetdeltSBSDD2_FD_81776 | JGI IMG/M metagenome (GOLD analysis project Ga0075418, IMG submission 81776) | Bulk soil microbial communities from a Populus tree surrounding site in Tennessee, USA - Soil MetaG P. deltoides SBSDD2 | ecosystem: Environmental > Terrestrial > Soil > Tree plantation...
GCCGAGGTGGTCGGGGGTCAGGAACGACGTGCCGGCGTAGTTGGCCTCGTGGCCCAGCACCCGATCCAGCTCGGTCGGGTGCCCGCACGACTCGTGGATCTGGAGGCTCAGCTGGGCGCCGTCGAGGATGATGGTGCCGACACCCGCTGGGCACTGGGGGGCCGAGAGCAGGGCGGCGGCGGTGGCCGCGGTCTCGGCCGCGTGACCCTGCAGATCGAGCCGCTCGACCATCTCCCAGCCCGCCGCTTCGTACTGGCCGCCGAAGGCGTTGGGGTAGGAGCGCCACTGGAGATCCCGGTCGTCGCGCGCGTAGGCGCAGATGCCGGCGCCCGAGTGGACCAGCCGCTGCTCGATGCGCGATCCCTCGCTCGAGGCGAACAGCTTCTTTTCCTCCCAGAAGCGGAGCGCGCCCTGCGCCACGGCGATCGCGGACTCGCCCCGCATCGCGCCGCTGGCGCGCAGGAGCAGATCGATCTTGTCCGTCAGCGACACGCCAAACGGATCCGTGACCAGCGGGGTTTCGTACGTGGCCCGCCTCGACGCGAGCGGCGCGAGGACGATCGGTTTCGTGCGGAAGCGCGCCGAGGCACGCGCGATCCGGCAGGCGAGCGCGGCGCAGCGCTCGGCCTCCGCGGCGTCGGCCGAAGCGCTGGCGGCGAACCCCCATCCTCCATCCACGAGCACGCGCACGCCCATGCCGAGCCCGGCGGATTCCTGAAGCGCGCTCAGGCGCTGGTTCTTGACCTCGACCATCTGCGAGCGCGACTCGACCAGCCGGACGTCGGCGTACGCGGCACCGGCGAGCTGGGCGGCGTTGAGGGCGCGATCGGCGAGGTCCTGCATCCGGGTTCCTGGGCGTGGGGTGGGGTGGGGTTTGTCGGGGCGAAGGCGGCCGGATAGTGTCCAACGCCCATGCGACCGTCAAGGATATTGCGACCGGAGACGCGGCGGCCGTCGCGCGGCGCGACGCCGGCGCCGTTGCTTCGCTTTGCCATCGGGGGTGCTCGCGGCGACATGGCGATCGGACGCCGTGCGGCGCGGGCATCGCGCGTGGCCGGGGTGCCACGCCGCGCACTCGAAGAGGTCGGGCTGATGCTGGTGCTGTACGCCGGGTATCCCGCCGCCCTCGAGGCCTTGCGGGCGCTGAACGACGTCTGGCCAGGTCGCGCGCGGCGCACGCGCGAGGGCGGGCCCGTCGGCTGGCGACGGCGCGGCATGGCCCTGTCCCGCCGGGTGTACGGTCCGGTCCACGCCCGCCTGCTCGCGTCGGTGCGCGCGCTCCACCCGGATCTCGCGGTCTGGATGGTCGAACAGGGTTACGGCCGCGTCCTTTCGCGCGGTGGGCTCGGCATGCGGGCGCGGGAGCTGATCACGGTCGCCGTGCTGGCCGCGACCCGCCGCGAGCGTCAGCTGGTGAGCCACCTGCTGGGCGCGGCCCGCGTCGGGGCTCCACGCGTCGTGATCCGTCGCGCGCTCCTCGCGGGCGCGCCCGCCGGCATCCGGGACGCGCTCGCGCGACGCGCGTGGCGGACCGCGTTCGGCACCGCGTTGACCCGACCGTCGGCTCATCCCTAAGATGGGCGCGCCCATGGTGCTCCCCACGATCCGCGCCCCTCGTGCGTGTCACGCTTCCGGCCCCTCCAGTCTCCACGGTCCCGGCGCTCGTCCGGGGACCGGGATCCGCCAGTGGTGATGGGCGCGCTGCCGGTCCGGGCGCGCGTGGCCATCCGGCCCGGGACGCCGTCCGGGACCTCGGTCGAGCGGCTGGGCGATCCGCTCACGCAGGATGTCGCAAGCGGGACGGCGTTCGCGCGGGAACGCTTCGCCACGCTGTGGGGTGATGCCGAGTCGGTCGCGGCCCTCGCCCGCGCCAAGCTTCGTTCCCTCCCGGGCCCTCTCGCCGCGGAGCTGCGCGACTACCATGTCCGCCTCGGCGCTCCCGCCGCCTCGCTCGCCGCACTCGAGCGGGTCGCGCGCGGCGAGGCGGCGTGCGCGGTCGCGGGGCAGCAGCCCGGTCCGCTCGGTGGGCCGCTCTACGCGCTGCACAAGGCGGCGTCGGCGGTCGGGATCGCCTCGCGCGCCGCAGCGCGCACCGGCATTCCCTGCGTGCCGCTCTACTGGACCCACAGCGAGGATTCGGACTTCCCCGAGATTCGCTCGGTGACGGTGGGGGACGCGGCGCTCGCCCTCCACGACCTCTCCCTTCCGGACGGGATCCACCGCGACGGGGCGCTGGTGGGAGGGCTCCCGATCCCGCCGGTGGCGGCACTCACGGAGCAGGCGCTCGCGCGCTGGCAGGGTCTGCCGGGACACGCCTCGGTCGAGCGCCTCTGCCGCCGCGCGCTCGCGGGCGCGCGCGACCTGGGCGAGGCCCAGAGCGCGCTCATGCTGGCGTTGTTCGGCGACCGCGGCCTCGTGGTCGTGGATCCGAGGCTGCCCGCGTTTCGTGCCGCGGCTCGGGCCGTGATCGACCGCTACCTGGAACGGGCCTCGGTGCTCTCGGGCCTGGTGCGCCAAGCGGGCGCCGTGCTCACGGCCAGGATCGGCCGCTCGCCGCTCGCCGACGCGGCGCTCGACTCGTTCGTGTTCGGGATCGACGATGGCGTGCGGCGCAAACTCACCGTGGAGGAGGCCCGCGCGCGCGCGGCGGGCACGCCGCTCTCGCCGAGCGTGGCGCTGCGCCCGGTGGTGCAGGACGCGGTGCTGCCGACGGTGGCGATGGCGTGCGGACCAGGGGAGCTGGCGTACCTCGCGCAGCTCCGGGAGCTGTTCGAGGCGCTCGACGTCGAGGCCGCCTGCCCGGTGCCGCGCTTCGCGGCGACCTGGCTCCCGCCGGCGGCGGCCGCGCTGGTCGACGCCTCGGGCGCGGATCCCTGGGAGGTCGTGGCGGCCACCGACGCGGTGCTGAAGCAGCACGCCGAGCGCCAGATCCCCGCCGACCTTCGTGACCAGCTCGCCGACGCGCGGGCCGAGCTGAGTGCCCGCTTGGAGCGCTTCGCTGCCGCGAGCACCAAGGTGGACGCGAGCCTGCCGCAGCTGGTGGACTCGGCGCGGGGCAAGCTCGACTACCAGTTCGCGCGGCTGCTCGAAGGGCTCACCAGCAAAGCGCGGCACCGGCTGGAGCGCGAGCATCCCGAGTGGCTGAGGCTGCGCTACTACCTGTCGCCGGGCGACCGGCTCCAGGAGAGGCGGCTGGCGTCCCTCGAGCCGCTGGCGTGGCGCGGGCCGGAGGCGGCGGGGGAGTTGTGCGACCTGGCCGAGGAGCACGCGGCCGCGCTCGAGCGGGGCGAGTGGCACCACTACCTGGTGGACCTCGGATGACCGTGGACGCGCTGTTCTTCGGCGCCCATCCGGACGACGTCGAGCTGACGAGCGGCGGCCTTGCGGCCCTGCTGGCTTCGCACGGTCACGCGGTCGGGATCGTGGACCTGACGCGGGGCGAATCAGGTAGCCGCGGCACCGTCGAGGAGCGGGCCAAGGAGGCCGCCGCCGCCGCCGCCGCACTCGGGGTCGAGGGCCGCGCCACGCTGTCGCTGCCCGATCTCGGTCTCGACCGGCGCGACCCGGAGCAGCTTCGCGCGGTGGTCGCGTGCCTGAGGGAGCGGCGCCCGAGGCTGGTCGTGGCTCCGGACCGTCACGACGCCCACCCCGACCACGTCGAAGCCTCCCACCTGGTGGCGCGCGCGTGCTACCTGGCGGGGCTCGCCCGCTTTCCCGCGCCGGGCGAGCGCCACCGGCCCGAGCGCCTGCTGTTCGCGCTCTATCGCGCCTCGCCGCCCGCCCACGTGGTGGTGGACATCACGCCGGTGTGGGAGAGAAGGGCGACGGCGCTGGCGGCGCATCGCACCCAGATCTCCGGGGCCGCGGGCGCGCCGACGTATCTGACCGCCCCCGATTTCATGCCCGAGGTCGAGGCGCGCGCGCGGGTGTTCGGCGCCGCGATCGGCGCGCGATACGGTGAGGGCTATCGCGCGCGCGGGCCGGTGGCCGTGAGGGACGCGCGCGCTCTCCTCGACGGCGCACCACCGGGAGGCGCGCCATGAGCGCGGCACGCGCACGACGCGCCCCCCGCCCACGCGGCGCGCCGGCTGCCGCCGGTGCTCACACCGCGACCGTCCCGGCCGACGCGCCCACCACTCGCCGCCGCCGCCGGCCGCGGCGGATCGGCATCACGTGCTACTCCCACTTCGGCGGCAGCGGCGTGGTCGCCACCGAGCTCGGCCTCGCGCTCGCCCGGCGCGGCTACGACGTCCACTTCATCGCCCATCGGCTCCCGTTCCGGCTGCGCGAGTTCTCGTCCAACCTCTACTTCCACGAAGCGTCGCCCGCGTCGTATCCGGTCTTCGAACAGGCGCCCTACAACCTTGCGCTCACCACCAAGATGGTCGAAGTGACGGAGAACTACGACCTCGACCTGCTCCACGTTCACTACGCGATGCCCTTCGCCGCCAGCGCGTACCTGGCCCGCCAGCTCCTCCGCCCGCGGCAGCTCGGGGTCGTGACCACGCTGCACGGCACCGACATCACGGTGGTGGGGATGGAGCCCGCGTTCTTCCGCATCACCAAGTTCAGCATCGAATCGAGTGACCGCGTGACCGCGGTGAGTCGCTTCCTCAAGGAGCGGGCCGAGGAGAGCTTCGGCATCACCCGCCCGATCGAGGTCATCTACAACTTCGTGGACCCGCGCGTGTTCGCGCCCCGCAGGCGGACCTCCCTGCGGCTCGCCCCGCCCCAGACGCGCGTCATCATGCATGCATCCAACTTCCGTGCGGTCAAGAACATACCAGCCGTGATTCGCATCTTCGCTGAGGTCCGTCGCCGCCTGCGGACGAAGCTGGTCATGGTGGGGGACGGGCCCGAGAAGGCGGGGGCCGAGCAGCTCGCCCGCGAGCTGGGCGTGGACCGCGACGTGCTGTTCCTTGGCAACCAGGACTGCATGGAGGAGCTGCTGCCTCTGGCCGATATCTTCTTGTTGCCGAGCTCGTCGGAGAGCTTCGGGCTGGTCGCGCTGGAGGCCATGAGTGCCGAGGTCCCCGTGGTCGCGTCGAACGTCGGAGGTCTGCCCGAGGTCGTGGAGCACGGCGTCACGGGATTCCTGCACGATCCCGGGCATCTGGCCGGATTCGTCGCCTCGGTCCTCAAGCTCCTCGGCCACGAGCGCCTCCGCCGGACCATGGGCCGGAAGGGGCGGAAGGTCGCGCGCGAGCGCTTCGTCATCGACGAGATGGTGGACCGCTACGTCCGCGTGTACGACTCGCTGCGCTGATCCCATGCTCGGCAAGCGGCGTCGGCTGGCGGTGCTCGCCGAGGGCAGCTTCACCCCGCTCGACGGCAAGACGGCGGTCGGCGTGCTGCGCTACCGGAGCGACGAGGTCGCGGCGGTGATCGACTCGACCCGGGCGGGCCGGAGCTGCGAGGCCTGCGTCGGGATCGGGGGTGCGATCCCGGTCGTGGCGGACCTGGCCTCTGCGGCGGCGCTCGGGGCCGATGGCCTGCTGATCGGCATCGCCCCGCAGGGCGGCGAGCTGCCGGCGACCTGGCGCGCGATCGTGCGCGATGCGCTGGGGCGCGGATGGGACGTGCTTTCGGGCCTGCACGTCTTCCTCGCCGATGATCCCGAGCTGGCGGCGCTGGCGCGGGAGCGAGGGGGGACGCTGCTGGACGTGCGGCGAACGCCGGCCCGGCGGCCGATCGCCACGGCCCGCGCCGCCCAGGTGGACGCGCTGGTGGTCCTCACGGTGGGGAGCGACTGCAACGTGGGCAAGATGACGGCGGCGCTGGAGCTGCGGCAGGAGCTGACGACGCGCGGCGTCCGCGCGGCGTTCGTCGCCACCGGCCAGACCGGGATCATGGTCGCCGACCACGGCGTGGCCGTGGATGCGGTGCCGGCGGACTTCGTCGCCGGCTTCGCCGAGGAGATGGTGCTCGAGGCCGCGCGCGACGCGGAGGTCATCGTGGTGGAGGGACAGGGGGCGTTGCGGCATCCCGGGTACTCCGGCGTGACGCTGGCCCTGATGCACGGCGCGGCGCCGGCGGCGATGGTGCTGTGTCATCAGTGCGGCCGGGAATCGATCCGACGAACGGGCAGCCGGGGCGCGCGCGGACAGGACGCCGCGACCTCGAGGGGCCCGGGCGGCATCGGGGAGGTGGTCATCCCGACGCTCGGCCAGCTCGTGCGCGAGTACGAGGAGACCGCCGCCTGGGTGAGCCCGGCGCGCGTCGTGGCGGTCGCCCTCAACACGCGCGATCTCGATGAGCGAGGGGCGCGCGCGGCGCTCGTGGAGGCGGCCGGTGAGACCGGGCTCGTCGCATCCGACCCGGTGCGCTTCGGGGCCGGGCCCCTCGCGGAGGCCGTGCTCGCCGCGCGCGCGGCCAGGAGAGGTCATGCGACTGCGTCATGAGCCGCTGGACCTGACGACGACGTTCGAGTTCCGCATTGCCGTGGGCGCGAGCCACGGCCACGCGAACACGGTGGTGCGCATCGAGCACGAGGGGATCGAGGGACTCGGCGAGGCGTCACCGGCCCACTACTACGGCGAGAACCGCCCGCTGGTCGAGGCGGCGCTCGCGGCCTGGACGCCCTGCCTCGGTGACGATCCGCTGGCGCTGGACGCGATCGAGCGGCGCATGCACGACGTGCTGCGCGGCCACGGCGCGGCGCACGCCGCGATCGACATGGCGCTGCACGACTGGATCGGCAAGCGGCTCGGTCTCCCGATCTGGAAGCTGCTCGGACTCGATCGGTCGCGCGTCCCGCTCTCCTGCGTCACGCTCGGGATGGCGGCGCCCGAGGAGATGGAGCGAAAGCTCGAGACCGTCATCGACTTTCCGATGCTCAAGGTGAAGCTGGGTGCCCCGGGTGACGTGGACAACCTGCGCCGCATCCGCGAGCGCTACCGTGGCCGGATCCGGGTGGATGCCAACACCGCCTGGCGGGCCAGCGACGCCGTGCGCGTGCTGCGCGAGATCGCGCCGCTCGACGTCGATCTGGTCGAGCAGCCGGTGGCCCGCGACGACCTCGACGGGCTGCGTTGGGTGCGCGAGCGGAGTCCCATCCCGATTTACGCCGACGAGAGCTGCCACCACCTCGGGGACATCGCCAACCTCGCGGGCCGCGTCGACGGGGTGAACCTCAAGCTCATGAAGACCGGGGGCATCCGCGAGATGCTGCGGATGATCCATGCCGCGCGCAGCCATGGGCTCGGCGTCATGCTGGGCTCGATGGTCGAGTCGAGCCTCGCCCTCTCGGCGGCGGCCCAACTCGCGCCCCTGGCGGACCACCTCGACCTCGACGGGCACTGGCTCCTGCGGGACGACCCGTTCGCCGGCGCCCCCGGCGAGCGCGGCCAGATCACCTTGTCGGACCTGCCCGGTCTGGGCGTGGTCCGATCGAGCGGCTCACGGTCATGATCCTGCGCCTTCGCGTCTACCTGATCGCCGTGGGCCTCGCGGCCGTGGTGCTGCTCGCCGGCCACCTCCCGCCCGATCTCCAGCACCGCGGGGCTCACTACCTGGCCTGGACCGCGATCTGCCTGCTGTCGGAGATGCTCTGGCTCTCCACGCTCTCCGGCGAAGGCACGGTCAGCATGGCGTCGACCGCTGGCCTCGCGACCCTCGCCCTGTGGGGGCCCGATGCGTCCATGTGGATCGTCTCGGTGAGCACGCTGATCGCGAATCTGCTCGTGCAGCGCAAGCCATGGGTGCGAGCGACCTTCAACTCGGCCCAGAGCGTGATCACGATGTGGCTCGGCGGCCTGACATTCGTGGCGCTAGGGGGGCCGCTGGGCGGGCTCGAAAGCGCCGGCCAGGTCATCGCCGGCGAGGGCGGCGCCGCGGCCCTGGTGGCGCCGGTCCTTGGGCTGTTCGCCACCTACCTGGTGGTCAATCGTGCGCTGGTCGCGGTGGCGGTGGCCTGGTCGACCGAGCGCCCGTATTTCCGGGTTCTGCGCGAGGACTGGTTCTACCGGGAGCGCGTGCTCGACGACCTCGCCACGTTCTTCCTGAGCCCGCTGGTCGTCATCTCGTACGCGGCCATCGGCTACGTCGGCGTCGTCCTGTTCTACGCGCCGCTGCGCATGACCTACGAATCGCAGAAGCGCTACGTCGAGCTGCGCAACGCGCAGAACCTGCTCATCCACAACGAGCGCATGGCAGCCAAGGGGGAAATGGCCGCCGAGATCGGCCACGAGCTGCGCAACCAGCTGGCCGCCATCAGCGGGCGCGCCCAGATGCTCCTGCGGGACAGTGACCGCGAGGCGTTCAACACCGTGCCGCGCCACGCGCAGATCATCCTCGAGCAATCGAAGCGGATGGAGATCCTCTCCAAGGGTCTGATGGACTTCTCCGGCGCCGAGCTGCGGATCGAGCGGCTCGACCTCAACGCACTGGTCCAGCGCTCGATGGAGTTCGTGCGTTCCCAGAACAAGTTCGACACGGTGGAGTGGGACCTGCACCTGGCGGGTGGCATCCCCGAGCTGCGCGCCGATCCGGGCCAGATCCAGCAGGTGCTGCTCAACCTCTTCATCAACGCCGCCGATGCGATGGCCGAGGCGGCCAGCCATCGCAAGCTCATCTCGGTGACGACGACCTTCGACGACCGCGCTCGCCAGGTGGCGCTCGTGGTCTCGGACAACGGGCCCGGGATCCCCCTGAACCACATCGGGAAGGTGTTCGAGCCGCACTTCACGACCAAGCCGGAAGGCCACGGCTTCGGTCTCTCGACCTCGTACCGCATCGTCGCCAACCACGGTGGGACCATCGCAGTCGAGAGCCCACCCGGTCAGGGGGCGCGGATGACGATCCGCCTGCCGCTGCACGGCCCCGGCCACTGGAGCTGACACGGGCGCGAGCGGGGCAGGCGCGGGGCGGACGCGGGACGTGGGGCGCGATTCGGGAGAGGCCGTCGTCGCCCGGGTCGATTTCGGGGCCTGTGTCCTGCTGCTGGACGACGGCGGCCTGATCGCCGCCCGCGCACGCGGAAAGCTCATGGGCCCGCGGAAATCCCTCGGCAACACCGTCGTGGTCGGTGACAGCGTGCGATGGGAGCTCGCGCCGTCCTCGGGTCGCGCCGTGGAAGAGGCCGTTCTGGAGGGCGTCGCGCCGCGTCGCAACTGGTTCTCGCGGCAGGCGAGCGGTGGGCGCGCGGCCGAGCAGGTGGTGGCCGCCGATCTCGACCAGGTCGTGCTGGTGGCCTCGGTGGCCGAACCCGACTTCAGCCGCGGTCTCGCCGACCGCGTCTTCTGCCAGTGCGAGCACTCGGGCTTGCCCGCACGACTGGTGCTCAACAAGATGGACCTCGCCTCGCGGTCGCCGACGGTCGACCCCGAGGGTCTGCTCGACGACTACGCGCGGGCGGGCGTGCCCGGCCATCGCGTCTGTGCCCGGACGGGAGAGGGGATCGACGCCCTGCGACACACCTGCCGCGGGCGGCGGAGCCTGTTCGTCGGGCATTCCGGTGTCGGCAAGAGCAAGGTGCTGAACGCGCTGGTGCCTGGTCTCGCGCTGCTCGAGGGGGCGGTGAACGAAAAGACCGGCAAGGGACGCCACACGACGACCGCCGCCGTGCTGGTACGCCCCGAGCCCGCGTTCGAGCTGATCGACACGCCAGGCGTGCGCGCCTTCGCGCCCTGGGGAATCGGACCCCGCGACCTCGACCAGGCCTACCGGGAGTTCCGGCCGTTCCTCGGCACCTGCCGCTTCGGAGACTGCCGGCACACCGTCGAGCCGGGCTGCGCGATCGCCGCCGCGGCGGAGGCCGGCGAGATCGCGCCACGGCGGTATGCGTCGTATTTGAAGTTGCACGGGGAGCTGTAGGCAGCGTGAGACGGACGGACCCACGCAACGCCTCGGGGCCCTGCCCCGCGTCGGCAGAACCGTTTCATATCGTGAGCCCGCGCGGGCGACCGGCTCATGAATCGGTGCGGGGAGCGGCGGTGCGCGGGTTCGGGTATGCTCCCGCGCGTGTACCCGTCCGTGTCGCCGTTCGGTCCCCAGCTGCTCGCGTTCGACTGCTCCGAGTGCGGTCGCGCACACGATCTCTCGGCGCCGCGCGCCGTCTGCGAGACCTGCGGCAAGCCTCTGCTCGCCCGCTACGACCTGGCGCGCGTGCAGGCGGAGGTCCGGCGCGACGACCTGGGTCGCTTCGGGACCGATCTGTGGCGATACCGCGCGGTGCTCCCCTTCGCGCGCGACTTCGCGGCGGTGCGGCTGGGTGAAGGCGGCACGCCGCTGCTGCCGCTGGCGGAGACGGCGGCGGACCTGGGGCTCGCCGGACTCTGGCTCAAGGACGAAGCGGCGAATCCGACCCAGTCGTTCAAGGCCCGGGGCCTCGCACTCGCCGTGAGCGGCGCGGTCGCCTTCGGCCGGAACGCGATCGCGCTGCCCTCGGCGGGGAACGCTGGGAGCGCGGCGGCCGCTTACGCCGCGGCCGCCGGGATCCGGTGCCGGATCACGGTGCCGGAGGACACGCCGGACATCTTCGCGCTCGAGCAGCGGGCGTTCGGCGCCGAGGTGCGCACGGTCCCGGGCACGATCTCCGATGCCGGCCGGGCGCTCGCGGGCTGGGCGCCGGCCGCGGAGTGGTGGAATGTTTCGACCTTCAAGGAGCCGTTCCGCCTCGAGGGCAAGAAAACGCTCGGCTACGAGATCGCCGAACAGTGTGGATGGCGGTTGCCGGATGCCATCCTCTATCCTGCGGGCGGAGGGACCGGGCTGGTCGGTATGTGGCAGGCATTTCGCGAGCTCGCCGAGCTGGGATGGACCGAAGGCCCGATGCCGCGACTGATCGCGGTGCAGCCGGAGGGATGCGCGCCGGTCGTCCGCGCCTTCGCCGACGGGGCCACGACCGTCGCCACCTGGGAGGGTGCGCGGACCGTGGCCCTGGGGTTGCGCGTGCCGTCACCGTTCGCGGGAACGCTGATCCTACGCGCGGTGCGCGAGAGCGGAGGGACCGCAGTCTCGGTGAGTGAGGAGGAGCTGCTGGACGGCATGAGCGAGCTGGCGACGGGCGCGGGCTGCCTCGCCTGCCCC
>Ga0075418_10009286_pt1 | contig 11028 bp, 20 predicted proteins | sample SoiMetdeltSBSDD2_FD_81776 | JGI IMG/M metagenome (GOLD analysis project Ga0075418, IMG submission 81776) | Bulk soil microbial communities from a Populus tree surrounding site in Tennessee, USA - Soil MetaG P. deltoides SBSDD2 | ecosystem: Environmental > Terrestrial > Soil > Tree plantation...
ACGAAAGGGGTAGGGGATGGCGAAAGCGAAGTTTCAGCGCACCAAGCCGCATGTCAACGTGGGGACGATCGGGCATGTGGATCATGGCAAAACGACCCTGACGTCGGCGATGACGCAGGTGTTGGCCAAAAAGGGCCTGGCGCAATATATTCCGTTTGATCAAATTGACAAAGCCCCGGAAGAAAAAGCCCGCGGCATCACCATTGCCACAGCGCACGTGGAATATGAGAGTGCCAAGCGCCACTATGCGCATGTCGATTGTCCGGGGCATGCGGACTACGTCAAGAACATGATCACCGGGGCGGCGCAGATGGATGGGGCGATTTTGGTGGTGAGTGCCGCCGATGGGCCGATGCCGCAGACGCGCGAGCATATTTTGCTGGCGCGCCAGGTGGGGGTACCCTACATTGTGGTGTTTATGAACAAAGTGGATATGGTGGACGATCCGGAGTTGTTGGATTTGGTCGAGTTGGAGATGCGGGAGTTGTTGGCGAAATATGACTTTCCGGGCGATGACATTCCGATTATACGGGGCAGTGCGTTGCAGGCGCTGGAGAGTGGGGACCCGAATGCGCCGGAGACGGCGTGTATTTTTGAGTTAATCGAGGCGGTGGATGCGTATGTACCGACGCCGCAGCGGGCGGTGGAGCGGCCGTTTTTGATGCCGGTGGAAGATGTCTTTACGATTTCGGGGCGGGGCACGGTAGCGACGGGGCGGGTGGAGCGCGGCGTGGTGAATGTGGGGGATGCGGTGGAGATCGTGGGGTATCGGGCGACGCAGCAGACGGTGGCGACGGGGGTGGAGATGTTCCGGAAGATTTTAGACCGGGGGGAAGCGGGGGACAATATCGGGGTGTTGTTGCGGGGGGTGAAGCGCGACGAGATTGAGCGGGGGCAGGTGTTAGCGAAGCCGGGGTCGATCACGCCGCACACGCGGTTTGCGGCGGAAGTGTATGTGTTGTCGAAGGATGAGGGGGGGCGGCACACGCCGTTTTTTCAGGGGTATCGGCCGCAGTTTTATTTTCGCACGACGGATGTGACGGGGGTGGTGACGTTACCGGCGGGGACGGAGATGGTGATGCCGGGGGACAATGTGGCGGTGCAGGTGGAGTTGATCACGCCGATCGCGTTAGAGAAGGAGTTACGGTTTGCCATTCGGGAGGGGGGGCGCACGGTGGGGGCGGGGGTCGTCAGTGACGTCCTCACGTAGCGATTTCCAAGATAAAGGCAGGGTGGACACATGGCCGGGCAGAAAATTCGTATACGCCTGAAGGCGTATGATCATCGTATATTAGATCAATCGGTGAACGAAATTGTTGAGACAGCAAAGCGTACAGGGGCACAAGTTGCTGGGCCGATCCCCTTGCCTACGGTGTTAAACAAGTTTACGGTATTGCGTTCGCCGCATGTTGATAAGAAATCACGTGAGCAGTTTGAGATTCGAACCCATAAACGCTTGCTCGACATTTTGGAGCCTACTCCGCAAACCGTTGATGCTCTGATGAAGCTTGATTTGTCAGCGGGTGTTGACGTTGAGATTAAACTGTAGGATAGCATGCATATGTTACGAGGACTCATTGGTCGTAAGGTCGGAATGACACAGCTTTTCTCCGATGATGGCGATGTCATTCCTGTCACTGCAATTGAGGCAGGCCCGTGCTGGATCGTCCAGAAAAAGACCGCAGAACGTGACGGATATACTGCTGTCCAACTGGGGTTTGGTGCAAAGAAGGCGAAGCGTGTGACCAAGCCGTTGCGTGGGCATTTCCAGCGTAGTGGAGTTGCTCCTACGCGATGGTTACGAGAGTTTCACGTAGATGTGCAGACCCTGGAGGAATGCCAAGAAGGTCAGGAAGTCTCAGGAGAGATCTTTGTGGGTTATCGTTACGTTGATGTTATTGGCATCTCCAAAGGGCGTGGCTTCACTGGTGTGATAAAGCGTCATAATTTTGCTGGGAAGAGCATGTCACATGGAACCCATGAATATTTCCGCCATGGGGGATCAATAGGGGCCTCCGCAGATCCGGCCCGAGTGTGGAAGAATACGGGCATGCCTGGGCATTATGGCCATACGCGGGTGACAGTGCAAAATCTCGAGGTCGTGCATTTTCTGAAAGAACGGAATCTGTTGCTTGTCAAAGGAGCCGTCCCTGGCCCCAATGGTGGGATGCTCTTGATCCAAGTCAGTAGAAAACAGCCGCGATAGAGGTAGGTGGGGACAGGGTGATGAAGATTGATGTCTATGATGCCCAGGGACAGGTGATACGCCAAACTGATCTCCCAGACGCGGTCTTTGGGGCTGAGGTCAAAGAGCACCTTTTGCATGAAGTTGTACGCTATCAGCTGGCAAAGCGTCGACAAGGAACAGCGCATACAAAGAGCCGCTCAGCAGTACGAGGCGGCGGGTCAAAGCCTTGGCGTCAGAAAGGGACGGGGCGGGCTCGTGCGGGATCAAGACGTTCGCCTCTATGGCGCGGTGGCGGCACGGTCTTTGGTCCTATGCCGCGGTCCTATGCCTACACTATGCCCAAAAAAAAGCGGCGGATAGCCCTCTGTTCAGTTTTAAGTTTAAAGGTGCGTGAAGATGCTTTCCGCGTTATCGAGCGTTTTGATATTCAGCAGCCAAAGACACGTGAAGTCGTGCAAATGGTCAAATATTTTACTGATCAGCGCAAGGTGCTGTTGTTAGTGTCAGAACCGCATGAATCGTTGCATCTTTCGGCACGCAATATCCCAGACGTAAAAGTTTTGCCGGTGGCAGGCCTCAATGTCTATGATTTATTGCACTATACGACCGTGATTTGTGCTGAGGAAGCCATTGAGAAAATTGTTGGGAGGTTGACTTAATGGATTATTATCAAATCATCAAGCGACCTCTGATCACCGAAAAAGGCATGCGGGGTAATGAAGAGCATAACACGGTAGTTTTCCAGGTTGACCGAAAGGCGAACAAGCTCCTGATTAAGCAAGCTGTAGAAGCATTATTTCAGGTCAAAGTCTTAGAGGTGAACACGCTGAATGTACGGGGTAAGAAGAAGCGGGTACGTATGCGTGAAGGGAGCAAGCCTGATTGGAAGAAGGCTTATGTGACCTTACGAGAAGGCGATACGATTACCTTCTTTGAAGGTGTCTAGCGAGGATTGGGATCATGGCAATCCGTAGTTATAAGCCCACGTCTCCCGGGAGGCGTTTTCAAACGGTTAGTACGTTTGCGGAGATTACGTCAACGACACCTGAGCGGAGTCTTCTAGGGACGATCAGGAAAACGGGGGGGCGCAATAATAACGGCCGAGTTACAAGTCGGCATCGTGGGGGTGGGCATAAGCGACGCTACCGCATGATCGATTTTAAGCGGATGAAGGATGGCGTCCCAGCAAAAGTTGCCGCCATTGAATACGACCCTAATCGTTCGGCGCGTATCGCCTTGTTGCATTATGTGGACGGCGAAAAAGAGTACATTCTTGCACCTGTGGGGCTGCAGGCAGGCGACACGGTGATGTCAGGGCCGCAGGCAGATATTCGCCCAGGCAATGCGATGGCTTTGCAGGATATGCCTTTAGGCCAAACCATCCATAATATTGAACTGGCTCCAGGAGGAGGCGGCAAGCTCGTCCGGAGTGCGGGGGCCGCGGCTCAGTTGATGGCACGCGATGGTAAGTATGCTCAGATACGTTTGGCCTCGGGCGAAATGCGCTTGGTACTGGCTACATGCCGTGCGACAATAGGGCAGGTTGGGAACGCTGACCATGAAAATATCTCCGTTGGCAAGGCTGGGCGAGCGCGCTGGTTAGGAAGACGTCCACGGGTACGTGGGGTAGCGATGAATCCTGTAGACCATCCTCATGGTGGTGGAGAGGGTAAGACCTCGGGTGGACGCCATCCGGTCACGCCGTGGGGAGTACCGACGAAGGGCTACAAAACCCGACGCAATAAGCGCACGAGTAAGTTTATTGTGCGACGGCGGAAATAGTGGGGATTAGCGAAGACGCAGGAGCATGGCGAGATGGGACGTTCGGTTAAAAAAGGGCCATTTGTTGATGCGCATCTGCTCGAAAAAGTCCTGGCTATGGAGAATAGTGCGGAGAAACGAGCTATTCGGACGTGGTCACGACGCTCAACGATTCTCCCAGAGATGGTGGGACATACGATAGCCGTGCACAATGGTAAAAGATTTGTGCCAGTGTATGTCACGGAAAACATGGTAGGGCATAAACTGGGGGAATTTTCGCCGACCCGGACTTTCCGGGCCCATAGCGGTATGAGCAAGCGTACAACAGGGCTGAAATAGCGCCAAGGACAAGCCGGGAGATAGCGTAAAGGAACGTGGCCATGAAAGCAAGCGCAACACACATTCGCATCTCTCCGCGCAAGGTACGGATGGTCGTGGATACAGTGCGCGGGAAGAGTGTCAGCCAGGCGCTCAGTATTTTAGGGTTTACGCGTAAAAAGGCGGCGCTGCCAGTCCAAAAGCTTCTCAAATCTGCGGTAGCGAATGCGGTGGAGAATGACGGTATCAATGACGTTGAAACTCTAGTCATTGACCGTATTATGGTAGACGAAGGGCCCACACTTAAACGCTATATGCCGCGTGCACGCGGGCGAGCCACGCCAATTCGGAAACGTACTAGTCATATTAGAATTGTATTGCGCGAGCGGGATACCCGTCAATCCCTTGCCTAATCTCAGCGCAGCTAGCGGTCAGCAATAAGATATATAAAGGGGGTGATATGGGACAAAAAGTTCATCCAATAGGATTTCGCCTTGGGATTAATAAGACCTGGCAATCGAACTGGTATGCAAAGCGTAATTATGCTGATTTGTTGCACGAAGACTTGATGATTCGCCGTCATATTAAGGGGAGGTTGCATCACGCAGGGATTTCGAAAGTAGAGATCGAGCGTGCCGCGAGCCGGGCAAAGATTAACATTTATACTGCCCGCCCCGGTATTATCATTGGGAAGCGCGGAGCGGAAGTGGATAAGTTAAAAAACGAATTACAAGAGCTAACTCAGAAGCAAGTCGCCATCAACATTAAAGAAATCCGCAAAGCCGAAATTGATGCGCAGCTTGTTGCCGAAAATATTGCGCTACAGCTTGAGCGTCGTGTGGCCTTTCGGCGTGCAATGAAAAAGGCTATTACTTCAGCACTACGCTTTGGGGCGAAGGGTATCCGTATCGAGTCCTCAGGACGTCTTGCTGGAGCCGAGATGGCACGACGTGAGTGGTATCGCGAAGGGGGTGTGCCGCTCCACACGTTGCGTGCCGAGATCGATTATGGTTTCGCTGAGGCGAAGACGACCTATGGTCAAGTTGGGGTGAAGGTGTGGATCTATAAAGGGGAGTTTGTCGCTCCTAACGAAGAAGTCGCTGTAATGCCTGAACCGCGTACGCGCGGACGCCGCTAACGAGGATCTGAGCCATGTTGATGCCGAAAAAGACAAAATTTCGCAAACAACACCGGGGCAGGATGACTGGGAAGGCCAGTCGTGGGAATGAGATCAGCTTCGGGCAATATGCGCTGCAGGCTCTTGAACCCGCATGGATTACCAGTCGCCAAATTGAGGCTGGACGTATTGCCATGACGCGCCACGTCCGTCGAGGTGGTAAAGTCTGGATTCGGCTCTTCCCTGATAAACCCGTCTCCAAAAAACCTGCCGAGACGCGTATGGGTAAAGGGAAGGGAGGACCAGAATTTTGGGTCGCTGTCGTGAGGCCTGGTTTGATCCTCTATGAGATGGATGGGGTTGATGAGAGCGTTGCCCGCGAGGCGATGCGTCTGGCGTCCCATAAACTCCCTATTGCTACTCGTTTTTTGGCAAAGATATAAAAAAGGGACGAGGATGAGGGCATGAAGGCATGTGAATTACGCGAGTTCAGTGTTGAAGAGTTGCAGCACAAGCAGCTGGAGTTAATCGAAGAACTCTTTAACCTCCGTTTTCAATTGGCGACCGGTCAAATTGAGAATGTGGGGCGTATTGCCGCGGTACGGCGAGATATTGCACGCGTAAAAACGGTGCAGCGCGAACGTCACCTGCAGTCCACCCCATAGGACGCATAAGGTAGCGAGTTATGGCAGAGGGTCACAGAAAAGTTTTGTTAGGAGAGGTGGTAAGCAATCGTATGAACAAGACTATCACGGTCAGGGTAGAACGCCGTGTACGTCATCCTATCTATGAGCGGGTGGTCAAACGTAGCAAAAAGTTTCATGCACATGACGAACACAACCAGTGCCGGATTGGTGATATTGTGCGTATTGTTGAAACACGACCGCTGAGTAAGACAAAATGCTGGCGCCTGTTAGAGGTTGTACGGCGTCAGGCTGGAATGTACGTTGCCCCTGTCGCAGGGCGTGAGGAATTGAGTATATGATCCAAACGGAAACTCTGCTCACGGTAGCTGACAACTCCGGAGCGCGCCGAGTGAAATGTTTTCACATCTTAGGGGGAACCCGTCGACGCTACGCCAGTGTCGGCGATGTTGTAGTCGTGTCGGTGAAAGAGGCCCTTCCTAATGGCGCTGTGAAGAAGGGTGATGTTCGTCGAGCGGTTGTTGTACGGACACGCAAGGAAATCCGCCGTACGGACGGTACGTATATCCGTTTTGATGATAATGCTGCAGTCATCATTAATGACGCTGGTGAACCTGTAGGAACACGCATTTTTGGTCCAGTCCCACGTGAGCTACGGGCCAAAGGTTTTATGAAAATTATCTCACTGGCGCCAGAAGTGCTCTGAAAGTAATAGAAGCAAAGAGAGCAAGGGAACCTGTATGGCACGCGCAAAAGTTGTTCCTCAGGGACGAGGGCATATTAAAAAGGACGATTTCGTCACAATTATCGCCGGGAAGGACCGTGGGAAGCAAGGCAAAGTCTTGCGAGTTTTCCCCCAAGAGGGGCGGTTGACTGTCGAACGCGTCAGCATGGTCAAGCGGCATACTCGCCCTACGCGCCAAATGCAACAGGGTGGCATTATTGAGCGTGAGGGGAAGCTGCACATCTCAAACGTCATGCTTATTTGCAGTAAGTGTGAGCGTGGTGTACGCGTTGGACACCGTATCTTAGAGGATAAGAAAAAAGTACGTATATGCCGTCAATGTGGTGAACTCCTCGATAGATAAAGACAGTAGGGGAAGAGAAGGGGGTTAGAGAGGTTATGGCCTATGTTGCACGCATGCACCAATATTACATGCAGGAGGTTGTCCCAGTATTACAACAGGGCTTTGGTTATCGTAATGTTATGCAGGTGCCACACTTGGAAAAAATCGTCTTAAATATGGGACTGGGGGAGGCCATTCAGAATCCCAAGCTTTTAGATGCTGGTGTGGAGCAACTGGCCTCCATCTCTGGGCAGAAGCCAGTTATTACCAAGGCACGTAAATCTATCGCTGCTTACAAGCTGCGGACGGGGATGTCGATTGGGGTGAAAGTGACCCTACGCAAAGATCGTATGTACGACTTTTTTGATAGGTTAGTCAATATTGCTTTGCCCCGGGTACGCGACTTCCGTGGTGTGACCAGCAACGCTTTTGATGGACGCGGGAATTACACGCTAGGTGTTGAAGAGCAGGTGATTTTCCCGGAGGTGGATTACGACAAGGTGGAGCGCATTAAAGGACTAGCGATTACCGTCGTAACCTCGGCCAAAACTGATGCGGAAGGCAGGGAGCTCCTCAGGCTGCTTGGTATGCCTTTCCGAAGCTAAGCTCGAAACGGAAAAGGAGTATGGCAAAGAAATCGCTCATTAACAAGGCAAACAGGACACCGAAGTTTGCAGTGCGTCAGTATAGGCGCTGTCGTGTGTGTGGCAGAGTGCGGGGGTATCTACGGAAATTTGCCATGTGCCGTATTTGTTTCCGTAGCTATTCCCTACGGGGAGAGATTCCAGGTGTGGTAAAGTCAAGCTGGTAGTCTCAGCAGGGAAGGGGATCGTTTTGGAGTGGCATACCTATGATGACCGATCCAATAGCTGATATGTTGACACGCATACGTAATGCTCTGGCGGCTCGCCATGAGAGAGTACAAATGCCGGCGTCCCGCATGAAACAGGAGATTGCCCGGGTCTTGCAAGAAGAGGGCTATATCCATGACTTTCATGTCCATCAGACAGAGCGTCCGCAAGGGATATTAGACATTGCGTTAAAGTACAATGCCATGAACATGAGTGTTATTCGAGGTTTGCGAAAAATTAGTACGCCCGGCAAGCGTCAATATGTTTCTTGTAAAGAGATGCCCAAGGTATTGGACGGTGCTGGTATTGCTATTGTTTCTACTTCCAGAGGGCTTTTAACCGATCAACAGTGCATGGCGGAAAATGTAGGGGGGGAAGTACTCTGCTTTGTGTGGTAGGCTATGAGGAAAGGTGATACGATGTCGCGTATTGGTCGCATACCAATCGTTGTACCTCCGGGAGTAGAGGTGCAAATCAGTGAAGACAATCATGTGGAAGTCAAGGGTCCCAAAGGACTTTTACGTCGCCAGTTGCATCCACGGGTGCTCCTGCATCGCAATGGTACGACCATAGAGGTTGCACGTCGTAGTGAGGCAAAGCTCGATAAGTCCTTGCACGGCCTGAGTAGAACCTTGCTTCACAATATGATTGTTGGCGTAACGACAGGGTTCGAAAAACAGTTGGAAATTGTTTGGAGCGGATTCCGAGCCCAGGTGCAGCACAAGACACTCACTCTACAACTTGGTCATTCGCACCCCATCACTTATGAAGCCCCTGAAGGACTCGAATTTGAATTGAATCGTACCCTTATTACCGTGCGGGGTATTGATAAAGAGTTGGTGGGACAGGTTGCCGCGAATATTCGCTCAGTGCGCAAACCCGAACCTTATAAGGGCAAAGGTATTAAGTATACGACTGAGACGATTCGCCGTAAGGAGGGTAAGTCATAGCGTCTATGGGAACACCAGAGGAAAAAAGTGCGGCACGTAAAATACGACAGCGTCGTGTCCGTCGCAAAGTGCAAGGCACTCCAGAACGGCCGCGTCTCTCGGTCTTTCGTAGTGCCAAGCATATTTATGCTCAAGTTGTTGATGATACCGCTAACCGTATCTTGGTTGCCGCGTCCAGCCTAAGCAAGGATTTTCGGGCGACTGGTCAGAGTGGTGGTAATGTCGCAGGGGCAACACTTATCGGGCAAATGATCGCAGAAAAAGCGCTGCAACATGGGGTACAACAGGTAGTTTTTGATCGCAACGGCTTTCTCTATCACGGGCGGGTGAAAGCTGTGGCGCTTGGGGCACGAGAAAAAGGGCTGCAATTCTAACCTGCAGGATAGGCGCACGCTGAGCTAAGGGAGCAAGGGTGGCTGAGGAATTTGCCGAACAGACAGAGTATATTGATAAAATTGTCCATGTCAATCGCGTCGCGAAGGTCGTCAAGGGGGGAAGGCGCTTCAGCTTCAGTGCCCTGGTGGTGGTTGGTAACCGCGCTGGCCGTATTGGCATTGGTCTAGGGAAAGCCAATGAAGTGCCCGAAGCGATACGCAAGGCGATAGACAAAGCCAAAAAAAGTCTGCAAACGATAGCATTAGCGGGCACGACGATTCCGCATAGTGTGGTAGGGCATTACGGTGCTGGGAAGGTGATGCTCAAGCCAGCAGCACGTGGGACAGGGATTATTGCCGGTGGGCCGGTGCGCGCTGTCATGGAAGCAGCCGGCGTGGCTGATGTGCTCACGAAATCGCTCGGCACGAATAACCCTCACAATGTCGTCAAAGCGACTGTGGAGGGCTTAGTGCAGTTGCGTAGCAAGCGTGAGATTGCGCAGGCACGTGGGAAGCAGCGTGAAGCGATGCGGGTGTAGGGGGTAAAGATGGCCGAGGGAGAGAAAATTACCGTACGACTTGTGCGTAGTATGATTGGACGTCCTGAGAAACAACGGCTGGTCTTACGTGGTATGGGTTTGACCAAGCTGCAGAAGGTGGTGCAACTCCCAGACACACCACAAATACGAGGCATGCTCGACAAAGTCAAACATCTCGTACATGTTGAAGGGTAGAGAGACTGCGCTCATACTAGGGAACGTATTATGACGACATTAAATACGCTGCGTCCAGCAGTAGGAGCAGTGAAACCGCGTAAGCGTGTAGGCCGTGGACCTGGGTCAGGGCATGGTAAAACAGCCTCTCGTGGCCATAAGGGGCTGAAATCACGTTCGGGAGGGAAACCTGCCTCTGGCTTTGAAGGTGGGCAGATGCCATTACAGCGGCGCTTGCCGAAACGTGGCTTTACGAATATCTTCAAAATTGTTTATCAGATTGTTAATATCACCGACCTCCAAGGCATTGAGGCGCATGCCATAATCACACGTGAGCTCCTGCAGCGTATGGGGAGGATTAAGTCGGCGGCTAAGCCTATCAAAATTCTGGGTGATGGAGAAATCACTGTCCCCTTAACGATACAGGCGGACAAATTTAGTAAAGTCGCCAAACAAAAGATTATAGCTGCTGGTGGAACAGCAGAGGAGCAATTGGCGTGATCGACGGGATCCAAAATATTTTTAAAATTCCCGAGTTAAAAAAGCGACTCTTGTATACCTTTGGACTACTGGCGGTATACCGGGTAGGAGCTTTTATTCCAACTCCCGGTATAGATAGTCAGACCTTAGCGCGCTACTTTGAGAATGTACAAGGCACTATCCTCGGTTTCTTTAATATGTTCTCTGGCGGCGCACTAGAGCAAATGGCTGTCTTTGCTCTAGGCATCATGCCCTATATTAGCGCCTCTATCATTCTCGAATTACTCACAGTGGTGGTCCCTTATCTGGAAAAACTTAAGAAAGAAGGGGAGCAAGGCCGTAAGAAAATCAACCAGTATACTCGCTATGGAACCGTTGTGTTGAGTATGATCCAAGGGTTAGGTATTGCTATAGGCTTAGAACATATGGAAGTGGGGGGAGCGTCGATTGTCCCAGCTCCGGGCTGGTCCTTTCGTCTCATGACTATGTTGACCTTGACGGCGGGTACCACCTTTATCATGTGGTTGGGAGAGCAGATTACTGAGCGGGGCATCGGCAATGGTAT
>Ga0075418_10009289_pt1 | contig 11024 bp, 10 predicted proteins | sample SoiMetdeltSBSDD2_FD_81776 | JGI IMG/M metagenome (GOLD analysis project Ga0075418, IMG submission 81776) | Bulk soil microbial communities from a Populus tree surrounding site in Tennessee, USA - Soil MetaG P. deltoides SBSDD2 | ecosystem: Environmental > Terrestrial > Soil > Tree plantation...
CTCGACGACCGCTTCGACGGCCTTCTCGATGCCGCGCTTGAGCTCCATGGGATTGGCGCCAGCCACGACGTTCTTCGCGCCTTCGCGGTAAATGGCCTGCGCAAGCACGGTGGCCGTCGTGGTGCCGTCTCCAGCGGTGTCGGATGTCTTGCTCGCGACCTCGCGCACCATCTGCGCGCCCATGTTCTCGAGCGGGTCCTTCAGGTCGATTTCCTTGGCGACGGTCACGCCGTCCTTGGTAATCGTGGGGGAGCCGAATTTCTTGTCGAGGACGACGTTTCGCCCTTTGGGGCCGAGCGTCACCTTTACCGCATCGGCCAGCTGGTTGACGCCGCGCAGGATCGCCTGACGCGACTGCTCGCCGTAAATAATCTGTTTTGCCATTGTTGGATGCTCCGTTTATTTGGAATCCAAGACCGCGAGCACCTCGTCCTCGCGCATGATCAGGTATTCCTCGCCGTCGATTTTGATTTCCTGGCCCGAGTACTTGCCGAAGAGGATGGTGTCGCCGTCTTTCACATCGAGCGGCTGACGCTTGCCGTCGTCCTTCACCTTGCCCTGGCCGGCCGCGATCACCTTGCCTTGTTGTGGTTTTTCCTTGGCGGTGTCCGGGATGATGATCCCTCCGACTTTCTGTTCGCCCTCTTCGAGGCGCTGGACGATTATGCGGTCGTGTAGCGGTCTGACTTTCATGTGCGTCGACTCCAATACTGGGTGTCGTGGACTCTCGGGGCGCGCCCCGTTGAATTGAAAACCTGACGACCGGATCGGACGGACCCGGCGTGATCAGCTATGCCTGGAGACGTACAGTCTCATCGTTAGCAGTCGACCCAGGCAACTGCTAATTCTATCGATCGCAAAAATTTCGTGTCAAGCCCGATCGTGCGGGCGGCGAAGGCGGTGTTCGGCGATCTTCCGGCTCAACGTATTGCGGTGCATGCCCAGAAGATTGGCAGCTCTGCACATGTTGCCGTCGGCTTTGGCGAGGACGTGCGCGATGAAGCGCTTCTCGAACTCCCGGTGTGCGTCTTCGTAGCGGATGCCGCGCGACACCATGTCGTCAACGAGACGCTCGAGCTGCTCGCGCAGAAGGGTCAATCGAGTTCTCTCCCGACGAGCCGGCGAAAGGCTTCGCGATATTTCTCCCGCGTCTTCGCCACCACTGCATCTGGCAGGGCAGGAACCGGCGGTTGCTTGTTCCACTTGATCTGTTCGAGGTAGTCGCGGACGTACTGCTTGTCGAAGCTGACCTGTGTTCGCCCCGGCGCGTACTGATCTCTCCGCCAGTATCGGGACGAGTCGGGCGTCATCACTTCGTCGATCAGCAAAACGTCGTCTTCGGGCGTTAGTCCAAATTCGAACTTCGTATCGGCCAGCAGGATGCCGCAGCGCTCGGCGTGGGCCGCACCGAAGGCATAGAGCGCCATCGTCAGTGCTCGCAGGCGCTCGACGAGTGGCGCGCCGATGAGCTGCCCAGCTTCCGCCTCGCCGATATTGATGTCGTGGCCGCTCGTCGCCTTTGTCGCCGGGGTAAAAATCGGCTCAGGTAGGCGATCTGATTCCCGCAGCCCCGGTGGCAGCCTGACGCCGCAGACGGTGCCGGTGGCCAGATAGTCCTTCCAGCCTGAGCCCGCCAGATAACCGCGGGCTACGCACTCGATCGGGATCGGACTGGTTTTCCGTACGAGCATCGAGCGGCCGGCGAGGATCTCGGCGTGCCGCCGCAGCTCCGACGGGAACCGATCGGCGTCGGTTTCAATCACGTGGTTGGAAACGATGTGCTGCGTCCTGGCAAACCAGAACGCCGACAACTGTGTAAGGACCCTGCCTTTGTCGGGAATGCCTGAAGCGAGCACGTAGTCGAATGCTGAGATGCGGTCGGTGGCAACGAGCAGCAGCGCGTCGCCCAGGTCATAGATGTCACGTACCTTCCCCTGCCGATGAGGGGGCAGACCGTTCAGGCGTGTTTCGACTAGGGGCGCAGCGACCGGCACGGCGTACTTCCGGGGAAGGAAGCGCGGATCTTACAGGGACGCTTCAACGCTCGCAACCGTACGCAAGGGTACCGGTCCTCGTGTCGAGTGGGCCTGATATATTGTGGTGACCCGTTCCACAGGTCCTTGCGGGTTCCGAGTCAACAGGTTTCAAAGGGTTTAGATGCGCGTGCGTACGGTCGTCGTGTCGCTGCTGGCGATTGCGCTTTTTGCATGGTTTCTCAGCCACGCGAATCTCGCCAGCGTCTGGGCGCAGGTCAAGCGCGCTCGCATTGACCTGCTGGTGGCAGGCTTCTTCGCCGTGATCCTGACGTATGTGATTCGTGCCTGGCGGTGGCAGTACCTGCTCCACCCGATTGGCCCGACGCGATTTCGAACCGCGTTTCGGACGACGGTCATCGGCTTCGCCGCGCTGGGGGTACTGCCTGCTCGAGCCGGCGACCTGCTGCGCCCGTATCTGCTGGCGCGGCAGGAGGGGCTGCTGGTTTCGGCGACGCTGGCGACCATTGTCATGGAGCGTGTGCTCGACCTGATCGCGGTGCTCGCGCTGTTGGCACTGTATGTGTGGGGAATCGCCGACGCGGCGGCGCTGCCGCCAGCCCTTCTGCGCGGGATCGAGGTGTCTTCAGCTCTTGCGGGTGCGGTGGCGATCACACTCATGGGGGTGATGTGGGTGCTCGCCACTCACCCCGAGCGTATCGGCGGCCTCGTCTTTGCCATGGCGCGGGTGCTGCCACATGCCGTCGCCGATCGGCTGGCCGGCCTGGCCCGCACATTCAGCGGTGGGTTCGCGGCGGCGCGAGAGCCCCGCGCCCTGGCGGCAGCGGTTGCATGGTCATTTCCGCTCTGGCTGGCAATCGCAGCGGAAGCATGGCTGGTTACGATCGCGTTCGGCATCGCGATGCCGTTTACCGGGACGTTCCTCCTGCAGGCACTGCTGGTCATTGGTGTCGCGGTGCCTACACCCGGCGCTGTTGGCAGTTATCACGAGGCGTATCGCATCGGCGTCACGACATTTTTCGGCGCGCCTGAGGATACGGCTGTGGCGGCCGCCATCGTGACCCATGCAATCTCGTATTTTCCGGTGGTGCTGACCGGAATCGTGTTCATGGCGCAGGACGGTCTCAGCTTCGGACGGATCAAGGCACTGGCGAGCACCAAGGAGGTGGCGAACCTCCCGTGAAGTGCCCATTCTGCGCTCACCTGGGCGACAAAGTCGTCGACTCGCGCGAGAGCAAGGAGGGCGAGGTCATTCGGCGGCGCAGGGAGTGCCTTGGTTGCGGCCGCCGGTTCACCAGCTACGAACGGATCGACGAGATCCCGTATATGGTGATCAAGAAGGACGGCAGCCGAGAGCGATTCGAGCGCCAGAAACTCATCGCGGGCCTGCTGAAGGCCTGTGAAAAGCGGCCGGTGAGCGTGGGCGCCGTGGAAGGAGTCGCTGACCGGGTCGAAGCCACACTGCAAGAACGCCCCGAGAAGGAGATGAGCACGGAAGAAATCGGAACCGTGGTCATGGACGAGCTGAAGCGGCTCGACAAGGTGGCGTACGTACGATTCGCCTCGGTGTACCGGCACTTCCGCGACATCGGGGAGTTCATGACGGAGTTGAAGGATCTGCTGAATACAAAGGATTGACCTTCAGGCCTCCGAGGAACGATGGCATTAACGCTTCGACACACCAGGCCGCAGCCCGAACCGGCGGCTCCGCCCACCCCGAGCCCCGCGCCCGCGCCTCGCCGACCGTTCCGCGACAACACCAAGCTCATTCTGACGGGCATCGCCGTGCTCGTCGCCGCCCTGGTAAGCCTGCTCGCGCTGGCGAGCCGCTCCGCGACCCTCGCGCCTGACTTCCTCACCGAGTTCGTGCTCTACGCGCTGTCGGCGACGAACCTGACCATTCTCGTCGGGCTCGTGTTCGTGCTCGCTCGCAACATCATCAAGCTGTTCGTCGAGAAGCGCCGTTCGCTCCCGTTTGCGCATTTCCGCGCGAAGCTCGTGGCCGTGCTGCTCGGAATGACGCTGATTCCCGCGGTACTTGTACTGCTGGTCGGCAGCGAGCTGATTCGCAACAGCGTCGACCGTTGGTTCAACGCTCCCATGGACGATGTGCTGTCGTCCGCGAACACGATTGCGGGTGACTACTATCAGGAACGGTGGCGCCTGGTAGCTGCGGAGGCGCAGCGGCTCGCTCGCGCCGTCGGCAGCATCGACCTGGCCTCGGCACCTGCTAATTCCGTGAGGGCGATCGTCGAGCCTGACGTTCAGCAGGGGCGCATTGCGCATGTGGAGGTCTACCGTCGGGATTCGACGGGCGGCGCCGACAACCCGCTCTTCGTCCCGGTTGTCGACGTGGGCGAGCCTTCGTTGCCGCGCGACTTCACTCGTGAGTCGGCCAGGCGGCTCACCGAACGTGCCGTTGCCGATCCTCAACTCGCTCCGGTCATCGAACGGCTGCCGGACGGCGGTGATCTGATTCGCGGCGCCGTCGCGATCCGTCCCGGGGGTGGTTCGGCACAAGGCGTGGTGATTGCGAGCGAACACATCACCGCAGAGTTCGCGGCTCGGGCGCGTCGCATGACGCAGGCCTACGAAGACTATCAGCAGCTGCGAGTGCTCAAGCAACCGCTGGCCGGCGTGTACCTGTCGTTCTTTCTGATGCTGACGCTGATGATTCTGGTCGCGGCCACCTGGATGGGACTGTATCTGGCCAAGCGCATCACGCGTCCGGTTCAGATGCTGGCCGCCGCTGCGGACGAAATCGGCGCGGGACACTTGGACCATCGCGTCGAACCGGAGACCAGAGACGAGTTCGGATCGCTTATCGAGGCATTCAACCGCATGGCGGCAGACCTGTCGATCAGCCGCCGTCGGCTCGAACGCTCGTCGGTGGAGCTCGAGCGGAAACACCAGGACGTTGAGGCGCGGCGCCGGTACGTCGAAACCATCCTCGAACGGATCGCGACAGGAGTCATTTCAGTCGATACAGCAGGTCACGTGCGCACGTTCAACGCGGCGGCCTCGCGCCTTCTTGGCCTCGATTCCAGCGTCTCCGGCCTTCCGGTTTCGGCCGTTTTCGGCACGCCCGAGCTGAAGCCGCTCGCGAACCTCATAGAGGAGGCGGCCCGCAGCCGCGAGGAGGCGCTGCCGCAGGAAGTGTCGATCGCACGCGACGGGCGCGAGCTCCACCTTGCCGTGATGACGACGCCCCTTCGTCGCGAAGACGGGATCTCAGACGGCATCGTCCTCGTATTCGACGATGTGACACCACTCATCAGGGCGCAGAAGGTCGCCGCTTGGCGGGAGGTTGCGCGCCGGCTGGCGCACGAGATCAAGAATCCGCTGACCCCGATTCAGCTGAGCGCGGAACGGATGCGGCGTCACTTTTCCGGCGCGGCGGCGCCGACGCAGGCGCTTGTCCAGGAATGCACGAGCACGATCGTCGGAGAAGTGGAGTCGCTCAAGGGACTCGTCGACGAATTTTCCCAGTTCGCTCGCATGCCGGCACCGCGCGCCGTATCGACCGACGTGCAAGCGCTCCTGTGCGACGTGCTGACGTTGTACGAAGGGATCTTTGCCGAGGTTCAGCTGCGGCCGCAGTTTGCCGACGGGCTGCCCCGCGTCTCCGTGGATCCCGAGCAGATTCGTCGTGTGATGATCAATCTCATCGACAACGCCGTCGAGGCGATCGATCGCCGCGGCGTCATCGACGTGGAAGCGCATCATGTCAGAGCGGAAAGCCTGGTGCGTATCGTGGTTGCCGACGATGGTCCTGGCATTCCTCCAACAGAACGCGACAAGCTGTTCCTGCCGTACTACTCGACGAAGCGGCGCGGCAGCGGCCTTGGTCTGGCGATCGTTCGGCGGATTGTCGCCGAGCACGGCGGCAGCATCGACGTGACCGACAACGTTCCGCGCGGCACGCGGTTTACGGTTGAATTGCCTTGCTGACGATGCCGTTCGCACTTCTGTCTTCTCGCTTCTCAGTTCGTGTTCGCGTTCGGTTCTTTGTTCACCTGTCGGCGGGAGCGAACCTGCCCGCCTACGCCCGAAGCGCTCCGGCGAGGTCTCGCCGCAGCCTTGGCGAAGGCGGGAGCACGAACAGAGAAGGGAGAACCGAGAAGCGTGAACGATCGGTTTCTGGTTCCGGTTCATGCCATCTATCTTGATCGTTGACGATGAGCCGGGCGTACGGAGCGCGCTGGGTGGTGTGCTGCGCGACGAGGGGTACGACGTCGACGCGGTCGACAGCGGAGAAGCCTGCCTCGAGCGGCTGTCGCGACAGGCATACGACGTGGTGGTCCTCGATGTCTGGCTCCCGGGGATGGACGGTCTTCAGACGCTCGCGCGGATGCGCGAGCGACAGATCGACACGCAGGTCGTGATTATTTCGGGCCACGGGAACATCGAGTCGGCGGTCCGCGCGATCAAGATGGGCGCCTTCGACTTCGTGGAAAAACCGTTGTCGCTCGAAAAAACGGTGCTGGTCGTACGTAATGCGCTGCGCCAGCGAAATCTCGAGGCGGAGAACCGCGCCCTGCGCGCGCGCGTCGACGCGCAGCACACGATGGTGGGGGACAGCCATGCCATGGTCAAGCTGCGCGAGCAGGTGGCGATGGCGGCGCCCACCAACGGCCGCGTACTCATCTTCGGCGAGAACGGCACCGGCAAGGAACTCGTTGCCCGGAATATCCACCAGATGAGCCGGCGCCGCGCAGGCCCATTCGTCGAGGTCAACTGCGCAGCGATCCCGGAAGACCTGATCGAAAGCGAGCTGTTCGGCCACGTGCGCGGAGCGTTCACGGGCGCCGTCGCCGATCGGCGCGGAAAGTTCGAGCTCGCGCATGGCGGCACGATCTTCCTGGACGAAATCGCCGACATGAGCCTGAAAACACAAGCGAAGGTGCTGCGCGTTTTGCAGGAACAGATCATGGAACCGGTGGGCGGCTCCAACCGCATCAAGGTGGACGCGCGGGTACTGGCCGCCACGAACAAGGACCTCACCAGTGAGATCAGGGCGGGACGGTTTCGCGAAGACCTGTATTTCCGGCTCAACGTCGTGCCGATTTTCGTGCCCCCGCTCCGAGACCGGCAGGAAGACATCCCGCTCTTCGCGGATCACTTCATGGCGGTGCTGGCACGCGAGTACGGCCGTCGTCCCAAGACATTCGAGAGCGACGCGCTGGTCGCACTGCGGCAGTATCCGTGGCCGGGCAACGTTCGCGAGCTGCGCAATCTGATCGAGCGGTTAATGATCATGGTGCCCGGCGATCGGATCTCGTCACGCGACGTCACGTTTCTCGATCAAGGCCCCCCTGCCGATGGCCGCGCGTCGACGCAGATTCTCTCGTCGGCGCCCCTGCACGAAGCAAGAGACCAGTTCGAGCGCGATTACATCCTCAGGGCGCTGGCGGCGCAGCAAGGGAACATTTCACGCACGGCCGACATGCTCGGCATTGAACGCAGCAATCTGTACCGGAAGATGCGCAGCTTTGGCATCGCACCGTCCCGCCGAGGAGAGGACGAAGAGATTGCCTGAGCGGCAGCGCGGTGAGACGCCGCGCCGCATCGCGGATATCCCGACCCCGGCGATTGTCGTCGATGTTGCGGCCATGGCGCGGAACATCCGGCGCATGGCGCAGTTCTTCGCATCAGGTCCGTGCCGCCTGCGGCCTCATTTCAAAGCGCACAAGACGCCGGAAATTGCCAGGCGACAGCTCGCGGCCGGCTCGTGCACAGGTCTGACGTGCGCAACGGTGTCGGAGGCCGAGGTGGTCGCGGAATTCTGCGGCGATGTGCTCGTTGCCAACGAGCCGGTCGGTCCCGGGAAGGCAGATCGACTCGCGGAGCTGGCCCGGCGCGTCGATGTGACCGTCGCGATCGATTCCGTCAAAGGGCTCGAAGAGCTCGACGCTGCTGCGCTTCGAGCGGGTACTCGAATCGGAGTGCTCGTGGACGTCAACGTGGGACAGAACCGGTGCGGCGTCGCGCCCGGAGACGCGGCGGTGCAGCTGGCTCGGCAGGTGCTTTCGGCGAAAGCGACACTGCTTCGCGGGGTGATGGGGTACGAAGGGCACCTCGTCGGGATTCCGGATCGGACCGATCGGGACGGCCGTGCCCGTCGGGCGATGACGGATCTGGTGGCAACGGCGCGCGCGATTCGCGATACAGGCCTTCCGTGCGAGGTCGTGTCCGCCGGCGGTACCGGTACCTACGACATCACCGGGAGGGTTGAGGGCATCACTGAGATTCAGGCTGGGTCGTACGTCTTGATGGACAGTGACTATGGTCGGCTAGACGTGCCGTTCGAGCAGGCGTTCTGGGTGCTTGGCACGGTGGTCAGTCGGCCTACGCCGACTCGCTGCGTAGCCGACTCAGGCCACAAGGCGACGACGAAAGATCACGGCCACCCGCTCGTGCGAGACATTGACGGCGCGGAGGTGATTGCGCTCAACGACGAGCACGCCACAATCGGCGTGCCTTCTGATTGCCGTCTCGACGTTGGCGACCGCGTCTACCTCCGGCCGTCGCACACCGACCCGACCATCAACCTTCATGACGTCTTGTACGCGATCGAGGGCGAACGCGTGGTGGACGTGTGGCCGATTGCGGCACGCGGCTATCCTGAGCATCGGCATTCAATGCTGCGTACGTAGTGTCCGGGTTCAGCCGGACCCCAGGTGCGAGGCGTCTTCACTGATAACGAGCCACGGAGACACAGAGACGTGGAGGCAGCGGCTTTTTCCTCAGTCCCGCATGCGCACGTGTCCGAGTTCAGCCGGAACACTCGCTGAAGTACTACCGGAACATGATCCAGCAGAGGATGGCGCCAATCACCGTCATCGAAAGGCCCCACGCGAGCAGCTTGTTATAGGTCGGGCGCACGTCCTCGGGGTTCGAAATTCCTGCCAGGCACAACGCTCCCAACGTAGAGAGCGGCGACATGTCAACGAGGTGGGCGCCGACATTCATCGACGCGGCGATGGCTATGGGATCGCCGCCGCCGAGGCGCGCAATCAGCCCGGGAATCGTGGGGAGGAACGCGGGAAGGACGACGCCGGACGTGCTGCTGTAGACGGAAATAACCGCGGTGACGAAGGCGACTGCTGCAGTGGCCGTGACCGGCGTCGCAACGCGCGCAAGGAAAGCCGAAAACAGCTCGAGGCCACCCGTCTTTTCGAGCAACGCAATCAGCACCGTCACGCCGCTGACCATGATGATCGGATACCACGGCATTTTTCGGATCGCCTGCTCGTGGTCGGCAACACGGAGGGCAGCGAGCGTGACGGCGCCCGCGAACGCCGCCATGCCGATGTTTGCGTCAGCGAAGAGCACGACTGCCAGCACACCAAGAATCACCGACAGAGTGATCCAGTTGTGTCCCGTAAATTGCGTCTCATCGGACCGTCCGTCGAGAGCGCCGGAGAATTCGGACCGGAACAGCCGCCACCCGCCGAAGAGCAAGTAACCGCCGAACGCAACGACAGCGTGTGCGACCAGATTCGTCCAGTACGTGCGCCACTCGAATCCGCCCAGATTGATTCGCTGCATCAAGCCGTTGACGATGATCCCGGTGGGTGCAAACGGCGAGAGCGCCCCTGACCCGGCGCCGTTGCCGACCATGATCGCCATGAGAAATGGCGGAATGCGTGCGCGGCCCGCGACCGCCATCGCCATCGGTGCCAGCATGGCAGCCGTCGAAATATTGCCGGGCCCGAGCGAAGCAATCGCGCAGCCGAGGAGGAAGAACGACACCGGGATCAGCCCCGTGTTGCCTCGGCACATCCGAAGCGCCTGGTGCGCGAGCTTGTCGAGCGTGCCATTGAGCTGTGCCTGGGTAAAGAGGAGCGTGACGCCGGCCAGGGTCAGAAACAGCTGGACGGGAAAGCCGCCCACGACGTCGTTCAGCGACATGCCGCCGAAGTAGACGCCAACGATCCAGGCGAACGCGAGCGCCAGCACGCCGACATTCAGCCGCGAGAAGCAGCTGACGACGATAGCGGTGAGAAGAGCCGCGAGAGAAAGCCAGGCGAGAGACATTGGCAGGCATCGTACAAGTGAAAAGTACGAAGTGGAAAGTGCAAAGTAGAGCGCAGGCTTCCAGCCTGCGCGGTACCGACTCCTGCGAGCGCTTACATGGGTTCGGGCGCCCTACCCGCAGCGTCGTGGGTCTTGCGACGCGCGATGAAGTAGTAAACGAGGTAGCCGACTCCCAGGAATCCGACGATGGCGCCAGTGACGCCAAGAATTCCGCCGAGTTCGCCCTCTTCCTGCCATGCATTGAACACGACGACAGCCGCTGCACCGAATCCGATTCCGAGGAAGAGCAGAACGGTGCCCCGGCGCAGGCAATCCTCTGGCGTGACCTTTTTTTTCGGCTGGTCAGGCAGCATCGGGGGGGGCGTCAACCCCTTTTCGATCATGAGCTGGCGTTCTTGGTACTGAAGCCGCTTCTTCTGATGGTCCCAGTAGATTGACCAGAATGCAGTGCCGATACCCATCACAATCGCGATGATCGGGATCATCAACGCCAAAACGCCTTCCATCTGCTCCATGAGTCCTCCTAGGGGGCCCCAGCCCTTATTCGCACCTGATGAGACGCGACCCAAGTCAAATGGTTTCACCACATCGGATGAAACCCGTTGCTCATTGCTACGTCTCATTCAAGAATGAGCCGGGGCAGGCGCGTTGGACCGTGACGAACGGCAGCTCGTGCGGCGATGCCTGGGAAGAGATGAGGATGCCTGTGCGCAGCTGGTCGAAGCACATGCGCGGATGGTGGGGACCGTTATCTGGCGGGCTACCGGTGACCACAACGTCGTAGACGATCTGGCACAGGAAACATTCCTGAGGGTGTTTCGCGGATTGCCGTACTTCGACCGGCGTGCCAAATTGTCAACGTGGATTTATACGATCGCCCATCGCGTCGCCATCGACCATCGGCGCCAGACAGCTCGTCGCCCGGAGGGGTCGAATGAGGCGAACGTGGGTTTTGAGAATCAGCCTTCGAGTGGACCTGACCCGGAGCTC
>Ga0075418_10009290_pt1 | contig 11023 bp, 9 predicted proteins | sample SoiMetdeltSBSDD2_FD_81776 | JGI IMG/M metagenome (GOLD analysis project Ga0075418, IMG submission 81776) | Bulk soil microbial communities from a Populus tree surrounding site in Tennessee, USA - Soil MetaG P. deltoides SBSDD2 | ecosystem: Environmental > Terrestrial > Soil > Tree plantation...
CTGGTCCCGATGATCATGCCGCCGTTTGTCGGCGCCATCGGCCTCAAGCAACTGCTGGCGCGCTTTGGATCGGTCAACTTGCTCCTCACCGATTTGGGAATCATCGCCCCGAACGCCCCCATCGATTGGCTCGGCCACGGTGGCTTTTGGGGAATCGTCATTCTGCAAGTGCTCAACCTTTATCCTATCATGCTGCTCAACGTCTCCGCGGCGATGGCCAACGTCGACCCCAGCCTCCGCGAAGCCGCCCAAAATCTCGGCGCCAGCCCGTGGCGACTTTTCCGCACCGTCACGTTGCCCCTCATCTCGCCCGGTTACTTCGCCGGCGCGATCATCGTTTTCATTTGGGCGTTCACGGACCTCGGAACGCCGTTGGTCTTCGGCTTCTCGCGCGCTGTGCCCGTGCAAATCTTCGACGCCGTCAACGAAATCAACACCAACCCGCTGGGTTACGCGCTCGTCGTCTTTGTGCTCGTGCTCACTGTCGTGCTCTTCGCCGCCAGCAAACGCGTCCTCGCGCGTCGCCGCTACGAAATGCTGTCGCGCGGCCACACCGCCGGCGCGGAACGCCCCGCCTCATTTCGCCAAACCCTTGCCATCTGGGCGCTCTGCCTGGCGGTCGTCGGCATCGCCATCCTGCCTCACGCCGCCGTGGTCGCTCATTCGTTTGCCGAACGATGGATTTTCAGCGTCGCCCCGAATTCGTGGACAACGGCGAACTACCGTGAAGTGCTTTCCAACGGCCTCACGCTCACGAGCATTCGCAACAGCCTTTTCTATTCCACGTGCAGCGCATTGATCGACCTCGCCCTCGGAGTGCTCATCGCCTGGTGCATCACGCGCCGTCGCGTTCCTTTTGCGGGCGTCATCGACGCGCTGGCGATGCTTCCCCTCGCCCTTCCCGGCCTGGTCATCGCCTTCGGCTACATCGCCGCGTTCGACTGGAAAATCTCATGGCTCAACCCGCGCGAAAACCCGACGCTCCTCCTCATCGTCAGCTACAGTGTGCGCCGCCTCCCGTACATCGTGCGCTCGGCCTACGCCGGCTTTCAGCAAACCAGCGTGACCCTCGAAGAAGCTTCCGCGAACCTCGGCGCATCCCCCCTTCGCACCTTGCGCAAGATCACCCTGCCGCTCGTCATGGCCAACCTCATCGCCGGCACAATCCTCACCTTTGCCTTCGCGATGTTGGAAGTCAGCGACGGCCTCATTCTCGCCATGAAGGAGCAATACTTCCCCATCACCAAAGCCATCTATCAACTCCTTGGCCGCATCGATCCGAATTCCGCCAGCGTCGCCTGCGCTCTCGGCGTCCTCGGAATGATCATCCTCTCCCTGAGCCTGTTGATCGCCGCCCGAATCCTCGGCCGTAAAATGGGTCAACTGTTCCGCGCCTGACTCCGCAGCAGCCGCATCTCCTGCCGGTGAATGAACGGATCCACGCGCGCCAAAAAAAAGTAAGCCCATCGCTCCTTTAGTTTCTCCCACAGCGTCCGCGATTTCCTCCACGTCGTCCGATGGATCTGTCGGCAATACTTCAGATCCTCGTCGAAAATCTCTCTCGCGCGTTCCGCTATTGCCGGTTCCTTGATCCGTACCAGCAACTCGTAGTTGATGCGCAAGCTCCGCACGTCCATGTTCGCCGACCCCACGTAGGCCACGTCGTCGACAATGAAAAGCTTCGCGTGAAGAATTTGCGGCTCATATTCAAAAATCTCGATCCCATCCTTGAGCAGTTGTCGATACAACCGCCGGCTCGCCAGTTGCGACATCCGCACATCCGATTTCCCGGCCAGGATCAATTGCACTCGCCCGCCGCGCCTGCAGACCCCCGTCAGCATCTTGCGCAACCGCCAGGCCGGCAAAAAATACGACGAAATAATCCTTACCGACCGCGCCTTGGCCAGGTCCTGCCTGATCGCGCCTTGCATCGGCCCCAACTGCCGCCCCGGTCCGCCCGTGAGCAACTGCCAGTTGTCGCCCGTAACAACTTCGTGCGCCGCCCGGCGAAACCGCTGTAAGCGTTTGTGTTGAAACGCCGCGCGTCCAAAAAAAGCATCGAAGCTCGCCGCCAGCGCCTGCACCAGCTTCCCCCCGCGAATCACGATCCCCAGGTCGCGCCATCCATGCGTCACCCCATCCCCGTGATACTCATCCGCAATATTGAACCCCCCGATGAACGCCACCGTATCATCGCACACCAGCATCTTCCGATGGTTCCGGTAACTCCACCGCCCGAGCGTAATCGGGTTGAACCACAGACACTCGCCCCCAACCGCCCGCAACGGGTCCCAAAACGTATCCGGCAAACTGAACGACCCGATCGCATCGATCAGCACCTGCACCTTCACCCCGCGCTGAGCCGCCGCAATCAACGCGTCCCGAAACCGTTCGCCCGTAGGCCCGATGTGATAAATATACGTCTCCAGCCGTATGGCCTTCTGCGCAGCAGGCACGCACTCCAACATCGCCTCCAGCGCCTCCAGCCCGGTAGCAAGCCAGCGGAACTGCGATCGTGCCTCAGCCGCGCCACGTCTTTCCGCTGTCGAAACCGCCGCCATCTCAAGCCGCACCATACGGGTTCTTCTCCGGAAATAAAGCCGGACTTAACCTACGAAGGGACCGCGGGCGTCCTCGGCCGCAGCAATCCAGAAATCACGAAGAGGTCTCTATCAAAATTAGTTGCGTTTGTAGTACGTTTTTGAGGAATCGTCTTGCCCGTCCCCTTATCAACAGAACGTCGCGATTGTAGTATTTGTTCGATAATGCCACCTCGACACTCCGTCCACGATCACGCCATACCGCCCGCGATTTACATTTCCATTACACTCCGTGCCTTGTTTTCACCCCCGGATTGCTCTATGTACGAAAGGTGATGCGCTGGTTAGCCCTGCTGATCCTGCTCCGCGCGCTGCCCTCCGACGCGGCGACGACACAGGTCCGCCTTGTGTTGCCCACCGACGCCGTCGCACCCGGCCAGACAGTCCTCGCGGGCGTAGAGCTCAAGATGGCCCCCAGGTGGCACACCTATTGGCGCAACGCGGGCGACGCCGGTGCTCCCACAGAAATAAAGTGGTCGCTTCCCGCGGGTATCACCGCCGGTGAAATCCAATGGCCGGTGCCGGAAAAAATCCAGTTCGGCGATCTCTTGACTTACGGCTACCACAATGAAGTCGTGCTCCTCGTACCGCTGTCCGTGGCGCCCGACGCCGCGCCCGGCCCTCGCGAACTCAAAGCCGAAGTTTCCTGGCTCGAATGCGAAGTGCAATGCGTCAAGGGCGACAGCGACGTGTCGGCGAAACTTACGGTCGGCCCCGGCGCAAAACCCACTCCCGAAGCGGCGCTCATCGAATCCTGGAAAGGCCGGTTGCCGGCTTCCGGTTCCGCCATGGAGGCCAAACCCGCATGGGCGGGCCCCGCCGAAGGCGACGCGCGTCCAGTCCAAATCGAGTGGACTCCCCGCAACGCTAAAGCCAAATACGATTTCTATCCCTATGCCGGCAAAGGTTTTGAGGTCGGCGCCGCAACCGAAGTGCTGGCGAGCGCTGCCGGCAAAGTCCGCCTCAAAAAGTCCGTCACAAAATACGAAGGAGATTGGCCCTCCCAAATTGCCGGCCTCCTCATCGAGAAGACCGGTGACAATTCGATCGCCGCCTACGAGGCTACCTTGCCCATCGGCGCCTCCGTCGCAAGCGCAGGTCCTGCGCGCAGCGACTCCTTCTGGGCCATGCTGGCTTTCGCGTTCCTCGGCGGGCTCATTCTCAACATCATGCCCTGCGTCCTGCCGGTGATCGCGCTGAAAATTCTCGGCTTCGTTCAACAGAGCAAAGAATCACCAGGGCACGTGCGCACATTAGGTATCGTTTATACTTTGGGAGTCCTCGCGTCATTCCTCGTGCTCGCCGGGCTCGTGATCGCAGTGCAGAAGGCCGGTCGCGCCGCCAGTTGGGGAATGCAATTTCAAAACCCGATCTTCGTGGTTGTGATGACCACACTCGTAACGCTCGTCGCGTTGAACCTGTTCGGATTATTTGAGGTAAACCTCGGCGGGCGCGCCATGGGCGCTGCCGGTGACCTCGCGTCGAAAGAAGGTGCCACCGGCGCATTCTTCAACGGCGTCCTGGCGACCGTGCTCGCTACGCCTTGCACTGCGCCTTTCCTCGCCGTCGCGCTCGGATTCGCCTTCGCCCAACCGCCATCGATCATTGCTTTAATGTTCCTCGTCATGGGCCTTGGCCTCGCCGCGCCCTATTTGGTCTTGAGTTGGTTTCCACAATGGCTGCGCGTTTTGCCGAAGCCCGGCGCGTGGATGGAAAAGTTCAAGATCGCCATGGGTTTCCCTATGCTCGCGACCGCGCTCTGGCTGCTTTCCCTCACCAACGCGCACTTCGGCAGTTCCGGTCCTTTGTGGGTCGGCCTGTTCCTCGTTGTGCTCGCCCTCGCCGCATGGGTTTGGGGCCAGTTCGTCCAGGTAGGGACGGCGCTCCGCCGCCGTCCGCTCTATGCGGCCGTTAGTGTTGTGCTTGTTGCTGCCGCCTACGGCTACGCTCTCGAACGAGAATTGAATTGGCGTAACCCAGCCCCGCTCGCCTCCAATGGCGTGAAGGTCAAAAAAGATGGCATCCCATGGCAGGCCTGGAGTCCTGAACTGGTCGCGGAAGCGCGCGGCTCGGGACGTGTGGTCTTGGTCGATTTCACCGCCGATTGGTGTGTGACTTGCCAGGCCAACAAAAAATCCAGCCTCGAAATTTCCTCCGTGCGCCAGAAACTTAAAGACCTCAATGCCGTTGCGCTGCTCGGCGACTACACCCGCGAAGATCCCCGCATTGCCGAAGAACTCAAACGCTACCAGCGCGCTGGTGTGCCCCTGGTCCTCGTCTATCCCGCCGACTCCACCCGCGAACCCGTCGTCCTGCCCTCCCTTCTGACCCCCGGCATCGTCCTCGACGCCCTCGACAAAGCCTCAGGCCAGCAAACCGCCTTGGCGAAGTAGAGGAAGCATTTCAGCCCGGCTTGGTCATTCGCCATTCTTTTGTCATTAGTCATTCGGAATTCGTCATTTTTCATTGCCCCTTGCCAAATTCCCAGAATTTCGCGACGTTCCCTTCCGTCAAAGGACAGGTAACTAGAAAACCAAGGTATGAAGAAATCACTTATCACTCTATCGGGACTGGTGTTCACGTGCGCGCTCGCCTTCGCAGATGCCGACGTCGGCAAAGCCGCTCCGGACTTCAATGTCAAGGACGTCAACGGCAAGACGCACAAACTCAGCGACTACAAGGGCAAAATCGTCGTGCTCGAGTCTTACAACCTCGAGTGCCCTTACGTCGCCAACCATTACAACACCGGCGCGATGCAGGAATTGCAGGGCAACCTCACCGGCAAGGATGTCGTCTGGCTCACGGTCAATTCCAGCTACGACAACGCATCCAAGGCCAAAAGCGAAGTCACGGACAAGAAGATCAAGTCGACTGTCGTCCACGACCCTGCCGGCAAGATCGGCAAGGCCTACGGGTTCAAAACCACGCCCCACATGGTCGTGATCGGCAAGGACGGCAAGGTGGCCTACACCGGCGCCATTGACGACAAAGCCGAAACCGAAGGCGACCCCCGCGCCGCGAAAAACTACGTCAAAGACGCAGTGGCGAAACTCCAGGCCGGCCAGCCCGTGGCGGTCGCGAAGACCAAGCCCTACGGCTGCGGCGTCAAATACGCCAACTAATTCCAATTAATCAACGTTTCAACTCCACGCCAGCGGCAGCCATGTCGCTGGCGTTTTGTTTTTCCCTGTAACCCCCGACCTGCGGGCGAAGCCTCGGTGAAAAATAGTATCCTGCTGGAGGGGGCACTTCTCGTTGTGTCCTCACGCCAGCCACAAACCGATTTCCGCGTACGCGGTCAGGCACGAACGACTTCGCAACGCGTCGTGGAGTGCGCCGGTGCTCTGGCGCTTTCTCCCCGTCCGTATCTCCTCGTGCCGCTTTCGTCCTTAGTCCTTGGGATTTCCCCACCGCGACTCCGCCTCCTCAGTCTCGGCCGTCCCAACACCCCATTTTACCCGCAGCCTCCCCTGTGCTACACACTCCAATGATATTCAGGCTTCTGCCGTTGCTAATCGTTCTCTGCGGTTGTGGATTTCTTCACCAGAGCTCTACTGAAACCCCTGGGCCTCAAGCCACCACCACCGGGGAAGGGACAACTCCCCGAGTCCACCACACCAACGGCAGCGGCTACGCCCTTCTCTTCGACCTGGTCGGCGATGAGAAGAACGTCTCCAAACTGCTCATCGTCAAACGTGAACGAGCCGAGTTGCGTGATCTCATTCGCGACATTTCGCAACGCTGCGGACAGGCCCATAAAGAGCTCGAGGGCTTCGGCGGCGCCGATCGCACCCTCAACCTCAAAGCCCACGGTTTGCCCGCAGTCGAATCCGAAACTCGCGCCGCCATCGCCAAAACCAAAGCCAAACAACTCCTCACCGAGAGCGGCAAAGAATTCGAGCTGCGCCTCTTGATTTCCCAGCACGAAGCCCTCACTTATGGCGCCCACCTGGCCGCCACCGTCGCGAAAGACGAAACGAACCCACAGCGTGCCCAATTCCTCCACCAGCTCTCATCCGACCTCACCGCCCTCGAGCAACGCGTCACCTCCATGATCCTCGCCAACTACAACTGGCCCGAACGCCGCTAACACGCCTCAGCAATTCTATTGATCGCCCTGTGGCTTTCCGCTTCACTCCTTCCTGCGCATCATGCAGAAGCATCACGCCGCATTTCTTGCCGTGGCAACCCTTGCGCTCGCCGGCTGCGCCTCGCCCGGCACGCCGGAGGATCGTTTGGTCTCCAAACCCAACATGCAGTTTTCCCGCTCGGCCATCTACGCCTACTCCTCCAGGATTACGTCGCAACTTCAGCCCGGCCTGGCGTTGACTGCCGGTGCGCAGCCCAGCACTTGCACTCTGTGCCGTTGATGGGCCTGCATGAAGGCGCACTCAGGGAGTTGGCTGCGCGCGATTGCAGCGGCCTGTGTCGTGCTCTCCGCGCCAGCGTTGCGCGCCGCTGACGACGCTGCCGCCCTTCTGCCGTTCTGGAATACCATCGAAGCCGATTCCGAAGCCGTCTTGAGTTCAGACATTCAACTCACCGACACGCGGCTCCTCTACCGCCACGAAGGGCTCGCGCTCGAGTGGGACGCCGCTTTTTCCTACGCCTCTTTCGACATCGATTACCGGCCCTTCACCGAATTCGATTTTCTCGGGTTTTCAGAGCATCTCCACGAAGATCGTTTCGGTGGCCAGGCCAACCTCCGTTACTCGGTCGTTGATCGCCTTACCTTGCTCGGCGGCGCAGGTGCTTACGATGGTTATCCCGACTACCGCCGCGTCTGGATCGCCAACCGCTTTCGCCAGAAGTACGATCATCCGGACTTCCCGCGCATTCCCGGCTACGAAGAACCGAACCCCTGGGGCTGGAACGCCTCCGCGGGCTTGCGCTGGGAATATCTCCCGCTCAGGGCCTTCGCCGAGCTGAAGGCAACCTACGCGTCCGATCAGACCGCCCCCGGTTACGAAGACAGCACCAACAGCGTGGGCGACTATCTTCTGCTCCGTGGCCGCGAAAAGCTCGACACCACCAGCCTGGGCCTTTCCTCGGAAAATGTGCTGAACTCCTGGCTGCGCGCCCTGAACGAATTCTCCATCATCGACACCACCGCCCGCGAGTTGCGCTTCACTTACCAGGGCTCCCTCAATGCCGCGCTCAGCAGCAAATGGGTCCTCCGCGGTTACGGCGGTGTCTCCGCCGAGGACCCGCAGTTCGAAGCCTTCTTCTTCGGATCGACCGCGGAGTGGGAACTAACTCCAGCCTTGTCTTTAAGCCTCACAGGGCGCTATTACAAGGACACCGGTGAAATCGAGAACTCGCTCTTCACCTCTACCGCCGCCCCGCCCCTCGAAAGCTGGGAAGTCGGCCTGGGGTTCCGTTATCTTTGGTCACGCTCCTCTCTCAGGCTTTACATCGGCGCGCTTTGGACCAACTACGATCCCATTCGCTCCGGCACCGCCGAATTCACATATCTCTATGCCGACCGCGAGTGGGCCCTCGCCCAACTCGCCTATTCGTGGAAATTCTAACCACCCATGAAAACTCTGCGCCTCCCACTCCCTTGCGTCTTCGCTGTTGCGATGATCTCGGCTTTTCTCCCGGCTTCTGCCAACGCCCAGCAGGGCTACCGTCCCGGCGACATCGTCAACACCAACTTTAGTTTTGTGAATCGCTACCGCTGGACCAATGACAACGGCCAGGTCTTTAACACCAACGACGTCTTCCGCTTGAGCGATTTCGATGGCCGCATCGTCTTCTTCGTTTTCTTCGACGTCTGGTGAGGGAAATGCCAATCGGGCGTCGGTCAGACTGCCCCCGGAATTCGTGACTGGTATCAGAACCGTCGTGGTACCTCCAATGGCCTCGCCGTCACCTGGGTCGTCATCAACATGGAGCGCTCTTCCTCATGGCAGGCGCAGACAGACTCGTACCTCACGGGCTTGAGGGCGCGAACGTGCGGCAACGACTACACCGCCACGACCTTACAGACAGTGCGAAACCTTTTTGCTACGCCCACTACATCCAATCCAGATCCGCGGCCCATCTTCGCGGCGATCAACTGCCTTACCAACACTCCCAATCGCCGCTATCACGAGGTCCTCGTCAACGAAGTCTACGCCGGCGGCGGCTCGCAGGACTTCAGCGCCAGCATCGCCAACTGGCGCAATGTCCTCGACTCCGTTCAGGCGCCACCTCCGGCGATTACCGATCCTCACGCGAGCACGAACGTCTTTCGCTTTACAGTTCCGGGTCAGCGCGGCCGCACCAACCGCGTCGAGTTCACCACCAACTTCGTGACTTGGTCCACCCTCACCAACCTCTTCGGCACCAACGCCCCCGTCGTCGTCAGCGACACCAACCTCTCCTCCTCACCCCAGCGTTCCTACCGCATCCTCCGCCAGTAATTTGTAGCAGACGAGGTAACGAGTCTCACTACTCACAGCGGGCTTTCGCATGCAACGCCACGCTCTCCGCGTACGCGGCCAGCGACATCCACAACTCGCGAAAGCGTCGTGGAGTGCGCCGGTGCTCTGGCGCTTTTCCCATTTTAAATTTTGCATTTTCCATTTTGCAGTTTGCAATTTCCATTAAGCCCTTCGGTCCCTCGGTCCGTGGAGATTCTCATTAACACCCCGCTTCAGCGGGGTGGGCTCGGTGGTCCGCTCGAAGATCGGTAAAACCGTTTCAACGGTTTTTCTTCACGATATAAACAAGTGCCTTTCCATATCCGCTTGAACCATGCGTCAAATATGAGGCAGACTGTCGGTTAGACCACTCGACACGCACATCACTCATGAAAGCCAAAACGATACACCTACTGGGGCTGATCGTCCTCTCGGCCACTCATCTGATTGCTGGCGAGCCCAGGGGGCAGATACTGAAATACGGAATCTTCAAGCGGGCTGCCCAGGAGCAGATCATCAAAACGCCAGAGACCCCGTCGGGAGTTACGCGCGTACCAGCCGGTAACTTAACCGTCTCCACGACCACCAATCGCATCCCGGCGCGCAAGGGTGTTCAGTTCGGTATTCGCTACGAGGTTACGAACCTCGATTTAAAAGACGGAGAAATCTTTGAGATTACGAAGGTCACCACTCACCCTCCGATGAAGAAGCCCGACGGCACGGTCACGGAGAGCTTTTCTTTCGTTGAGCGAGCGCCAGTCCAGAATGGCAGAGTGGAGGCCCAGACCGGATACGGTTTCGACCACGACTACGAACTCGTTACTGGCCTCTGGAGGATTGAGATGCAGCTTAATGGCAAGACTTTGATGACCCAGGAGTTCACGGTTTTCAAAGAGTAATGACGACGTGGTCTACCGTGCGCTGCCCGTTTCAGCACTCTCAACTCTCAACTCCCCAATGAGCGAGTCTCTAAGTGTCATCGGATTTGCGCCATCGCGAAGCGTCATGGACTGCGCCGGTGCTCTGGCGCTTTTCCCATTTTAAATTCTGCAATTTCCATTAAGTCCTTCGGTCCCTCGGTCCGTGGAAATTCTCATTAACACCCCGCTTCAGCGGGGTGGGCTCGGTGTCCGCTCAAAGATCGGTAAAACCGTTTTCAACGGTTTTCTTCACGACACGAACAAGTGCCTTCCCATATCCGCTTGAACTATGCGTCAATTATGAGGCAGGTTATCTGTTATGCCGCCTCGCGTATGAAAAAGCTCATCATCATTTTCATCGCAGCAGGCGTGGTGGCATCTGTCACGTGGACGTTTCTTTTTACGGCTGAAGATTTCACTTCAGGGCGTTCCACCACTTGCGAGCTGCATGGCGTCGGTATGTCGAAGCGGACAGTTGACTTTCACTGGGGCATGAAAGCTGTGACTGAGATGGCGCGTGCGAGAGACCGTCACTTTCCACACGCCGACGAGCCGTATGACAGCGGTTACTGTCTTCAGCCGCGAGAGCATTACGCGCGGGTTTTCGTTTGCACGCGCTGTACAGCTGCGCGCACGTCATGGTTGGCCACGAATAATACAAGCCAGAGATGACCATGCTGCCTAACCAGCACTCCAACTCACAGATTATCTCTGGCATTCTCTTAGCGATTGGTTTGATTCTGACTCCTGAAATCCTGCCTTCCTCATAAGCCTTCCTCATTTTTCTCCCCCAAATTGCGTCAACAAATTTTTTCAAAAAAAGATGTCCGCTGGTGTCCACTCCTGTCACTTCCTGTCCACTCCTGTCACTATTCGAAACCCTAATCAGCCAGCCGTCCAAAAACCCATGTTAAAATTCCGCCATGAAAAGATTTAGAAGTCTAGGTAGCCGCCGAGCTGCGGGACGAAGTCCTCGGCGTAAGAACAAAGTCCAACTCGAGGCGCACTTCGCGTCCTCATTTAACCATTTAACTCATTCACTCATTTAACCCTCTTGACCTATGCATTCCCCCGAAACCCGCCAGAAATTCATCGA
>Ga0075418_10009291_pt1 | contig 11021 bp, 6 predicted proteins | sample SoiMetdeltSBSDD2_FD_81776 | JGI IMG/M metagenome (GOLD analysis project Ga0075418, IMG submission 81776) | Bulk soil microbial communities from a Populus tree surrounding site in Tennessee, USA - Soil MetaG P. deltoides SBSDD2 | ecosystem: Environmental > Terrestrial > Soil > Tree plantation...
CGCATGGTATGGCCCGGATCTATCGCGTCGTCTCGATTGGCTCGAATATCTATCAACTACTGAGATCGAAGAAGTCGAGCGCGCGGTGAAAAGACTGGCCTCAGACTCGCGCGACATCGTTGCCATCCGCAGCGAAGATTTTCCGCTGCCGACTCTTGCGCCGCGGCTTCAAAGGCTGCTTGATGAGGTGCTCAACGGTCGAGGGTTTGTCTTGTTGAGAGCTCTGCCTGTTGAGCGTTGGACAAAACGCGAGTCAGCAATAGCCTTTTTCGGAATAGGAACTCACCTCGGCAACGCGCGCTCGCAAAACGCTCAAGGACATATACTCGGTCACGTTAAGGACCTCGGGCGCACGAGCCGCGAGCCTGCCGTCCGGATCTATCAAACTCGGGAACGCCAGACCTATCATACGGATTCCTCGGACGTCGTCTGCCTGTTGTGTTTGCGGCCGGCGAAATCCGGAGGACTCTCCAGCCTTGTGAGTTCCATAACCATCTTTAACGAGATGCGTCGTCGACGGCCTGATCTGTTAAGGGTTCTGTTCGATCCGATCGAGACCGACCGGCGCGGCGAAGCGCTTGAAGGACAGAAGCCGTACTTCAAGATACCCGTCTTTTCGTGGCACAAAGGATTTTTGTCGGTGATTTATCAGCGGCAATACATTCAATCGGCACGCCGGTTCGAGGACGTGCCACCGCTGACCCAGGTTCAAATTGAGGCGCTCGATCTGTTTGACTCGTTGGCTAATGACCCGGCGCTTCATTTATTGATGGAGTTTCAGCCGGGCGACATACAGATCGTTCACAATCACACCATACTTCACGACCGCACCGCATTCGAAGACTGGCCTGATGGTGAGCGCAAACGTCACTTGTTGCGTCTGTGGCTCGCGCCGCCGTCTGGCCGGCCGCTGCCTCCCGTCTTCGCGGAACGTTACGGATCGGTTGTACCCGGCGACCGGGGCGGTGTTGCTGTAAGTGATATGACACTCACAGCACCGTTGGATGTGGAATAGCACCTCCGCGACGCAGGCGGACAGCACAGCATCTAAGCGATGCCGATCAAAGCTTTGAGGACATTAGCAAGTGAATCGGGCATCTTGCCGAACGTCAGCACTCGTTTGGCCAGATCCACTCGTTTGAGCTTGGCGCACAGGATGACAAATCCGACAGCAGCTCCCGCGGCGACCACGGTGACCGGATCCATCGCTCCGGACTCGGCCCCCTCGCGGCTCCCCGCCAATAGCTCGTTCATCCCCTCGTCGTCTTCCTCCTCAACTGCTTCGATTATGTGACGGCTCAAGTCTCTGCGCTCATCATCGTCCAGCCCAAAATCAAGGTCGTCCGCTGAAAGACCCGCAGCGGCGATCTGCAGTTCCACTTCCTCATTCAGCTCGTCGCGATCGACATCGGTCTCGATGGCTAGTGCCTGCACCAGGTATTCCAGCGTCACCTCGTCGATTGATGCCGGTTGCCGTTTGGACATATTTGCTCCTCCCGTTCATTGGTACGTTGACATGCCAATTCCCCTGAGCGAAAAGGTCGCCCAATGATAGTGATTCGGATACTGAGCCCGAGTTTCTTTCATCGCCACGCGGAAAGCGTCAGCATAGGTCTTTGCTCCGCCTTCAAGATAATCGTACAGCCGGCAAGCGAAGTAGTTGCCGGCCGCTTGATAGACAGGCCAAAGCGCCGCCACGTGGCTTCGCACCCCAGCCCGGTACAGAGCCCAGGACAAACCCAAACCCTCGCCCATGCCTCTTCGACGCTCGATGCCGACTACGCACGCGTTCAACACGAGCAGGTCCGTCTCGAGCGCAAGCTCCCCGATTGACGCGGCGGCGAGATTCGGGCGCTCCGGATCGGGCAAACCGTTTTTGTCAGCAAGATAGAGTCCAGATTGCAACCCTCGCTCGGAATCAAATACCGCGTGTGCTGTCACGAAACCTGCCTGACACTGCGAAAGCTTTTGCTCGAACGCGGTGATCGTCGCCGCTTCCCAGCTCAAATTATTATCCGCCGTCAACACGCCTTCCGACACGAGATGATCGCCGATGCTATGAAACATCGCGAGTGACTTGGGATAATCTTTTCGCCGCAGAAAGTCAGCTTGAGTTCCAGTGCCTATTGCGGCGTAACGCAAGGGCGGTTTCTCGCGAAGCGAAGCGATCGAAATAAGCGCCATCACCGACGGAACCACACTGACTGTGCAGAACTCGAAGAGCGGATCGCCGCCAATCGCAGCCGACCAGACAGGCAAACGACATAACCACTCATCAAGGACGAGATAGATATGCTCGCCTGCCGCGTCATCCAATAGAAGATACTGCGCAAGCTTATCGCCTAGCTCGCTCCACCTCGCAGGAAACTCTGAACGCTTCAAGTAGTCCTGGGGGCGGGCCGGATTGCCTTGCCGCGAGATGGGGGCATAGCTGTTAGCCATACATTGCCACAGTTCTGCCCACTCTTTTCTGGTGACGTTGAGAGGCCCGCTAAGGCTCATCGCGCCGTCGCTCTTCACCTGGAACCGGTGAGTGCCCGCCTGGTCCGCGTAGAGATAGCAGAGGCGCGTCTTTCGCTCGCTGACTTGCTCGAATCTCTGAAGCACTTCCAGCAACGCGCTTCCGCTCAGAGCTGGTTCCTTTCCAACCTCGTACGTCGTGAGAAGAAACCGAGACAATTCAGAATTGCTGGTCCAATCCAGGGTGGTCCGCAGCTCGGCAAGAAGCTTCTGCGTCTGCTGTTCGTCTTCGCCGGTACGAATCAGTCCGAGCTTCGCAGAAGCGAGCCCGCGTATGACCGATCCAACCTGATCGCCGAACAAAAGGCGATCGACTGAGCTCCCCAAACCTTGCGCTATCGCGACCAGCGTCCCGTACGCCTCTTCGAACGCATCATGCGCGTCGACGTAGTGTTCTTTTTCCAGATAAGCCTGGCCCAACGATGACATTGCCTGGCCGCGCTTTAACGAACCAGGAGGTGAATCGTGCGCTGCAACTTCCAGCAACTCGACTATGGACGATTCGTCCCCCGCGAGCGCCGTCAAAAGAGCTTGCGACTTCAGGGCGTGACCTCGAAGATACCCAAGCTCATCGGCATGCTCTTTTATCAGCTTCAATGCTTCATCAAGGTCGGCAGTAGCCGTGGCGACGTCGTCACTGGTCCGCTCCGGGAAATGGTAAAGGATAGGAACTCGATCAACCGCGGACGCTACAAACACGAATCGGCCGTAGTACTGGTCGAGATGATTTCGACTCTTTGCGTGAAGCTCCGCCATCTGGGAGAGCACCTGTTGAAACTGGGAGACGGGCGAGACAATCCCGTCGATCGTCATTCCCAGCTCTGCGACGTATCTCAACCCGACGGTAATCCACCAGTCGGAATACAGTTCGAGCAACGGGTCTTTTGTTTGACGAGCCCACTCCTGGTACTCAAACAGGTGGTCCATCGCCGCGTGCACCTGCCCAAGCTCGAGACCGATGCATCCCAGCAATCGCCTGAGCTCCGCGCGTTGTTGAGGGAGGCACCTTGTATGCTGGAGAGCGGCAAGACCAATTCCATAGGCCTCACTGGGTTGGTATTGCGAGAGTCCATGCATTTGGGAGATCGCCGTTCCCACAGCCCAGAAGTCTTGCACTTCCTGCTGGTCAATAACTGTTCCCTTGCCCAGTGCTGCATCCAGTTTCTGCCTGGCTTGTTTTAGTTCTTCGCTTTCGTCCATGGTAATTCCTTCGCTCGAACGGCGAGCGTGTCCCAAGAATTCCTATCCGTATAGACGTAAGAGATCGACGTGTTGATCCGCTTCGTTACCGGCTGTGGAGTGAATGAGCCCCAACCTTTCCGGTTGGGGGATTTCAGAAGCGGCGTCGGAAGGTTGGGGTATTGGCGAAAGACAGATGACCCCGGATGTAGCTTGTCTTGCAGTCCACGAACAGGTCTGATAATCCTTAGGTTGTAGTTTCGCATCCTCCAGGGCCCAGAAGAGGGACGTTAGAAGCTCTCAAGCTCATCCAGCTATCACCAAGGTTTTTGGGCCGTGGGTGGTATAATCTGCCCCGTCATTTCTCGTCTTAACCTTTTTCCGTCTTAACCTTTTGTGGGAGCTGAAAGGGAGGGCCGTGAATTGGCTACCCGACCACAAAAACTTAGTCGGCTCCTCGAAGACTGGCTGGCCGACCATAAGGCTCCGTTCGATAAGCTTGTTCCAATGATCTACCGCGAGCGGCGGCGCCGTGCCAGCCACTATGTGCGACGGCAACGCCCCGGTCGTACCCTGCAAACCACAACGCTGATCAACGCGGCGTACCTGTCGCGCGTCGTTTCGATTTGCGTTTTCTTATTATGCATCGCGGCGTCAACAGCCGTTGCTCAGTATCGCTTTGATGTGCTGAACACCAGTAACGGGCTACCGCAGAATACGGTCCGTGTCATCGTGCAAACCCGCGACGGCTACCTGTGGTTTACCACATTCGATGGGCTGGTGCGCTACAACGGCGCGCGCTTCGACGTTTTCAACAAAGGCAACTCGAAAGGCATCAACAGCAACCGCTTCGTGTCTTTGTACGAAGACGTTGACGGAACACTCTGGATGGGCACCGACGACGGAGGTTTGACGCACTACGCCAATGGCCGGTTCAGGACCTACACCGCCGCCGATGGATCGCCGAGCAACATTGCCTGGGGCATACGGCGCACATCGTACGGAGAGCTGATTGCGGCCACAGTGGGTGGTCTGGCGCGCCTTGAGAATGAACGGCTGCAGTGGACTCGAACCGATGATTACGGCCTGAAACTGGCGATTCAGGGACGGTCCGGCGACACATGGTATCGCACCGGCGAGACGCTGCAACGCATCAGGGGCGGCAGGATCACCTCGTATGCCGTCCCCCGCATGGCGAGTCCTTTCACGCCGGTCTACGAGGACCGGCACGCCCGGGTTTGGATGCGGTTGCGCATACCCGGCGAACTTTGGATGCTCAAAGATGAGGTCATGACGCGGTTCAGCACTCGCGACGGCCTGCCCGATGCCGTACTCTCGTCGCTTTGTGAGGATCGCGAGGGAACGATGTGGTTCGGCAGCACGGCTGGTCTGATCCGCTTCAAAGACGGCAGCTTCACCACCTATACGACCAAAGATGGTCTTTCAAGCAATTCGATCGTAACGTTAAAGGAAGACCGCGAGGGGACGCTGTGGATAGGCACGGAAGACAGCGGCGTGATGCGGATGACCAGGAACGTGCTCACGACCATTTCTGAAAAGGATGGCTTGAGTGGCAAAATCGTCTATCCCATTCTCGAGGACCGTTCGGGCAGCATTTGGGTGAGCACGCGCGGGGTCAACCGGCTCAAGGACGGCACATTCGCTTACTACCCGCTCACGGCCTCGTCGCTTTACGAAGACCGCGAAGGCAAATTGTGGATCGGTCACGGGTCTGGCCTCTACCGATTCCAGGATGAGGAATTCACCTCCGATCGACAGATGACGACACGGGGCTCGCCCTACGCGATCCTTCAAGACAGCAAAGGCGCATTCTGGTTCGGCTTCCTCGACCATCTCACCCGCTACCACGACGGAGAGGTCAAGGATTTCACGAGAGAGGACGGACTGCGTGGCTTCGTGCAGCCGATCTATGAGGACCGGCGTGGAAGGATCTGGATCGGCACCTACGGCGGACTGGCTCAGTATGTCGATGGCCGGCTGGTCTTCCTCACCGAAAAAGACGGCCTCTCGAGCAACCGCGTCCGCGCGATTTACGAAGACTCTGACGGCGCGTTGTGGCTGGGGACGTACGACGGCGGGCTCAATCGCTACCGAGACGGCAAGTTCACCTCATACACGACGAACGAGGGCATGTTCAGCAACGGCGTGTTCGCCATTCTCGAAGACCGGCGTGGCAATTTCTGGATGAGCAGCAATCAGGGGATCCATCGCGTCAGCAAACAACAATTGAATGACTTCGCTGACGGCAAGATCACGAAGATCCGTTCGGTTTCGTACGGCAGGGCGGACGGCATGCTGAACATCGAGTGCAACGGCGGGAGGCATCCGTCAGCGATCAAGACTCGCGACGGGCGGCTCTGGTTCCCGACGTTCGACGGCATCGTGGTGGTCGACCCCGAAGCCGTGATCCTCAACGACCAACCCCCGCAGGTTGTCATCGAGACCATCGTCCTCGACCGCGAAGAACTGGACGTGCGCCTGCCAGTCGAAGTGCGACCCGGAAAGGACAACCTGGAGATCCAGTATGCGGGCCTCAGCTTCATCAAGCCCGAGCATGTGCAGTTCAAGTATCGGCTCGAAGGGCTGGACGAGGACTGGGTGGACGCCGGCAACCGCCGGGTCGCGTATTTCCCGCACCTGCCGTCGGGAAAGTATGTCTTCCGCGTCATCGCCGCCAACTCGGACGGCGTTTGGAGCACCGAGGGGGCGGCGCTGCATATAAGCGTCCTGCCGCCTTTCTGGAAGACCTGGTGGTTCGGCTTTCTTGTTGCTGCTTCGCTTGCCGGCGTCGGGCTCACGATTCACTATCGGCGCGTTGAGGGACTGAAGAAGCGTCACGCCGAGCAGGAGTCTTTTACCACGCAATTGATCGAGTCTCAGGAAGCGGAGCGCAAACGCATAGCATCCGAGCTTCACGACAGCCTCGGCCAGAGCCTGGTATTAATCAAGAACTTCGCGCTCCTCGGTATCAACAGTCCCAACGATCAAGGTGTAGCGCTTACCCGGATGACTGAGATTTCCGAGACTGCCTCGCAGGCGATCGGGGAAGTAAGAGAGATTGCCTACAATCTGCGGCCCTACCAGCTCGACCGACTCGGTCTGACAAAGGCGATTGAAGCAATTCTTGGAAAGGTGTCATCCTCTTCGACCATAGAGTTTTCATCACTAATCGAGAGCATCGACGGAATGTTTTCGAAGGCGAACGAGATCCACCTCTATCGCATAGTGCAGGAGTCGGTCAACAACATCATCAAGCACTCTGAGGCTACACGCGCCAGCGTCGAGGTTCGGTGCGATCAGCGCACGATTACGATTGCGATCGAAGATAACGGCAAGGGCATTGCCCGCACCACCGATGGCGACTCGCAGAAGCGAGGCCTGGGACTTGTCGGGATTTCAGAGCGCGCCCGGTTGCTCGGCGCAAAGCACGAGATTCTGTCGGCCCCCGGCAAGGGAACAAGAATGACAATCAGGCTGACAGCGCAGGAGACAAATGATGGCGGCTGAAATTACGGTTCTAATAGCCGATGATCATCCGATCGTTCGGAAAGGACTGCGACAGGTGATCGAATCTGATCCGCAGTTGAAGATCGTCGAGGAAACGGGCGATGGCCAGTCGGCGCTCGATCGGATCGAGCAGTTGCAGCCCGACGTGGCGGTGCTTGACCTGGATATGCCGGGAAAGGGCGGCTTCGACGTAGTCCGCGAGATGAGGAGGAGCAGATTTGCGACTGAAGTCATTATCGTGACGATGCACGGCGAAGAAGACATGTTCGCCGAGGCTATGGACCTTGGCGTGAAAGGCTACGTTCTGAAAGATACCGCCGTTACTGACATCATCGCTGGAATCAAGTCTGTCGCGGCCGGCCGCCACTTCATAAGCCCGCAACTGTCTGCGTATCTGGTCAATCGAAACTCCCGCGCCGCACGGCTTGCGACAGAGAAGCCGAGCATTGCCGACCTCACGCCCACCGAAAAAAAGATCTTGAAACTGATCGGAGAGGGAAAATCGAGCAAGGAGATAGCCGACCTCCTGTTTATCAACTTCCGCACTGTAGAGAACCACCGTACCAATATCTGCACGAAACTGGAGATACATGGCAGCCACGCGCTGCTGAAATTCGCCCTCCAGAACAAGTCTGACCTGTGATTTCAGGCTGCGCTCCCACTACCAATCGTCCCACCTGACCGCCACCCGTGCGGAAACACACAGAAAAATGAGTGCCTCCACATAGACCAATCGTGTGGTCCGCTCTATTCAATTCGCGCTCCATCGGTCCCATAATCCGGCCCGTGATGAAAACGCCAAGCGTGATGATTGTGGAAGACGACGCCCGGGTTCGGAGCATGATCCGCCGAATCATCGACGACATCGTCGTCTCGATTTACGAATGCGCCGGCGGGGAAGAAGCCGTCGAGCTTTACAGTCGCATTCGGCCCGACCTGGTGCTGATGGACCTGCGGATGGAGGGTGTCGATGGGCTGAGCGCTACACGAACCATTCGGGACGCCTCCCCCGAAGCGCGAATCATCATCGTGACCAGCTACGATGCGCCGGACTTGCGGGAAGCAGCCCGCGAAGCGGGAGCAATGGATTACGTAGTGAAGGACGACTTGTCTAGGCTCCGATCAATCATCAAGCGGGCAGCGAAATGAAGACGGCATTTTCCGCTGTTATCAGCAAGGCTTCTCAGGCGGAGGCTGCTGTGCCACAGAAATTCACCAACAGCTAGAGAGAAGGAGGAACATCATGAAAGCCCGAAGAAACCTTGTTACGGTCGCGACCCTGGTCATGAGTATGCTTTTTGCGAACGTGGCCTTTGCCGCACGTCCCGCCAATAGTCCCAAGAGAGTGGCTACTCCTCGCGCGATGGTGCGAGAGAGCGAGGCTGCTCTTCGCGCTGAGGTGCGTCAGGCAATTGCGGCGAGACACACCACTGATCAGGAGAACTACTCTCAGGAGGAACTCGAACAGATGCGCAGCGCACTGCTCGACCTCACTACTATACTTAGGGATTTAGCGGAACTCTCGGGGGATGTTGACCTGGGCAGCCTCGACGGAGCGATGGCGCAATTTGCCCAGCTCCCGTACGAGCGCCTAACCGTGTTGAGAAAGTCGCTGAATCCGTCGGTGATACGCGAGAAGCTTAACGCGGGGCGCAAGTCTGTCAGCAAATTCAAAGCGACCCTCGAAAAACGCCGCGGAATGCCATCTGAATCAAAGCGGACCAAAGCCGGTGAGGTAGGAATCAGCTCAGCCGGATTTCCGGTGGCAACGGGCTTCTGCCACATACCTCTCCCACCCGAGCCACCCGATGACTTTGTACCACCCGACGGCTGGGACCCAGTTGACCCAGATAACACTATATATGGGCCCGAGCGAATACCTGTGGAAGTCATACTTGTTGTCGATATCGTGTTTTTCGCTGCAGAAGCGGCAAGGGACATTGCACAAGACCTCTGTGACCAGGTTGCTTTGGGAGCAAGCCTCAGCGTCGGATGCTTACCCTTTACCATAGCTTACGTCATCGCTCACGCGATATATGCTGGAATACACTTCTGCGACGATACAGTCACGGGAAACGTAATTGATGCCAATTACCAACGCCTGGCCCACATCCACGGGGATCTCGAAGCCAGCGTCGCAAACGACAACACCAACACCGCCAACATCATCACCAACGATAACAGCAACCGGTCGCTGATCATAAACAATGACAATACCAACACCGGCAACATCATCACGAACGACAACAGCAACCGGGAGTTGATCATAAACAATGACAACTCGAACACGACAACGATCCTAAACAACGCGAGCGCAAACAAGAACGAGCTGAAGGATCTCATCCTGCGCACGCAGATCGAGGCTGACCTGGCCGAAGCCGACAGCGCTACTCCTGTCGCGTGGTATTTGACGCCCACACCAAAGGGAGGGCACCTCGACCTGACCAAGAGCATCGTGACGGAGACCTTGGCGAACATCCTGGCAGCCGGAGGCAGCATCGGAGTCGCTCAATTATTCTTGAACGAGGCGAACGCAGCTAAGGCTGCAGGAGATTTCAAGGGCGCCTACGCGCTGTATAGAAAGGCTTATAAGATTGCCGCCTCGAAATGATCGGTGTGACCGATGCACGGCGTGGCCTGAGCGCCTGCATTGGAAAGGTTCACTTGACACTCAAACATGCTGTGAGCGCGTAGGTTCATCAGCGACAAAGTAGGGCAGCGACGGCTCCGTGCACACAGCAAACTTCCAGTTCAGGTAACCGGGTTGATGGCTCGCCGCGGACGCAGCATTGATCGCATCCGCGGCGAGCTTAGTCCACTGCCCCGGATCCGGAAGTGGAGAGTCGCCTCAGCATGAGCGACGGTCGCCCCCACGGACGCCCACCGAGAGAAAGATCCGCCGTTACTTGTTACTGGTGCCACAATTCGGGACACCCAGGCATTAATAATCCGTAGTTGTGTGTCTGACGTTGCGTTTGAGCGGCTTGGGGGGGATGCCGAACTTAGGTTCAGCGAAGATTCATCACGTAGATCTCATAGTTGCCGTCTCGGTTGCTCTGAAAGGCGAGCCTTGAACCGTCGGGTGAGTATGCTGGTCGCCCGTCCTCCTTGGGCCCAGCCGTCAGGCGCCTGAGGTTTCCCCCACCCGAATCTATCTGAAAGATACCTGTCCTGTACCCCAGCGTATCAAATTCTCTGACAAAGGCTATCGTAGCGCCGTCATGCGACCAGCACGGCACATATGTGGAGTTCGGGCTCGCCGTTACCATCCTTACGTTGCCGCCCTGGGCATCCATAACGAATATCTGAAGCGGAAAGTGACCACCTATAGGCTCAAGACTGGGCTTGACGAAAGCAACTTTACTTCCGTCCGGGGACCAAGCTGGCTGACCTGCTCGTGTTTTTGTCAGTCTGGTGACATTAGCGCCATCATCGTCCATCACGTATATATCTCTCTGATCACCTCGGTTGCTGATAAAGAGGATTCTTCCGTCAGGCGTCCATTTCGGAGAAACGTCAATCTCCGGGTCTGAGGTCAGCCGGGTCTGGTTCCTGCCGTCGGCATTCATCAGATAAATCTCGCTATTCCCGTCTCTCGAGCTGGTGAACACGATTCGTTTACCATCGGGAGACCAAGCGGGTTCATTATCGTCAGCTGGTGAGTTGGTTATTTGCGTCAACGAGCTTCCATCGGCGTTCATTAAATAGATGTGTTGCATGCCCGCGCGATTGCTTGAAAATGCAATCTTGCCTCCGTCGGGAGACCAGTCTGGAGCGACGTCATCGGCGGGGTC
>Ga0075418_10009292_pt1 | contig 11020 bp, 5 predicted proteins | sample SoiMetdeltSBSDD2_FD_81776 | JGI IMG/M metagenome (GOLD analysis project Ga0075418, IMG submission 81776) | Bulk soil microbial communities from a Populus tree surrounding site in Tennessee, USA - Soil MetaG P. deltoides SBSDD2 | ecosystem: Environmental > Terrestrial > Soil > Tree plantation...
AGACCTGGTCGGTCAGGCTGGCGTACGCCGGCTTGTCGGCGAGATGCCGCGCCACATCGTCGCGCACCTGCTGCGATGCCGTGTACGTATAGGGCAGGCCGAGCGCGGCGGCGACGCTGGTGAGGATCTGCCAGTCTTCGACGGATTCACCAGGCGCGTTGATCGTTTTCGACGCGGCCTGCACGGTTCCCTGATCGTTCGTGTAGGTCGCATCCTTCTCGACCCACGCGGAGCCGGGCAGCACGACGTCGGCGATCTTGGCGATGTCGGTCTGCAGGACGCCTTCGTAAATGATCACCGGCAACCGGCCGCTCTTCCTGGCATCGACGATCCACGACAGATCGCCCATCGATCCATCCGGGCCCGGGTCGAGGATGTAGAGCACCGAGACGCGGCCCTGATCGATTGCCGCGCGCAGGGCCGACAGATCCGCATCGCCATCCGGTTTCGCCGCGACGGCAAGGCCAAGATCTTTTGCTCCGTTGACATTCGGCGCATCGACGGCCGGCACGCGGAACCTGGCCTTGGGCGGCTGCGGCTTTTCCGTGCGACGCCACGCGACGTGCACGTGGGAGGCGCCGCCATCGCCCTTGAGATCCTCGGCGAGGCGCTTGAGCAGATACATTTCTTCGTGCGACGCATGCGCGGAGACGAGCATGCGCACCGACGCCGGATCCTTGCGGCCGGCGGTGTTCAGCAGGTCGCGCACTTTCATCAGCACGTCTTTCCACGTTGCCGACTGCTGCACGCCTTCTCTGGTATTGAGCAGCGGCTTGCGCAGACGCTGTTCGCCCTCGACCCACAAGTACTGGAAGCGGCCGATGTCGCACATCCAGAAATCGTTGACCTGCGGGTTGTAGCGCGGCGTGATGCGCGCCAGCCGCGCGCCCTTCGCCCATTCGGGCTTGGCCTTGAGCCACCCGGTGGTGCTGCAGCCCTTCGAGCACAGCGTGCAGATCGTATCGACGGCGTGCGGGTTGTCCCACGGACGCGAGCGGAAGCGATACTGCCTGGTCGTGATCGCGCCGACGGGGCAGACGTCCATCAGGTTGCCCGACAGGATCGAGTGCACGCCCTGCTCGTTGAACGTCGCGATCTCGCTGCCGTTGCCGCGATTGATCGTGCCGATCTGCGCGTCGCCGTCGACTTCCGCCATGAAGCGGATGCAGCGCGTGCAGAGGATGCAGCGATTGCGGTTGAGCATCAGCGTCGGGCCGAAATCCACGTCGGCCTTCACGCCTTCACCGTCGAAGGTGCGGCGCGGGAAGTCCATGCGGCTGGCGTCGTTGCCGAACGCGTAGGAGAAATCCTGCAGCGGGCACTCGCCGCCCTTGTCGCAGACCGGGCAATCGAGCGGGTGATTGATCAGGAGGAATTCGAAGACGCCCTTGCGCCCTTCAACGGCTTCAGGATCCTGCGTGCGCACCACCATGCCTTCGGCGACCGGCGTCGAGCACGACGTCTGCAGCTTCGGCATCTTCTCGATCTTGACGAGGCAGACGCGGCACGACGCGTCGATACCGAGACCGGGGTGGTAGCAGTAATACGGGACCTGGATGCCGGCTTCGATCGCGGCTTTGAGAACGGAGGTGCCTTTTGGCACCGAAAGCTGCCGACCATCAATGGTCAGCGTGACGAGATCCATATCCTGTTAATTGTAATCCGCCTAAAGGCGGATGCTACTTTCTGTCGATGATGGCGATCGCGGCTCCGTCCGGATTCGCTTCGATGGACCGGACGGAGCCGGTCAGCGGGATGCGGGCTTCATTTGCGGCGTTATTCACGATTACGACCGATTCCGTCGTCTTTCCGTCTGCAAATGTCACGGCCAGCGTCACCGGCACGTCATAGATCTCGCCGGCCTGTTCGAAGCGAACCACCAGCTCGTTTCCTTCGACGGCCGTGCTGTAGCGCAGGCGCGGGATGCCGTTGTCGTAGATCCACCGCTCGAAGAAGCGATTGAGATCCTTGCCGCTCGTGGCCTCCATCGCGCGGCGAAGATCGTCGGTGCCGGCCTTCGTGAATCGATTGTCGGCATAAAACTTCTTCACGCCGGCGAAGAAGGCGTCATCGCCGATCAGCCGGCGCAGCATATGCAGCACCGCGGCGCCCTTGTTGTAGAGCAGGGCGCGGAAGACGCGGCTCTCGCCCTTGATGTGACCGAGGCGATAGCCGAGATACACCGGCCCCTGATCCGAATCCTCGATCGCCCACTTGCGGAACTGCCGCAGCACTTCGCGGAACGCGCCTTCGCCGCGCTTGTCGCGCGCATACAGCGCCGCGAAGTACTGTGCGAAGCCCTCGCTCAACCACTGCTCGTGATAGTTCTTCCAGCCGACCGCCTGTCCGAACCACTGGTGCGCGAGCTCGTGAGCGATGAAGAATTCGGGGAATCCCTGGAACGCGGCGGGATCGTTGCGCCAATTGAGCTGCGTCACCGGCGGCGGGTTGTTGATCATCGCCATGTAGCCAGGCGCATGCCCGCCCGGCACATCGTCTTCAACCATCGCGATCGTCATCGCATCGTACGGGGCGTCGCCGGTGAGTCCCGAATAGACGCGAAGGATGTCCGCGGCGGTATAGATCGCATCGCGGCCGCGCGATTCCTGCCGGCGATTCGCTTCCACGCTCAGCGCCATCGTGTTGCGCGCGCCGACCGGTGGAATGGCGGCGGCCTGGTTGATGCGCGTGATTTGTTGCGCCAGCGTGTCGGCGCCGCGCATGTCGACAGGCGGCAGCCTGACCGGCACGATGTCGAGAGCAACCGTTGCCGCATCGACCCGATTCATGCGGCTGATGACGATGCCGAGATACCGCACTGGCTGCGGCGCAATGAACGAGTACGACGAGCGCTGAATGACTTTCGACGATCCTTCAATCGGCGCAGACGGCGCGGCCGCCGGCGACCCGAGCGCCGCGATGCCGGACGCGACGACGCTGTACTCGCTTGGCACGGTCATGCTGACCCGCGCGGTCGCGAAGTCGCTCACCTGGTTTTGCGGATACCAGTAGTTGCGATTGCTGAACAGCCAATTCGGCTCAGGGGCTACGAGCGGTACGTCGTCGGGTTGCGAGTTGCGTTGTTGGTCCAGATCGATTGATTCTTCCCGGATGCTCTGCCGCACAAGTCGACCTGAGTAAGTGATCGTCAGCGTCATCGGGTAGTCGCGCGACACGGGCTGCGGCAGATTCACCAGCACCGAGTTCTGGTTTCTCACGCGCAGGTACAGCAGGCGCCCGAACTCGTCGCTCGTGACCGATGAAACGTTCAAGCTCTCGGCAAAGCGAAGCGTGAGCACGCCGAGCGCGTGCGCCTTGATGCGGATCTTCAGCTTGGTGCGGCCTTCCATCCACTGGCGATCGGGAAAGAACGACGCATCGACGTCGTAGTCGAGGACGTCGTAATCGACGAGATTGTCCTCGTCGTAGAACCGCCCGCGGCTGATGAGCTTTTGTTCGGACGCGTACGCGGCAATGTTGCGCTTGCTCTTGCGCTGAAACAGCGAGATGTCTTCCGCTTCACCACTCGATCGCGCGTAGGTGAGGTCATCGAATCGCCGCGTCCTCACTTCGGCGACGAAGTCGCCGGGCTGTGGAAGCAGCGACCACACCTCGCGGCTCAGATCGCTGAGATCGAGATTGAACGACTTGGGCACGTTCTCTTCGAAGACAGCGAGCCCGCGTCGATACGCGCGGCTGTCGAACGGCACCGGTTCGACCATCTCGCGGGCAATGCGCTGTTCGAATTCAAACGGGCTCATCCGCACGAACGCGGATGTGAAAGGCGTTTCGAGCGCGTCGACACCCGCGAAGAGCCGCAACTGTCCCTTCTCTTCTTTCGGCAGCGGCTGAAACACCATCGTGCCGTCGCCGATCATGATGATGCCGGTCACACCCTCGGGCGTTTCGGCAACGAACACATCACCCTGCGGCAGACGCAGTTCGAAATCGACCGCGCGAACGACGAGATTCCTTGCCGCAAACTGCTTGTCCAGACTCAGCGACAGGCGATGCAGGCCTTCGATCGAGGCAAGGCGATCTTCGGCAAGGATGCGCCACGGCTGACGGCCGATGTCCTCGCCACGAGGGCGGCGGATGTCGAGATTCCATGTCGTGATGCGGCCGCGCGGGCCCGTCTCCATGAAGACCTCGACGACGAGACGGAAGCCTTCGCCGGGGAGCGTGCCTTGCAGCGCCGAGCGATCGCGCTCCCTGACGACGACGCGGGTGATGCCCTGCGGGACCATCGCGTCGAAAAATTCGAGCGCCTTGTCCCGATCGGCGGACGGCGACAGCAAATCCACCCACCGCTGACGATCCATGGTCGAGATCGACGTTTCGACGGCCTGCAGGAAATTCTGGATGGACAGATCTTCAGCGTCGAGTGCGCGCGGGGGGCCTTGCTGCGCAAACGCAGGTGTTGAAATCAGCGCCAAAAGAAGAAGCAGGCGTACAGACATTGCAAGGACCGGGCGAACTAAAGTTCGCCCCTACGTCCGTAATTAGACTCCGGAGTGACGAAAAGCGCTATACCGCCAGACGGCTGAGAACCAGCACGGTGAGGTCGTCTTGCAGGCGCTGATCGCGGCGGTGGCGCTCGACGGCGTCGAACACCGCCTTGCCGAGCTCTGCCGCGGCTGATTTCTGATAGGCGCCGGCATACAACGCGAGCGTGCGTTCGAGGCCGGCCTCGTCAAACGGACGGCCATCGGGGCTTTCCGCTTCCGTCATGCCGTCGCTGTACATCAACAGCGCGTCGCCCGGTTCCAGATGCAGCTCGCCGGCCTCATACGTGCTGCCTTCGAACATGCCGAGCGCGACGCCCCCGCTCAGGAGCCGTTCGATCGATCCATTTTGCCGGCGGAGCAGCGGTGGTGTCTGGCCGGCGTTGACGAACTCGAGGCGGCCCGTGGACGGATCGAACGACGCGAGGAAGAGGGTGATGAAGCGCGACGGCGGCGCATGACGCGCGACCTGCAGATTCAAGCGCCGAACGAGGGCCGGCAGCGGCAGCCCCTCATCGACGAGCGTGCGGAGGATCGCGAGCAGCAACGCCATCAGCAATGCCGCCGGACTCGCCTTGCCGGCCACATCGCCGAGCGCGACGAGCACCGTGCCGTTGGCCTGCGGAAGGATGTCGTAGAAATCACCGCCGACGGTGTTCGCGGGTTTGGTGAGGCCGAAGGCTTCAACGCCGGGACCGGACCACGTGCCTTCCGGAAGCATCGCGTTCTGGATCTCTCGCGCGACCTCGAGATCGCGCTTCAGCGACAGGCGATCGGCCACTTCGAGCAGCACGAGCAGGTTCATCACCAGGAACCCGGCGAGCAGCGACATCGTGCCGTTTGCGAACATCGGCGCGGGCACGTAGATGCGCAAGAAAGGCATGATCGGAATGCGCAGCACGCCGAAGCCCGCGAAGAGCTGCAATAAGCCGAAAACAGAGAAGGCCAGCGCGACGCCGTACATCAATCGGCGCGCCGGCGACAGGCGCATGGTGAACGCGAGGAAGAAGCCCTGCGCGTACTTGATCGCCTTTTGGTACCACGGTAGGCCTTCGAGCTCCGCGGTGTTGATGCCGCGCGCGAAGAATCGATAAGCCTCAGGCGTCTCGCGCGTGAAGAGCTTGCCAAGCTCTTCCGACGTCAGGTCGTGCGTATAGCGCGAGATGAACTCACGAGGCATACAACTACTGTTGTTACGCTCCTAGATAACGCCTAGTTCCCGTCCGACCGCGGCGAAGGTGTCCAGAGCGTACTGCAAGTCTTCCTTCGAATGGGTCGCGGCGACAATCGTGCGCAAACGCGCCTTATCGCGAGCCACCGTCGGGAAACCGATGCTCTGGGCAAAGACGCCGCGCTCGAAGAGCGTGTCGGACATTTTCGCGGCCGTGGCGGCCTCGCCGACGATGACGGGCGTGATCGGGCTTTCGCTCATGCCGGTGTTGAAGCCGATCTTGCCGAGGCCCGCCTTGAAGAAGCGTGTGTTGTCCCAGAGCTTCTCGATCCACTGCGGCTCGGTCTCGAGGATGTCGAGTGCGGCGAGGCACGCCGCGGTGACGGCGGGCGGGTGCGAGGTCGAGAACAGGAACGGACGCGCGCGGTGATACAGAAATTCGATCAGGTTCTTCGAGCCCGCCACGTAGCCGCCGAGCACGCCGATCGCCTTTGACAACGTGCCGACCTGGATGTCGACGCGGCCGTGGCACTTGAAGTGATCGACGGTGCCGCTGCCGTTCTTGCCGAACACACCGCTCGCGTGCGCATCGTCGACCATCATGATGGCGCCGAACTCTTCGGCGAGCGCGGACAACTCAGGCACGCGTCCCAGATCGCCGTCCATCGAGAACACGCCGTCGGTGATCAGGATCTTCTTCTGCTCGCGCGGCAGGCCCTCCATGATCTTGCGGGCGGCATCAACATCTTTGTGCGGGAAGACCTTGATCGTCGCTTTACTCAACCGTGCGCCGTCAATGATGCTGGCGTGATTGAGCTCGTCGGAAATGATCACGTCGTCTTTTGTGAGGACCGCGGCGACGGTGCCGGCATTGGCGGCGAAGCCGCTTTGAAAGACGACGACCGATTCGACGTGCTTGAATTTGGCGAGCCGCCGTTCGAGCTCCATGTGCATTTCCATGGTTCCCGAAATCGTGCGCACGGCGCCGGAGCCGACGCCGTATTTCTCCACCGCATCGAGCGCCGCCTTGATCAGCTTCGGATGCGTCGTCAGGCCGAGATAGTTGTTCGAGGAAAGATTGACGACCGACTTGTGATCGAAGGTGGTATGCGCCTCGGGTTTGCCTTCGAGCACGCGCAGTTTTCGATACAACCCTTGTTGCTTCAGTGAATCGAGCTCGTTTCCGAGGAATGCCAGCGGGTCTTGACGCATATCAATTGATGCTCAACAGAATATCGTTATCAGGAAAGCGCTCGAGCTCGTTCGCGCCGTGCGCCTTCAGCCAGCTCTCCACCGTATCAGCGTCCGCTGAATTCGCAAACGCGTTTCGGTGGAAGACGACGTGCGTGGTGCCGGAGTCCTTGAGCGACTTCCACGCGCCTTCCGGATCCTTGTCGACACGCTGCAGCCGCGCGACACGCTCTTTGTAGCTGGGCGGGAAGTTGCCGCTGTAGCCGTTGGTGATCGGCTTCCAATGCGCGGCGGCGTAGTAGACGTAGCGGATTTCCCAGGCGGCGTCGCCGAATGGAAACTCGGTGATGGCAGTACCGGCGGGTAGCGCGGCAACGCGCTTGTAAACCGGTGGCGCCTGGGAATATTTCATGACTCGCGCCGGAGGCACCGCTTCGTTCTGGTTCCAGGTCCGGTTGATTTCCATTGGGATTGCTGCACCTTCGATGAGGATCAGAAGTCCGATTGCAGCCACAACCGCGACGTGCGACGTGAAGCGACGAGCGCCATATCCCGCGACGATCGCGAGGAAGAGGCCGGCGATCATTGCGTAACGCGCGGGGACGCGGACGCCGTTGAAGCCCGGGACATAGTCGTAGAGAAGGCGATAGAGGCCGAGGCCGGAAACCAGCGAGTCGCCGGCCTTGGGAATCGGGCCCAGCGACAACCACACCGCGAGCACCGTCAGAGTCATCGTGTAGAAAATCGGCGAGCGAAGCAGGCGCATTGATTCGCTGCGGGCCTTTTCGGAAATGCCGAGCAACAACGCAAAGGCGATCAGAAACTGCAAGACGAGACGCTGAGGTGTGCGGGCGCTGATGAAGCCAAATTCGAAGCCGCCGAAGAGGAAGACGCTGAGGACCGCGATCAATTGAGTGATGACGGCGATCGTTAACAACCAAGTAAAGACCTTAACCACAGAGGACACCGAGGACACAGAGACCTCTTTTGTTTCTGTGCGGTGCCAAATCAAGCCGCTTAGAGCGACACCGGCTAATAGCCACGGCATGAAACCAAGAAATGTTTCGCCCTCGCCGTGCGGATAAAAACGCAGCAGCTTGCCGAATAGCCTCAGGTTTTCTGAAGCGGTGATGTACGACCACACGTTCGCGGAGAACAGGACGACTTCTCCGAATGGCCGCTCAAAGCCGAACGTTGCGGCGGCTTGTCGATAGGGAAACAAGAACGGCAATGAGAAAACGATCGTTGCCACACCCGCGGCCGCCAGCGACATCCAGACGCGAATGTCCTTCAACTTTCCGTTCGTCCACATCCGATGAATCAGGAACAGCGGCACGAACGGCGCGAAGTACAGCAGGTAATAGCCGCAGCTCCAGTTCTGCATCACGAGCGCGGCGGTGCCGCCGATCAACGCCTTTCGCGATCCGGTGGTCACATATCGATTGAGCCCGTAGAGCGCCAACGGCATCCACTGCGAGCTCATGACCTGTATGTGAGGAACCGACGCGATTCGATAGGGAAGGAATCCGTAGACGAGGCCCGCGATGAAGGCGGCGCGCTTGTCCCCGGTCAGATCACGCACCAGCAGGTATGTGCCGAATCCGGAGAGCGCAAATGTCGAGATGAAGAGAAGGTTGTAACAGAGGATGACGTTGCCGGTCAGCCAGTAGATCGGAAAGATCTGCAGCGTTTGTCCGAATAGATGTTCCGACAACGCGAGCGACAGCGGTTCTGGATGGAAGATGTTCGCATTCCAGAAATCGGCCCAGCTGATTTGGAAAGTGAGGAGCGAGGGCAGGTGTTGTGCGCCCCACGCGAGGATCCACATGTTGAGCAGCGAGTCGCCCAGATCGCCGGGGACATCACTGCCGAGCCCGAGCACAAGAGGCCAAGTAAGAACAACCGATAAAGCAGCGTAAAGAAGGAAAGCCAGCCGAGAACTCAAGCCGGATCTTTCTCAGCGAGATAAAGCTCCTCGAAGAGGACTTGAATGATCGCGGCCGTCGGCACGGCGAGCAGCGCGCCGACGAAGCCGAGCAGCTCGCTGCCAATGACCAGCGACGCGATGACCGTTACCGCGCTCAAGCCGACCGTCTCGCCCATCACCTTCGGCACGAGCACGTTGTTTTCGATCAGCTGCAGGCCCCAGCAGAAAGCGGCGACGCCGAGCGCCAGGCCGGGCGACACCGTGAGCGCCACGAGCACGGCCGGAATGGCCGAGAGGAGCGGGCCGACCATCGGGATCATTTCACCGATGCCCGCGATCACGGCGAGCACGAAGAAATACGGCACGCCCATGAAGAAGAAACCGATCGCCGACATGGCGCCGATGATCGATCCGAGCAGCATCTGGCCGCCGAGCCAGGCGCTGATCTTCGCGGCGGCGAGCTCGCTGATCTTCGAGACGCGTTGCCGATCGCGGGTGTGAAAGAGCCGCACGAACAACGCGAACAGATTCTGCGCGTCGACCAGCAGGTAGAACGTCAGCAGCAGGATGGTGATGACACCGAAGATGCCACCGACAAATCCCCACAACGTCGCGATGACAACGTTGACCGCGTCACCGCTGCCGGCGGGCGCCTGTTGCAGCAGCTCCTTGAACGATGCGTCCGGCGAAATCAGGCCCCACGACGCCAGCTTCTGCTGCGCCATGTCCATGTAATGGGGCAGCTGTTTCCAGAACTCCTGCGACTGCCTGACCATCGGCGGGACCACCGCCGCGGCCACGCCGGCGAGCAGGCCGAGGACGGTCGCGTAGATGACGAGGATCGCCGCGCCGCGCGGCACCCGGCGCGAGCTGATCGCCAGGATGCGCTGGCGCTCGATGAAGTTCACGAGCGGATGCAGGCCCGTTGCGAACAGCGCGCTGACGTAGATCAACAGCAGCGGCCCGCGAACGAGGTACAGCGTCCACATCAAGACGATGGTGATCGCGACGGCGAGGCAGGCGTAGCGAATCAGGCTACGCGGATCGGAACTGTGCGGTGAAGTTGGCGACATCGTCGTAGATTGCGCTGAGCTCGTCGAGCGAGGCGAGGAAGACGATGCGGAAGAATCCGTCTTCGGGAGCGGTGCCGAATCCCGAACCGTAAACCGTCAGGACGCCCTTCGATCGCAGCAACCCGAGCACGAAGTCGGTATCGCTCTTACCTTTGGGCAATTCGAGCCTGGGCATCGCGTAAAACGCGCTCTTCGGCATCACGCACGACATGCCCTCGATCGCGTTCATCCGTCTGGTCGTCAGCTCGGCACGCGCGCGGAGCTGCTTTCTGAATTCGATCTGATGCGATCGATCGCCGGTGAGAGCCGCGGTGACCGCGTATTGCATCGGGCCGGGACTGCACAGGCGTCCATCGGCGAGCTTCTTGATCGCCGCCAGCGCGGGATCGAGGCGCGGCGACGATCCAACCGCCATCCAGCCGGCGCGCCAGCCTGGCGCGAGAAACGCTTTCGAGAGACTCGAGTAGGAAATGATCGGCGCATCGTTGTCGAGCGCCGCCATCGCCGGAACCGGACCGTCGTATGACAGATCCCCGTACACCTCGTCGGCGAGGATGACGAGCCCGTGCTGATCGGCAATCTCGATCAACGCGCGTCGCGTCTGCTCCGGATAGATGGCGCCGGTTGGATTGTTCGGATCGATCACGACGAGCGCACGCGTCCTGGGCGTGATCAGGCTCTTGATGTGATCGAGATCGGGCTGCCAGTCATTCCGATGATCGGTTCGATAGTAGGCCGGCTGCGCGCCGATCTTCGCGAGCACCGCGGTGTACAGCGGATAGGTCGGCGATGGCACGAGCACTTCTTCACCCTCGTCGACGATCCCGGTGAGTGCGAGCTCGATGCCCTCTGATGTGCCCGAGGTGATCAGGACGCGATCCGCTGAAACATTCACACCACGCGCGACGAAATCCGCGGCGGCGGCTTCACGCGCTTCTGCGATGCCTGGCGACGGCACGTAGCCGTTATGGCCATCACGCATCGCTTTCTCGACGGCCGCGATCAAATGCGGCGGCGTAAGAAAGCCAAACTGATTCGGGTCGCCGATATTGAGATAGCGAACCTTCTTGCCCGTGGCCTCGACTTTCTTCGCTTCCGCGACGATGTTGCGGATGGCGTAGGTGAATCGATCGACGCGCTTGGCGGTGCGAAT
>Ga0075418_10009293_pt1 | contig 11019 bp, 4 predicted proteins | sample SoiMetdeltSBSDD2_FD_81776 | JGI IMG/M metagenome (GOLD analysis project Ga0075418, IMG submission 81776) | Bulk soil microbial communities from a Populus tree surrounding site in Tennessee, USA - Soil MetaG P. deltoides SBSDD2 | ecosystem: Environmental > Terrestrial > Soil > Tree plantation...
CGCACCGGCGTTCTGGTGGACGCGCACGATGTACTCGCGGCCATCGTCCGCAAACCCGCCGAGGCCGTTGAAGAGCTCCAGATGAAGCGTCGGCGGAGAGGCAGGCGTCCCAACGGGGGCCGGCGTGCGCGGCGTCACTTCGTCCGGCAACGGCTCGAACGGCAGCTGCGGGCGGCTCAACTGCTGATGCAGGTTGCCGACATCTCCGTCCATGATGGCGCGAGCGGTTGCGCGAAGCAGCAGCTGATCGTCCGGCGGGATGAGATCGGCACGGCGAAGGAACACACCTCCGGGTCGATCGATCCATGCCTGTTCGGGACCGCCTTCAACCATCTGCTGCACGGCGTCCTGTAGATCCTGCCGATATGTCGCGCCGTGCGTATTCAGCACGACGAGATCGAACGTCAAGCCCTTGTTGCGGAGGTACTCGTGCGCCTTGAGCAGATCGCTCAGGAGCGAGAGCTGGCTGCCATCCTGGATGTTGAGCAGGACGATGGGAAGATCGCCGGAAATGCCGTACTTCCAGAGCTCTGGCTGCCCTCGTTTGTTGGCTTCGACCGCTTCCGGCGAACGCAGTCGAGGATCGGCGAACAACAAGCGTCCGCCAAACCGCTGAAAGCGCAGCGTGTCCTCAACCGTGAGGCCGAGATGCCGCAGCTCGATCTGCGAATGCGTGCTGGCCAACGCGATCGCCCGGGCGACGGCGCGGCGATCGTAGTACTTCTCGATCAGGTGCCGCGCAGCGGCCTCGTTGTCGGCAAATCCTGTGGTGAAGGCGAGGCGGACGGTGCCGCCCGGCGGGAGCCGAACGGACTGCCGCAGGCTGACGATCGGATCGAGCACTGGTCCCGTGGTGTTGGAGAGCGGGCCGGGCCCGGCCAGCGCGATCGGATTGCGGATGCTTCGACCACGGCCGATGAAGCGAGCGCGATCCGTTTCGTACTCCATCGGGCTGCCGACCCGGCCGCGTCCGCTGAGGACGTGAATCAGGTAGACGCGATCGGTGCCCGCGCGCGGTCTGCGCGCGCAGAGGAGCGCATCCCACTGTGGCAGCGCGGTGGTCTCCACGAATAGATTGCTGAACGCGGGGTGAGCGAGGTCGGACTCCGCTGGCGCGAGCACGACCTCCGCATAACTGGTCAGCTCGAGCGTCCTGGCGCGGTGGCTGTGATTCGTGATCGACACGCGGCGTAGTTCGGCATCGTCTTCCGGCGACACGACGATCTCGGTACGCGTCTCGAGGCCGGCATCGAGCCGGCGCCAGACGGCGCGATCGAGCGAATACGTCACCTCGTACTCTTCGGCTTCGCGACCGGTCGGTTGATGGGTCGTCGACCAGACATCGCCGCTATCGAGATCGCGAACGAAGATGAACGTGCCCCACGCGTCGGCGGTGATGTCTTCGCGCCACCGTGTCATGGCGAGGTGTTGCCGCCGGCTGTAACCGCCGCCGGCGTTGGTCACCATCACGGTGTACGAACCGTTCGACAGCAGATGCGCGCGTGGGCTGAGCGTATGGGGCGTGGTATAGCGCCGCACCGGGGGCGCGGCCGTGCGCCGGGCGATCGGTACGTGCTCGGCCGTCTCGATCGGTGGATTCCTGAGCGGCACCAGCTGCGGCACGCGTTCCTGTAGCAGCAAATCGGCCGCCTGGATTCGCGGATCCGCGTGGAAACGCGCCTGCATCGGCGAGCCGTTCAGCAGATTGTTCAACGCCAGTAGGCTCATCCCCTGGTGATGGGCCATCCATGTCTTGAGGACGACGCCGCCTTTGTGATCCGGCGGAAGCCGCTCGGGCGTGTAGTCGATCGACTCGTAGTAGCCGTAGCGCCCGCGCATGCCTTCGCGGGCCAGCCGTTCGAGATTCGTGACGACGTCGTTCGGCGCCAGCGGCGCGGCGAGGATCGACGCGTACGGTGCGACGACGAGATCTTCGGCTAACCCGCGCTTCAGCCCGAGACCCGGCACGCCAAACGCGCGGTACTGATAGTTCTTGTCGAGGTCCTGCGCGTTGTATGCGGATTCCGAGATCCCCCACGGCACGCTGCGCTGGTGCCCGTACTGAATCTGCCGCTTCACCACCGCCTCGTACGTTTCGTCGAGAAGCGTCCCCGGATACGACCGCATGACCAGCAACGGCATCAAATACTCGAACATCGAAGCGCTCCACGACAGGAGCGCACGCGAGCCGGCCGCGGGTGTCAACGCGCGACCGAGCTTGAACCAGTGCTCGTGCGACAGCGTGCCGGTGGCAATCGCCATGAAGCTCGCCAGCCTCGCCTCCGACGCCAGGATGTCGTAGTAAGAGTTATCGAGGCGGCCGTCCGTCACGCTGAAGCCGATTGAAAACAGCTGGCGCTCGGTGTTGAACAGGAAGCCGAACTCGGTCTCTTCAATCAGGTCGTCGGCCAGCGCGCCGAGACGTTCGGCTCGCTCGATGAGCTCCTCCGCATGACGGCGCGCGCCCGAGATCGCGTGGCCCGCCTCTCCCGAAGGAGAGACCTCGTGGAGCGCCTGTTCGCACGCCGCGATCAACTCCGTCAGGGTTGGCACTTCCGTCGGGATCGCGCGCATGCCCGCCGACTGCATGCGCGTCATCCAGCCCGTGAGCCGCTCGAGCTCTCGTTGACGCGAGTTGACGCTCACCGCGGCGCGCTCGAGCCATACGGATGCCTCGACCCACGCTAGCGGGGGACCTTCGCTCGTCGCGCTCGCGAGCAAGGGCTCTTCCACTTCATGCAGCAGCACGCTGATGGCTTGCAGCCGCTCTTCGAGCTGCCGCAGCAGCCGCCGCCACTCCAACAATGTCACCGGTCGGCGTGCGAGATGGCCGCGAAGGCTGGCCAGCTCCTTCTTCAAGCCCGAGGCAATTCGCCCACGCGTCAGCGATTCGACTTCGGACTCGAAGAGGCCGATCGTGTCTTCGATTCCTTCGAGAAACGCCGGGCCGATGATCGGCTCGGAATCGGGAATGCTGGCCAGTCCCGATCGGAGCGTGAGCAGGTACCCGGCAAAGTTGCCGCTATCGACCGTGGAGATGTACGCGGGTACCAACGGCTGCAGCGTCGTCGTGTCGTGCCAGTTGTAGAAATGGCCGCGGTACCGATGCATTCGCAGCAGCGTGTCGAACGTCGGCTGGAGCGCATCCAAGGTTTCGGTAAAGCTCAGATATCCGAAGTCGTACGCCGAGAGCGTCGAGAGCAGCTGCAGCCCGATGTTCGTCGGCGACGTCCGATGCGCGATGACGTCGAACCGGTTCTCCTGATAGTTGTCCGGGATCAGCCAGTTGTCTTTGGGGCCGACGAGGTCTTCAAAGAATCGCCACGTCTGACGCGCGACCGTGCGGTACGCGGCGCGCTCCACTTTGCTGACGGTTCCGTGGCGATGGGCCAACGGGACGCCGGTGATGTAGACGAGGGCTGGCGAGATGAACCACAGGATCAAGATGGGGCTCGCGAGCAGAAGCCGGTCCGGCGCGACCGCCAGTACGAGCCCCGCCACGACCAGCGCGACCACCGGCGCTTGCCACAGGCGCCAGAAGACCTTCGGCATGGACGACACGTGGTTCTCGACACGATCCGCGGTGACCCACTCGAGTAGCCGGCGGCGCGTGACCAGCATGCGTGCGAGCACCCGCCCGATCGCGTCGAGCATCATCACGCCCTGATGCGCCAGCACGATCACCGAGTACGCGGCCTGCCTCAAGCTGGTCAGGATGTTGTCGCGCTCGGCGCGCAGATGGTCGCGCAGCGGCACGCCCGCGATGTGACTGCCAATCGATCGCGCGACCTGGATGTATGCGGGAAATGCCAGCACCAGCAGTGCCAGCGTCGTCCACAACGCTGGTGAGCCGGGAAGGATTGTCCAGCCGAGCGTCAACAGCAGGAGGAGAGCCGCGGGAATCAGGCTGCGACGGAGGTTGTCGAGGATCTTCCAGCGCGAAATGACCGGCAGTGTGTTAGGAACAGCGCCGCCGTTCGCGGTCCGCACCGTACGCCACAGCCATCGGACGATTTGCCAATCGCCGCGCACCCAGCGGTGCTGACGTGCCGAGAACGCAACGTAGCTGGCAGGATAGTCATCGACCAAATCGATGTCTGTGACCAGTCCGGCGCGCGCGAAAAACCCTTCGAAAAGGTCGTGGCTGAGAAGCGTGTACTCCGGGACACGGTCGTCGAGCGATCGCTCGAACGCATCGACGTCGTAAATGCCCTTTCCGACGTAGCTGCCCTCACCGAACATGTCCTGGTAGAGATCGGATACCGCCGTCGTATAGGGATCGACGCCGACGTGACCGGAGAAGATCTGAGAGAAGAGCGTTCGGTTGGCGCTCACGACGCTGACGCTGATGCGCGGCTGCAGCACGCCGTAGCCTTCAGTGACGCGCCGCCGCCGCTCGTCGAACCGAGGGCGGTTCAGCGGATGTGAGAGCGTGCCAACGAGCCGGCGCCCGGCCTCCATCGGAAGCTGCGTGTCCGAGTCCAGCGTGATGACGTAGCGCACGGTCGACAGGATCGAGAGCTCGCCATGCTGGACGACGAAGCTGGTGTCGGTGGCGCCGCGCAGCAGGCGGTTGAACTCCGCCAGCTTGCCGCGCTTCCGCTCGTGTCCCATCCAGCGCTGCTCGCCTTCGTTCCACTGGCGCGCCCGGTGGAAGAAGAAAAAGCGATCCTGTCCGTGCCGCGCGTTCAGCTCATCGACGCGTCGAAGCGCTGCGGCCACGAGCGCGTCGTCATCCTGCCGCGTTTGACTCGCGGAATCGGCAAAGTCGGAGAGCAGCGCGAAATGCAGGTGCTCGTCGCGGTTGGCGAAGAATCGAACCTCGAGATCGTCGAGCAGCCGGTGCAGCCGCTCTTCCGAGTCGACAAGCGCCGGCACGACCACCATCGTCCGATCGCTCGTTGGAATGCCGGTGCGAAGGTCCAGCTTCGGAAGCGGCCGTGGACCGACCTGCGACGTCACGAGCAAGTTGATCAGGCTGATGGTCAGCTCGCTCGCCGGGAGTAGCACGATCAGCGCAACGAGCCAGAGGTCGCTCGTGCTGCCGCCGTGCCGATGGGCGTACGACACGAAGGCGGCAACGGCGACGGCCGTGGTCAGGGCGATCGTGCCGAGATAACCGAGGACTGGATGGCCGTAGAAGAACCTGGAAAAGTGATCGCGCAGCGTTGGCGGGTAACCAACTTCCCGCTCGAGCCGGAATCGCCCACGAGAAATGAGGTAATAGCCAACGTGATGGGCACGGTCGTGAGTCGGAGCGGTTTGCTGCGCATCGCGCGCCAATTCGACGGCGCGTCGAGCGACGTCCTGCTCCGGCTTGCGCGCTCCCTTGGCCAGTTGTTCGACGGAGTGGCGATAGCGATCGCGAGTGGGAAAGTCCATCCGCGCGTAAGCACCAGCCGGATCCTCGCGGAGGATGCGTTCGACCAGGCTGACACGTTCGAAGAACAGCGGCCAGTCGATCGACGACAACAGCCGCATGCTGGTAATGATGTTGCCGATTGCCAGCTGGTCGGCCGCTTCGCGCTGATGCTCGATTCGCAGCATCTCTTCTGGCGAGTCGTCCTGCAATTCAAGCGCACGCTGCAGCGCATGCCAGGCGGGAGCCGCGGACGACGGCTGATCGCGCAGCCAGTGCAGCAGTTCGACCACGTACGGCGGCGACAGTTGTGCGGTAAGGCGGGTTTCGTCGCGAAGCATTTCCGCAATCACCGCCTCGGGATCGCGCCCGCTTGTGCCGAGCTGCAGTCCCCAACGTCGCGCGCGATCGCGCGCACGTCGTGCGGCCACGACGTCCGCGGCGAGACGGCGCAGCTCCTCGACGAGCGCCAGGCGCAGCATGATTGGAATCGCCCAGATCTCGCCGATCGTCAGCGGCGCCACGCGTTGATACGCGGCTGCGAAATCCACCAGCGTTTGCAGGTCGAATCGTCCGGCGGTGTGAGTGGTCAGCTCGCGCGCGATGACATAGACGCGCGGATAGCCGGCGTCGAGTCCCTCCGCGATCTTTGGCAGCTCGAAGTAGTACTGCCTGGGAAGGTCCTGGCGAATCTCGCGAATCTGATCCTGAACAATGTGGTGGTTGTCGCGAAGCCAGTCCTCGGATCCAACGATGGGGCCCTCGGTGGTCGCGCTGTCCGACAGAAACCGGTAGGCTTCATCGAGTTCGCCCGCAGCTTCATCGAGTCGCGGCAGGAGCGGCAACCCGCGGATACGTTCCGGGGCGAGCTTGCATTCCGTCGCCAACCCGACGGCGTGGCGAACGAGTTGATCCTGACTGAATAACTCGGGCGGGGTGTGCCGCTCTACTGTGTGCTCGGTGGGCGGTGCGGCTTGAGGCTCGGTATCAGGCTGACTCAGAGACGAGGACATCCGACCTCAATTATAAGAATGTCGTCATCACGAAACTGTTGACGTTGTCGCGAAAAATGAAATCCGGCTCAGCTGCTGAAGCGAAGCTGAACTGCAGGATTGCCCGTAAAACGAGGCATTTGTAAGTACCACCTCATCGGTACGGACGTTGCCTGCTCGCGGGACATGATCAGCAAGTCTTTCCGGTGGCGGATCGTGTGCACCGGCGCTTCAATACTGATGAGCGGAGCCGCTCTGGGCTGTGCGAACGAGCACAGCCGCGAAGAGGTCGCCGTTCGTGAGTTCCATCAGAGGCTCGAGCAGAATCGGACCGACCTCATTTACCAGAGCTCGAGCGATTTTCTGAAGAAGCAACTGAGCGAAGCTCAGTTCCGCAGGTTCCTCGCTGAGACCCGTAACCTCGGCACGCTGCAAAACACTGAGCGCGCGCACTACACTCGAACCACGGTTCCTGGAGACATGGATCTCGTCGTCGCGTTCTACAACACGCGCTACGAGAAAGCCGCATGTCTCGAGTCGTTCTCGTGGCGGGTGGAACCCGACGGCCTGAAGCTGGCGAACTACAGCTGCGCGCCGAACATGCGCGTCAGCTGCCCTGGAGGCACGACCGGATCGACGTGTGAGACATCGCCGGTGCCACAGCCAGGTATTGCTGGTCTTCCATAAGGCAGAGGGCAGAAGGCAGAGGGCAGAAGGCAGAACGTTTTCCTTCTGCCTTCTGCCTTTTGCCTTCTGCCTTTCGCCATATCCCTTATCTCAAGACAAAAATCAGAGACAGCGGATCGACTCTGGCTTTTCCCACCCGCAGTGTCCAATGCAGGTGTGGGCCCGTCACCCTGCCCGTCGATCCAGACAGCGCGATCTTCTGTCCACGCTCGACCGTCTCGCCTTCCCTGACCGACATCTCCGATAAGTGCGCCAGGTACGAATACAGACCGGCACCGTGGTCGATGATGATGGTCTTGCCAGCAAAGTACTGATCGGCGGCAAGCGCGATCCGGCCGCGATTGGGTGCAACCACGGGCGTACCGTCCGCTGCTTGAAAATCGGTGCCCGAGTGCGGACTACGCGGTTCGCCGTTCACAATCGAGCGTCGCCCGAAACTGCTGGTGGGCGTCCCGGGTACTGGCGGAACGAAGGATCCGATCCAGTACCGCTCCGGCGTAATCCGCGCGAAGATCGCTTCGGCAGCGCGACGCTCGCGCTCGATGCGCGCCAGCACGTCCTTGGGTGGTGTCGCGAACTCCTCGGCCACGTTGAGCTGGCGAGTCGGAAAGGATCGAGCGGCCACGCCGATCGGGTCTGTCCCGGTCAGTTGACCGCCGCTCCCAACGCCTGCTTTGACGCGCACCGTGTACTTGCCCGGCTTCGTGGAGAGGTCGATCGCGGCAATCCCTTGCCAGTGGTCCGGGGCAGTCTGATAAAAGGTGATCGGCTGACCAAAGGCCTCGCCCTGCACTTCAGCAAGCGGCGTTCGTGACCGGACGTCAACCAACACGACCTCGCCCGGGGTCAGAGCCCTGGCGCGGTGTGAAATCTGGAGCGGGAAAGGATCCGCGCCGCGCTGAGGTTGGATCAGCGCCACCAGCGCCGCGACGGACAAGAGGAACCGAATCATCCGCTGGACGCGGGTCAGCTTACCTCAGAAGCCGCTGCGGAGTATTCGGGTGTTCGGCGAGGCTCCGTTTGTCGTTTAAGCTGATCAACGAAGGTCGCACCGCGCCGCAAGGAGGACAGCATGGCCCGTCGTAAGAGCTCGAGAAAAGGCCCGCGCAAAGCCAAGGAAGCTCCGCTTCGCCGATCGTGCGGCGCCATGGCTGCACACATGTTGTTGCTCGAAAAATTTCCGGCGTTTCGCGCGGCCCAGATGCGCCTGGAAGGAGCGACGGATCGACGACGGGAGACTCGGACGAATCTCCGACAGGCCAGGATCGTGACCATCAAGACGGTCGTCAACGTTGTCCACAACACGCCCGAGCAGAATATTTCCCAGCAGCAAATCAACAGTCAGATTGGCGCGCTCAATAAGGACTTTCGCGCCACGAATGCCGACAAGAGCCAGACGCCGGCGCCATGGCAGGGCTTGGTAACCGACACGCGCGTCAAGTTCTCGCTCGTCAAGGTCGTGCGGAAGAAAACGAACGTCACCGCCTTCTCGCACGACGATGGCGTCAAGCGGGCGTCCAGCGGGGGTGTCGCGCCGACCAGTCCGAAGACTCACCTGAACATCTGGGTGTGCCCGCTCGGCGGCGGGCTCCTCGGCTACGCGCAGTTCCCCGGTGGACCGTCCTCTACCGACGGCGTCGTCATCAACTATCGCGCGTTCGGCACGACGGGCACGGCGCAGGCGCCGTTCGACAAGGGCCGCACCACGACCCACGAGGTCGGTCACTATTTCAACCTGCGGCACATTTGGGCGGACACGCCCGATTGCGGCGGGTCGGACAACGTCGCTGATACACCAAACAGCGCCGGCCCCAACTTCGGCCGGCCGACCTGGCCGAAGATTTCCTGCAACAACGGCCCGAACGGCGACATGTTCATGAACTACATGGACTACGTGGACGATGTCGCGATGTTCATGTTCACGACGCAGCAAGTGCTACGGATGCGGACGGCGCTCGAAACCGCTCGGAGCGGACTCATGTAGTCGGTAGTCGGTAGTCGTTGGTCGTTAGTCAGAGTCGTTAGTCGTTAGTCAGAGTCGTTAGTCGTTGGTCGGAGTCGTTAGTCGTTGGTCGGAGTCGTTAGTCGTTGGTCGGAGTCGCTAGTCGTTGGTCGGAGTCGCTTGTCAGTCGTGACTGTTTTCTCTCGGTTGTTCGGGATGGCGTGGGTGCATGTGTTCGAGGAGGACACGGCGGAGGGGGCCGTGTATCGACCGGAGAATGCCGACATTCCGCTGTCTCGGCGGCCGAGAGAGCGATTGGTGCTCGAGCCTGACGGGCGGGCGAAGATCTATACCCAGGGGCCGGACGACCGATATGTCGAACAGCCGGCGGCATGGCAACTCGAGGGCGACACGCTCCTGATCAGGGCGCGCGCGAGTGGCCCGATGCTCCGGGTCGTCGACTGGTCGCCGACCCGCCTGGTGATCAGGCCTGAGCCCGCCGCGAAACGGTAGGAGCCGTACGATCGATGGCAAAAAAATCGGCGCCGTCGTCACCTGCGTTCGAGGTGAGCGAGCGTGTGCCACAGCAGGCAGCGGTGCGAGCGTTCAAGCGCGACTCGCGCGCGCCGCTCTATCGTCCGCTGCGCATCTACACGCTCGATCCGTCGGTCTCGGATCGCGTCGGCGGCGTAGCCACAGTGAACGTGCCGTACGAGAAGCTCGAGCCTGGCCCGGTCGGCTCGCTGTTCGCGGTCAACTTTCAGGGTGCGCCGGAGCCGCTGACGGCTGACGCGCTGGATCTCGACGAGCCGCACTTGCTGCTGTCGAGCGGGCTGACGCCCTCGCCGTCGAATGGCCGCTTTCATTTGCAGATGGCGTATGCCGTCTGCAGCCTGACATACGCGGCGTTCAGGCGCGCCCTCGGGCGCGACATCGCCTGGGCGAGCGCCGTTCCCGCGGACGGCCCGCTACGGCTGGTCGTGCGTCCGTTCGGCTTCAAGGGGAAGAACGCCGGCTACAGTCGCGAAGCAGGCGATTTGTCGTTTGGCTATTTCAACGCCGGCAAAAAGCCTGCGGGCTTCACGCTTCAGAACGGCCTCATTTGCACCGCGCTCAGCCACGACATCATCGCGCACGAAACCACGCACGCGCTGCTCGACGGTTTGCGCTCCGCTTTCCTCGATCCGACCAACGTGGACGTGCCAGCCTTTCACGAAGGCTTTTCCGACCTCGTCGCGTTGTTCCTGCACTTCACCTACGTCGACGTCGTCGAGCAGGCGGTTCGTGAGGCAGGTGGGAACTTCACGCACGGGACACTGCTCACCGACATCGCGCGCGAGTTCGGCTACGCCAGGGCCAAAGGTGGCGAAGCGGAAGCGCTGCGATCGGGAGTGGACGTCAAAGGCCTGGCGCCGTTCGACTCCGATGTGCTGCCGTCGAAGGACGGCGGACCGCGAGTGTACGATTCGAAGCTCGAGCCACACAAACTTGGCTCGGTGCTGGTCTCGGCCGTCTTTGAAGCCTTCGCGACGATCGTTCGCCGCAAAACCGACCGGCTCTACCGAATTGCTGGCGTCGATCGCGAGGCGCTCGGTCGCGAATCGTTGAACGACGCGCTGGTCAAGGCGATTGCGCAGGAGGCGAGCGACGTTGCCGGACAGTTCCTGAACATCTGCATCCGCGCGATCGACTATTGTCCGCCCGCCGACATGGAGCTCGGCGAGTACCTGCGGGCGCTGATCACTGCTGACGGCGATCTCGAACGGACAGACAAGTGGGGCTTCCGCGAGGCGCTGATGCGTTCGTTCCGGCGTCGGCAAATATTTCCGGATCACGTGCAGTTCATGACCGAGGACGCGGTTCGATGGCAGCCCCCGTCGATGGATCTGAAGATCCGCGGCCTGGCATTTAGCCAGCTCAAGTTCGTCGGCGATCCTGGGCAGCCCGCGAACGCGAAAGAGCTGATTCGCCAGGCGCGCGTGCTGGGCCGATTCGTGACGAATCCGAAGTACGCGGAGTGCTTCCAATTGGTCTCGACC